>VFSW01008696.1_pt1 | contig 14553 bp, 11 predicted proteins | sample 5358111 | NCBI WGS metagenome assembly VFSW01 (sample SAMN11554181, study PRJNA540505) | mine drainage metagenome | isolation source: sediment from site ElyBrook_90M | place: USA: Ely Copper Mine, Vershire, VT | collected 2017 | reverse complement strand
GCCAGTATTCAGTCAGTTGGTTCGTGCGATATGATTCATCTGACGGGTTCCTGCCTGTTATCTGTTGGCTGCCAGACTATCCAACCTCCGGCTAATGCATCAGATCCGCCGGTGAAGACACTTCTCCGGCAACGCTGATGCATCCAATCTGGTCTGCGCATATTGAGTGCCGGGTGCCTGACACTGACAGGTAAATTTGCAAGCGGGTTGTCTTCTGTCGCGTATCTGCGAAAGCGTGCTGCGGGTCGGCGAAATATCGGCGCGCAAATTATCCCCAATGATTGTCCGGCCCCTGACGGGTCAGGCAATACTCCATGCGACGATTGACACTTCCCGTAATTTCACGGAGGGGTGAAGAGAACGATGCACGACCTCATCAGAAATCGAGCCTGTCCGGTTAAGGCCGGGCCGGGACTTTTTTCCGGGGGATCACCGCAATTCAGCGCGCCGATTGCCGCCAGCGACTGCGCGATCGTCGGAAAATTCAGAAATTATTTGTGAATTTCCGGAATCTCCGGATATGATCCGCGCCGAACCGGGAGCGCCCGGTTAAATACCCTGGAATAAGGAGAGTGCGGATGAAGAAAATCTGTATTTTGGTGTTCGGGCTGGCATCATCCTTCACTGCGCTGACCGCCCATGCGGCACCTGGTGATTTCTATGCTGGCGTCGGCTACAACCTCAACACGTTTGCTTCCGGTCCGAGGATTTTCGGTGGCTACACCATTTTGAAGGACAGATGGAATCTTGCGGGTCGACCGATCTCCCTCGGTGTCGAGGCAACCTACCTGGATATTGGTACGGGCTGGATCAGCACATATGTGAAGGATCATGAAACCGGAGTCTTTGCTACGGCGGTCGGCACCATGCACATCATGGACAGGCTGGACGTTCTTGCCAGGGCCGGATTGGGCGAGGCCCGCGGCGAGCTCACCGACACCTTTTACGGCATCGGTTCGACCAGTACCGGAACAGAGCCAATGCTTGGCGTGGGCGCGACCTACACCTTCCAGCCCAATTTTGGTGTGCGGGCGGATCTGGAACACTATTCCGGTCGGTATCAGTCGGCAGATGCCCTGACGGCAAGCGTGTACGCGTCCTTCTGACGCAATTTCGAAGACCGGTTCTGTTGACCGGGACGTCAGCAGAAACCTCGTCCCGCGTTAGTACGCCGCCGCGCAAGAGCCAGGCGGCGTGCACCTGTTTGCGATGATCCGGCTCGTTCCCCGGACGGGATTCCGGATGGCTTGTATTCTTCCGCCGTACACTCGAGACAAGTGTACCTTTGAGCCGAATGTCGCTTCAAGGCCAGTTGCCGGCAATCAACTAGGGCAACTGGGCCCGTCAATATTCCTTCCTGATGCGGGCGCTGTGGGCGCAGTCTCGATTGCATAGGGGTTTCTATGCGATCATTGCCCCGTGCTTTCCATGAAACCGTCCTGCTCCCAGCAGAGGAGCGTGTCGAGCGCCCGCAGATTGCGCCGACGCGCCCGGTGCGCAGTGGCGTTCGAACGAGGTGGCCGTTACGGCGTCAAGGACTGCATGCAGCTGTCAGCGGCGGGGCATCATTAACTTTGTTGGGGGACCCAGCGACGAGATCGATCTCCTTTATATGACCCGGACGCATATGACCCGGATGCCCGGACTGCCATATACTCGTGCCGTGCGGTATTGCCAGCTTTTTGAAATTTTAAGGAAATCTCCGTTCTGCCTGACGTCAGCTCGGGGCAGTTATTCCCGGCAGAACCTCCTGGTGCAAAATGAGGAATTTCGGGGCAGACATATGCCTTAACATTCCGGACAAATCCGTGACCGCTCTGGAGACAAATTTCAGTCCGGTATCCATAAATTGCACCAAGACTTTCGTCTATAATCCTGTGTGCCACCGATGTTTGGTGCACGGGTTCGATGGAATCAGTCCAGGTTGCCTCAGGCGTCCATCATGCCGATCGAGCAGTCCAGGGAAGGATGCGAAGCAGGACTGCCGATTCGTCAGGATCTCCCGGGACGAAGTGACTGGCTGAGTTCTGGGCAACCAGATTGGTATGAAGTTTGCATGATATCGAGGTTGCGTATTGTGGGGAGATATTTGTTAAGGGAGGTACTGCCGGATGGCCTGGGTTTCAATTTTGAATCCAAATAAATCCATTTGGAGATAACGGGTGACGCGTGGCTGACGGCCGGCCGGCATGCGTCATATCAGCATAAGATATGGATTGAAAAGGGGTAATGTATGAAATTTGGCAAGAGTTGTCTGGTTCAGCTTGGTGTCTTGTCACTCACCGCATCACTGCTTCTTGCAGCCTGTATGGGCGGAAGTTCCGGTTCAAGCGGAAGTAGCAGCAGCAGCGGTGCGTACTGCAACACTGGTTACTGTTATTCGTATCTCGAAGGCATTTGCTGCCCATCCAATGCGCAGTACGCGTGTAACGGACAATGTTACTCAAGTTCGGGTGGTGGTGGATGCACAAGCTACAAGACTCAATGCTATTAGGAAGGCGACGTCCGTTCGGATGACTGGCGGGTGATTGCCTGCTGTTGTTCAGCGTGGAAACCCCGTTCTTTCGGCCAGCTCTCGCGTGGGCAGCCCGGAAGCGTGACCCCATGCGCAAAACGGATCGTGCGATGCAATCTTGGCAAAACAGGGCGGGGTTTCGTCAAGCCGCCCGGATTGCCGGTTATCCTGCCAGTCGATGTTTTTTTGCATGATGCCACTCCATGAAAAATAGCAAGGCTCTTCTGTATCTGTCCCTGGCAATCAGCATCGTCGCCAACATTGTGCTGGTGACAAAGCTGTATTACCCGTCGTTCGTCAGCGATATTCAGATTGCCTTGCAGCCTGCTCCCGAGGTCCTACCCACAGATCATATCCGTGGCGACCGGAACACGCGAAACACGATTATTGTGTACATGGATTTCCAGTGCCCATATTGTGCGCGGCTCCATTCGTCCTTGCGCACGCTGATGAATAAAACGAGCGTAAGGGTGATATATCGCCATTTCCCTCTTGATGGGCACCCTTTCGCCTTTAAGGCGGCCGAAGCGTCGGAGTGCGCAAATGAGCAGGGAAAGTTCTGGGAATACGGCGATGCGCTCTTCGCCCACCAGAAAGGCATGAACGCCGGAACGTTCAAGAAGGTCGCGACGTCCATCGGTCTAGATACGCGCGAGTTCGAAACCTGTCTTTCGTCGGAGCGCTACAAGCAGCGTGTTCTGGCTCAACGCGCAGACGGCATCAGGCGCAAGATTCTCGGAACACCCGCGCTTTATATCAATGGTAAGCGCTTAAATGGCGTGATACCGGACGACCAGCTGGAGAAAATTGTTCAACAAGGAGGAGCATGAACAGGGCAATATCGTTCCGGATGCAACGGCCGGTACGTAGCATCGCATTGCCATCCAGTCATTCGCATGCGGCGAAATCAGATGCTTTCGGCCGCTGACGCGCACCTTCCCCGCCGAAAGCTGAATTCGCCAGGTCACCCAGGACAGCGTCCAGCAAGGGTCAAGATGCGATGGAGTGTTTTGGCTGGCACAGTCATAATGGTTGCCTCAGTGGCGTCATTCTCAGCCATTTTCATGCGCCACGAGCAAGCCCGCAATGCAGTAAGGCATGAAGCCGAAAACGAGTCTTCTTCCCGATTGCAGTCGGCTGGTTTGGCGGCCGATATTGCACCGAGCCCGGTTGCACATCACGCCTTGGTCCTGACCGGTGTCGTGCTTGGCAGCAGAAGCCTCGCCCTTGTCAGCGTAGACGGCCAACCGGCGCAACCCTATGCGGTCGGCGACAGCGTTTCCAAAGACACTATTTTGATCCGTGTGAGCGCCTTTGAAGCACTGGTGCGGTGCGGACAGACTGTGGAGAAACTTCCGTTGCACAGATTCGGCGCTGTCTCAGCCGACGCGATGCCAATTGCCGGCGTAGCACCTTTGATTCCAGCACCAGTCGTTCCTTTAACCATGCGGCAGGCGATTCACGAGCAGGGGGAAAACTGGTACGTGCTTGATCGAAGCTACGTGGCTGCGTACCTCAAATCGAACGATTTTCTGACTCAGGGGAGGATCGTACCGGTATCTGACAGCAGTTTCCGGATTGTTGACCTTAATCCGGTCGGCCTGTTTGCCCAGCTTGGACTCAATGTCGGCGATGTAGTGCGTGATGTCAGCGTAAACGGGCAGTCAGTGAATTCGGTTGCCGACATGCCCAATTTCCTGCAACAGGTAGGCAGTACGCAGCAAGTACAGCTTCAGGTTCTGACCAACGGTCATTCCCGATATCTCTATTACAATTTGCGCTAGTCCTGACAGCGAAATCACAAGGCGCGAAACATCGCGCTTCCAGGATACGTCTTCATTGTTTCCGGCATCGGCGCAGGACCAGTAAAGGTTCCTGAAAAACACCCTGTGGCGTCATCTGCGCAGGTGTCCTCGGTGCTTGCCCGAAACAGGCGAATGGCCGCCAGGGAGTCCCGGCCGGCTTCAGGCACCGCCTGCTTTCAGACCCCGGCGGATGACCGGGCGCTGCGGCCGGGGACTATCCGATCTTTTCCACGATCTCGGCAAGCGAGTGGGCGGGTGACGGGTGTTGCACCACATTATCGCACAGCAGCTTGCCAATGTGACTTGTGGAGAACATTCCGATTACTCGATGCGTACCGGTGGCGCGATCGATCTGCGCGACAAGCGCATGCTGGCGTCCCAGGGTGCGCAGCGTCGCGACGATATCTCCAACCGCGGATGTGTTCACACGTGCGGCGTCCAGCACCTGGATGTCGGATTGTGGCGTCATGATCGAGGCGACAGTGATTGTCGCGCGCGGCAAGCGCGTTTGCTGTGTGACCTTGATCGGTCGCTCGCCCATGATGTCGGTGGTGGTAATAAGACCGATGATCTCATCGATGTCGTTCACTACGAACAGAAGCCGGACGCCGGCGGTTTTCATTTTGGCCAATGCGGTGTCGATCGGGGTCTGTGGAGTTGTGGTAACCGGAGTGACGGATGAGAAATCAGTCATAACCGTGATCGCCGGGCTGTCCAGCTGAACCAGCGTCATGTTTTGCGTCGTGGAGCTGAAGGTCGAATTCGGTTGCAGCGGAACGGCCGGCAGGCCAGTGAAGGTATCGAACATTGTGCGCCTCCTCGGGGATTTCATCTCGGCATCGGGACGATGTGTTCGAAATCGCCGTCGCATTGAAAATCCATGCTTGCGATATCTTGCGTGAGCAACAGATTCTTGTTCATGCCCGACGTAAAGCAATCGCTGTGCCAATGCGGGTTTGCGTGCCGGGAGCACGGTAAGCCTGTGATTTTGGCCGCGATTGTGTGGTTCCGCATATTTCGGTGGAGCGGGCGGGTTCAGTTATCGGCATCAGCGCGGTGCACGGCATTTCAATGCTGCACCATTTCATGGCAAATCATTTGCCACCACTTCATGGCTTGACGCAGTTGCCCGGCCTGGATGTCGATACCGGACCCCGTGGGAACGGGTTGTTCTGTGCCGCCTTCGAATGGAAGAATGTGTTGACAGGGCGCACGTGCAGATGAAACCTTACGGACACTGCTGAGATGCTGGTGAGGAGCCCCGGCACCCGGTTGCGCAGGCGACTGCCCGGATCCAAGCCCAGGTCTAGGTAGTACCGCTTGCGCGGAAGTCAGATCGCGTGTCCCGGTGATTCGAGGCATCCATGTTCAAATAGCGTTCCCGCCAGCATTCGAATTCCGCTACCGGCATGGGGCGTCCAATGTGATAGCCCTGGGCGACATCGCAGCCGAGTTCGGAAAGATGCTGCCAGGTCTCCGCGTTTTCAACGCCTTCGGCCACGACCTGCAGACCCAGGTCATGTGCCAGAGCTATGGTGGATCGCACAATGACGGCGGAATCCTTGTTTGACAGCATGGGAATTACAAAGGATTTGTCGATCTTTATGGAGTTGACCGGGAGCTTGTTCAGGTAGCTCAAGGAGGAGTAGCCTGTCCCGAAGTCATCAATAGACAGACTGATACCCATGGCGCTCAGCCGCGTGAGCACATCGAGTGCGCCGGCCGGATCTTCCATGATCGCGGTCTCCGTGATCTCCAGCTCAAGCTCGTCATACTCAATACCCAGGCTGGCGACCAGGCTTTCGATCTTGACGAGCAGGCCGGCATCACGCAGGTTGCGTGCCGAAAGATTGGCTGCAATCGGGATGCGCAGACCGACATTCCGCCAGGCACGGGCCTGGCACACGGCAGTTTCCAGCACGCGATAGGTCAAAGCGCGGATGAGTCCGGCATGTTCTGCGAGCGGGATGAACTCGTCGGGTGTTACTGTGCCGTAATGCGGGTGGTTCCAGCGCGCAAGGGCTTCGACTCCGCAGATGCGACCCGTCTTCATATCTATCTTCGGCTGGTAATACTGCAGCAGCTGGTTACCATCGATCGCCCGCCGCAGATCGGCCGCAAGTGCGAGGCGCCGCGGGCTGTCGTCATCCTGTTCAGCTGTGTACACGGCGTAGCCGCTGTCGGATTTCTTCGCGCGGCGCACGGCAATATCGGCCCGCCGCATCAGCAGATCGACCTTATCCCCGTGTTCCGGAAAGAGTACGATTCCGATGCTCACGCGTACGTCCAGCGAAAGATCATGCATTATGAATGGGTCTTCCATTGTTTCCGATACATGCTGGGCGGTCTGAATGGCATGAGCGGCATCGCTCCTGGGCAGGAGAATCGAAAATTCGTCCCCGCGCATGCGCGCCACCATTTCGCTGTCTGGCAGCATGCGTCTTAGCCGCAACCCGATTTCCCGGAGAAGTGAATTTGCCTGCTGGATTCCGAGCGCGTCATTGACGTCACGGAAGCGGTCAATGTCGAGCAGCAGAAGGGCGAAAGAGTCGTTATCGGGTGGGGCATCGAGCAGCATCTGCTGGATGAATTCCGAGAGTCTCGCGTGATTCGGAAGGCCCGTGGTCGCATCGTAATAGGCCATGCGCCATATGGTTTCATGGGCCACGTTGTTCTGTTCGCGCGTGCGCAGGGTTTCGATACCGAAGGCAAGATCTCCCGTCAGTTCTGCCAGGAGATTGACCTCCGTTGAACCGAATGCATCGGCATCCGCGGAGTAGATTGCAAGAGTGCCGATTATCCTCCCGAAGACCCGCAGTGGCAGCCCAATACAGGATGCGTAACCACGCTTCATGGCTTCCGCTCGCCACGGACCGAAGCGCGCGTCCGCGACAAGATTGCGGGCAATACTGGGAGCACCGGTCCTGATGGCAGTTCCTATGGGCCCGTGACCCCTCTCATTGTCCGCCCAGCTGACATTCAGGGTTTCGATGTAGCCTTCATCGAATCCCGCGTGGGCAATTGGCCGGATACTCAGATTTTCATCCTGTTCTGCATATCCCACCCAGGCCATGCGGTAGCCCCCGGTTTCCACGATCACGTGGCACATCCCCTGCAGCAGGGACTTTTCATTGACCGCGCGAACGAGAGTACGGTTGCACGAGCTCAGCGTCATCAGGGCGCGATTGATCTGTTTCAGACCCCTGTTCGCAGAGTCGATTTCAGACTGGTGCCGTTGCAGCTTTTCGGCCATCTCGTCGAATCCGCGCGCGACCTGGCCGAATTCCCCGGGACCGTGAGGCAGGCCGGTGCGTGCCGCCATGTCCCCCAGGGCAAGTCGGCGGGCTGCATGGCTGACGGCATTTACCCGGCGCAAGATGAGGACGTTTCCGCCGATCCACGCTGTGGCGAGGGCGAGGAATGCCACTCCGGCGAATATCAGCAGGCTTTCGAAGAACGTGTGATTGACCGCAGCGTAGGCCGCGGCCTTCGGAATGCTGGCAATGAGATAGACATCGCCCAGAGTGCTGATGTGAAGCGGGGCGATGCTGTAAAGTCTGTGGGTACCATCGACTTTCGCGAATTCGTCGGCCCCTTCCAGCTTTTTTTCCTTCAATGCGTGCAAGAGCCGCGGGTTTGCGAAGGACTTGCCGGTCCACCCTGCGGGATCAGGATACCGCGCCAGAATCGTGCCGTGGCTGTCTACCAGTGTTATCGTGGAGCCTTGAGGTAATGGTGTCCGAGCGATCAGGCGGTTTAGCCAGGACAGATCGACTGCGGCAAAGACAATGCGACTGATCGCACCATTGCCGTCGAAGACGGGCGTGGCGAAATTCACCGTGCCCCTGCGGGTAACGCGTCCGATCTGGTAATTGCCGACTGCGAAGTCGTGGGTTTCCACAGCGCGACGGAAGTATGCGCGATCGGCAATGTTTACCGGCCGTGTCACCGGGTCAGCACTGCACAGCAGCTGACCGTCCATTGCAGCGACGCCGAGATTGATGTAATACGGCTGGGTCTTGAGCAGGCCAACGAGGAGTGAATTGCAGCGGCCGGATATCCGGGCTTGGCGAAGCTCCGGCAGTTGCGACAGGCCGACAAGCAGCTGACGCGTCGTGGTGATGATCTGCGTTTGTTCGAAAGTCACTGCTTGCACCAGCCGCAGCGCCTCGCGCTGCACGCGGGCTGTGGCAAGCTGACGCTGGTTAATCGCCGTGTGAACCAGCAGTCCGCCGGTTGGCAGAAGTATGGAAAGAATCAGAAGCAGCAGGCGCGCACGCAGGCTGAACAATGGGACTACGCGCATAAGATCCTTTTAGCTATAGAAGGGAATCAATTCAAGGAATTACATGCAAGTTCGGTACCAAGTCAACATCATCGTCCGTTTATGGATTCGGTGCAGATTCGAGGGCATCAGACGTGTAACGGGGTGTAAAATCGGTGATATATCAGGTACTTTAATCCCGCACAGAGCGGAATTGACGAATTGGCGGGCGTCGGTTCGATACAAAAAGCTCATCGGTCACGGGAGCCGGATCGGGAAACCCTGCCGTTTCACGACTGTTTCCGTCTGATCACCCGGAATCCAAGAAACCACAACATTCAAGAGGATATTCCTGTGCCAACAAGCAGCTGCCACCCTATTGCATCGCACCGCAAGCTCGAGCGGCCTGACTGGTATGTGTCGGGCCTGATGATGGACCGCGCGCTCGATGCCATCTTGCGCCGGATCAGACTGGATCGCAGTTACGACATTCCGTATCTGGCCGGTTACAGTCAGGATGGCAAGACGATCTATATCGACCGGCATCTGCCAGACACTTTCAGCTATCGCGGTAAGAAAGTCCCTGTTGACCGCTATCTCATCCTGCATGAATCAGTGGAAAAGACCCTGATTGATGAGCTCAACCTCCATTATCTGCATGCCCACCAGATCGCGACCCGGGCGGAAGAAGCGGCGGTGCGGGCCGACCGGATTTTGTGGAGTGCCTACGACCGGTTCATGCAGCGCTATGTCAAAACCATCGGAGATGAAAGTCTGACGCGGGTCCCGACGGATCTCGATTTGAAACCTTATCGGGATGAGCATGACAAGGATCTGATTGCACGGATGCAGCTGGCCGAGGCCACGGGCAAACTTCCGGTCAAAATGCGCAGGGCACCATCGGGAAAAAAACCTCGGACGGGGAAGAAGGCAGGCGGCAAGACCGGGGTCTCAAAACGTTCCCGCAGCCGTGCGCAACGCGCAAAGTAGTGGTATCTTCCGGCACCTTTGCAGGTGAAAGCGTACTTCGTGCACCTGTGGCGGAACAGGGTTCCACAGGGCATGGATCACCGCAGGCCGGTAAGCACCGCGGCTGTGGTTTGCCGTGATCAGAAACTGGCTGAGACGTTCAGCAGGCCAAGATTCTGTACGCCGGTCACTGGCAGGCTGTCGCGCTCGACGCCAATCCCAACTGTCCAGTTCGCAATGTCACGGGAAAGCAGAACGCGGGCCGTGTGTGTGATCGAGCTGTCGACGGCGCTTATGATGTACGAGCTGTCCAGTTCGACCGTCCATTTTGCATAGGGTCCGACCGTCAGTGAGGTCTCGGTCATGTGCGAAGGAAAACCGGAGACCGTGGATGAGAAGCGCGACAGGCCGATCAGAACGGCGCGGGTTGAATCAAGGTAGCGCGCAAAGCGCTTTACGTTCCGGTCATAGGAGTAGGCCGTATAGGTCGCAGACAGCGAGAGCCGACTCGTAGGGTTGAGGACCGCTTCCAGTGAACCGGCTGACTGGGTGATGCTTACTGCCGGCCGAGTGATGTTCCGATCTGTCTCGATGGCCCGCGCGAGGCGTGAGAAATCCTCGGTGTAACGCTGGTTCGCCCAGGTTCCCTTGAGTTCAAGAGATGGCGCGGAGGTATCGCCTTTCTTGTCCTTGTGCGCAAAGGTGTAACCCAGGTAGGCGTCGGGACCGTACGAGTGCAGGGCCTCGGCGGGTGTGCGCGAGTAGCTCAGGTCTGCGCCGAGTTCCCAGTCCGACTGATCCCATCCGAGACCCGCGCCGACGCTGTTGGTGGCATCGACGATCTCTTTTTTGGTGATGGGCGTCGTGGTTTTGATGCGATAGGTTCCGCCGCTGACGTTCCAGTCAAGTCCATTACCGGTCTTGATGTTATTTTTCGACTGGCCATCATAGCTTAGCGCCTCGGAAAATATACCGGTGCCTGCCGCAGTCTGGCTGCTCACCGAATCGGCGAAGACCACCCGGGTTGCGGCACTGAAGCAGACAAGACCGAACGCGCTGATCAGGGCTGAAAATCGGCAAATCGACATGACAGTTCCTCATTATTTCTGGCAAATTTCCAGAATTTCAATCATTCCGCACCGGACAGTTGAGGCGCATTGGACCGGCTTGCGCAGTCTCAGGATAAACACTGTCCAATGACATCACGCTGCGGTCCGCAGAGTAAGCAGGCTTTGCTCACAGTATTGATTCTGGCAATCAGGCTTCGCACCCATGGCGCTGGTGCCCGGTCATGAGTTCGAGTATAGACAAGGAATAAAGGAATCGCCGGGGCGGATCAAGCCCGGTCCGGGGCCGATTCAGCAGATTACGGGAACGATGCTTTGGCGGGCAATGCCGGCAATAGTCGACCAGCTTCGCGCCCTGTTATGTCCTGATCATTGCAGACAGGCTTGCGCCGGATTTCGGCATGCCAGGAAAGACGGCTGCAAGCTGTCGGTCACTCAGGTGCAGATGGCGCTCCAGAACCGTCGCGATTGCGGCGCGAAAATCCGTCGTCACAGCAAGGTCCCGGTTCTGATACAGATCTTTACTACTGAGCCCCGGCCAGTCTCCGTAAACCTTGCCCCCGCGGATATTTCCCCCCATCACCCACATGACGTTCCCGTGACCATGATCGGTGCCTCGGTTTCCGTTTTCGTGCATTGTGCGCCCGAATTCCGATATCACGAGCACGACTGTGTCGCGGTATGCCGGCCCGAGTCCCTTTGCCAGGGCGGCCAGTCCCTCAGCCAGTGGGCGCAGGTGGCTGGCCAATTGGCCCTGGCTTGCGCCCTGATTCACATGAGTATCCCAGCCGCCGAGGGCCAGGAAAGAGAGTTCAATGGTTGAGTCCTGGGCAATCAGCCGCGCGAGCCTGCCGGCATCCGCAGGAAAACCCCTGGGCGAGGGCGCGCCATTGTCGGCTTCTGTCATATCCAGTTTCAGTTCAGCCATCAGCCGCTTGCGTCCCATCTGGCCCTCGCGGAATGTGCGGCTGAGACTGTCGTTACCGCTGTAAAGCCGATCATACGCATCGGCGATCATCGGGCGGTCGAGGGGCATGGGATTGGCGGCATTGCGACCGAGCGGCAGATTGGCCACGCTCATATTGCCGCTCAGAATCCGCGGCATTGTCGGACCCAGGCTCACGGCTTCTGTCGGCACATGCGGTCCCGGCAGAACCGCCAGCAGACGGTTCATCCATCCATCCGGCGTGGACTTAACACCTGGCGTCCCGCTTTCCATGTAATCCTGCGCATCAAAATGGGAGCGGGTTGGATCAGGAGAGCCGCAGGCATGAATAAATGCGAGACTGCCCTGATTCCACAGCGGCGCAAGTGCGGCAAGCGCCGGATGGAGCCCGAAATAGCCGTCGAGATTGATCGCGCCGTTTTCGCCGCCGGGCGGCGGAATCGCGATCGTCGGGCGCGCGTCGTAATAACGCGTCTCATTGTGCGGAACCACTACATTCAGTCCATCAACGGCGCCACGCAGGAAAACGACGACGAGTCGCTTGCGCGACTTCACCGCGCTGCGCCCGTTGCCGGCCGCCCACGCGGCGCGGCCAGAGGACGCCAGACCGGTCGCCGGGGCAAGCGCGGCGAGCCTCAGAAAATCACGTCTTTTCATGATTCATGTCCTCGCGGTGGTCGGCTAGCGCTGCATGAACTCCGGACTGCCGAGTATCAGGCCAGCGCGCAGTCCGGGCGGCGCATCGTTGAGCGCAGTCAGCGTGCGTCTGGAAAATTGATTCGCCAGGGTTTGGCCGAGCTGCCAGTCGTCGACAGGCTGAATTGGTTTTTGTCTTGCGGCGGTCCTTTTACCCGGCATCATGCTGCCCATGGTATTGGCAGTCATCTTTTGTTCGGGCGGCGGTCGATCGATGGGCAGGTAACCGCCGGCAAGCGCCGTCGCAAAACTCAGACGTCGCATCATGGCGTCCGGGCTGAGCCAGGCAGCCCGGGTATTCCTGTAGCCATCCGGCGTCTGGCAGCCGTAAATCGGCATGCCGAGCTGATACAGCTCGCCGTAGAGCGGGCGGAAGTTGGTAACCTGAATGCCGCTTGCGCGCACCGCGGAGACGACGTACTGGTACGGTGTCTTGAACTTGCTGTCGAAACTGGCGCCTGCCCAGAACTGGCGGCTGTGAAACAGCGTCGTCAGTACCGCACGGATATCACCGTTGCTGTCGAGGAACCGGCGGGCAAGGGTGTTTACCAGAACCGGATCCGGTTTGTCGGAGACGAAGTACTGGGCAAGTTCGTAGCTGACATGGCGTGCCGTAACCGGGCTTCGGGCGAGCATGTCCAGGGCCCGTTCGCCTTCGCTTTCACCGGCGCCCTTGATGGTATGGCCAAGGAATATCTTGTCGCTGTAGTCATGCCGCCGCGGGTCGAAGTTGAAGCCGAATTGTCCGTCTGCGTTGCGGTCACCGCGTCGCAGCCCCCAGCCGGTCAGGATGTGCGCAAGTGCGATCACATCCTGCTGTGTGTAGCCGCCGTTGACGCCGAGCGTATGAAGCTCCATGACCTCGCGCGCATAGTTTTCGTTGATGCCGTCAAAGCGACCGCGCGCTCCCGGGCTTCCCGGTGCCGTGTTCTGCCAGTTATCCAGATAGAACAGCATGGCCGGATGCCTGGCGGTCGCAAGGAGCAGGTCGCGGAAATGCCCCAGTGCATAGGGACGGATGGCTTCCTCTTCATAGGCGCCGACCCACAAGTGATCGAGACCTTTCCCGGCAAACACATTGAAATGGTTGTACCAGAAGTCAATCATGACCTGCTGGAGCTGGCGCGGACTTTCGATTGCGCGCAACAGCCGCGCCTGCACCGCCTGGTCGAGTATGATGCGTGATTGCTGCTGCGCCTGCTTGATAGCCTGCGGATCGGGTCTGTGGCCGCGGCGGGGCTGCGGCGGTCCGTAGTCGAGAAACAGCTGGACCGGATCGAGATGCAGTGTCTTGAGCGCATCAAGTCGACGCTGGAGAGAATCCGGAATCGGGATGGATTCCGGATGGAGTTGCTGTTCGATATATCGATCGATACCCATGGCTTCGACGCGCTGGATATCGCCGGGGCGAGGTCCGTAGCCCAGGCGGTTCAGCACGTGCAGCGCACGGGCGTCGGCGGACGCAGTGTGTCCGGCAGCTGCGACCGGCACGGCGAAACCGGCAAGGAGCGCGGCAGCTGCGACACGCATTATGAATTGACCCATGGCCATTCGGTTTCCGCTGATTCGCGATTTGCCGGAAGTTGCGGGCGGCCATTGCGCCGGCAATTTGCCCGGGAATGCATGGGCTGCTTTCTGAAGCCGGTCCGCGCGAGGTTCGGCGGGTCCGTGCCGGACCAGCCGACTATCCTGTATCGTCATCCGGCACTATGGTTCTCGTGCACGTCCTGACGGCGATCATGCCGGTCGCGGTTGCGATCACGGCGATCGTGATGAATGTCATGGTGGTCACGGTGGAGATCGCGATTGTCGGACCGCAGTTCCTTGCGTTCCTTGGCGGCTGCCGCTGTATTGCCGTGTCGAACGTCGCGCCGCAACTCGCGCCGGTCGTGGTTGCGTGCGTGAACGTCCCGATGGATGTCGCGCCGGTCATGGCGGATGTCGCGGTTGTCATGGTGAATGTCACGGGCATCGTGCCTGACATCACTGGCGGCGTGCGCCAGGGGGAAAGCCGACACGACGAGCACAGTGCCGAGTGCCAGAATTGCAGACTTGAGCATTGATGACTCCTTCAATTTGTGGTTTCGGTTTTTCGCAACAGGCAGTGACTACAGTCTCAAGTAACGATGAACACGCGCAAACGTTGACATGCCGGCGGGAAGTTCACCGGATCCATAGGCGCAATCGCCATGGCGGATGACATTATGCATCGCGGTGTTCGGTCCCTAATGCGATGATTCGCTGTGGGAATCCCGGGGTAGTACGCAGGCAACCGGGCGCAGACCGGGAGC
>VFSW01008695.1_pt1 | contig 14553 bp, 13 predicted proteins | sample 5358111 | NCBI WGS metagenome assembly VFSW01 (sample SAMN11554181, study PRJNA540505) | mine drainage metagenome | isolation source: sediment from site ElyBrook_90M | place: USA: Ely Copper Mine, Vershire, VT | collected 2017 | reverse complement strand
CCGTGACGTTGGTTCAGTCGCGCTATCCCTGCCGTGGCTGCGCCGAGCAGGTAGTCGTCGCCGGGCGCGGTTTCGGTCGCGGAGTCGGTCCAGTCCGAGAGGATCGCGAAGTTCAGCTCGCCGTCCGAACTCGCCAGGTAATGAACCTCGAGCCGCTCGATCTGCTCGTCGAGCTCGTCGCGCGTGGTCAACAAAGTCGGCATCACGACCATCGTGCGCAGGCTCGGCGGCACGCCATCGTGAAGCTCAAGGGCGGGAATGATAGCGGGACCGATGAAAGTCGTGACTGCCCGATTGACGATCACGACCGCCGCATCGGTTGCGGGGATTATCGCGAGCATCGCGAGAATGAACCGGGTCCATCCACTGATTTGCGCGTCCTCTATCGCAAGCATGGCGCCCGCGACGATGATCGCGGTGACCACCGCGATCGTGCCCAGGTAGCCCGCGATTCCGGCGGCCGCGTTGGCGCGAGCTATCCAGTCACGGACCGGAGCGCGAAATCCCAGTTGCGCTTCCAGAGAGTGACGCCCCTCTGAAATCAGGTAGTAGCCCGGATGGTGCTCGCGACGCGCCCTCGCGCCGTCGCCGTTTGGCACTTCGGACGCTGCACCCCGCGCAGAATCAATCGCGCTTTGAGCTACCTCGATTTCGCTGTGCCTCGAACCTCGTGCAAGTTCCTCGATCGCGTGCCGATAGCGATCGCGCGTGGCAAAGTCCATCGCGGCAAAGTCGCTGGCCGCGCGCAGCACCGCATCGACCGCGCTCACACTCTCGAAGAAATCCGCCCAGTCGACCGCGGACATCAGGCGCATGCTCGTGATGACGTTGCGGACGGTCACGTTCATCGCGCCCTGCCCCTGGTGCACTTGACGGACGATCTCGTCTGCCGTGGTTCCCTGCGCCAGCAGCCGCTGGTCCAGCCACCGCAGCGCTGGCGTCACCTTGGGATCCTGATCGCGCAGGCGCTGAACCATCTCCACCGCGAAGGGCGCCGACAGCGGCGACTTGTCCAAATCCTTGAGCACTGCCTCGGCAGGCTCCGCGTCGCGGCCGTTCGATCCCAGCAGCCTGTTCGCCAGCAGGTCGGCATGCCGGCGTTGCGCACGGCTGTGGCCCATCTGTTCAGCCAAGCGCCGCAGGTTTTCGACGAGCACGATTCGAAGCGTAATCGCGACCGCCCATAGCTCGCCGATCGTCAGCGGCTGCACGCGCTGGTAAGCCTGCACGAACTTGGCGAGCGTCTGCGGATCGAAGTGGCTGTCGGTATGCGCGACGTAGGCCCACGCGATCCCGAAAACGCGCGGATACCCTTCCAGCGGGCCATCGGCGAGCTTGGGCAGTTGTCGGTAGAATCCGCGCGGCAGATCATCGCGAATTTCGCGAATCTGCTCTTCGACGACATGAAAGTTATCGACCAGCCACTCCGCGGCCGGCGTGATCGCGCGTTCCTCGCGGATTGCGCTTGCGATGCCGCGATACGCCGCGAGCAACACTCGCCCGTTGTCGCGCACCCGCGCCGCCATCGGCCGTCCGCGGCCCGGGTAGTCGGTGACGCGCTGCGCAACCGCCAGCGTCTCGCCATGCTGTTCCAGGCGCTCGACGCTGAACAGTTCCGCACGGATCGGCTCGTCGATATGCGCGAAAGAGGCTGCCGGCTTCTTAGGCGCGCGAAAAAATACGAAGTTCAAAAAAACTTGCCTCTCGATCCGGACGGCCCGGCCACGGTCTGACTGATGCGCGAGCTGCGCAAAAAAATGCACACGCGGTGCAGCGAAAAGCGAACCACCACGTTCGTGCGCCGCCCCGTCTGTTAGAATATCAGAACGCGGGCCGCGAGCCTCTGCATGAAGCTCGCCGATTTACCTCGCCCGAGTCAGGCTACAATTTCTCAGATTCTTCCGTCGCTCTCAAATGCAGCGGGCGCAGCCGCGACGACTTCTTGGACTGGTGGTCCTGCATGCGGCGCAGGTCAGACACAGTCGCGCAATCTTCAGATCGCCGGGGCGGCTTCCAGGAAATCTCTCGCGCGTATCTTGCGGTATCTTTTCGGAGAAGAGATTTCAGGGGAGAAATTCGTTGCCGAGGAACATTGATTAAGGCGATACCGCCGTCCATGGCGTGAGCTGATCATCGCCAATATCGTTGCCGCCAATGACCTGGCACTTCTGACTCGGCACGCTGAAGTGTAAGGGAAAGTTCATCGCGACTTGCTGGCAGCAGTGCTCTTCGCCATTTCATTTCAATATATCCGCGCCAACAGCAGATCGATCCTGGTGCGCGCAGCAGCTCCCGGTGCAAGCGCGCGCGCGCGCGACAGTGCCTCACGTGCATGGGCGGTGTCATTGAGCAGCAGGTACGCCACTGCAAGGTTAAACTGAGCTGGAAAGAACCCCGGCTCGAGCGAGAGCGCCGCAGCGTAGCGTGCGAGTGCCTCGTGCGAGTTGTGCTGGGCCAAATACATCGTGCCGAGATCGGTGAGTACCTGCACGTCTCTCGGTTTACGGCCCAAGTAGTGCTGGTACGCCGCGATCGCTTCGTCGAATCGTCGTTGATCGAAAGATACGTTTCCGAGCCCGCGCAGGGCGTCGAGATTGTCGGGGTCGAGTTCGAGCACGTGAGCGAATGCTTCACGCGCCTTGTCATCGTTGGCGGGGTCGAACGCCGCGGACCGGAAGGCCACGTCGCCGAGGCGGTTCCAAACTGCGATGTCCTTGGGACGGGCCTGAGCCTGTTTCTCCGCCTTGGCGATAAGCGTGCCGGCGGCGTGGGCCGAACCACGAGCCATCGGGTGCCCCGCCGGTAAAGAGGTCGCCGAATGTCCGGGCGGCATACCAGATGCTTGGGAGTTCAAAATCGGTGCGGGCCCCTTGATCGTTGGCTGCGTGGCAACTTGGGAACGATCGGGTTTCCCGGCAGGCATAAGCAACCATGTCAGGGCTCCGCCAAGCAAAAACGCACCACTGACTGCGGCTATCCATGAAGCTGAGAACCCACCGCGACGAGGCCGGCTTTTGCCTGGCCGGCGGAATTCGTCCGCGCCAGCCGCATCGACGCGATTGCCGCACGCAGCGCAGAACTTAGCGCCCGTCGGGAACGGTGTCTGGCATTGTGAGCAATCGGCCATCGGCGCCTCGTCGCCCTATGGCAGTGCCGTACCGTCCTGCGACGAGCGCCTCACTTGCATGCTCCCAATCGCGGTAAACTGGCCGGTTTTGGGATTGAACAGCTCAGCCGTGTTGAGCGTCTTGCCCGTGTTGTCGATCCCGCCGGCGATCAGGACAAGGCCCTTCCTGGGTCCCGAGGTAATCAGCACGGCCGTATGGAGCGCGCGCGCGGTGGTCATGGCGCCAACCTGCGTGAAGGTTAAGGCAACAGGATCGTACATCTCGGCGCTCGCCAGCACGGTTCCGGTTCCATCTTCGCCGCCGGTGATGAGGATGTTTCCGGCGTGGCGACGGCGACCTTTGACATAAGTGGGATCAAGCTGGGTCGCGGTATGCAGATAGCGGGCATGGGTCATGTTGCTGGTTGCGGCAAAATTGCTGGCCGTCGGACTGTAGAGCTCGGCGGTTTGCAGCACGTTGCCGGCAGCGTCGAGGCCGCCGGCGATGAGCACGTTGCCTGCCCGAGGCCCGGTTACGATCAGCGTGGCAGTGTGGTTTTCGCGGCTGTCGGTCATCGTGTTGTTGCAAAAACCCGAAGTCGGGTCCGACCCGCCAAGGCCCGAGCAGCCGAAGGTCCCCGCGACGGGGTCGAAAAGCTCCGCCGTATTGACGATCGAGCCATCGAAGCCGCCCGTGATCAGCACGCGGCCATCCTTTAACAGCGTGGCGGTGTCGTGGAAGCGGGCATCGGTCAGGGTGCTTAGGCAGTAGCCGGTAGTCGGATCGGCTCCTCCAAGCCTTGAGCAATCGAATTTGCCGCTCGACGGATTGTACATATCCGCGGTATTGACCAAGTTTCCTGTTTGGTCTTCTCCGCCGGTGATTAGAACTGCGCCATTCTGCAGCACGGTGGTGGTGTGCGCGAAACAATGGGCGTCAGTCATGCTACCGGTCGCGGTAAACTGGCCGGTTGACGAATTGTAAATCTCAGCGGAGTTGAGGCACATCGTGCCGACGCCGTTACCGCCTGCAATCAGCGCCCCGCCGCCCGGTAGCGGCGCCACTGACGCGTAGAAACGGGCCTGCGCCATGGTGTTGTTGCACGCTCCGGTAGCAGAATTTACTCCTCCTAAAAACTTGCAGGAGAAAGATTGAGTCTTAAAGTTGTAAAACTCCGCGGTGGCCATCGGGCCGTTGAACTGATCCAGGCCTCCCGCAAGCAGCATGCCTCGGTGCGCTGGGTCGCTCGAGGCAGCTAGCTGGCCTGCCGCAGGCAGCACCGCAAGGAGCCCAAATAACAAAAGCGACAACGACCACATAGCAGATGGCAGATTGCGCTTACTTCGCTTCGAGGCTCTAGTCATCATCGCGTTGCGACCGCGGTCTTCGGCCGCGTCCCTGCCTTATAGGTGGCTGCTGTGCGGTGCGGTCGCCCGTAAACGGCCTGTATCTCGCGCCACAGCGCGAGCTGGTCGGAGGTCGCGTTCAGTTCATGTGCTGACATCGCGGCCGTGTCGGTCGAAAAGGGCGGCAGGCTCCACCATTCGCTGTGTTGGAAAGTCATGAAAGGGATAAAAGCCCGAGCGGAGTCGGCGGTGAAATTCGAATGGCAGGTGTATTGACTTAGAGAACCCTGTGCGCCGCACGAGTACGGTAAGTTTTCGGCGACTTTCCAGTCATGGAATCGCTCCGTGAGCGGCGCTGCCGGCCTGTCCGCCGTGCCGGTAAAGATATTATAAGGGGCCATGTGACAATCGATACACGACACACCGGCAGCGTACATCGCCGCAAAGACCCCATTGGACTGCGCGTTGTGCGGGTCCTGTTCGTGACAGGTCAGGCAGAAATGGCTTTCATTCGAAATGCCATCGGGGGCCTTGCCCGGGAGTATCGGCATCCACGAGGTTGCTAGGGTCGGATTCGCGCCGCGGGTCAGCGTAGCCGTTTCGCCACCCGATTCCGCAGTGGGATATATCTTCAGGAGCGCTGCGGCGACGGTGGTGCTCGTATGGCACGAGCCGCACGTCACGCCCTGAAAGCTCGAAACTGCGACCGGGGCGATCACGGTGCCGAGGCCGAACTGTCCTGGCGTGGTCGCGCTGGCCTGGAGCGGCGAGTGGCAGAAGGCGCAGAAAGTATTGTCGTTCTCGCCGTACGGCCCGGGGGGCTGTGTCCAGCCGTAATTGATCGCCGTACTTGACCAGCCGTTCTGTGACTGGGCGTGCCGCGAATCCCACCAACCATGGCCCGTTCGCTCCCACAGGTTCGTGGTGCTGTTAAACTGAACACCGGCGGCGCGCGCCGTGTGGTCGTATCCATCGATAAAGTGGCAGGACATGCACGTGACGCCGGAGTAATCATAGTCGGGACGGACCAAGTTGCCCTGCTGCGGGGGAGTCGGAAATGCGTAAAGACCCTGAGCATTCCACGCGAGCATCAACGCACAGACGATCGCAGCGATCCGAGCCAGTCTCAGGATTGGCAACTGCCCGCAGAGCCCAGCCGGACGAACAAAAGCCTCCGGAGGTAGCTGCGTTCGTCGCCTCGAGGTGGCGGCGTTGATATTCATCATCTTCCTGCTGCGCTCACATGGCGTCAATTTTCGCTATCTCTCGCTCTAGTATCTTGTACTCGACGAGCGTAGGCGCCCCGTGTGCCGCCATTGCGACCTGTGCCACCCCATTGAACGGCGGCAGGGACCACCAATCGATGTGCTGCTCTTTAATGAACGGGATGAGGTTCTGCGCGTCGCTCACAGTGAACTGCGAATATTTGCTGTTATGGCAGTTCGACACTGATCCTATCGCGCCGCAGGAGTAAGGAAGGTCCGCGCCAACGTTCCAGTCGTGAAACCTTTCCTCGAGCACCGGTAGGCCGGTGGTACCGCCGCCGATGGACTGATAGGTCGACATGTGGCAATCCATGCACCGGACCGGACCACCGCCAGGGATCAGATGATTGTGCGTGGTCGTCATCATAGCCCACATGGCCGAGTTGTCGGTGTTGTGACGCGCCTCATGGCAGTTGAGGCAGAGCAGGTCTTCCTGCGAAGTGCCGTCAGCGTTCACTCCGGAGTTCAGAGTCTGATAAGAGGCAGGGTTGTTGATGCCCTTCCAGAGATAGATTGCGATCGCTCCGCCGGCTATAGCATTCGGATTCAACGCGCCGATCTGCGCGGTGATGTTGTCCGGGGGATGGCACGTTACACAGGTTACGGCTTGGAATCGCTGCTGCGGAACAGGGCCGGCATTGACGACTCCATTGTTGAAGCTTGCGCTCGCGGAAGCTTGCAGGGGTGAATGACACTTTGCGCAAAACCCGTTCTCGGTCGAGCCATGATCGGACTGCGCGTGCCGTGAGGCGAGCCATCCGCTGCCCGTCAATTGCCAGGACTGAGTCGTATCATTCCATATTACGCCCACTACACGCTAAGTGTGGTCGAGGCCAAGCAGACCATGGCATCCGGCGCACGTCTCGGGCGCCGCATAGTCGTAGGTCGGGAGCGACATGTTGGTGGGCAGCGGAGGATAAAGTATGCCGGGCGCGACCGCCGCGGTCGCGGGCGACGTCGCTGGCGTTTCAGAGCCCTTGACCGGCCACTGTCCCCGCGCCCAAGCAGGCGCTGCGAGCAGTAGCACTACCAGTCCAGCCGAGATCAACGAACGCATTCGCCGACCCATCCGCCTTCCGAGGTCTTGCATATCGATGCACGGCGTCGGAGTTAAATTTCTATCACGGCATTCGTGCAACAGACGTGCCGGTTCGATTGCATCTCTCGTAACAAAGAGAAAATCTGCACGACTTCGCGAAACCATTCGCAAAGTTATTAGATTTATTAATCTAAGTTCTCATTCGCTAAGATCGAAGCTGTTGCTCTTAGCACCACGTACTGACGCGAATCGACACAGTCGCGCTTTCTTCAGATCGCGCGGGCATCCCCCCTCTGCGTCGTCCCGAGTTTTCCTGCCATACCGAGCGAAGCCGAGGGACCCAGTATCCTTTTCCCAAGCAGCCTCGCCCGAATAAGGGTTCACTTGCCAGCTCGTCATCCCATTGGCAGACTCGCGCATGATCGAAATGATCGGTCTTGCGGTGGCGAACAACGAATAAGCAAACAAACAGTCAGCGGCGATTCACGGTGATCGAACTGCCCGTCTTCCCGATCGTGGCGCAGTCATTGGGGTTGCCGTTCAAGTATCTGCCGGAACTCGTAAAGCATGGCGGGATACCGTTTGCGCTGATTCTTGTGGCAAGTGCGATCAGCTTCCTGCTGACGCGCGAGGATGCCTCAAAAAATGCAACGGGCGTCTTGATGGCGGTTGCGCATTTTATTCTGTTCACGCCCTTTTCCGTAACCTGGTCGAAGCTCGCGATCTATGGCCGCCCGGCGATCGCAACCGACCCTCCATTCGCCTACTCGCGAACTCAATGGCTATACCTGCTGGCGAGCGCCGTGATGATGATCTCGCTCGCGATCGTCGTTGGTCCTTCGGCCGCACTCTTGCGCTATGGCCAGCAAAACTTTGACAACCAGGTCATGATGGCGGCGGGGTCACTTTTGGTCGCAGGACTTATTCTATTTGCGATCGGATTCGTCCGGCTCGCCTTCGTCTTTCCGGCGATCGCCATCGCGAAGTATCCGGGAATATCGGCCGCATGGAAGCAAACCAGGGGGAATATCGAGCGGCTCGCTGCCATCATCGTTCTCTCTTACGTTCCATACTACGTCGTCAGCAGAGTTCTCGACTGGCTTATCGGATATCATCCGCCCGGCCTTGCGGCGGCCGCCAAGGGATGCCTGGATATGCTGCTGGTCGCGATGGCGACGACTGCGCTCGCCGGGCCCGCGCTCGCCTACAAGGTGATCGTTCTCGACGAGCCCGAAGATGCTCCCGCGCTTGCCGCGACTGCGAGCCGCGAGTAGTTTCGATCAACCGCCCTTCCATCCGCGCAGGTGCAGGTCGTCGAGCGCGATCTTGAGACTGTGCTGTATCTTTCCCCACAAATCCGGCGACTTGTCTTTCGACAACACGGTCAGCGCTTCACGGTAGTTATCGACCGCCTCCCTTAGATACCTGACCCCTGCGCCCCGCTCGCCGAGCTCAACCAGCGCGTCGCCCAAGTCGTACTTTCGCGGCTGGCTCCACGCACTGGCGCCCTGAATCCGGGTCAAGGTCATGCAACCCCATCAGTGTAATGCCGAGATTAATCTGGATCTGCGCCCATTCCACTGGAGCGCGCTCGCGCGGGTATCCATCGAGAATTTGTCGCGACAACGCGATCGACTGCTTGAGATCGTCGCGATTCGAGGTCGCCTCGCCCAGATCGTCGAGGCTCTGAGCAAGTTGGCCCTCGGCCGCCGCCCACATTATTGGCTCTGACCGCTTGTGATCGACCTTCAACGCTTCCCGATTGGCCGCGATTGCCTCCCCGAATTCTTTCGTGTTCCCATCCCGGAGGGCCACCACCCTGAGCAAATTGCCAAGGTTGAGTTGAGTGGCTGCCCGGCTAATCGGGTAGTAGCGCGCGTCAAATCCGTTCACCGCTGCGCGATAATAATCCTCCGCCTTACGCAGGCTCTCGACACCCGTCTCATGCCGCCCGATTCTTTCGAATGTGAGTCCGAGTGTGTATTGCGCGTTCGCCGAATCGAGCCGATCGGATCGCGACTGGTACACCCCGAGCGCGTTCTGGTAAGCGGTCGCTGCCGCCTGCAGAGGCGCAACCTGCAGGTTCTGCCCGGCCAGCGATCTCTGCGCCAGCCCAAGATTTTGCTGCGCCATCGCCCATTCGAGCGGATCGCGTTCGCGTGTCCAATCGGCCTGCGTCCGCTGAAAGTAAGCGATTGCCGTATCTAAAGAATCTTCGGAGTCGAGTTCGATACCTGAGATGCTGCTCGCGATACCGACCGCCAGGTTCACTCGTGCACGGGTGTCCGCCGTCCAGCCCGACGTCTTGCGGGAGTCGTCGGCGATCGCGCGGACCTGCTTGATCAGAGGCTCCAGCGCGTCGCCAAATTTGTAATTCCACTGCTGCATGAACTCGGCACTTTGAGTCGCGGCGATCAAACGCAGCACCGTGCACAGATCGTCCGCCGGCAATTCCGGCAGCTTGAAGTCGCCGGGAAGGTACGCCCCGCCGAATTGCGGATCGCTGCCGAACATCGTCTCGGAGAGCGGACCAACAGCAGGATGCGCGACGCCCTTCGCGCCGCCCCAGATCAACGCATCGACGCGCACATCGGTTACCGCTCCAAGCGCGTCAAGGTGCGCGATTCCTTGCGGACGGCCCGAAACCGCAATCGTGCGGTTCAGGATGATTGGCGTAATGCTCAGGCGGCGATCGAGGTCAGCAAGCGCGTCGCGCAACCGCCCTTCGAGTTGCTTGCCATCGTCCCCCTCGAGATGCGCAATTGCGACGACGACACGCATGCGCCATTGCTTCATGTTCGGGTAGGCTTCCGGACTTTCAGAGGCGACCTCGCGCGGGCCGCGAAGATAGATCTAAGCGCGCTGCATGAGGATAAAAGGCAGGCAGGCCAGGGCAACGATGCCCGCGACTTGTCGCACCGCCTTGTATCGAAGCTGGCGCCGCCCAATCTGAACGCGGGCCTTCGACCAAAACGTCAAGCCGAACACAATCGCCCCGATCGTCCCCGGAATAGCCGTGACGATGACCAAATCGGTCACCAGCCGAGCATCTGGCCAGATGAAAACAATCAGCAGCGCGATGCCAAAGGCGCCAGCCACCGCCCGTGCGCGCGTGAGCCACGGAAACCTGTCGGCGATATACTGACTCGGGCTACTCATCTTGCCGCTTCATCAATAGTGGGCGACCATATTAACGCAATGCCCACGCGTGACCATCAGTTTAGCGTCTCGTCGCGATGCGAACTGCTGCCGTATCTGCTCAGCATTCCGCTCGGACTGTCGCGCAAACAGGCGAAGGATCTTCTGCGCTTCCGGGCGGTTAGCGTAAAGCGAATGACCGCCGTCAGGCATGATACCCAGTTGGAGCCGGGCGACGTTGTGACTATCGCCGCAGGCAGGCAAATCCCGGCCGCGTCGATCGAGCGTCACGGCCTGAAAATCATCTATCTCGACGATGATATCGCCGTGGTTGACAAACGAGCGGGGCTGCTTTCGATGGGATCGGAGGGCGAGAAAGAGAGAACCGCGCATCGGATGCTCAACGAACATCTGAAGGCGATCACGAAATCGCCGGCGCAACAGGCCTTCATCGTGCATCGACTCGACCGCGAGACCTCCGGCCTGATGATGTTCGCAAGAAGTCGCCCGATCCAGGCGGTCCTTCAGCAGAACTGGAAGAGCGTCATCAAAAAATACCTTGCCGTCGTGGAGGGCGCGCCCTCGAAGGCAATTGGAAAGATTCGGGACAATCTTGTAGAGAGCAAGTCATTCAAGCTGCATCGCGTCGAGCGGGGTGGGGAGCCTGCAATCACGCACTATCGCGTTTTACGAACCGGTCAAGACAGGTCGCTCGTCGAACTTACGCTCGAAACCGGCCGCAAAAATCAGATTCGCGTGCAGATGGCTGGCTTGGGTCATCCTATCGTCGGCGATCGTAAATATGGCGCGACCAGCGATCCCGCCCGGCGGCTGGCGCTCCATTCGTGCGAGCTGAAGTTTTGCCATCCGGTGTCGGGCGCCTCGATGGATTTCCGCAGCGCTATCCCAAGCCGGCTGATGGCGCTGATCGAAGCGCGCGGAGTCGCACGCGCAAAGTGAAACATCCCCGAATCCCGCAGCGGCAAACAAATGACACTGCGGTGCGATTTTGACGACGCTCGACGCTCGCGCACCGGACCTCGCATCGACGCTCAAAATTCCCGGGAGTTCATAAGGCGCGCGACTGCCCGTCATAGCCAATCATTGGTGGCGTCGCTCACGCTTCGCAGGCCGTGGTGTTGCCACGGCACGCAACTTGGATCGATCAGGCGCGAAGGCGTGCTGTGCGTGTCTGGTGGGATCGAGTGAACCAGCGACCGGATGAAAAAGAGTGAGCATTGAAACCGCCAGCGTTCCCGCGATCGACATGCGCGCGATTACCCGGCTCGCCGAAAGCGATGAACTGGGCGAGCAATTTGTCGCCGAAATCATCGAGATATTTCTTGCCGACTTGAGCGAACGGGTACGCCTGATCGGCTTGCAGATGAGCCACGACGACCGTGCCGGAATTGCGGCGACCGCACACGCGGTCAAGGGCAGCTGCGGTCATTTTGGCGCGGTGCGCCTGATGGAGTTGTCGCGTGAGATCGAAGGCCGGGTCAGGCACGAACAAACCGACGGCCTTCGAACGGCGATCGATTCCATGGTCGCGGAAACGCAACGAGTCCGTGCCGCGCTGGAAGCTTATCGATCGAGCCATATGCGCGGCGCTGATGGATAATCTGCGGCAGGATCACGCACCCGCGGTTTGAGCGGTTGCAGATCCTCCGCTGCGCCCGCTGCTCAACGCAAGCATCACTTCAGTCCAGCCGTCGAAAATCATATCGATGCCGATGAACAGTCCGATGACCCACAGTCCTGAACTCGGCCACCAGCTCATGATCGAAAATCCGAGGAACAGCGAAATTGCGCCGTTCAAGATCAGCCATCCCCGATGATGGATCGGAGTCGAAAAGGCTACGAAAATTCTAAAAGTGCCGGCGGCGATCAGCAGCATCGCGATCATCAAGGTCAGCGTCACGGCAGCCACCTCCGGATGCGTGACCATCAGGATGCCGGTAACTGCGTATAGCGCGCCGCTCATGAGATTAATGAAGAAGCCGCCCCACGCGCGTCGCGCAAACCCGTGAATGATTTCGAACAGGCCGCCGAAGATCAGCAGCCATCCGAGGAAAATCACGGAAACCATCGTCATGAGTTCGACGCTGCCTATCGCTATGGTGCCTATGACGATCAGCACCGCTCCCAGGCAGAGAAACCAGGTACGATGCGCCCTTACTTCTTCGATTCCCAACTGCGTTACAAGTAAAGCCATCCTGCTCTCCCCTTGATTACCGGGTTTGAGTAAACAAGTTGCGCATCAACTGGCGGGCGGCTGCAATCGCCTCCCGCCGATTGGCGCTGCCAACTCGCGCGCACAGCGCAAGCCTATGTCTTCGCGTCGATTCGAGCAGTTCGCTACAAACCCATCTTCCTGCGCTCTGCCCAACGCTTCTTCATCGCGATTGACAACCGCTTTCTGCCTTCGGGAGTCAGGCCTCCGCGCTTGCGCCCTTTCGAGGTGGTCCCCTTTGGCCTGCCGACTCGCGTCTTCTTGCCGCCCCCTGACAAGGCCGATCCCAACAGCGCCGCAATAGCTCGACCGAGCCTGTCGCTCTCCTCCCTCAAGTCCGCCACTAATTTTTCCAAGTCCAAGATTCGCTCCTTTGGCGCGCTTGCTATGCGCAGCTCGCGCCGTTGTGTAACTGCTCGTTATGGTTCGCGTCCTATCGATGCCCGGATAGGAGCGTACGCCAACTCATACCAGCGCAATACCTACTCTTTCTATCGACTCGATCCAATCGCGCAGAGGACGATGCGGCAGGTAGCGATAATTTTGGACAACCCGTAGAGTGAATGGCTCATGCCTGGGAAAAAAATGAATGAAGCGGGTCGCGCCAGATTTCTTGTCGAGCTGATCAAGCCGTCGCATTACGACGACGACGGCTATCTCATCCAATGGTGGCGCGGCTTCGTGCCGTCGAGCTCGCTGTCGAGTATCTACGGCCTCGCCCTCGACGCGCAGGCGCGGGCCGTCCTCGGCGACGGAGTTGATCTCGAGATCGCGGCGCACGACGAGACTAACGCGAGAGTCCCGGTGCGTTCGATAATTCGCCGGTTCAAGCGCAACTTGAACCGCGGCGTCGTGCTGATGATCGGAGTGCAAACCAACCAGTTTGCCCGCGCGGTTGATATCGCGCGCGAACTGCGCGCTGCCGGAATCCAGGTCGCGATCGGCGGATTCCACGTCAGCGGATGTCTCGCGATGCTCCCCGAGATGCCGCCCGAGATGAAGGACGCGCTCGCGCTCGGAATCACGCTGTTCGCGGGCGAGGCCGAGCACCGGCTCGACGAGCTGCTGGTCGCTGCGTTCGAGGATCGTCTCCCGCCGGTTTACAACTTCATGGCCGATTTGCCGGCGATGGATGGCGAGCCGCTGCCGTTCCTTCCAATCAAATACGTCAAGCGCTATGCCGGGGCGATCGGATGCTTCGATGCGGGGCGCGGATGCCCGTTCAGCTGCAGCTTCTGCACGATCATAAATGTGCAGGGGCGCAAGTCACGTCATCGCAGCGCCGACGACATCGAACAGTTGATTCGCGCGCACGCGGCGCAGGGTGTCCGCAGCTTCTTCATTACCGATGACAATTTCGCGCGCAATCTGAACTGGGAAGCGATCCTCGACCGCATCATCCAACTCAAGCGCCACGACCGGCTGAAGATAAACATCATCATGCAGGTCGACACCATGTGCCACAAAATCCCGAACTTCGTGGAGAAGTCGGTGCGCGCAGGGTGCAAGAAAGTCTTTATCGGGCTCGAGAGCATCAATCCCGACAGCCTCAAGGGCGCATCGAAGGGTCAGAATTGCATCACCGAATACCGCAGGATGCTTCAGGCGTGGAAGCGCGCCAAGGTTCTGACCTACGCCGGCTACATCCTCGGCTTCCCGTCCGACACGCCCGATAGCATCGAGCGCGACATCCAGATCATCCAGCGCGAACTCCCGATCGACATCATGGAGTTCTTCATGCTGACGCCGCTGCCCGGCTCCAAGGATCACCGGGAGATGTACCTGCGCGGCGAGCGGATGGAAGCGGATACCAACAAGTATGACGCCGAGCACGCGGCCGCCGATCATCCGCGGATGACCGCCGCCGAGTGGCAGGATATCTACCAGCGGGCGTGGCATCTGTACTATTCGCCGGCGCACATCGAGACGCTGATCAAGCGGGCCGTCGCCAGTGGAATGCGCACGCGGCGGATGACCTCGATGATCTTCTATTTCTATGGGAGTCACGCCTACGAGCGGGTGCATCCGCTGCAAGGCGGGATCATTCGGCGCAAGCCGCGCACGCAGCGCCGTCCTGGTTTTCCGCGCGAGAACCCGCTCAGGTTTTTTATCCGGCGCGCGCGCGAGATGTCAGCGACCTATGTGCCCGGTCTGTGGTTCATGTGGCGGCTGGAGCGGCTGCGACGCAAGATCGAGAACGATCCGGCGTCGAAGCATTATACCGATGTCGCGCTCAGCCCGGTCGCTGATGACGAGTTCGGCGCCGATCTCGAGCTCTACCACGCAACGGATTCAGCGCGCCATGCCGCCGACCAGGCCCGCACGCGCGCCGACGCGATGCGTCAAATCGACAGTAGCGGCGACGCCCCGGGCAGATAGGGGGGGCGTAGGTTTTGATGGGGGGGGGGGGGGCGCCCCCCCCCGG
>VFSW01008694.1_pt1 | contig 14557 bp, 12 predicted proteins | sample 5358111 | NCBI WGS metagenome assembly VFSW01 (sample SAMN11554181, study PRJNA540505) | mine drainage metagenome | isolation source: sediment from site ElyBrook_90M | place: USA: Ely Copper Mine, Vershire, VT | collected 2017 | reverse complement strand
TACTTATGAAGGACTCGTCTATTTCCATTTGCTCCTGAACAAATTGAATTTGAAAGGGATTATATGACTGAAATAGTCTATACCATTGGCCACTCAACCCATCCAATGGATGAGTTCATCCGAATACTTACTGTTTACAAGATTGAGAAAATTGTCGATGTTCGAACGATCCCTAAATCTCGGCATAACCCTCAATTTAATGAAGAAGAACTGGGCAAGGAATTGCGCAAGCAGGGCATCGAATATGCCCGGCTGGAAGGACTGGGCGGGCTGCGACATTCGACGAAAGCCTCAATTAACACCGCGTGGAAGAATGCTTCCTTCCGCGGTTATGCCGATTATATGCAGACCCCCGAATTTTCCCGGGCATTGGAAGAGTTGATCGATCTTGCCAAAGAAAAACGAATTGCCATTATGTGCGCAGAAGCAGTTCCCTGGCGATGTCACCGGTCACTGATTGGCGATGCTTTGTTGATTCGAAATATAAAAGTGGAAGATATTTTTAGTGAGAGTGCCAGTAAACCCCATTTGTTGACTGGTTGGGCAAAAGTGGACGGCAACAAAATTACTTATCCCGGACCGCCAGCAGAGTAATTGCCGTCAAAAAATCCACCGGGGAAAGCCTGAAAGAGATGAGACCATTCTACTCATAATATTTTCACTTATAGACTCTACTAAAGTTAATGACTTTCGTCTGCTCAGGTGGTACTCTAGTAAGGAGAATCTGGGTTTTGTGTTTTCGAGGACTCAGATAAGATCTTTATGTGGAGCTTTGGAAATGTAGTCGAGATGCCCATTGATAAAGACCTTTCTGGGATAGTTCTGACCTAAATCAACGCGATGGATAAATGTTGATGCCCGGAAAATTTGTGATGGAGATACAAAATGGAAATTCCTTTAAACGCTCAAGTTGAGTGTACAGACGGTGTCTGTGGGCGCTCAGTGGATGTGCTGATAAACCCGGTTATCGACCAGGTGACCCATCTGGTAGTCAAAGAGGATGCGACACCCAACACCGAGTACATTGTGCCGGTTGATTTTGTGACCGAAACGATAACCGATACGATTCGACTACGCTGCAGTAAAGCCGAGCTGGAGAAGATGGATCCGTTTATCAAAACGAAAGTTATCGAAGAAAAGGTGTCTGGGAGGACTTGGGCTTATGGTGGTGGGTCAATCGGAAGGGGTCCAAACTACTACTTGCCCTATGTTACGACTGAAAAAACCGAATACGCGTCAGTAGAGCTTCAACAGATCCCGCCTGGTGAACTGGCTGTCCACCGGGGTACCCGTGTTGAGGCAACGGACGGCTACGTTGGTAAAGTCGACGAATTCGTGGTCAACCCCGAGAACGGTCATATTACCCATTTAGTGATGCGCGAAGGACATTTGTGGGGGAAGAAAGATGTGATCATCCCCCTTTCGGCGATGGGCGATACACGCGATGATACCGTGTTTCTGAAGCTCGATAAACACCAGATCGAGTCTCTGCCGGTCTTCACGGTGGATAGGCGCTGGTCCTGAGAGCCAAGGTTGGTTGGGCAAGCTGCTTCTTGTAATTTCCTCCCCAAAGTGGTGGAGGCCAATACTCCCCATCTGTTGGATGTGACTGGGGAGTAATGGGATGTAGGATGATTTATGTCCCACGGATATTTAGCCGGTGCCAAACCTGGAGATCGCTCCACCCATCGTCGCCTATTGTTTGATCTGAATGATGAAAAATCAACCCGTTACCAGGGTACCGAGCGGAGGAACTGATGGAAATTAGCTCTCTTGCAGGAAAACCAGCCGAACCAGACATCCTGATCAACGTGCCCAAACTGGTCACAGCCTATTATACAGAAACCCCAGATCCTTCGGTTCCTGGGCAGCGGGTTTCGTTCGGTACTTCGGGTCATCGCGGTTCGGCCTTCGATATAGCTTTTAACGAATGGCACATCCTGGCCATCAGTCAGGCCATTTGCCTTTACCGAAAGCAGCAGAAGATCGATGGCCCGCTGTTTCTCGGCATGGACACTCACGCCCTCTCGGTGCCGGCGCTGGCCAGCGCGTTGGAAGTGTTGGCTGCTAACGGGGTCGAAGTGATGCTCTCGGAAGGGGATGAATATACTCCGACCCCGGCCATTTCCCTTGCCATCCTCACGTACAACCGTGGGCGCAAGACTGGCCTCGCCGATGGAATCGTGATCACGCCTTCGCACAATCCGCCGCACGACGGAGGTTTTAAATACAACCCACCCAACGGTGGTCCGGCGGAAGAAACCATCACCAGTTGGATCGAGGCGAAGGCGAACAAGTTTCTGGAAAGTGGGCTGAAGGGTGTAAATAGGATTCCTTTAGAGAAAGCTTTGAGTGCACCCACAACACATCGCTACGATTATCTCCATGCCTACATCGCTGAACTGGCTCATGTGGTGGATATGGACATTATTCGCGATTCGAAGATCAGCCTGGGGGTCGACCCGCTAGGCGGCGCTGGGGTCCACTACTGGGAGCCGATTGCCGATCGCTACGGGTTGAACCTAAGGGTCGTTAATAAGGCCGTCGACCCCACCTTCCGTTTCATGACGGTGGATTGGGACGGCCAAATTCGTATGGACCCCTCCTCGCCCTATGCCATGCAGAGGCTGATCGACATCAAGGATCAATTCGATCTCGCCTTTGCATGCGATACCGACCACGACCGGCATGGGATTGTCACTCGAAGTGCGGGATTACTTCCACCCAATCATTATCTTTCGGTGGCCATCTATTACCTCTTCCAACACCGGCCGAAGTGGCGCAAGGCAGCCGCGGTGGGCAAAACGGTCGTGAGCAGCCAGATGATTGATCGTGTCACCTCGAAGGTTGGCCGTAAGCTTTACGAGGTTCCCGTCGGTTTCAAGTGGTTTGTGGATGGCCTGCTCGATGGCTCGCTTGGCTTTGGCGGTGAAGAGAGCGCCGGCGCGTCTTTTGTCCGCCTGGATGGTAGCGTTTGGACCACCGACAAGGATGGCATGACCCTGGCCTTACTTGCAGCAGAGATCACTGCCCGGATGGGGCGCGACCCTGGGGAGATGTATTCCGACCTGACGAGCGAGTTTGGTGAGCCGGTTTACGAGCGTGTTGAGGCTCCAGCCACTCCACAACAAAAGGCAGCCCTGGAAAAACTCTCACCACAGCAGGTCAAAATCAAAGACCTGGCTGGCGAAAAAATCCAGGCCATCCTTACCAACGCGCCAGGCAACGGCGCCCCCATTGGAGGCTTGAAGGTGGTGGCGGAGAGTGGATGGTTCGCGGCGCGCCCATCCGGGACAGAAGACATCTACAAGATCTATGCGGAAAGTTTCCGGGGAGCGGATCATTTGCAGCGCATCCTGGAGGATGCACAAACAATCGTTAGCGACGCTTTAAAGGCGTGACCTAAGCAGAAAAAAGGAGAACCTATGACCAAACCAACCCGTGTCAGTCACCCAATATACAATCTTTTACCTGTGGAAATCGAAGGATTCGATTCCCTGGCGGAGTTGGCCCTGGATTTGCGCTGGTCGTGGAACCATGCCGATGACGCAGTGTGGCAGCAGCTTGATCCTGCCCTGTGGGAACTCACCCACAACCCCTGGGTTGTGTTGCAGACGGTTTCACGGGATGAGATCGAGCGTGCGTATGCCGATCCCGGTTTCCGCAAACGCGTCGATGACCTCGTACAGGACATGCGGCAAGAGGTCAAGGCACCCGCCTGGTTTCAACAAAATCATAAGCAGTCTCCTCTGACCTGTGTGGCTTATTTCAGCATGGAATACATGCTGGGCGAAGCTCTCCCCATTTATTCGGGCGGGCTGGGTAATGTGGCCGGCGATCAGCTCAAATCCGCCAGCGATCTGGGAGTGCCGGTAATCGGTGTAGGATTGCTCTACCAGCAAGGCTATTTTCGGCAGGTGATCGATAAGGACGGCGGACAACAGGCCCTCTATCCGTATAACGATCCCGGACAACTGCCGATTACACCCCTGCGGCGCCCAGACGGGGAGTGGCTGCGCTTGGAGATCGATTTACCTGGTTATTCAGTCTGGCTGCGCGCCTGGCAGGTCCAGGTTGGCAGAGTAAAACTCTACCTGCTGGACAGTAATGACGCGGCGAACTATCCTGCTCACCGAGGGATTACCAGCGAACTGTATGGCGGCGGGCCGGAACTGCGCCTCAAGCAAGAGTTGCTCCTCGGTATCGGCGGATGGCGGCTGCTTGGCGCCCTTGGCATCCAGCCTGAAGTCTGTCACTTGAATGAAGGGCATGCAGCTTTTGCTGTGTTGGAACGTGCCCTGACCTTCATGAAGGAGACGGTGCAGCCCTTCAAGGTGGCACTGGCCGTTACGCGAGCAGGAAACCTCTTCACCTCACATACAGCCGTCGCTGCCGGTTTTGACCGCTTCGAGCCTGACCTGATCCGGCAATACCTGGGTGGCTACGCCGAGCAGAAACTCGGCATCCGCCTCGACGATTTGTTAGCCCTGGGCCGGCAAAACCCCGACGACTCATCGGAAAGTTTCAATATGGCCTATCTGGCGATCCATGGAAGCGGGGCGGTCAATGGCGTAAGTCGCTTGCATGGCAAGGTGAGCCGGCAGCTTTTTGAGCCTCTTTTTCCGCACTGGCCGCAAGACGAAGTGCCGGTTGGGCACGTGACCAATGGCGTCCATACACCGAGTTGGGACTCGGCGGCAGCCGATGATCTTTGGACAGAAACTTGCGGAAAAGATCGCTGGCTGGGGACAACAGAAAGTATAGGGGAGGACATTCGACGTGTCTCCGACGCCAGGCTGTGGAAATTTCGCACTGCGGCCAGCCAGTCTTTCGTCGAATATGCGCGCCAACGATTGTCTCTGCAACTGACTGCCTCAGGCTCGTCGCCCGAAGAGATTGAAGAGGCAAAGCATCTGTTCGATCCAAATGCACTCACGCTGGGTTTCGCCCGCCGCTTTGCCACCTACAAGAGACCCAACCTGCTGCTGCACGACCCGCAACGACTGCTGCGCCTGTTAACCAACCCTGAGCGGCCGGTACAGCTCATTCTGGCCGGCAAAGCCCATCCGGCGGACCAGGCCGGCCAGGATTTGATTCGGGAATGGATCCATTTCATCCGGCGCCCCGAAGTGCGCCCCCATGTAATCTTCCTCAGCGACTACGACATGCTTTTGACCGAGCACCTGGTGCAGGGAGTGGACGTGTGGATCAACACGCCCCGCCGGCCCTGGGAGGCCTGTGGAACGAGCGGGATGAAAGTGCTCGTCAATGGCGGTATCAATCTGTCAGAGCTGGATGGCTGGTGGGCAGAAGCCTACACACCTGAAGTGGGGTGGGCGTTGGGAGATGGCCAGGAACATGGCGACGATCCTTCCTGGGATGCTGCCGAAGCTGCCGAGCTCTATGACCTGCTCGAAAGCCAGGTAATCGTCGAGTTTTATAATCGCAACCCGCAGGGGATTCCCACGGTCTGGGTGGAGCGCATGCGGGAAAGCATGGCCAACCTGACGGCGCAGTTTTCTGCCAACCGTGCCGAACGCGAGTACACTGAACAACATTACCTTCCGGCTGCGGCAGCCTACCGTAAACGCCTGGTGGATAAAGGCGCCGCCGGTGCACAGATCATTGATTGGCAGCACAACCTGGAACAGAACTGGGCCACGCTACACTTCGGTGAAGTGAAGATTGTGAGTGACACAGGGAAGCACCTGTTCGAAGTTCAGGTCTACCTCGGCAGCCTTGACCCCAATAGTGTAAAAGTCGAACTTTACGCCGATGGGTTGGACGGCGGTGAGCCGGGCCGCCAGGAGATGAAGCGCGGGCGACCATTGACGGAAGCAAACGGCTTTTCCTACAGTGCAGAGGTGCCCGCCACCCGCCCAGCCACGGACTATACCGCGCGAGTCATACCGCAGCACGAAGGCGTAGCAGTCCCCTTGGAAGCCGCTCGAATCTTGTGGCAACGATGATGAAAACACTCATGAGCCGCAGCAAACTAACTGGCACCGCCGAATTGGAGAAGCTTCAGCGCGAATCATTCAACTACTTTCTACATGAAACAAATCCAGCCAACGGGTTGGTAATCGACAAGACCGCACCAAATTGGCCTGCCAGTATTGCCGCCACGGGTTTCGCACTGGCGTCTTACCCGGTGGCTGTCGAACGTGGATTTATGCCGCGTGCCGCGGCAGTAGAACGAACGCTGACAACACTACGTTTTTTCTGGAACAGCCCACAAGGCCCTGAGACTGACGCCACCGGGTACCGGGGCTTTTACTATCATTTTCTCGACATGCAGACCGGCCGGCGCGCCTGGCAATGTGAACTATCCACAATCGATAGCACTTTTCTGTTGGCGGGTGCGTTGACGGCGGGAGTTTATTTTGACGCGGATACGGCGGATGAGCATGAAATTCGCACCCTCGCCGACGCGCTTTATCGACGCGCAGATTGGCAATGGGCACAAAACCGTCACGGATTGGTTTCGAACGGCTGGAAGCCAGAAAGCGGATTTCTCAAATATAGTTGGAAGGGCTACAATGAGGCGATGTTGCTGTATATTCTGGGACTGGGTTCTCCTGCTTATCCGTTGCCCGAGAGCTGTTACGCAGCATGGACTTCGAGTTACATATGGGAAAACATTTACGGATATGATTATCTTTACGCCGGGCCGTTGTTCACGCACCAACTTTCGCACATCTGGATAGATTTCCGCGACATTCAGGACGCATTCATGCGTGATAAAGGCATCAACTATTTCGAGAACAGCTGTCGAGCGACTCATGTGCAACAACTATACGCGATGGACAACCCGCTCAAGTTTGCCGGGTATGGCAGACATTGCTGGGGAATTACCGCAAGCGACGGCCCAGGCCCCACTACGATCAATGTGAATGGCATCAAACGGAAATTTTTTAATTACCTGGGACGAGGCGTGCCGTATGGGCCTGACGACGGCACCGTCGCACCGTGGGCGGTAGTGACATCGCTGCCGTTCGCACCCGAGATCGTTCTGCCCGCCATAGACTATTATATTAACGAGGTGAAGTTAACAGAGCTCAACCTGTACGGCTTCAAGGCGACTTATAACCCCACCTACCCGGTAAAATCCAACAATCCCTATGGCTGGGTATCACCGTACCATTACGGGATTAATCAGGGGCCGATTATTTTAATGATTGAAAACTATCGTACCAGCTTATTGTGGCGATTGATGCGCGAATGCCCATACATCGCCAGCGGCTTGCACCGGGCGGGTTTTGGCGGTGGTTGGTTATGAACCCGACTTTTTTAATCTCTTTTGCCTCTGCCTTATGCTGAGGCGGCAGAAATTAAGAGCTTTATAAAAGCGGACTAACATCATCGGTTTCGGGTTCCTTGTGAAATCACATTTGTTGATCCTTCCACAGTGAAGACAAATCCGGGTACCTACCACGGCAACTAGAGTATTTCTGACATCCTGACGGCATAATATACAATGTTGACATATAATATCCATATTGCTACAATTGAATAACATAAGACGAAAATGGTTCCAGGATGTTGGAGGAGGGAATGAGTCTGAGAGGTTGGCGATCCCCTGTACGCATTTTGGCGATGCTATGCATCGCATTTGTCGCGGCTGCCTGTGGTGCGGTATCACCTTTGATTCCATCAACTGGCAAAAGTGTGCCGACCCAGGCCACACACACTCCCACCACCATGGTCATGGCGATGACCGCTCCGGCCGAGCCGGCTGCCACATCGACAGCGGACGCCGGAATGGGTGGAATGGTGATGGTTACGCCCTCCTCGGGCAATATCCCCATGGTGAAAGTATCCGATCAACCGCTAAACAACGGTATGATCAAGGTTGACGAAGTCGTCAGCGACGGCCCGGGTTGGGTGGTTATTTATACAATCAATACCAACGGGCAGCCAGACGAGCCGGTGGGGCATGCGCCCGTCAAGGATGGCGATAACAAGAACGTGATGGTGCAGATCGACCCCTCCAAGGTCGGGGGTCAACTGTATGCTATGCTGCATCTGGATCGAGGCGCCGTGTGCACGTTCGAGTTCCCCGGTCCAGATGTGCCGGTGATGATGGGAGTGCAAATGATTGTTGGCAAATTTACCATTACGGGTCCGGCAGCCAGCAGCACCAACGATTCTACGGAACCGAAACTACCGCAAAAAACCACCCAGACGCCGGCCATTATCGTAGCCAACCAGCCGATCGTAAACAATGAGATCATCCTGCCGGAAGTGATCAGTGTGGGCGAGGAATGGGTGGTGATCCACAAACAGAACGGCGATGGCAGCATGGGGCCTATGGCAGGTTTCGCCCCTGTGCATGATGGCGTCAACAAAAATGTCGTCGTGCCGTTGGATCCTTCCCTGACTTCCTCCGTTATGTACGCGATGCTGCATCAAAATAATGCCAAAAAGAGCTTCCCCGACTTTCCCGGCCGCGATGGACCTGTGATGGTAAACGGGCAGATGGTTGCCCCCACCTTTGAGATCACCACCGCCAATAACGAGGACGTGGTTATCAACCTGGGAGACACGCCGGCGACCGTCAGTTACCTGGTCGATGGCCATCAAATGAGCCTGTATATTTCTCTGAAAGATTCGCCGGGTAAAAGCAACTGCACCGGGGACTGCCTGTCGGTATGGCATCCCTTGTACGCCACCGGTCGGATCATCGCCGGAACGGGCGTGCTAAAAGATAGACTGGGCGTGGTTCTCCTCCCGGATGGGTCTCGCCAGGTGACCTACCTGGGCGCGCCGCTCTATCTATATTCGAAGGACGAAAAGCCAGGGGATGTGAACGGGCAGGGCCTGGATGGAATCTGGTACCTGGTAACGCCGTAGCCAATGCCGCGGCCTGGTTCTACGGGCTTATCTCCCGCTTACCAAACCCAGGGGATCAACGCCTTCCGCTCGGGTGGGTACTCCCGGAATTTTTCGTGGTACCAGGCATGGTTAGCGCGCGCCCGGGGAGCCAGGTTGGCGAACGTCCACACCGCAAAGGCCAGGCCAGGCAGCGACCAGGTCGCCAACGCCCACCCAGACCATTCCAAAATTTCTCCCAGGTAATTCGGGCAGGAGATCCAACGAAATAAACCGCCGTAGGGGATCTTATACCCCGTCTCGCCCGGCCGGCGCAGGGCGCGCAGCATGCCATCGGCCCAGCGGTTGATCATGAACCCGGCCAGAAACAGGAACGCCCCGCCCAGAAAACGCGGATCGAGCACCCAGTTATCCGGGTAGCCGCCGGAGAAGGTGAACAGGTAACGCCCATTCACGTATGAATTCCCCAGGTTGAACCCCAGGCCCATCAACATCACCGCCACGGGCATCTTTTTGCGCCCATCCCGAATGGTCAGCGGGTAGATGAAAGCCCGGTGAATGTAATGCGCCTCCCACATCCCCAAGAACAGGAGGATGGGCAGGTTCCTGGGCACCGTTCCGATCACGAAATACACCGCGAAGAGCACAGCCGATGGGGATTCCATCAGGATCCAGCCTCGAAAGTTGGCGATCATGGCCCCCCAGCCTTTCCGGGTATGCCGGCCGTAGGGGGCACTAACGAAGAACAGTGCAGCGAATACTGCCGCGGCCATACCAAAACCAACCAACAGCAGAATGGAATGGATGTTCCTTTCCATCAAGCACTTACCCCGGAATATATCCGTGTGCGGCAAACCAGCCAATCGTATCCCGCACCGTCTCGGCCATGGGACGGGAGGTATAACCCAGATCTTGCTCTGCCCTGTCGCGGCTGATCCGCCGGTTGCTGCGTAGAGCGTGCAGCGTCACCCGGGTATAGATAGGATGGCTGCCGCGCAATCGAGCCAACCAGCCCATCGGCACGGCGGACATCTCCGCCAGTTGCATCGGCACCGTAAAGAGCGGCGGGCGCCTGCCCGTGACCTGCGCTACCAGTTCGGCTATCTCACGCACAGACAGCCAATGGCCGGCCAGTAAATAGCGCTTCCCACGGGTCGCCATTCGTTCCGCCAGCATAGCGCCGCGCACCACATCGCGCACATCCACCCAGTCGAACCCGCCGCAGACGAGGGCGGGGATCTTGCCCCGCGCCAGCAGAACCAGCGCCTCGCCAAGATAGGATGGCCTGAAATCGTTGGGTCCCAGGATTGCGGTGGGGTTGAGGATCACAGCATCCAATCCCCGGGCTATCCCGGCCTGCACCTCGCGCTCTCCCGACGCTTTCGAGCGATCGTAGGGCGGGACAGCCTGCGTTGCATTCACCAGGGGGCGGTCCTCGTCCACCGGGCTGTCGAACGGCGCTTGCGTAATGGCGTGGATGGAACTGAAGTGTACCAGCCGCCGCACACCGCAGCGCAGGCAGGCTTCCACCACGTTCCGCGTGCCCAGTACATTGATCGCCTCTACCTTGGGCCAGGTATTCATTTCCAGCGAGATTTCCCCCGCCAGGTGATACACCACCTCGGCGCCCTTCATCGCCCGGGCGATACCTTCTGGGTCGCGCACGTCCCCCCGGGCAATTTCCACGTCCACTCCGTCCAGCGCTCGCCGGTCTGTATGCACCAAAGCGCGCACGGGTTTTCCGGCTTCCAGCAGGGCGCGCACCAGATTGCCCCCGACCAACCCTGTTGCACCAGTGACAAGAATCATGTCCCCATTCCTCGTGTCAGATATTATTCTACAATCATAACCGCAATCGCCATAAGTATCTATCCGAAAATCAGGAAATTTCACTTTTTTAAATTCAAAAATCGTAACTGCTCAGCCATGCCTTGAAGACAGGCGAATTTTAGGTTGATTAGGGTGTTGCATACTCCCATTTTATTTTTTCATCATTGCTTTTAATCTTTGTTTTTTTTTTTTTTATTTGTGTTTTTAAAAAACCATTAAAAATAAATTTCGCCGCCTTTTCCACCAGGGCTGAGCAGTTACAAAAGTGGTTTCCTGATTTAAAGCGAGAGCCTGAAAGGGGGTTTACTCGAAAAAGTTTCTGCCAGGTGGTTGACTTTCTTTATAATTACGATAAAATTAGTGTAAGTAATTGACATTATTACTGGTTGATATCTTATAACCCGGTAAGGGCAAAGGCCATTTTACGGTCAGGATAATACGTTGTTCATGAACACAAAAAAGCGCTTACGCAGGGTCAGGTTGCAGAATTTGAACAGCAGCCACACCCAGGTGGAACGGATTGGTCAGCACTATCGGGTGACCGACCTGCGCATCCTCAACCGCGACAGGCCCAGCCTGGTGCTTATGCTTGCAGAAGGTTGACTTTATAATGAATGCGAGCTGGGTTGGACAGACATTAAGCGGCCGCTACCACATCGAAGAACTTTTGGGGCATGGTGGCATGTCTTCCGTTTACAAGGCTACCGACCCGAACCTGCGCCGCACGGTGGCGATCAAGATCATCCACCCGCACCTATCCAGCAATCCAGATTTTTTGAGCCGCTTCGAGGAAGAAGCCGCCATGGTCGCCCAGTTGCGGCATGAGAATATCGTCCAGGTATATGATTTCAACCATGAGGGGGATATCTATTACATGGTGCTGGAATATCTGCCTGGAGAAACGTTAGAGAACCGTCTGAAGCGCCTGAACGAAAAGAACCAAAAAATGGATCCGGTGGAGGCGGTAAAGGATATTGCCCAGGTATGTGACGCCGTCCAGTATGCCCATGATAAGGGGCTGATCCATCGCGACATCAAACCCGCCAACATTATGCTGAGCGTGTATGGGAAAGCGGTGTTGATGGATTTCGGTATCGCCCGCATGCTTGGCGGGCGTACGCACACGGCATCCGGGGCGGTCATTGGCACGGCGATGTATATGTCGCCGGAGCAAATCAAAGGCGAGAAGGTCGACGAGCGCAGTGATATCTACTCGCTGGGGGTGACCCTCTTCGAGGCCGTCAGCGGGAAACCGCCATTCCAGGCCGACTCGGCTATGACGCTGATGATGATGCACCTCAACGATCCCGTACCCAATATCCGCGAGCTGCAGCCGCACGTGCCCGAGAGCCTGATTTCGGCCATCGACAAGGCGATGGAAAAACAACGCGAGAACCGCTACCAGACAGCCGCCGAGATGGCCACCGCACTGCGCGGGGTGTACAAACGCCTGACCGGCGAAGTAATCCAACCGTCGGTTGCTCGAGACTGGGACGTCGTACAAACGCTGGTCGAGCCGCCGGTGGATCAAACCTACGCGGATCAGGCCATTACAGCGATTTCCAACCCGTTAGATGATTCGGCCAGGTCTGTCGAGCAGCCGCTGCCGCCCCAGGCTGCTTTCTATTCCATGCAGCCGGACCAGGCGACAGGTTCTGTTGCGTCAGAACCGGTTAGCGGGCCAGCTGGCCAGGCGCCCATACGCCGCATACTTCTTTTCATCGGCGTGAGCCTGCTGGTGGCCCTCCTCCTCTTCGCGGCAATCGCATATGCAGGTTTTTCCCTGTTGGGGCGCTCGAACCTCGCCAGCCTGCTACCCCTGGCAGCCAGCACGCAGACATCTGCTGCCATACAAACCGGCATCGCTATCCCGGGGGCCGCTGTGCCAACCCTTGCCTCAACCGCTGTCCCGACAGGCGTGGCCGTGTTTGGGAACCCGCTGATTGAACCCACGGCTACAACGGCAGCGCTTGCTCCAGCAGGGCAACCTGCTACGGCAGTTGCGCTTGCCGCGGCGACCAGCACCATCAATCCGAATGAGGATTACGTCCGCATCGACAATATCAGCATCCAGGACGGTCGCTACGTGGTCGATTACGAAACGTTTGGTTTTACCGAAGCGCTGCCTGGAACCAACATCCACTTTTTCTTCAATACCGTGCCGCCCGACCAGGCCGGCGTACCTGGCAAGGGCCCCTGGGTCTTTTTTGGCGGTCCGCGTCCGTTCAAAGGTTACGCCGTCGCCAACCGGCCACAAGGCGCGACGCAGATGTGCGCGCTGGTAGCCAACGCCGACCATACCGTCCAGCTCCAAAGCGGCAACTGCTTTAATCTTCCCAACCCATAAGAAATAGGAGGGCATGGGATAGAGCCGCATAACCAAAATCTAACCTGGAATAGATTTTTTTGTGGCTGCTGGTTGAATATTTCAGAGGTGCTTGATGCCTGGTAAGCTGGTCGTCCAACTGTTGGGTGATTTCCTGTTAAGCCCAAGCTTGGCGCGCTCGAGCCCATCTGGTTAATAGAGGTCTCTCGCCTCCTTCCGGAACTGCGTTTGAAAAATCCCGGACTGCCAAAACCAGAACCCATTACGGAGTATGGACAGCGCCAGCGCTTTTTCGAGGCCCTGGCTCGGGCTATCCTTTATCCAAAATACGCCACCCTGCTTCTGGTAGATGACCTGCAGTGGTGTGATCATGAAACGATTGAATGGCTGCACTTTCTCTTGCGTTTCGATCCTCAATTGCCCTTGCTCGTCCTCGCTACGATGCGCAGCGAAGAAATGCATCCGGCGTTGACGAGCGAGGGCAATCCATTATTTGTCATCGAAATGATCCAGGCCGGGTTTCAGGATCGCATCATAAAGGATGAATTGGATCCAACCGAAGAGTTCCACCTGACCGTGCTGCCACCCCGGGTGCAGGCCGTGGACGAGCTCTGGCAAAAGCGGATTATTTCCGAACGAGCAGCCAATACGTATGAATTCACGCATGAAAAGCTCCGCGAAGTGACCTATGCCGAAGTGAGTGCTCCCCAGCGCCGTCTGCTTCACCGGCGGGTTGCACAGTCCTTAGAAGGACACTAGGCAGACAATATGGAACCGGAAAACGGTCAGATTGCCGTACATTACTCCACGATGCACATTATCAATCAAAACATCAAACCAGCCGTCAGGTAGGGATACGGCTCTACAAACTGGAAGAACAGGAGGTGTGCTTTCGGAGAAGAAGGCACACCTCTTTTACTCGACCGGGCCGGTTAGGGTGTGCTCGAAGATGATCCATCAGTCAATTATCGTTTTTGTTTCGCCGTCGATTTGTTACTGGGATGAACATCACCTGGTAGGAAGTGATGGTTGATCATTGCTTGCGAGAATATTTCTCGCTATAATACATTCGTGACCGCGAATATATGAATCGCTGACCACCCCGAAGAACAAATTTCCAAATTACCTTATTTTTTCCATACAAGGTTTTCTAAATAAAATCGAACGAGGAGTTACCATGCTATCAATCAAAGTGCTTGGCTCTGGCTGCGAGAATTGCAAAAAAGTTGAAGCCCTGGCGCGAAAGGTAATCAACGCCTTGAGCATCGACGCACAAATTGAAAAGATCACTGAACATGCCGACATCATGCAGTATAAAATCCTGTCGACACCTGGATTGGTGGTCAATGAAAAGGTAGTTTGCGCCGGCCGCATACCGCATGAGACCGAAGTTACCACCTGGTTCGTCAATGCCTTGGAGGAGTAACGTGGAAAAATCAGTCACCCAGAAATTGTCTTTTTTGGACCGTTTTCTGACCCTGTGGATTTTCCTGGCCATGGCAGTCGGGGTGGGCCTGGGATATTTGATCCCGGGCGTCGAAGGCTTCATCAACCGCTTTGCCGTGGGCA
>VFSW01008693.1_pt1 | contig 14557 bp, 11 predicted proteins | sample 5358111 | NCBI WGS metagenome assembly VFSW01 (sample SAMN11554181, study PRJNA540505) | mine drainage metagenome | isolation source: sediment from site ElyBrook_90M | place: USA: Ely Copper Mine, Vershire, VT | collected 2017 | reverse complement strand
TCAGGGAACCATCCTTGTTGACGGCGATGCCAAGACTGGTGAGGCTGGAAATATCCGAACTGCTGGCGTTGTAGTTCAGCGCCGTATTTGTCGTGGCGTCTGTAATCGAGGAGGTGACGGTCAAGGCGCCATTTGAGCCGGCCATGCCGGAAACGAAGACAATGCGCGAGCCAGAACTGTCGGTGACTACGTTTGCAGTCACGCCCAGATTCGCTGCATTCACCGCCGAGGCCAGTCCGGAGAGCGTATTATTGCTCGAGTTCAGCGTAATCGTCTGAGGAGTACTGCTCCCAACCTGAAGCGTGATCGATCCTGAGAGCGTATCGCCGGCATTTGTGATCGAGTCGAGATAGCCGTTCGGATTCTGCGTATTCAACCCATTCAGAAGTTCCTGTTGCAAAAGCGAGAGTGTGGGGGAGCCGAAGAGTGGCTCAGGAGTGCCAGAGCTCGTATTGCCGTGCTGCGTATTGATGGTGCTGATGAGTGCGTTGTAGTCGGAGACCATCGCCGATACTGCGCTCTCGACGCCTGTGTTGTAGTTGCCAATAACGACCTGCACGGGACTGCCTGGCGCGCTGGGACTCAGCAACTGAAACGTGACTCCTGGGATGAGGCCAGAGATCGTATTGGACGCGCTCGAAAGTGAGACCCCATCCACGACCAGTGAAGCATCCGATCCAGTCACCGTCGAGTTGTAAGTCAGCGCCGTATTTGAGTTGCTGGTGTCCACAATGGAATTCGAACTGATGGTCAGGTTTCCGCCCGCCCCGGAGGTATTGGAGACGAGGCTGAGACGCGAACCTGCAGAGTCCGTCAGGACGCTCGCAGTGATACCGGCGCCCGAGGAGTTGATCGCGGAAGCCAAACCCGCAAGGGTGTTGTTCGAGGTTCCCAGAGTGATGGTCTTGGCGGCGCCAGTGCCCACCTGGATCGTGATCGACCCGGATAGGGCATCGCTTGCATTGGTGATTGCGGTGAGGTACCCGCTGGCGGTCTGCGCAAGACTGTTGACGACAACCGTATGCGTCCCCGATGTCGCTGAAGATGAGGCAGAGGTCAGTTGCAGTACGTTGGTATTGGAGCTGGATCCCGTCTTCTGGGCGAGCACGCCTTGGAAATCTGTGAGTGAAGTCAGATCATTCGACAGGTTGGAGAACATCGTGCCCAAACTGGACAGGACGGCATCCTGGCTCTGCAGCGAGTTGAGCTGGTTCTTCCACGGAGTTTCAACGTTCTGCAGATTGCTCACGATGGAGGCGACGGTAGAACTCACGTCGAATCCTGTTCCGCTGGTTGGCGATCCGAAACTCAGACCGACTGTGCCCATTCTCACCTCCGATTCTTGCAAGTAGCAGTTCTGGTGCCGGATGTCCCGTGGAGAAATTGGAGGAATCTCATCGTGGCACAGATGGTTCTACTGAAGGGATCCCTGCAAAGGCACCCCAATGGACGCCCTTGCAGGGATGGATGAGCCGTATTACTGCAGCAGCTTGGTTACTTCCTGCTGCAGGCTGTTGGCCTGGGCAAGCGCCGAGATGCCCGTCTGGCTGAGAATCTCGAACTTGGACAGATTGGAGGAGGCCTGTGCATAGTCGGTGGCCTGCACGGCATTCTGTGCAGAGACGATGTTCTGCTGCTGCGTGCTGATGACCTGGCTCACCGAGTTCAACGTATTGATCTGCGAGCCAATGTAGCCGTCCTGTGCCGCTACATCACTGATCGCCGTATTCAAGGCAGTCAGAGCAGCCTGGGCGTTGGTCTGAGTACCAAGAGAAGTGCTGCTCAGATTCTGTCCGGTTGTTGCTGCATAGCTGATCGTTGCCGTCCCGGTGCTTCCGGCATCCACGGTCGGGGTTGTCTGTGCCGTCGTCGTATCGGCAAGGGCAGTCGTACCCTGCGCGATCTGGACTTGGCCTACGGACGTCGGTGCGCCTGTAATCACGTTGCCGGAGATCATGATACCCGTATCGCTGGTGGCTGCCGCGCTGGAGTCTCCGGCAGCGCCTGCGGTCGTGAACGAAGCGGTGATTCCGAGTCCGGCGCCGTTGATGGCGGCGATCATGCCGTCCACCGTGTTGGCGTAGCCTGTGGTGCCGCCGGTGCTGATGGTGGCGCTGGAGGTAATGATGCCACCGGATGAGTTCTTGCCGATGGCGTAGGTCAGACTGAGAGAGCTGCCGGCCGCGATGCTGTCGGTAGATTGCGCATTCACGGCGCCCGTTCCGGTCTTCGACATATCGACAAAAATGCTCTGCCCCGACGAGTAGCTCATCGCTCCATTGGTCTGTCCGACAGCGCTGGACGAGAGAGAACCGATGCTGAGAGCATCGATCGATGCGCCCTTGGTGGAGGAGTCGCCAGTATAGATGTTGAACGACTTGCCGAAGACGGCCTGCTGGTTGTAGGTAGTTGTGGAACCAATGTTCGAGATTTCCGAGAGGATGGACTGGTACTCCTGATTGGCAGCCGCACCCTGCGTGCTGTTGAGGGTGCCGTTCGAGGCTTCAGTTGCCAGCGTCACGGCACGGTTGAGCAGGTTCGTCACTTGCGAAAGGGCGCCGTCGGCGACCTGGAGAAGGCCTACGCCTTCGGTCGCGTTCGTGGAAGACTGTGTGAGCGCGGTCGAGTTCGCAGCCAGACCGTTCACCAGCGAGAGGCCGGCGGCATCATCGGCGCCGGAGTTAATGCGCGAGCCGGAAGACAGCTGCTGCAGCGTCTTGGACAGGCTGTTGCTGGTGTTATTGAGGTTGTTCTCCGCGTAAAGCGCGTTAAGATTGTTCAAGACTCCCAGAGACATGGACTGCTCCTTGTGGATGCGTGATTTTGCGGCTTCAACCGCTCCTGCCCCTTGTTGCTGCCTTTGTTCCTTCTTGCGGGTGATGCCGCTGCATCTTGACCCTTCATCGGCTCGGCCCGCCACGACTTTATCGGCGCAGGAAAAAAGTTGGCTGACCTTGCGCCTCGCTCGTAAGCTGAACGTTTTTCTTTCACCGCCGATGAAAGGACGGAGAGGTTCCCTCAATGATTGAACTCACGCGTCTGAATGGAAGCCCGATGCTGCTGAACAGCGATCTGATCAAGATGGCAGAGGCCTCGCCGGACACGATGTTGACGCTCATCAATGGAGAAAAGCTGATCGTGCGCGAAGAGCCGGCGGAGGTAATGGAGCGGATTCTGGTGTACAGGGCGCGTCTGCTGGCCATGGTGGCGCGAAAGCTGCCGTCTCTGGGCGAAATGCAGCAGATTGCATCTCTCGCCAGCCTCGACCTGGTAGCCGATGGACCGGTACCATGCTCGACTCCCACGCCGCCCGTCAGCCGTTAGAAGAAGGATGCACTGACCCGCGCGGTGATTCAGAGGGGATGAGGTGATGGATAAAGCGAGCATCGGTGGAGCACTTCTCGCGGTGGCTGGAATTCTCGCAGGCCTCCTTCTGGAAGGCGGAAATCTCGGCCAGGTTCTGCAACCCACCGCAGCTCTGATCGTCTTTGGCGGAACACTCGGTGCGGTGCTGTTGCAATTTCCGCTTGATACGGTAGCAGCTTCTGTGGTGCGGCTGGGACGCATCTTCCGGCCAGGCCGGAAACAGAAAGATCATGTCATCGCAATGCTCGTTCAATTTGCCCACAAAGCGCGGCGCGAGGGCGTTGTCGCACTGGACAACGATCTGCCGTCAATCCGGGACCCCTTTCTGAGGCAGGCCCTGATGCTTGCAGTGGATGGCACGGAGCCAGGCGAATTGAGGAAGATGATGCGCGTCAGCATGGACTCCGCGGCCGAGGCGGAAGATCGCTTCCCTGCCGTCTTTGAGTCGGCTGGGGGCTTCTCGCCGACGATTGGAATTCTGGGCGCAGTGATGGGATTAATCCAGGTCATGCAGCATTTGGATAAGATCGAGGAGGTAGGACGCGGGATTGCGGTCGCCTTTGTCGCGACAATCTATGGAGTGGGTGCGGCGAATCTCTTTTTCCTTCCGGTCGCCGGAAAGATGCGCCTCCAGATGCGCGATGAGCAGCAGCGGCGCGAAATGATGCTGGAAGCAGTGATCTCGATTCTGGAGGGGATGAACCCGCGCATGCTCGAAATCAAGCTTGCAGGATTCGAAGGCTCCGGAACCGGCACCGAGCGGAAGCAGACAAAGCACAAGGAACGTGCCGCATGAGGCCCTCCTCCCGACATACAAGCCGTGTGAGCCATGAGCGATGGCTGGTTTCGTATGCGGACTTCATCACGCTTCTTTTTGCATTCTTCGTAGTGATGTATGCCTTTGCCAAGGCAGGTGAGAAGAAGCAGGCTCAGGTTTCGCAGGCGATCGACACAGCATTTCGCAGCATGGGCATATTCCACGACCATCCTGGCGAGCATGCCAACCAGATCGACGGGCACATCGGGGCACTCGATAGCTCTCCGCAGGTTGCACCGGTGATGCATGAAGATGTGGAGTCCCCCGCTAAGATCCGGGATGACCTGCAGCGGCTGCAACGCTCATTGACTTCGAGCTTATCCAGTGTAATCGCTGGCCGTGGCTTGTCGATCTCCATGGGCCGGGACGGACTGGTGATCAGCTTGCGGGAAGCAGGCTTTTTTCAGTCCGGATCGGCCACACCGGAGCCGGGAACCAGAGCGGTACTCGAGAAGATTGGACGTGCACTTGCAGATTCAGGACTGGACGTACGCGTAGAAGGGCATACGGACAACATTCCTGTACACACTCCGCAATTTGATTCCAATTGGGAGCTCTCAGCCGCACGAGCAACGGCAATCGCCCGCATTTTGCTGGAGGTTCACGCGGTCTCACCCGAACATCTCTCGGCGGCTGGATTCGGAGAATATCATCCCGTCGCAAGTAACGAGACAGCCGAAGGGCGTGCGCAAAACCGCAGAGTCGACCTGGTGATTACGCCGCGCACGAAGATTGACTTTTCCCTTGAGGCCCCGCGCACCGGCGGAGACACTGTCTGGAAACGTATCACCGAGCCAGAGTGAGCGAGTCATCGCAACCCACACGCCGGGTAATGAGAGGCCAAAATCGCAACCGCTTAGTTTGATTGCCAGACCATATCGACGTGAATGGGAATCTCATTCTTGATGGGAACGGTCAAAAATGAAGGCCGGACAATCTTGAAGTCGGAGCAGGTGGCTGGAATCGAACCTGTGATGTGAACCTGGAGGCCCTGGTCTGTGCGCTGAAATACAACCTGCTGGTAGTGTGCGGCCTGTCCGGCAAACTGCACTTCGAGATCCGCATAGATGGTGGATTCTGCGCTTTGGGGCTGCGGAAAGTGTGCACGCACAACCACCATGGGGAATTGCGCCCCCCGCGTAGTCTCCAGCATGTGCAGATCACGATTGGTATCGCCGGAATCAAAGGATTTGACAGGCGCAGCAATCAGAAATTCGCATTGGCCGGCGTGGCAGGTTCCCTTCCCTCGTGCTGCATGGCTGGTGCCATCCACTTCGTGCATGGGATGCGACATATGATACGAGAGAGTGGACTGAACCAGCGTCCACTGCACATCCTGCTGTGCACATGCCGGGGACGCCATCAGCGCAATCGTGAGCAGCAACTGCATTTTCATTGTTTTTCCCAGAACTTCAGATGAATGGGCCACGACACTGCAACAATTGAGGCCCCATAGGCTGCCGCAGTGACTACGGCGACGGGTCCGTGGGCCGAGGCGATACCATGCACCTTTTCGCCGTTGCTCTCCTGGTCGTATGCCATGATGCCGAGGATTGGCGTAAGAATCATGCCTGGCCCATGGATGAAGGCCAGCGCCTCGTGAAAGCGGATTCCTCCATGTTTGTGCGTACCTGCGATACGCGGCGCGCGAATCGCGAAATACGCAGTCGAAAAATAAAGTGCCGCGGTTGCACCGCCGAGTGCGGCATGGAAATCTAAATTTGCCGGGCTCGGTTCCGTGATGGGTTGTCCGTTCTTGCCTTTGGCTTTTGCCATCGGGCCTGTAATCAGGGCAGCCATCATCGGCGCGGCGGTGATGAGTCCCAGCTTCTGATGGATTCTGAGCATCTCAGTCCGCCTTTCCAGCACGGCCTGGAGCTTTAGGTCCGGACTGGTCTGTTGACTGGTGAAGCCAAGATCACTCAGCGAAGGCTCGCTCGAAGATTGAGCGGGTGCAGGTGCATTGGGCAACTGCTTTGGCTGGGTTGCCTGTGGGGGCGGCGATTGAACTTGGCTGGGCTGCTTTTGTGAAGGGCTCGCAGCATCACTCTGCGCCTCCGCTGGAAGAACGGCGGAAAACAACAGAGCACCCACCATCAGCAGCAACAGCGATCGCTTTGAAAGCGTATGGCTCATTCTTCAGATCCGCGGGGAAACAGGCATTGCCCTTTCACGTTAGATGAAGAGATGAGCCGTATTGTTGTCGAAGACGAAGGAGAATCGCAAGTCTGTACGTTCTGGCCAGCCAGAATGACGATACGAAGAGGCAACAAAACATCAGAGTCGCCTTCGTTGTGCCGGGGAGAATCAGGCGCAAGATTGCATTGGGAGAGGCCCCCGCGAGGCTCTTCCTAAAGGCTCTCCACCGTCCGCTTGAGCTGCCCGCAGGCGGCGAAGATGTCGCGGCCTCGCGGTTTGCGCAGGTAAACCGGAACGTCTTCCGCAGCGAGCGCTTGCCGGAACCCTTCGACAGCAGCCGACTGCGGCGTCCGGTACGGCACACCGGGCCCTGGATTCCAGGCAATCAGGTTCACCTTCAGCGCTATCCCCGAGCTGCGCACCAATTGTGCCAATTGCTTCGCGTGCTCCGGGCCGTCCGTGACGCCGCCAAGCAGCACATACTCAAGTGTGACGCGCTCTCGATTGCGGAGATGAACTGCACGAGCGGCCTCAAGCACATCATGAATAGGCCACTTGCGATTAATGGGCATGACCTCGCTACGAATACGATCATTCGGTGCATTGAGACTAATCGCCAGCTTCGGCCTTACGCTGTCGGGTTCCTGAGCCAGGCGTTCGATACCAGGCACAATTCCCGAAGTGGAAACGGTCATGCGCAAGGGACTGATGCCTACCTCTTGGACCAGAATGCGCACCGCTGCCATCCAGTTATCGTAGTTCAGAAGAGGCTCGCCCATGCCCATAAACACCACATTGATGCGGTCCTTACCGATCTCTACGCCATGCCGGTCCAGAATGGTGACGACTTGTCCGGCAATCTCACCTGAGGTGAGATTGCGCTGCAGGCCAAGCCGCGCCGTGAGGCAAAACTGGCAATTGACTGCACACCCGACCTGACTGGAGGCGCAGATGGTTGCGCGAATCCAGCTCCTGCCCTCGTCCTCGACCCCGTCGCCCAGCTCGCCCTCATCGCCTTCGGGCATCCACACAGCTTCCACGGTATCCGGTCCCGCGACACCCTCAATGAGGTAACGTTCCGTACCATCGCTGGAACGGAACTCCTGCAGAATCCCTGGCCTGCCGATTTGCAAGCCTTGCTCCACAAGGCGACGGCGCAGAGCAAGGGGCAGGGTTGTCACCTGCTCAAGCGTTGCAACTCGCTGACGATACAGTGCTTCAGTCAGTTGCCGGACACGCCATACTGGTTCGCCAGCCTCTGTAACGACCTTTTGCAGCCCCGGTGCATCCAATCCAAAGAGAACTGTCCTGCTACTCGGAGCGGGCCGTAGCGGGTCTAACGCCACGAGATTGTTGGATTGAGAACTCATTGTGGCTCAGAATACGGCATTTTGTCCTTGTTTTACAGCGTTGGGGTCGCCTTCTTTCCTCCTCGATTCCCGCTTCGGCATACGAATTGGGAGCGCACCTCAACGCACTCGGTTCAGTAACCTACAATCGTAGTTTGACTCAATCATGAAAACCAACGAACGAAACCTTCGCCGAACCCTTCTGCCGAACGGCCTTACTGTTCTGACCGAGCGAATGGAGCATCTGCGCTCCGTCGCCATGGGCGTCTGGATCAAGTCAGGTTCCCGATGCGAAACCCCGGAAGCCAACGGTATCTCTCATTTTGTTGAGCACATGCTCTTTAAAGGTACCCGCTCTCGTTCCGCGCAGCACATTGCCCGAGAGATGGACTCGATCGGCGGGAATCTTGACGCCTTCACCGGGAAAGAGACGATCTGCTTCAACGTCAAGTCTCTGGCGGAGCATGTGCCGATTGCGCTCGATGTGCTGTCTGACCTGGTACTGAATCCGGTCTTCGGCTCCGATGAGATTGAGCGGGAACGCGGCGTGATTCTAGAAGAGATCAAAATTGACGAAGATAACCCGGACGTTCTCGTCCATGAACTGTTTACTCAGAGCTTCTGGAAAGATCATCCGCTCGGGAAGCCGATTCTCGGCACCTCCACCACGGTCGGCAAGCTTGGCCAGAAGCAGTTGTTTGATTATCACGGTGGTCGATTTCAAGGTACCAACATGGTGTTTTCCGCGGCAGGCCATCTCGACCACGAACGATTTGTGCAGTTGGTCGCTGAGCACTTTTCCAGTCTCCTGCCCGGTGAACCTTTGCTCGAACAATCTGCACCGGAAACGAGCGCGCGGATCATCCTGCGTAACAAGAAATCGCTGGAGCAGGTCCAGATCTGCCTTGGCGTACCTGCTCCACCCGTCACCGATAAGAACCGTTACGCCACGCTGATTCTGAACACAGTGCTGGGCGGCGGTATGAGCTCGCGGCTTTTTCAGACCATTCGCGAAGAACGTGGAATGGCGTATTCCATCTATTCCGACTTAAACCCGTACCGCGACACCGGAACGCTGTGCGTCTACGCCGGCACTTCATCCGCAAAAGCTCTCGAAGTGGTACAGCTTGTACTCCAGGAGTTTCGTAAGCTCAAGGATGAACCATTAGAATCTGATGAATTGAACCGCGCAAAGGATCAGCTGAAGGGCAACATCCTCATGGGGCTGGAAAGTTCGAGCTCGAGGATGGCCAACCTTGCCCGTCAGGAGATGTACTTCCAGCAGTTCTTTTCGGCCGAAGAGGTGATTGCCCGGGTGGACGAGATCGATGCGGAGCAGGTGCAGACGATGGCACAGAGACTCTTCCGAGCCGAGTCTGTCGCCGTAACTCTGTTGGGACGGCTGGATGGCATCCGCCTCACGCGCAATCAAATCGTGTGCTGACGAGACCCTATGTTCACGGACCCGATCGTGAGACGACCCTACTGGCCCCACCTCGCTCATTGGGTTGCTTCAATTCGAGCGAAGCTGCAAGAAGAGCAGAAGCCAGCATCCTTAGCCAGCTTCAATTCGCATGCAATTTGTGATTGAGCGCACATAGGAACCACCGTAACAATGCGCGAATGACTTTGGATCACTCGCCCCTCAAAGTAACAATTCGCTCCGCCCACGTATCCAACTACAATCAGAAGCAGGAATGACTGCGAAAGAATGCAATTCTCGATGCGCTGAGGATATCCATAACGATGCCTTGGACATTCTCTTTCTTCACGTGCCTAAGTTTGAGAATTACTATCGGTTGATCGGGAGATTTTCATTCATCCTTTACCCTCCAATTGGACTCCTGGGCCTGGCCGATTTCCTGCGCCAGAACCGGCTCTCCTCACGCATCGTTCATCTCGGTGTGGATCGGCACCTCCGCGGAGAGCGCCCACTGGCCGCTCTGCTCGACGAGCATCCGGCGCCGATTATCGGGCTGGACCTTCACTGGCACTTTCAAAGCTATGACGTCATTGAGACGGCACGGCAGATCAAGGAAGCTCATCCCGGTAAGCGCATCGTCCTCGGCGGTTTCACCGCCTCCCTATTTGCAGGCGAAATTCTCAGAGAGTTCCCTTTTATCGACTTCGTCGTTTCTGGAGATGCCGAGGTGCCACTTGATGAATTGGTGCGACAGTGCCAAAGCAAGGAGAACTTCGCTTCTGTTCCGAATCTCGCGTTCCGCGACGGCAATACCGTGCGGATGAATCCAATCTCATTTGTCGCAGATGAAGATTTGTTGAACCGAATCAACTTTACCGACTTCAGGCTGCTTCACGATTATCGGGAGTACATTGAACACTTTTCAAGATATGTGAGGCTCCCCGGTTCGCTCGAGCATCTGCAATCTCTCCTCTTCTCGAAATACACAAGCTATCCGGTCTTCATCGGGAGGGGATGCAGCTTTGAGTGCTCCTATTGCGGCGGATCGCACGATGCACAGGAACGGATCGCGGCGCGAACCCGTACTGCACTGCGAACACCGACCGCTGTGGTCGATTCCATACGTGATCTTGCCGGCTACGGCTTTGATCTTGCCTGCCTCGCATCCGACTGCATTCCCCCCGCGCGTTCCGATTCCTTTTATGTTCCAATCTTTGAGGCAATGAGAACCGAAAACCTTCTCATTGCACTGGAGGTCGAACGAAACTTTCTTCCAACCGAGGATTTTCTCAAAAGCTTCGCTGGGCTCCCTCGAAATGACTCATTCATTACTCTCTCCCCTCACACGCACAGCGACTCGCTTCGCCGCGCGAATCGTCTGTATCGTTATGGAATCGAGGAACTGGAGGCTTGCCTCGAGCGCATGGACGAGCTTCAGATTCGTTCACGCATTTGCTTCACATGCGGCCTTCCATTTGAATCCGATAGTGATATGCGCGATATGGCGGCGTACCAGAAGCGTTTGCGTCGGCGCTTTCCACTCGCCGACATTCGCACCGGAATGATTGAGATTGAACCCGGCAGCCCGATGAGCAGAGACCCCGAAAATTATGGTCTGCACCTTGATCGCTCCACGTTCATGGACTACTACAACTATCACAGCAGGCAGGATCGGGATCATTGGATGACGCTCGGGTTCAACCGAGCATCCTGTCCATCCCAAGACGAAACATCTCGATTCTTTTGCCAACATTTCTGCCGTAAGTTCGGGACTGGAGTGCTCTCACCGATTCTATGTAGAACGCTCGGGACATTGCGCATGGCCGGAGCATTTCCGATCTTGAACTCAATGCTTGGCTTGCGCAATTCCGAGATGCATTCAAAAATCCGAAAGTCGAGCGATTCCATTTCCTGATTGCCGGCCGCGGCACGGTTCAGCGTGAAGGATTGCCTGGCAGACCGTTACAATCGTCTTGATGACCGACTCCAACTACACGCAACAATTGCTATCGCTGCTGTCTCGCACCAGTTTCCGTCTAGGCACGTTCAAGCTTTCATCCGGCGGAACGAGTGACTACTACGTCGACTGCCGGACGACCACACTTCATGCCGAAGGTGGCCGCCTCACAGGCCATGCCATTCTCGAATTGCTGGAACGAAACGCAATCGACGCCGAAGCCGTGGGCGGTCTTACAATGGGCGCAGACCCGATTGTCTCGAACGTGGCTACAGCGAGCGCATGGCGTGCGCGGGCCAATCCCTCTGCGCCTTTGCTGCATGGATTTCTGGTGCGTAAAGCCGAGAAAGCACACGGCACAGGGCGCCGCATCGAAGGCTTTTGCCGCGAAGGCGCGCGCGTCGTGATAGTCGATGACGTTTGCACCTCTGGAGCATCTACGATTCATGCGATCGAGGCGGCACGCGAGGCAGGCATGGTCATCGCCGCAGTTGTTTGCATCGTGGAGCGCGAAGAAGCACATGGGAGGCCCGCCGTGGAAGCGGCGGCAAAGGACGCCCCGTTTCTGCGGCTCTTCACGGCACAAGAGGTGCGCGCGGAACACTTACGGCAATTGCAGTCCGGATCGAACTCGCCAGAATCTTAGGATTCCCAGGCATGGGCTCCGCCAAAACCAACAGGCCACCCTGCCTGAAAAAGGATGGCCTGCTTTGTTTTGCCTCGAACTGGATCGAACCGAACTTAGATTCCGCTTCCTGCCTGCGCAGACTGAGGCTCTTCACTCGGTGCCAGGTTAGTGAGCAGCTGGACTTCGACCCGGCGATTCTTCTTGCGGCCATCAGCCGTATCGTTGGATGCGACCTCCTGATCCTTGCCGATCCCGATGAGATAGAAGCGGTGAGCAGGTATGTTGTATTTGGATGCGAGGTACTGCACCACTGCATCTGCGCGGCGCTGACTGAGATCGTAGTTGTACTGTGCAGATCCCGTCGAATCGGTACCGCCTGTTACCTCGAGGATGTAACTCTTTGCCGAGTTGAGTTTGGAACCAAATTCGTCTAGTTGGTCCTTGTCATCCTGAGTGAGCACAGCCTTGTCGAAGCCAAAGGTGACGGTCACATCCGCGAGCTGCTTGTAGTTATCCAGTCCCTTGACCACACTGTCCAGTGAGTCGGCGCGGTGCACTGCGTCGTTCGCAGCTGTCTGCGCATCGTTGGCAGCTTTTGACGCTGTTTGCGCATTCTGCGCTGCGGCATCAGCAGCCGTCTGTGCACGCTGAATCCCGGACTGTGCGCGCTGATCTGTATCCTGAATTGCGCGGCCGTTGGCGGCGGTCTTGTCTTCCAGTTGTCCAGTGTGCTCCACCAGTGGGGCGGTCTGGTTCCGCACATAATTCTTGCTTGCGCATCCTGTCACACTGGCTACCGAAAAAGCGACAAGAATCAACCTGCCGAGTGTCTGCATTGTCTCTCCCATCTTTTGCCGCTGCTTCAGTTCAGAAAACAGCCCAGGCAGCGTCCAAGCAGTTAACCCTTTGAATGCATTCTTCTCGCCAAACCAAGACCCGGTAACAAGTAGTTTATATTCAATCATTTAAACCTCTCGGATGCATTTGATTCTGATTAGTGGTGTGTGTATTTTTTACCTAGAGAGGAAGGAATTCCTACGAAACTCAAACCTGGCCCAAAGTGGCCGCCGCATGACCGCGGCCCGCTATCCTAGCAGGGAGAGAGTTCACACCACTCGGCCATGGACCTTCACGAGAAAATCAGGACGCTTCCGACGCAACCGGGCGTCTACCTCTACAAGAATGCCGATGGCGAAGTGATCTATATCGGCAAGGCAAACAACCTGCGCTCGCGCGTGCGTTCCTATCTGCTGGAAGCCTCGCAGACAAACGCAAAGACCGGGTCCCTGATGCGCGAGGCTGTGGACCTGGACTACATTCTGGTGGCCAATGAACATGAAGCTCTCGCTCTCGAAAACAATCTGATTAAAGAGCGGAAGCCGCGCTTCAACATCCTGCTGCGGGACGACAAGACATATCCCTATGTGAAGTTGACTCTCTCCGACCGCTATCCGAAGGTCTTTGTCACGCGACGGCTGCGAAAGGACGGCTCCGCCTATTTCGGACCTTACTTCCCGGGAAACCTTGCCTATCGCGTGGTCGAACTGATCCACCGCAGTTTCCTCCTTCCCAGCTGCAAAGTGGACCTGTCACGCTACCATCCTCGCGCCTGTCTTCAGTACTACATCCATCGCTGTCTTGGACCCTGTGTGGACGGTTTGACGACATCCGAGATTTACGGGAATGCGGTGCACGACGCGCAACTGTTTCTCGAAGGCCGCCATAGCGAGCTCGAACGGAGCCTGGCAGAGCGTATGAACGCAGCGGCTGAGGCAGAGCAGTTTGAAAGCGCCGCTCGTTTGCGGGATCAGCTCTCGACTGTGCGCCAGCTCAGTGAAAGACAGCGAATCGCAACCACAGAGCAGAATGACGATGCTGACGTCTTCGGCTTCCACTTCGAAGATGCAAGTCTTGCCGTCAATCTATTCCATATGCGCGCAGGCAAAATTGTCGACCGCCGCGAGTTCTTCTGGGAGGACCTTCCAGAGGGGATGGAGTTCACCGATACATCCGCTGTGGAAAGTCAGGTCGCTGCCCCCGCGGAGCAATCCGATCCGCATATCCACGAGGGCGCCGTCCGCGGTTTCGATCCCGGACAGGTCTTCTCGGCTCTTCTCAAGCAGCTCTACATTGACCAGCACTACGTACCACGCACAATCCTTGTACCAGTGGACTTTCCTGACCGGGAATCGCTGGGTACGCTCCTGAGCAAACGGGCTGGCCGCCGAATTGAGTTGGCTGTTCCGCAACGTGGCGAGAAGCGCTCACTCGTTGACCTTGCCGGACAGAACGCCCGGCAATCGCACACGCAGCGATTCCGTGTGCTCGCGCCTTCGCGCAAGGCAATTCAGGAGGCTCTTGCAGATCTCCTCATGCTGCCCGAACTCCCGCGCCGCATCGAGTGCTTCGACATCTCTCACATTCAGGGTGCGGAGACGGTGGCTTCGCTGGTGGTGTGGGAAAGCGGCAAGATGAACAAGTCGGCATATCGAAAATTCAAGATTCAAACTGTCAAAGGAGTGGATGACTTCGCCTCCATGCGGGAGGTGGTGCATCGGCGGTATCACCGGCTCAAAAACGAGGGCCAGCCTATGCCCTCCCTCGTGCTGATCGACGGCGGACTCGGCCAGTTGCACGCCGCGGCGGATGCTCTTGAGGAGCTAGGCTTCACCTCGCAACCTCTCGCATCCATCGCAAAGCGAGAAGAGGTGATCTACCTCTACGGCAGCGAAGATGAGCCCGTCGTGCTGGATCGCCGCTCGCCCGTTCTGCACCTTGTGCAAATCATCCGCGACGAAAGCCATCGGTTTGCCATCGGCTATCACCGCCAGCGCCGCGCCATGCGAGATCGTCACTCGGCGTTGCTTGAAATCCCAGG
>VFSW01008692.1_pt1 | contig 14558 bp, 13 predicted proteins | sample 5358111 | NCBI WGS metagenome assembly VFSW01 (sample SAMN11554181, study PRJNA540505) | mine drainage metagenome | isolation source: sediment from site ElyBrook_90M | place: USA: Ely Copper Mine, Vershire, VT | collected 2017 | reverse complement strand
GCGTTCTGCCGGCGACATGCCGGCAGCCTTGACCGCCCCACCCACGAAGCCCGGCCCCACGGCGGGCCTCGGCCGGTCCGTGCCCGCGCTCATCGAGGTGGGACGCGCCCGGCGCGACGACGACGGGAGGCGTGGCCGGACAGCGCGGGTACGAGCTTTCGCACTCCCACTCGTCCGACCAAGCCCCGTTTCAGCCCCCACCGAGAGCGCCGGCGACCGCCTCCGCCGTCGTGACCGTGCCCTGTCGCGGGAAGACCTTCTCCATCAACACGCGGTGGACCTCGGGGTCCCGGTCGGCGCAGCAGTCCTCGACGACCACGGGTTTGTAGTCGGCGTCGGCTGCGTGGCGGAGGGTCGAGAGCACGACGCCGCTCGTGGCGATGCCGGCGAGCACGAGTGTCTCGATGACGTTGGCACGAAGGATCATATCCAGATCGGTTCCAGCGAACGCGCTCACCCGATGCTTGGTCACGACGACCTCGCCCGGCTTCGGGGCGACAGCGGGATGCACCTCGGTGCCGGCCGATCCAGCCGTGAAGCGCCCGCTCTCGCGGACCGAGCCGAACGATTGGTTACGCGGACTGACCTCGGGGTAGCCGGCGCGAAAGCCGACGACGACGTAAATGACGCGCATCCCGGCTCCGCGCCCAGCTCCGACGAGCTTCGAGGTCCGCGAGAGCAAGGCGTCTTTGTCGGTGGCGATCATCTCGACGACCGCAGTCTGGAAGTCCATCACGAGGAGGGCGGAGGTCTTCGGGTCGAGGGAGAGCGGGGAGGGCATGGTGGCCCTGGACGATCGCGCGCTTCGAGGCGGGCGTCCATCCGCGACGCGCAGCGGGTTGATTTGCCGACAGTTCTGCCCGGCGCCTACCCTTCCCGTGCCGTTCGCGCTAGAGCCCCCCGCGTGACCAGCGAAGCGCACACGTCCTTCCCGAAGGACCGCATCAAGATTCTCCTCCTCGAGAACGTCCACCCGAGCGCGCACGAGCTCTTTCGCGCCGAGGGCTTCCACCTGGAGACCGTCAACGGCGGGCTCCCGGAAGCGGAGCTCGTGAGCCGCATCGAGGACGTCCACGTCCTCGGCATTCGCAGCAAGACGCGCGTGACCGAGAAGGCGCTCGCGAACGCCAAGCGGCTCCTCTCCGTCGGATGCTTCTGCATCGGGACCAACCAGGTCGACCTCCGGGCCGCCAACCGGCGCGGCATCCCGGTCTTCAACGCGCCATTCTCGAACACGCGCAGCGTCGCCGAGATGATTCTCTCGGAAATCGTCATGCTCGCGCGCCGCTTCGGGGACCGGGTGCGCGAGATGCATGCGGGGCAGTGGCGCAAGGTCGCGACCGGGAGCTTCGAGATCCGTGGGAAGACCGTGGGGATCGTCGGCTACGGGCACATCGGGCGGCAGGTGGGCGTCCTCGCGGAGGCCTTCGGGTTGCGCGTCCTCTTCTACGACGTCACGGCCAAGCTGCCGATGGGGAACAATCGCGCGACGAAGACGCTCGAGGAGCTGCTCGGCCAAAGCGACTTCGTCACGCTACACGTTCCGGAGACGCCTCAGACGAAGGGCATGATAGGCGCGCGTGAGATCGCGGCGATCAAGGCGGGGGGCTACCTCCTCAACGCGAGCCGCGGGACGGTCGTCGACATCCCAGCCCTCGCGGAGGCGATCAAGTCTGGCCACCTCGCGGGAGCGGCGATCGACGTTTTCCCCACGGAACCGGAGAAAAACAGCGACGGGTTCACGACGCCGCTCCAGGGCCTGTCCAACGTCATCATGACGCCGCACATCGGAGGCTCGACCGCGGAGGCGCAGGAGGCGATCGGCAGGGAGGTCGGCGCGGCGCTCATCAAGTTCGTCAACAGCGGCGTGACGACCGGCACCGTGAATTTCCCGCAGATCGACCTGCCGCCGACGGCCGGCAAGCACCGCATCTTGAACGTTCACAGGAACGTGCCCGGCGTTCTTCGGGACATCAACCACATCGTCTCCGACAAGGGCGCCAACATCACGGCGCAGGTGCTGGCGACCGACCCGGACATCGGCTACCTCGTGATGGACCTCGATCAGGACGTCTCGAACGACGTGAAGAACGCGGTGGCGGCGCTCGAGACGAACATCCGGACGCGAATTCTTTACTGAAAGCGTCCAGAGGCGAGCGGCGCGTCGGCCCCGCGGCCCGACGCGCCTTCCTCGGCCGCGACCTAGGCTCTACGCGTCGAAGATCTTGCCGGGGTTGAAGACGTTCTCGGGGTCGAGCGCCCGCTTGATCGCTTTCATCACGGCGATCTCTCCCTCCGTGCGCGACCATCCGAGCCACACCTTCTTCAGGAGGCCGACGCCGTGCTCGGCGCTGATGCTCCCCGCGTACTTTTTCACGAGGTCGAAGAGGTCGCGGTCGGCCTCCTTCGCTCGCGCGAGGAAGGCTGCCCTGTCGAGGTCGTCGGGCTTCATCACGTTCACGTGCAGGTTGCCGTCGCCGATGTGGCCGAAGAGGCAGATCTCCCACCCCGGATAACGGCGCGCGAAGACGTCGCCGAGCTCCGCGCAGAACGCCTCGAGGGCGGCGATGGGCAGGGCGATGTCGTTCTTGTGCGGGAAGCCGGTGGCCGAGAGCGACTCGCTGATCGACTCGCGCAGCGCCCAGAGATCGCGTGCTTCGGCGCCGTTCTGCGCGAGCACGCCGTCCTCGACGACGCCGCGTTCCAAGAGCGACTGGACCCAGTCTTCCAGCGCGTCATTCGTCGCCCCCTCGAGCTCGACGAGGGCGAAGTAGCTCGCAGCGCTCGAGAGCGGAGCACGCAGAGACCGGTGCTCGAGGACGCGGGCGAGGCATTTGTCGGTGAACATCTCGTACGCCGAGGTGACGAAGGCGGAGGCGCGCACTTCGCGGAAGAGGCGGACGACGCCGGCGAGGTCGCGCACGGAGAAGAGAAGGACGTCGAGGCGGGGGGCCGTGCGCGCGAGCTTCAGCGTGGCCTCCGTGATGATGCCGAGAGTGCCCTCGCTTCCGATGAAGAGCTGCCGGAGGTCGACCCCCGTGTTGTTCTTTTCGAGCGCCCCGTTCAGCTCGAGGACTTCGCCGCTCGCGAGCACCACCTCGAGCCCGAGCACCCACGAGCGCGTGAGGCCCCAGCGGATCACCTTCACCCCGCCCGCGTTCGTAGCGATGTTGCCCCCCACGGTGCTCGACCCCTTCGACGCGAAGTCGACGGGCCAGGTGAGCCCGTGCTCGGCGCAGTGGCGGTGGACCGCTTCTGTGATCGCGCCAGCCTGAACGCGCACCGTCGAGCCGAGCGTATCGACAGGGTTCATCGCCCGCATGCGCGCGAGCGACAAAACGAGCTCGCCTCGCGCGGCGACGGCGCCGCCCGCTAGCCCCGTGCGTCCGCCCGAGGGCACGATGGCCACGTGGTGCTCGGCGCAGAGCTTGACCAAGTGCGCGACTTCTTGCGTCGATCGGGGAAGGGCGAGCGCGCACGGTACGGGCGCGACGACGCGCGTCCAGTCGCGCCCGTACTCCGCGAGGTCTGCCGGGTCGCGCGACACGGCGTCGGCCGGCAGCGAATGCGCGAGGGCTTCGAAGAACGAGGGAGTGGGGGAGGAGGTCACGGGCTTTGCCGCTCAGGCTCATAGCCCAGAACTAGGCCCGTTCGCTCCTGTCGTGTTAACGCCGCCTCGGGCTTGTAGAGTGCGCCGCCCTCTTTTCCTCGTCGCGATCCTCGCGGTCGCATGCTCCCGGCACGGTGCCCCCGGAGCGACGTCGCGGGTCGACTCCGGCCGCCGCCGCGACCGCGCCCCTCTCCGCTGCGGACGACCCCTCGCGCTTCCCCTCACGCGTCGCCGCTCTCGCGTGGGAGACGCGCGTGATGGAGGCGCCGAGTGGCTCGAGCCGTCCCGAGGATCCCATCGTGCGCGCGCTCTCCACGCGCCCGAACCTCGACGAGCGCCTCCCGTACCTCTACGGGCTCGTTCGCAGGCCCGGCCCAACCGTGCAGGGAGCTTTCCGCATCTTCGCCAAGCACCTGACGACGACGGTGAGCTCCAAACCAGCCGCGAAGTGGCTATTCTGCTAGACCGAGCCGCGGCTACCGAGCGGATGGCATGGCGTGCGGCAGCCCCGTCGAGGAAGCGTCGTCTCCGTCCATCCGTAAGACTGGGGAGCAGGCCATGAAACTCAACCGTTTTGCTTCGCTCGCGCTTCTCGTCGTGACGCCGGGGCTTGCTCACTGCGAAATCGTCGAGGTGCCTCCTCCGCAAGCCCCGGAGCCCGCCCCGCCCGCACCAGCTCCGGGAGATCAGGGTGGGGCGGGGCAAGCGGCGGCGGAAAGCTACGACGACAACGATCCCTCCGCGCTGACCGACTTCCACAGCGCGCTCGACTCGTACGGGACCTGGGTGGACGATCCGACGTACGGCACGGTGTGGGTACCCTCGTCTTCCGCCGTCGGGGCGGACTTCACGCCCTACGCGACCGCCGGCCGCTGGACGTACGACAACGATTACGTCTGGGTGAGCGACTACCCGTGGGGCTGGGCGCCGTTCCACTACGGGCGCTGGGTCTTCGTCGACGGCCGCGGGTGGTCGTGGATCCCCGGTCGGGCTTACAGGGGGGCGTGGGTCACTTGGGGCGTCGACGACGGGTACGGATACGCGGGGTGGTACCCGCTTGCTCCTGCGTTCGTGTGGATGCATGGCGTAGCGGTGGGATACACGGGGGTCGTCGCCCCGCGGTGGAACTACGTGCGACGAGGGGAGATCTTCTCGCCGGCGGTCGGCACGCGCGTCATCACCGGACCGGCTGCGGTCTCGGTGGGTGCGCGGGTGAGGCCGTTCACTCCGGCAACGCCCGGCGTCGCGGGTCCACCGCCTTCCCGGTTCGGGTACAGCGAGAATCAGGTTCCGCATCCGGCGCCGGGCGCCATCGGCAGGGCGCAACAGTTCGCGCGTCCGTCGACGGCCACACGCCTCGGGGCGCGTCCTCCGGCGCGAGTGTCCGCGAATCCGGGAATCAACGATGGGCGTATCTTCCGCGGAAACGGGCCAGTCGCAGCGCGAGTGGAAGCCAACGGGCGCTACAACCAGCCGGGCGACGACCGCGCGCGCTACGCCAACGTTCACCCGGTCCACGCGAACGTCGTTCCGCGGGGGCGGCCGGGGCCTCAGCCTCAGGTACGACGTGCCGCGCCGGCCAGTGTGCCCCGCTTCAACGGCAGCCGTGGTGGGGGCGGGCATCACCGCTAGGACGTGGATCCGCGCCCTTTCACCCAAGCGTGAGGGAGGCCAGCGTCGAGGCCACCGGTGCGCCCTCCCAGATGACGGCGTGCAGCGCCGCGAGCAAAGGAAGCCCCGCGACCCGGCGCTCGCTCGCGAACCGCCAAGCGCTCGCGATCGCTGGATAGCCTTCCGTGAGCTCTCCCGCGGCGAGCATCTCTTCGGCGACCCGCTTCGCCGTCTTCCCTCTCCCGACGCGCTCTCCAAAGGCGCGATTCCGTCCTGCGGCGGCCGTCACGTGCAGATCCCCCACGCCGGCCGGCCCGTACACGGTCTCCGGCCGCCCGCCCGCGGCTTGGACGAGCCTGTGCATCTCGACGATCGCTTGCGTGAAGCACGCCGCCCGAGCATCGTGCGCATCTGCGCCCACATGACCATCCCACAGCCCGAGCCCCGTGGCGTACGCGTTCTTCAAGGCCGAGCAGAGCTCTCCGCCGGCGATGTCGTCGGTCGTCGTGACCGCCAGGCCATCCCCCGCGAGCGCCCTCGCACAGAACTCAGCGTCCTCCGGGGCACCCGCGAACTGCATCCACGTGAGCACGCCCCGCGCGACCTCCATGGCCTTGGCAGGTCCCGCTGCGTGGACGAAGCGGATCGAGCGGCCGAGGTGCTCGGCGACGATCTCATCGATCCGCCCGATCTTCTTCGTGCGCGGCGACTCGAGCAGGCCTTTGGTTACGCTGAGGAGGGGGACGTCGGGCAGATGGGGCGCGGCGCGCGTGAGGACGCCGACGACCCCATCGGAGTTTGCGGCGTGGACGAGGAGCTCCGCGCCGTCGAGAGCTGCGGCGAGGCGCGTGGAGCGGTAAAGCTCGATCCCGTGAAGCTCGAGCTTCAAGCGCGGATGCGGCAAGCCGCGTTCGCATGGCTCGAGCATCGGGTCGTCGAGCCATGTCCCCCAGAGACGCACATCGTGGCCGCGACGCCGCGCGACGCACGCCATGGCGCTTCCCATGTACCCCGCCCCGAGGACGGCTACTTGCATCGGCCGATCTTAGGCGCTTTGCACGGTCGTGGCGCGCGAAGTACCGTTCGACGGCTTGCGGAACATCGTGCTTCGTTTCGACGGCTCGATCGCCCTAGCCGCGGCGCTGGACGCGAGCGATCACGAGCTGGCCTTGCCGGAGGGCGCGTCCGTGGGCGATGCCGAGTGGGTCCTGGCGGTGTTCGAGCTGGACGTGCCGGGAAGGGCGACTGCGGTGGCTGCGCGCGGAGCGCATCGCGAGGCGGAGGTCGCGCTTGTGTTCGAGCCGCACGATTGGCAGCGTCTTCGAGCCTTTGCGGAGGCCGAAAGCCTGCGGGGGCGTGCCATGACTCCCGATTGCGTGCCTCCGTCGACCTCCGGCCAAGGAAGGTCGCCGAGCTTCGACCACTGGCGGGCCACCGACCCATTCACGCAAGGGCCGAACGCGCGTGTGCTCGTCGTCGACGACGACCGGGACATTCGCGACGTCGTCTGCGCCATGCGGGATGCCGTCGGGCTCACGGTCGATTCCGTGCCGAGCGCCGAGGAGGCGCTCGGGCGCATGCGCGCCCAGAGCTTCGACCTGGTCGTGCTCGACTGGAACCTTTCTGGAATCACCGGCCTGGAGCTCTGTCGCCTTCTCCGGCGCGACCCGTCGCTCATGGCCATGCCCGTCCTGTTCCTCACGGCACACGCGTCCTCGCGCGACATCGTGGAGGCGTTCGCGAGCGGCGCGGACGACTACGTCGTCAAACCGTTCCGTGCGCCCGAGCTCGGAGCGCGGATCTTCGGTTTGCTGCGCAGAGCACGGATGTTCCAGGCGGCGCCGTGACCGGTCGGACCGAATCGTCCGAATGAACGGGAACCATCCGCGCGAATCACGGAAGGGAGGCCCCAGCGATGGGGCTCGCGAGGCGGGCTTTCGGCGCGTCGGCCGGTTCCTCGCCGTAGGGGCAGGCCGCGGCGGGGTCGGCAAGAGCATCGTGGCCGCCAACCTGGCCGTTTACTTCGCTCAGCTGGGCAAGTCCGTCGTACTCGTCGACGCGGATTTCGCCGGGTCGAACCTTCATGCGCACTTCGGTCTGAAGGCGGCGCGCGAGGAACCGGACTTTTCGGACACCTCCGGCGAGTCGATGCGCCGCGCCCTCGGGCCCACGCGCGGGCCGGGCCTGGCACTCCTGCCCGCCGCGCACGACTCGGGGTTGCCGTTCGTCGGCCTGCGTGCGGGGCGCAAGACGCGTTGGGCCGCGGCGCTCCGAACGCTGCCGGTGGAGTACCTCGTGATCGACGTCGGTCCGGGGGTGGGCGATCTCGCGATCGACACGATGCTGAGCGCCGACGTCGCGATCGCTGTCACGGTGCCGGAGCCGCCGGCCATCGAGACCACCTACCGATTTCTCCGCGCGGCGTTTCGAAGACGCCTCCGCCGCTTGCTCGTCCGCGACAGGCTCCGTTCCTCCATGCTTGAACGTGCCCTCGCCGAGATCGGGGGCCTTCCTGCGCCGATCGATCTCGTGCACAAGCTCGCACGAATGGACCGGCAGCTCGCCGAGACCGCGTGGCTCGAGGCGCTGGCGATGCGGGTGCAGCTCGTCGTCAACCAGACCCGCGTTCGAACGGATGCCGAGCTTGGATCCTGGATGAGTGGCCTCGTTTCACGCCACTACGGCGTCGCGCTCGACGAGCTCGGGCACATCGAGCTCGACGACACCGTCTCGCTGACGGTACGCCGCAACAAGCCGCTCCTCGTCGACAGCCCGACGAGCAAGAGCGCGCGCAACGTCGAACGAATTGCGCGTCGGGTGTTGGCCCTGGCGATCGCGAAGACGCCGGAGCGGGAGCCCGTCCCGCTGCCGACCGACGAGCCGACCCTATATGCCGTCCTCGGGGTGACGCGATCGGCGAGCGACGAAGAGATCCGTCGGGCACACAAGAGGCAGCGGGAAATCTACGAGACGGGGGGGCTGGCGACGGTCTCGCTCCTCGACGCCCAGCAGCTCGCCGGAGCGCAGCGAAAGGTCGAGGAAGCCCACGATACGCTGCTCGACCCGATCCGCCGTCGCGCCTACGACCTCTCCACGTTCCCCGAAGCCGAGCCGCTCGCCCTTTCTGCGCGGACGACTCGCCCCGCGCTGGCGGCAGAGCAGCTCATGCTGCAAGAGGAGCTCCAGCGCGAGATCGGCCCCGAGACGGACTTCACGGGGCCGCTCCTCAGAAAGGTGCGCGAGTCGCAAGGCATGGAGCTCGCCGACATCAGCGCAAAGACGAAGATCGCTCGGGCGCACCTCAACGCCATCGAGGAAGAGCGGTACGTGGACTTGCCGGCGCTGGTCTACACGCGCGGGTTTCTTGCGGAGCTCGCGAAGTACCTTCGCCTCGACCCCAACCAAGTCCAAAAGACGTATCTCCGGCGACTGAGGGAGGAGCTCGCCGCGCGGGGCAAGGAGATCGAGTGATCCCAGCCACAGGGTCGTCTTCGAGCCAGGTGGCTGCGGCAGGGGAGCGCCAAAAGCCCGGAGAGCCGAGAGACGAGTCGCTGTTCGGGGCGCTGCTCTTCGCCGGCGCGCTCGTCCCGCGGCTCGTGGTGGGCCTTCTTTGGACAGCCGAGCCGGTGTGGGACGGCCACTACTACGATTTCGCCGCGCGCCGGCTTGCCGAGGGCTACGGCTACTCGGACGACCTCACCATCGCGGGGCGCCTCGTCTGGCATCCGTGGTGCCATTATCCCGTCGGATACAGCGCCTTCCTGGCGCTCTTCTATCGCCTCTTCGGCCATGGTCATACCGTCGCGGCCGCGGCGAACGCCCTCGTCGGAGCGGCCCTCGCCGTCGTCACGTGGGCGCTCGCGAGGCACACGATGGCCCCCCTGCGGGCTCGCCTCGCGGGCGTCATCGTAGCGCTTCATCCGGGGCTCATACTCTACGCGGCGCTGACGATGACGGAGCCGCTGGCAGCCTTGTTGACGATGTCGGCATTTTTCCTCGCCATCCGAGTCAAGCGAGCGACGCTCGGCTTGGCGCTCGGCGCGCTCGTGCTCGGCGTCGGCGCGCTCGTCCGCCCGCAGACGCTGCTTTGCGTTCCCTTTCTCGGCCTGCTGGTCGCGCCTCCGTGGCGCAAGTCGATCGTCGCCGCTGCGGTGGCTTGCGCGATCGCCCTCGTGCCGGTCCTGCCCTGGACGGCGCGCAACTGTCGAGTGATGGACGGCTGCGCGCTCATCAGCTCCAACGGCGGCTGGAACCTCGCGATCGGCGCCTTCCCGCGAGCCACCGGGCGCTTCGAGACGCTGCGCTCGAGCGACGGCTGCCGCGAGGTCACCGGCCAGGTCGAGCAGGACCGTTGCTGGTTCGCCTACGGGCTGCAGCAGATCCGCGCACGGCCCTGGCGGTGGCTCTCGCTCGTGCCCGCGAAGCTCGGGTACACGTTCAACCACGAATCGTTCGCGGTCGAGTACCTCCACGAAGCGCACCCCGACGCTTGGCCCGAGCAGCGGCGGGAGGCCCTACGAGCTCTGACGACGTCCGCGCATCGGCTCTTGCTCGCCGTGGCTTGCCTCGGATGCGTGGCGTTTCCGGTCATGCGGAGTCGACGGAGGGCGGCGGCGCAAGGTGCCCTTCTCGTTCTGGCGGGCTCGCTCGTGGCAGCGGCGCTCTCTGGGGATCGCCCCGCCTTCTGGCCGTTGGCGGTCTTCGTCGCGGTCGTTCCGTGGCTGCGCCTACCCGGTCGTCCCGCGTTTCCCCCCGGGCTGGCGCTCGGCGCTTCGCTCCTCGCGACGACGATCGTGACGCACGCCATTTTCTTCGGCGAGGACCGCTACCACATGGTCGTGACGCCCGTGCTCGCTCTCTTCGCCGCGCACGCGCTCTGTGCACCCGGACCCAGGACCTCCGGTTCACGCTGACGCACGCTCGGCGCAGCTTTCGCTTCATGCTCCGACGAGTCTTTGCCCCGGCCGCTCCCATCCACCCGGTCGAAGCTTCCGCGGCGCTTGCTCGCGTTGGGCGGGGCGATCGCGATCTCGCAAGCGATCACGGGCTGCGTGCAGCATGTGGGGAAGGCGCGCGCGCCCGCGGCCGGTTCGCCGAACGACTGGCAATACGACGTCGTCGTGGGCCGGGGCGCGGCGCACCTTTTCGTCGACGCGCGCCTTCCGCCGCGCTCGGTGGGCCATCTCGTCGTCTCCCCGAACGCCGAGCCGTTCCTCCTCGATGCAGAGGTCGAGGGGGCCGGAAGGTGGCGCCCCCTGACTCGAGCCGGCGTGGGCTTCCTCGTGCCTGAATGCGTGCGTGGTTGTCATGTCCGCTACCGATTCGAGCTCCGCGCCGCCGCGCGGGCTCTGTCCAGCTCGGAGACGGCAGTCGCTTGGGGCAACGTGCTCGAAGCGCCGCCCTCCACCTGGCTCTTGCACCCGACCGTGGCGCCGCCGCAAATGCGCTATCGCTTCCGTGTACGAACGCCGGAGGCGCTTTCCTTCGCGACGGGAGTCTTCCCAACGCGGAGCGACGACGCCCAGAGCGAGATCTACGAGGCCGAGGCGTCGACCCTCGGTGTGTCCCCCTACGCGGTCTTCGGCCCGCTTCGCGAGAGGGCTCTGGAGGTCGTCCAGGGAATCGAAATCGACCTCGTGCGAGGGCCGGCATCGTTCCAAGTTGACGACGATGCGCTCGTGCGCTGGGTGGCCCGCAGCGCCCGTACGGTCGGTCGTTTCTTTGGCTGTTTCCCCGTCAGGCGCGCCATGATCTTCGTCGCGCCCGCTTCAGGTCAGGAGGTTCGCCACGGGGAAATGATGGGCGACGGAGGCGCTTCAATCGTCGTCGAGCTGGGCGAGGGTGCGCGCGAGGACGCCCTTGAATCGGACTGGATTCTGCCGCACGAGATGACCCACCTTGCGGTCCCGAGCGTGTCGAGGACGCATCACTGGATCGAGGAAGGCCTCGCCCTGTACTTCGAGCCGATCGCCCGAGCTCGTCTGGGGGAGCTGGCGCCCGAGGACGTTTGGCTTCGGTTCGCGAACGAGATGCCGAGCGGTTTGCCGGTGCAAAAAGGCGAGGGCCTGGACGGCGCTACGGACTGGCGGCGGACCTACTGGGGAGGGGCGCTCTTCTGCCTCTTCGCCGACCTGGAGATCCGCCGCCGATCCGGCAACCGTCTCGGGCTGGACGACGCCCTCCGGGGCGTGCTTGCGGCAGGGGGGAGCGTCGCGGAAGTCTGGCCGTTCGATCGCTTGCTGGACGTCGCGGACGCAGCGGTAGGGCTGAGGGTCCTGCGGTCCCTGTACGCCGAGATGGGGAGAGTCGCCTGGCGCTTCGATTTGCCCCGGCTCTTTCGCGACCTGGGCGTTCGGCAGGACGGGGGCCGCGTGACGCTCGTCGACGATGCTCCTTTGGCGGCCTTTCGGTGGTCCATCACGGCGCCCCTTCCGCGGTCGCTCGAGGCGGTGGCCGCCTGCACGAGCTCTTCTGCCGCGACCGTGGCCCTGCGGTGAGCCCGTCGTGCTAGCGTAGCGCCGCATGATCGGCCGGCTCACCGGCAAGGTCGTCGGGCAAGAGGCCGATACGGTCGTGCTCGACGTAGGCGGGGTCGGCTACGAGCTCGCGGTCCCCCTCGGAACGCTCGGCCGTGCACGCACGGACGACGGCCGAGTCACGCTCTGGGTGCATACCCACGTGCGCGAGGATGCTCTCGCGCTCTTCGGGTTTGCTGACGAAGCGGAGCGCGCCGCCTTTCGCGCGCTCCTCGGTGTGTCCAACGTGGGGCCGAAGATCGCCGTTGCGGTGCTCGGCGCGCTCCCTGCGCCGGAGCTCGGCCGTGCAGTGGCTCGTGGCGACCTCGCCGCCTTCAAGGGCGTCTCCGGCGTAGGCAAGAAGATCGCGGAGCGCCTGCTCCTCGAGCTTCGCGACAAGCTACCCGTCGGCGCTCCCTCGGCCGCGGGAACGCCGGGCTCGCGCCCGGGCGGTGCGGCTCAAGGCGAAGACCGCCTGCGAGCGACGCTGACCGGGATGGGGTTTCGCCCGGCGGAGGCGGACCGGGCGATCGCGACCTTGGGGCAGCGTGCGAACCAGGAAGCGGCTTTCGAGTTGCTGTTGCGAGAGGCGCTCGCTCTCTTGGCCAAGTAATGAGAGAACGGTGGCGCGGCTGGAACGCAGGCTGAATCCGAGTATGGTGCGTGGCCGCATGGCCAAGAAGAAGCACCCGAGGCGCGAGAAACCGCGCGAAAGGCGTGAACGCCGCTTCGAGCCCCGCGCGACCACCAGTCCCGTCGTCGTCTACGTTCTCGGGGCCGTCGGCGCAGCCGCCATGGGCGCGGGGGCTTGGGGCCAGTTCGGGGCGCTCTTGCAGGAGCGGACGCCCGAGCCCTTCAAGGCTGCGCCTGCGATCCTCGCAGTCGGCGCGCTCCTCGTCGGCGCCGCAATCTGGCGCGGAACGAGCGGCGAGCCCGCGCTGCGGGTCGGTGACGCAGGGCTCGCCGTCGAGAAGGGCGGGATCCGGCGCATGCCGTGGTACGCGATCGAGCGGATCGAGTGGCGTGAGGAAGCGGTGCGCGTGATCGGAAAGGGCGAAGACGGCGCGGCGCTCACGATCGTCGCCAAGTCTGCGAGCCAACCGCAGGCCGCAGCGTGGATTGTGAAGGAAGCGCGTGCTCGCGTATCGAAGGTGGTCGACGTGCCCGAGGACGCCACGCTCGCGGCTCCGCTGGCGAGTGCCGGGGAGTCCCTCCCGCTCGACCCGCCGCAGGTCGTCGGCAGGCACTGCGCGGCTACCGGCAAGGTCATCGCCTACGAGCCGGACGCTAGGCTATGCCCGCGCTGCGAGCGTGTTTATCACAAGTCCGGCGTCCCCGAGACGTGCGAGTGCGGGGCGTCGCTCGCCGAGTCTCGCCCGAGTCCCGTCGAGGACGCTCAATAAGAGCAGTAGATGCCGTGCGTCGACATCGTGTCGGTGCAGGTCTTGAAGCCGTACGTTTTGCAATCGACCGGGAACTGCGCTCCGCCGACGCAGAGGTTCGCCGTGTGCCCGTCCGAGGAGCACGACTCGGTGCAGTTGTCGTAGTCGGAGGTCGTGCAGCCGGGGGCCACGCAGTCGGCCGTGCTGCTGCTGTTCAGAGCGCACGTGAGCCCGGCGGCGGTGCAATTGAACTTGAAGAGCACGTTGCCGGAGGTGCACCAACGTCCGGTACCGTCCGGTTCGCAGGTGTATCCCGGCGTCGTGCAAGAAGTCCCGTTGAAGTAGCAGAGCGTATTGCTCGGGGTGGCCGTGTCTTCCTTGCATGTGCCGTTGAGCAGATTGCAGCTATCCCCGTACTTTACGCCATTCACGCACGTGTAGAGGTTGTTGCTGGTGTCGCAGTGCTGGTTCGCGTCCGTTTCCGTGCAGGTACCCGGAACGAGGCAGTCCGCGACGATCCCCGAGCCGTCGTTGTACGTCGTGCACGTCTGGCCACGGGCGGTGCAGTTCTTGACGTACGAGCTCGCGTTGGTGTCGGCGCCGCAGTTGACGGCGTTGCCGGAGCTGTCGCAGAACGCCACTTTGCTCGTGGTGGGGCACTGCGTGAGGGTGGGGATCGACTGTTTCGCGCAGCCGGCGTAGTCCGCGCAGTTGCTCACCGTCGAGAGGCAGCTGTCGGACGGTGATGGGACGGACTGCAAGTAGACCTCGCTGATGCACGTCGAGATCGTCACTTGAAAATAGAACGGATCGCAGCTTACCGCGAGAATGCATGAATTGACGATGTTCTGGAACGTCGTCGAGTTCGTGGGCAGCATCGACGGTGTGCATGTGCCGGCGTCCGATGTCCCGGCGTCCGATGGGCCGACCTTGTAACTGCCCGCGTCCAAGAGCACCGTGCAGCCCGTGATCGCCCCGCCGGCCACGGTCACGGTCCAAGCGAGGGCGATTGCCCCCGCGCGCTTTTGTCGATTCATTCGAAAGTGCCTCCCAAGCCAAGCACGTTGCCCCCCGCCCATGGCGCCACGTGGACGCCGCGGGCGGAAGCCTTCGGCGGCGGCGCTGGCTCCGAAGACGAGCTCCCCGAGACCAGCAGCACGACGCCGACCGCCGCGCCGACGATGCCCACTCCGAAGCCGATGGTCGACGTCCAACCTAGCGCATTGAGCGAGTCGATGTTGCCCTGCTGCGAGCCGGGGCAGATCTTGTTCGAGGTGCAGTTCGAATCGAGCGTGCCCTTGGTCCCCAGGGCCATGGAACCCGTGATCGCGCCGAGCACGATGCCGACGCCCCCGATTCCCAAGGAAACGTACGCAGCGGTGTTGTCGCGCGCCGGGGCGGACGCGGGACGCGCGGCGGTCGTCGTCGGTAGGGCAGACG
>VFSW01008690.1_pt1 | contig 14560 bp, 11 predicted proteins | sample 5358111 | NCBI WGS metagenome assembly VFSW01 (sample SAMN11554181, study PRJNA540505) | mine drainage metagenome | isolation source: sediment from site ElyBrook_90M | place: USA: Ely Copper Mine, Vershire, VT | collected 2017 | reverse complement strand
CGCGATCGACACCCAGCAAGTCGTCGCCAACGCGTCCCAAGATTGGGTCGCGCCCGTTCACACGATCGTACGCGCCGGCGGTCCGATCGAGCACGTCATCTACATCATCAAGGAGAACCGCACGTACGACCAGGTTCTCGGCGACGTGCCGAACGCCGACGGCGATCCGAGCCTCGCGTGGTTCGGCGCGCGCGTGACGCCGAATCAACACGCGATCGCAACGCGCTTCGGCGTCTTCGACCGCTTCTTCGCCGACGCGCAGATCAGCGCCGACGGGCACAACTGGTCGACGGCCGCGTTCGCGAACGATTACGTCGAACGCTTCTGGCCGCAGAACTACTCCGGCCGCCGGCCGATCTACGACTTCGAGGACGGCAACGTCGCAGGGGCGCCCCACAACGGCTTCCTCTGGGACGACGCGGCGCGCGCCGGCATCACCTATCGAGACTACGGTGAGTTCGTGCAGATCCCGTCACCGGGAGCGAACGGGATCGTCGTCTCGCACATGCCGCATCTCGCGGACGGGCACGTCGCGCCGCAGTATCCGGGATGGAATCTGGAGATCAGCGACCAGGTTCGGTACGAGGCCTGGAAAGACGAGTTCGACCGGTACGTCGCCGGCGACGACCTGCCGCAGCTCGAGATCGTGCGCCTTCCCAACGATCACACCATGGGAACGCGTCCCGGCGAGTTGACGCCGCAGGCATACGTCGCGCAGAACGACGAGGCCCTCGGCGAGATCGTCGATGCCGTTTCGCACTCGCCTTACTGGGCGACCACGGCGATCTTCGTCGTCGAAGACGACGCGCAGAACGGGCCCGATCACGTCGACGATCAACGCACGACGCTCTACGTCGTGAGCCCGTACGCGCTCGCCGGTACGCACCACGACGTCTACACGACGGCGTCGGTGCTGCACACGATCGAGCTGCTCCTCGGCATGCCTGCGATGTCGATCTACGACGCCGTCGCGCCGCCACTCTACGGCGCCTTCGGATTCCGGCCCATCCTGCAACCGTTCGATGCGATTGCCCCACGCGTCGACGTCAACGCACGCAACGCGCGCACGGCCTACGGCGCGGCCGAGAGCATGCGTCTCGACTTTCGCGACGCCGATGAGGCCGATCCGCGCATCCTGAACGACATCCTCGCGCACGCGGTGCGCGTTCGCCCGCGTCGCTAACGCGCGCGCTTTCGCCGGAGGAACTCGAGCAGCTCCGGGAGCGGCTTCGCGTTGAGCACGCGCTCCTTCGTGAGCCCGGCGCGGCGCGCTTGGCCCAGGGCGAACTCGACGTTCTCGAGATGTTCGACGCGATGCGCGTCGCTGTCGAGTGCAAAGAGCGCGCCGAAGCTTGCAGCGTGGCGTGCGAGCGTTCCCGAGAGATCGAGTCGCGGCGCCTGACCGTCGATCTCGAGGGCCGTCCCCGTGCGCGCCGCGGCGGCAAACACGACGTCGTAATCGAACGCGTAGCCATCGAACTCTCCGAAGCGTCGTCCGGTCGGGTGGCCGATGACGTTGACGTAGGGGCTCTCGCACGCGCGAACGAGGCGCGCCGTCATCTCGGCACGCGACTGGTCGAACGCCGCGTGTACGCTCGCGACCACGAGATCGAATCGCGCAAGCGCATCGTCGGGATAATCGAGCGAGCCGTCGGGGAGAATGTCGACTTCGCTCGCGCAGAGCGTGTAGATTCCGTGTTTCTCGCGTAGCGCTTCGATGGCAACGCGCTGCTCGCGCATGCCTTCGGCCGTGACGCCAAAGCGCCCACGCGACGGTGAATGGTCGCTGATCGCGTGATACTCGTAGCCGCGCCCAGCCGCAGCAGCGACCATCGCATCCAAATCGTCGCGCCCGTCGCTCCACGTCGTGTGCATGTGGAGATCTCCGCGCAGATCGCCGATCTCGACGAGCGCCGGCAGCGCGTGCGCGAGAGCGCGCTCGATCTCGTCGAGACCGCCGCGCATCTCGGGCGCAACGTACTGCATACCGAGCCGCTCGTAGACACCGATCTCCTCTCCCGCCGTGGTGACGGCGCCGGTTGCGAGATCGACGATGCCGTTCTCGCCGACGCGCAGACCTTTGCGCACCGCGTATTCGCGCAGCTTAACGTTGTGCTCGCGCGAGCCGGTACAATGCTGCAGCAGATTCCCGTAGAGGCGATCGGGAAGGACGCGTAGGTCGATCTGCAATCCTCCGGCGAGCCAGATGCTGGCCTTCGTCGGGCCTTCCGCGAGCACGGCTTCGGCACGGTCCCACGACGTGAAGCGTTCGATGACGCCGCGTGCGTCGTCCGAGGTGCAGACGAGATCGACGTCTCCGACCGTCACCTCGTGGCGCCGCACGCTCCCCGCCGGCGTGAGCCGATGGAGCGACGGGCCTTGCGCGAGGAAGGTTGCGATCTCGCGCGCGATCGCGCACGCTCGCGGCAGCGGTATCCGGCTGAGATGCCCCTTGTACGCGAGCAGGCTACGGCGCCAGTTCTCCAGCGTCTTTTTCCCGAGTCGCGGAACGCCTTCGAGCCTTCCGCCGCGCAGCGCATCCTCGAGGTCGTTGAGCGATGCGATGCCGAGATCTTCGTAGAGCATCGCCGCCGTTTTCGTCCCGATCCCAGCGACGCCGAGCAGCTCGAGCAAGGCCGGTGGAAAGCGCGCCAGCAACGCCGCGAGCGGCTCGGCAGTACCCGTCTTCACCAGCTGCTCGATGACGGCGCCGATGGACGTGCCGACTCCGGGCAGCTCGAGGTGCGCGCCGGTGGCGACGAGATCGGCGAGTGGAGGCGCGTTCTCGACGCTCGCCGCGGCTTTCTCGTACGCCGTGTACTTGTAGAACGACTCGCCCGCCATCTCCATTAACGTGCGAATTTCGAGCAGCCGCGCCGCGACCTGGACGTTGGAGAGCATCGCCTCTTCCGTTCTTCCCGCACGGACGCGGCGCCCGCCGCGGCGAAGCCCGCCATCATGAAGCCACGGCTCGATCCATCGATCTTCAATCTCCCCGTCGAGAAGATGCGCGACGGCTATTACTCCGACACCTATTTCAATCGGTCGCGCGAGATCCTCGAGCGCGACGGCGCGCATCCCGTCGTACGAATGCAAGTCTTTCAGCGCTCGGATGCCGTGCTCTGCGGCATCGACGAAGCGCTCGCCATCCTCAGACTCTGCAGCGGCCGCCACCGCGCGGACGGCACGTGGGCGGACGGCTGGAGCGACCTGTGCGTCTACGCCCTTCCCGACGGTGCGCACGTCGTGCCGTACGAAACCGCGCTCATCGTCGAAGGCGACTACGGGCTCTTCGCGCATCTCGAAACGTGCTATCTCGGCGTCCTTTCGCGCCGAACGAGAATCGCTACGAACGCGCGCGACATCGTCTCCGCCGCGAACGGAAAGACCGTGCTCTTCTTCCCAGCTCGCTTCGACCACCATCTCGTGCAAACCGGGGACGGCTACGCCGCGTACATCTCAGGGGCGCTCGGCGTCTCGACCGACGCCAACGCCGAGTGGTGGGGAGAGCAGGGAATGGGTACCGTTCCGCACGCGCTCATCGCGGCGTACGGCGGCGACACCGTGCTCGCAACGCAAAAGGTCGCGCAGTACGCGCAGCCCGAGGCGCAGATCATCGCGCTCGTCGACTTCGACAACGATTGCGTCGCGACGAGCCTCGCGGTGGCGCGAGCCCTACGCGGGCGGCTCTGGGGCGTGCGCCTCGACACCTCCCGCACGCTCGTCGACAAGTCGCTGTGGAACCAGATGGGCACCTTCGTGCCGACCGGCGTCTGTCCGCAGCTCGTATGGAACGTTCGTCACGCGCTCGACGGCGAAGGCTTTGCGCAGGTGCGGATCATTGCGAGCGGCGGCTTTACGCCACACCGCATCGCCTCCTTCGAGCGTGCGGGAGTTCCCGTCGACGCATACGCCGTCGGCAGCGCCTTCTTCGACAACTCCGGTCGCTTCGATTTCACCGCCGACATCGTCGCGTTGCGAGAGAACGGCGCGTGGAAGCCGTGCCACAAAGTCGGGCGCCCCGCGCGCCCCAATCCACGGCTCGAACTCGTCGAGATCTAACGAGTCGCTACGCGACGGGTGCGACGGCTTGCGCGAGCTTTTCCAGCGCCGTGCGATTGAACAGCGCGAGATCTTCGCCGCCGCGTGTCGAGACCCAGTTCGAATCCGTGACGGTCGGCTGTTCGCGGTAGAGACCACCCGCATTGCGGATGTCGTCGGCGATGGATTGCGCGCCCGTGAGCTGGCGTCCGCGCACCACCTGCGCGGAGATGAGCACCTGCGCGCCATGCCCAACCGAGAGGATCGGCTTCTTCACCGCTTCGAACTCGCGCACGAATCGTTGAACCTCGCGGTTCGTGCGGATCTGGTCGGGCGACGTGCCGCCTGGAATGAGGAGCGCGTCGAAGTCGTCGGCGGTGCAATCGGCGACCAGCTCCTCGGCACGAGAGCTTGCACCGTCGTCGAGACCGCGCTTGCCACGGATCCGTTGTCGGGCACGCTCGTCCGCGCCCACGATCGTGACGATCGCCCCAGCGTCCTCGAGCGCGCGCCGCGTCTCGGAGAGATCCTGTTCTTCATACCCATCGCCGATCAGCGCGGCGATTCGCTTGCCTTCAACTCCTTGCATCGCGCCCTACGATTCGCTAGAGTCCGCGAATCAACCCGCCGTCGATGGCAATGGTCTGGCCGGTGACGTATCGCGCGGGCTCGCCGCACAGGAACGCAACCAGCGGCGCGTACTCCTGGGGCTCCGCAGCGCGGCCCATGGGAACCTCGCGCTCGGCGGCACGGAGCATCTCGTCGTCGCTCCCGTAGAGCTGCCGCAGGCGATCGGTGGCGACGCGACCGGTCGCGATCGCATTGACCGTGACGCCGTCGCGAGCTACTTCGTTCGAGAGCGTCTTCAGCGCCGAGACGAGCGCCGTGCGAAACGCGTTCGAAAGCACGAGATTATCGATCGGCTGCTTCACCGACGTGGAGGTCAAGGCGACGATGCGTCCCCAGCGCCGCGCGCGCATCCCGGGAAGAGCGCCATCGACGAGGTCGAGCATCGCGCGCAGCACCGAGCGATAGGCGACATCCCAATCGGCAGGCGCGACGTGCAGGTAGCTTCCCGGCTTCGGCCCTCCGCCGTTCGCAACGAGAATATCGATTCCGCCGAACGCCGTCTCGACATCGGCGATCATGCGACGAACGCTCGCCGCATCGGCGAGATCGACGGCAAACGCGCGCGCGTCCCGCGCGCCCGCGGCGCGCGCGCGTTCTGCAACCTGCTCGAGCAACTGCGGGCGACGCGCCGCTACGGCCAGCCGGACGCCTTCGCCGGCCAAAGCGAGTGCCACGGCGGCACCGATGCCGGAGCTAGCGCCCGTGACGAGCGCGACCCTTTCACGAATGCCGAGGTCCATGCGCCGCTTTATCGGGCGCGGCGCCGCCGATCCCCTTGCGAATCGAGCCTCTCCCCTGCTATAGTAGCGCGGTCGCCGAGGCGGCGCGGAGCGCTGCACTCGAGCGAGACTTTCCTGAACAAGGAGCCACACCACGTGCCCCTCACCAAAGAGCAGAAGGCGGAGATCGCCGGCAAGTACGGCCGCACCGCCGCGGACACCGGATCCGCAGAAGTTCAGATCGCGGTGCTCACGGCATCGATCAATCACCTCACCGAGCACCTGAAGACCCACAAGAAGGATCACCACGGCCGCCGCGGCTTGCTGCTGCAGGTCGGGCGCCGCCGCAGCCTTCTGAACTACATTGCACGCTCCGATATCGAGCGGTATCGCAAACTCATCTCCGAGCTCGGCCTGCGCCGCTAGGCGGCTCGTCCTCGTCAGTATCCCAGGGCGGCACCCGAGGGGCGGCGGCGATCGCTCGCGCCTTCGATCAGGTGCGTGCGCGGGTCGACGACGATTGCTTGCGCCGAACCCCACGTCGCGATCTCGCGCAGCGCGTAGCCCTCGGCTCGCAACCGGCGTATCGTCGCGGCGGTGAACGCTCCGGGCTCGTACTGGATCTCGTCGGGAAGCCATTGCATGTGCATCCTCGGCGCGTCGACCGCTTGCGCGACGTTCGCGTGATGGTCGAGCACGTCGAGCAGCGTTTCGAGCACGATCGTGATGATGCGCGCGCCGCCCGGGCTGCCGGTAATCATCACGAGTCTCCCGTTCCGCGTCACGATCGTCGGCGCCATCGAGGAGAGTGGACGTTTGCCCGGCACGATCGAATTGGCCTCACCTTGCACGAGCCCATACATATTCGGCGCGCCGGGTTTGCTCGTGAAATCGTCCATCTCGTCGTTGAGGAAGAATCCCGTGTTGCCGGCGACGACGCCGGCGCCGAACCAATCGTTGAGCGTGTACGTCACCGCCACCGCATTTCCGTGCGCGTCGACGATGGAGTAATGCGTCGTCTGTGCGTGCTCGTGAACGAGCGTCGCCAGACCTGAATGAATCTCGCTCGACGGCGTCGCGCGCGTGGGATCGATCGACGCGCGAAGCCGCGCGAGATAGGCTGGTGCGAGCAGTTGCGCCACCGGGTCGCGTACGAACGCCGGGTCTCCGAGGGCGGCGTTGCGATCGGCATAGGCGCGACGATCCGCTTCGGCGACGTAGTGCGCCTCGCGCACGCCGTGCCACGGCCACTGCGCGAGCGGATAGGGTGCGAGAACGCCGAGGATCTCGCAGAGCGTGACGCCTGCAGAGCTCGGCGGCGGCGCAGCGGAGAGGAGATATCCGTGATACGTGCAGTGCAGCGGTGACGCTTGCGCGACGCGGTACCGCGCGAAGTCTCCGAGCGTGAGCACGCCGCCGCCCGCTTCGCTTGCAGAGACCACGGCGCGCGCGATCGGCCCGCGATAGAACGCATCGGGCCCGTCGCGCGCGATGAGCTCGAGCGTCGCTGCGAGCTGCGGTTGACGCAAGAGCTCTCCCGCGCGCGGCGTCTGCATCGCCCAGCGTGCCGCCGCGTAGCCTTCCGGCACCGCGCGCAATGGAATCAGGTCTCCGGTGCCGAGACGAAAACCGTCGCGCGCGAACCGAATCGCAGGTGCCATGAGCGCGGCGCGCGACATCGTTCCATACTCGCGGCGCGCGGTCTCGAGGCCGAGCACCGATCCCGGGACGCCAACGGCAAGCCAGCCTTTGCGCGACTTCATCGGCTCTACGTTGCCGCGTGCGTCGAGATACATGCCGCTCGTCGCGCGCGCCGGTGCGACCTCGCGAAAGTCGATGAACCGCTCGCGTCCGTCGTGCATGCGGACGATCATGAAGCCGCCGCCGCCGATGTTGCCGCAGCACGGATCGACCACGGCGAGCGCGTAGCCCACCGCGACCGCCGCATCGACGGCGTTCCCACCCTCGCGCAACACCTGCACGCCGACCTCAGAGGCGAGATGCTGCTCGGTGACGACCATCGCATGACGCGCGACGACGGGGCGCGCGTTCCGCCACCCGCCGGCGGACGCGCCGGTACTCACGGCGAGAATCAGCAGCGCAGCGAAAATGCGAATCAGCGACACGGATAACGACTATGCGCGCCGCGTGCCGAGCTCCTGCGCACCCGATGCCCCGGCCCGGGGACGCGGCCGTCCGCGAACCCGCCTGGCTTGCGAGCGAGCCCGTACCATTAAAGGTCCGCGCTCCGCGGCCCCAGAAGGGCGACGGTGATTCACTAAAAGAGAAATATATTAGGAGTAATCGTGCCTGAATCCGTGACCCTTACGGTCGGCGGGCGCACGATGGTCATCGAGACGGGTGAACTCGCGAAGCAAGCAAACGGCTCCGCATTGGTTCGTTATGGTGATCAAAACGTCGTGCTCTGCGCCGTCACCGCCTCCGAGCATGCTCGCGAAGGCATCGACTTCTTCCCCCTGACCTGCGATTTTGAAGAGCGCATGTACGCCGCCGGGAAGGTTCCGGGCGGTTTCATCAAGCGCGAAGGGCGCCCGACGGAGCACGCCGTGCTCAGCTCGCGCCAAATCGACCGCCCGATTCGCCCGCTCTTCCCCGACGGCTTCCGCAACGACGTGCAGATCGTCGCGACGGTCCTCTCCATCGATCCCGAGTTGGATGCCGACGTGCTCGGCGTCTGCGCCGCGGGCGCAGCACTCGCGTTCTCCGACATTCCGTTCGAGAAAACGGTAGCGGCCGTGCGCGTCGGCCGCAACGAGAACGGCGAGTACATCTGCAACCCCGCGCTGCCGGAGTACGAACCCGGCGGCATGGACATCGTGATCGCGGGAACGGACGAAGCGGTCATGATGGTCGAAGGCGGTGGAAACGAGATCTCCGAGGAAGATTTCCTCGGAGCCGTTGCGTTCGCTCACGAGGAGATCAAGAAGATCGTCGGCGCAATCGACGAGCTCGCAAAGAAGGTGGGCAAGCGCAAGCGCGAGTTTCCCGTGCATCTGCCGGCAGCCGGTCTCGACAAATGGGTACGCAAGAATTTCGCAAAGGACGTCGCCAAAGCGATGCGCGTCGTCGACAAGGAGGAGCGCGAGCGCGCCTTCGACGCAATCTCGCTCGAAGAAGCGCTGGACCGCTGCGGCAAGAAGGACGACGACGTTCGCGCCGCGCTCGAGGAGCCGCTAGGCAAGAAAGACTTCCAGAAAGTCGTCAAAGCGATGCAAGAGGAAGAGCTTCGCACGATGGTGGTCGACGAGAAGATTCGCCCCGACGGTCGCAAGCCCGACGAAATCCGTCCCATCTGGTGCAAGGTCCACTACGTGCCGCGCGTGCACGGATCCGGGATTTTCACGCGCGGGCAGACGCAAGTCTTTACCGCCGCGACCCTCGGCTCGACGTCCGACGCACAACGTCTCGACGGAATCGTCGCACTCGAGAACAAGCGCTACATGCATTTCTACAACTTCCCGCCGTACTCGGTCGGCGAGACGCGGCCGATGCGTGGTCCGGGCCGGCGCGAGATCGGCCACGGCCATCTCGCGGAGCGGGCGTTGCTTCCGGTTCTTCCGGCGAAGGACGACTTTCCGTATACGCTGCGCCTCATGAGCGAAACGCTCGAGTCGAACGGCTCGTCGTCGATGGCGTCTGTGTGCGCGTCGACGCTCGCGCTCATGGACGCGGGCGTCCCGATCCGCGCGCACGTTGCCGGCGTAGCGATGGGCCTCATTCTCAAAGACGGTAAGTACACCGTGCTCACGGACATCCAGGGCTTGGAGGACGCACTCGGCGAGATGGACTTCAAGGTCGCGGGGACCAAGAAGGGCATCACCGTCATCCAAATGGACATCAAAGTCCAGGGCGTCACGCTCGAGATCATGCGCGAGGCGATGGAACAGGCGCGTGCTTCGCGCTTCTTCATCCTCGAAAAACTCGCGGAGACCATCGCGCAGCCGCGGGCGGAACTCTCGAAGTACGCACCGCGAATGATCGTCATGAAGATCAACCCCGAGAAGATCAAAGACGTCATCGGACCAGGCGGCAAGATCATCAACAAGATCATCGCCGAAACCGGCGTCGAGAAGATCGACATCGAGGACGACGGCAGCGTCTTCATCACGTCGCTCGACGGTGAATCCGGCGACAAGGCCAGAGCGATCGTCGAATCCATTACGAAAGATATCGCGGTCGGCGAGACTTACGTCGGCAAGGTCACGCGCATCATCAACATCGGTGCGTTCGTACAGATCGCGCCCGGCAAAGAGGGGTTGGTTCACATCAGCCAGCTCGCGCCGACGCGCGTCGAGCGCGTCGACGACGTGGTCAAAGTCGGCGACGAAATCAAGGTGAAGGTGCTCGAGATCGACGGCCAAGGCCGCATCAATCTCTCTCGCAAGGCGCTGCTCAACGGTGCGTCGAGCGAGAGCGAGCGGCCACGTTCGCGCGAACCCCGCGAACCCTACGAACCGCGCGCAACCCACGAACCGCGCGAAACCCACGAACCGCGAGACGCGGGTCCAGCCGGCGCAGCTCCAGCCGGAGGAGGCGACGCCCCGCCGATGCGGCGACGCCGACGGCCGCAGGGTCGCCGTCACGACGAATAAGCCCGCGTCGGATTCTGCGCTCGTTACCGGCGCGTCGAGCGGCATCGGATACGCCGTCGTCGACGAGCTGCTGCGCGCGGGCCTGACCGTCTACGCCGGCGTCCGCACGGACGCGGACGCCGCGCGCCTCGCTGCGATCGGGGACGCGGTGCGGCCGCTGATTCTCGACGTGACCGTTCCAGAGCAGGTCGCGGCTGCGGCCGAACGCATCGCCGGCGACGGCGTCCCGCTCCGCGCCGTTCTCTGCAACGCGGGCATCGCGCTCGGCGGTCCGCTCGAATTCTTGCCATTGGAACGCCTGCGCTACCAGCTCGAGGTCAACCTCACCGGAGCGCTCGCGGTCGCGCAAGCAACGCTCCCGATGCTACGCCAAACGCGCGGGCGTCTGCTTTTCGTCGGATCGATCTCCGGACGCATTACCCCGCCGTTCGTCGGCCCCTATGCAGCCTCGAAGGCCGCGCTCGCGGCGCTGACCGACGCGCTGCGTTTCGAACTCGACGCGTCGGGTAGCGGTGTGACCGTCTCGCTCTTCGAGTTCGGAAGCGTCAAGACGCCGATCTGGAAGAAAGGCGAAAGCTCGCTCGAGCGATTGGAAGCTCAGTCCTCACCCGAGCAGCGCCGGTACTACGGTTTCGTGCCCGGCGCGATGCGCGCCAATCTCGCGCACGAAGGCAAGCACGGCGTCGACGTCGGCGTCGTCGCGCGCACGATCGCGCGCGCAGCGCTGGGTCCGCGACCGCGCGAGCGCTACGTGCTCGGCGGCGGCGCCAAAGCCGGAGCGCTCGTCGCTGCGTTTTTGCCGGTTCGCGCGCGCGGCAGACTGATGCGCAGAGTCATGCGCCTTCCCTAGGAGCATCGATCACGTGCCGTACGATTCGCTGCGCGATTTCGTCGATTCCCTCAAAGCCTCGCACCAGCTCCATACGATCTCGGCGCCGGTCGATCCCAAGCTCGAGATCGCAGAGATCACGGATCGCGTCGTTAAAGCGGGCGGACCCGCGCTGCTCTTCACCGACGTGAAGCGCTCCGCGTTCCCGGTGCTCACGAACCAGTTCGGCACCCATCGACGCATGGCGATGGCGCTCGACGCAGAGCATCTCAACGACGTCGCGGAGCGCATTCACAAACTCGTCGACATCTCGCCGCCCGGTGCCTCGATCGGCGAGAAGATCGGCGCGATGATGCGCCTGGCTCCCCTCGCGAACGCCGTCCCGCACATCGTACGCGACGGCAGCTGCCACGACGTCATCGAACGCGAGCCCGACTTACGTAAGCTGCCGATCCTCACCACGTGGCCGCTCGACGCCGGGCCGTTCGTCACGCTGCCGCTCGTCATCACGCAAGATCCACGGACGCGAGCGTACAACGTCGGCATGTACCGGATGCAGGTTTACGGTCCGCGTGAGACCGGCATGCACTGGCAGCGCCACAAACACGGGCGCGCGCACGCCGACGCGTGGGGCGCGCGCATCCCCGTCGCGGTCGCGATCGGCACCGAGCCTGCGCTCACGTACGCCGCGACGGCTCCGCTGCCACCCATGCTCGACGAGTTCGCGTTCGCCGGACTCTTGCGTGGAAAACCCGTCGAGCTCGTGAAGGCGACGACGGTCGATCTGAACGTTCCGGCGAATGCCGAGTTCGTACTCGAGGGTTACGTCGACAACGCCGATCTGCGCGTCGAAGGACCGTTCGGCGATCATACCGGCGTCTACAGCCTCGCCGATCGCTACCCCACGTTTCACGTCACGTGCGTCACGCACCGCCGCAACCCCATCTACGCGGCGACCGTCGTCGGGAAGCCCCCGATGGAGGACGCCTGGCTCGGCAAAGCGACGGAACGCATCTTCCTTCCGCTCCTGCGCATGGTCGTTCCCGAAATCGTCGAGATGAACTTGCCGGTCGAGGGAGGCTTCCACAATCTCGCCCTCGTCTCGATCAAGAAATCCTATCCGGGTCAAGCGAAGAAGGTAATGAACGCGCTCTGGGGTCTCGGCCACATGATGATGCTCACGCGCATGCTCGTCATCGTCGACGCCGACGTCGACGTTCACAATGTGCGACAGACCGCCTGGTTCGTCTTGAACAATCTCGCGCCCGAGCGCGACGTGGTGATGATGCCAGGGCCGGTCGACGACCTCGACCATGGCTCCTACACGATTGCATACGGCACGAAGATCGGTATCGACGCGACGCGCAAGAGTGCCGCCGAAGGATACACGCGCGAGTGGCCGCCCGACATGGTCATGGATCCGCAGACGCGCGCGCTCGTCGAGCGTCGCTGGCGCGAGTACGGCCTGGACCGCATCGCCGCGATGCTGCAGCCCGACTCCTGGAGCGGCCAAGGCCGGTGAAGACCTTTCTTCGCGAGATTCGCATCGAGCATACGCTCTTCGCGCTTCCCTTCGCGTACGTAGGCGCGCTGCTCGCGGCGCGCGGGCTCCCTACGCCATGGGCGCTGCTATGGATCACGCTCGCCGTGCTCGGCGCGCGCACCGCAGCGATGTCGGCGAACCGCTACTTGGACCGCGAGATCGACGCACGTAATCCTCGCACGGCTCGGCGCGCGGTCGCGAGCGGAAAGCTCTCGCCGGCGACGATGCTCTGGGCGGCGGGTGCCGGGCTCGCGCTTCTCGTCGCCTCCGCGTGGATGCTCAATCCGTTGTGCGTCAAGCTCTTGCCGATCGCCGCGGTCGGCGTTCTCGCGTATCCTTTGTGCAAGCGCTTCACATGGCTCACGCACTTCGCGCTCGGCGCGGTCGACGCACTGGCGCCGCTGGGCGCGTATATCGGCGTCGCCGGACGCGTAAGCCCGAGCGCGCTCTTGCTCTTTGCGGCCGTGACGTTCTGGGTCGCGGGCTTCGATGTCATCTACGCCTTGATGGACTTCGGCGTCGACCGGGAGCAGGGGTTGCGTTCGCTGCCCGCGCGCTTTGGCACGGCGCGCGGCCGCCTGCTCGCGGTCGCACTCCAGATCCTCACCGCTGTCGCGCTCGGCGGGGCAGGCGTCGAAGCGGGCGCCTCGCCGCTCTACTACGCCGGCGTGGCTGCCGCACTCGCGGTTGCGGCGTACGAAGGGCAGCTCTTGCGCCGCGTGGAGAACCTTTTCGTGGTCAACGAGCGCGTCTTCACGGCAAACATGGCGTTCTCGGTACTCTTCATGATCACCACGTTCGCGGGGATGACGCTGCGATGAAGCGCGCGGCGTTTCTCGGCGCCGTCGGCGCTGCCGCAATGGCGGCGCGCGCGGGCGCGCAAGTGCCGCTCAACCCTGCGCAGATCGCACGGCAGCTCACGATCGGCGTCAACGTCCCGCTCTCCGGCGATCTCGGCCGGTTCGGCGAGCAGGTCGTGGAGGGCGTCAAAGCCGCGGTCGACGAGAGCAACATGCTCACCGCACTCTCCGGAACCGTCTTCGGGATTCGTCCGCTCGACGACCAGAACTCTGCCTCGATCTCCATGGGAAACGTCTCGGTCGCCGCAGCCGATCAAACGATCGTGGGCATCGTCGGCAACCTCACCGCGAGCGTGACGCTCGACACGCTCACGCAGTACGCGAACAACGGTTTTGCCGTCATCGTCCCGAGCGTGCACGCGGACGCGCTCACGCAGCGCGGGTATCATAACATCTACCGCTTGCCCACGCGCGACGACGTCGCCGGGCGACTTTTCGCGTCCACGATCTTCCGCCGCCAGCCGTCGACGTTCGCGCTTGCGGTGACGCTCGACGGCGACTATGGGCCGGACGTCGCCAGCGGTTTCATGCAGCAGGCGAAGGCAGACCGGCGCAACGTCGACGTCGTCACCCTTCCGGCCAGCGCGTTCGATCCGGCGCAGGCCGCCCGCGCGATCCTCGCGCGCAACGCAGATTACCTCTTCCTCTGCGGAACGCTTACGCAGCTCGGACCGATCGTTCCCGCGCTCGCGAACGCCGGCTACAACGGTCTCTACGGCTTGAGCGATGGCTTTTACACGCAGGAGACGATTACCCAATACGGCGCGAAGCTCGGCGGCGCAATCGTCTACGGCCCGCTTCCTCCACTCGCACGCGCAACCGGCATCTTTCAGCAGCTCGCGGATCTGCGACGCGAAGTTTCGAGCGTAACCGCGCTCATCGCCTACGGCTACGCCGCCGCGCAGATTGTCATCCAAGCCTCGCAACGAACCAACGCGCTCACGCGGTACTCATTGCTCTCCACGATGCAGATGCAGGGCGGCTTCAATACCCTCGTCGGGCCCTTCAGCTTCGACTTCAACGGCGACCCGCTGCTTCCAAACCTCTACTTCTTCAAGCTCTCCGCAACGACGTTCGACTACATCGAGCCGGCGATTCGCAACGGGTTCATCGTCTAACGGTCCACGCCTCGAATCGCATCGCTCACCTTCTGTTCGGGAAGATGCGGTCGAGCTTCTCACCCGGCGCGAGGCGAAGCGGCGTCTCCGCCTTCATTGCCGTGGCCGGTGCTTGCAGATCGGTGTCCTCGATGGCGAGGCTGAAGCGCAGGCGCCAGGCGCCGAGCGTGAGGCTGAAGTGCGTTCCCATGAGTTCCATCGTCATGC
>VFSW01008689.1_pt1 | contig 14561 bp, 27 predicted proteins | sample 5358111 | NCBI WGS metagenome assembly VFSW01 (sample SAMN11554181, study PRJNA540505) | mine drainage metagenome | isolation source: sediment from site ElyBrook_90M | place: USA: Ely Copper Mine, Vershire, VT | collected 2017 | reverse complement strand
GTGGTTGCAAAGATTCTCGAGTAAAGATACAATGCGCCCCCTCGCGTGGTCTGGCCACTGTCCAGTCCACGCGATTTCGTTCTTTAAACCAGCGGCTGTGCCGCGTAAATGCAAGAGAAAAATATGCAAAGTCAAAAAATTCGTATACGCCTGAAGGCGTTTGACTATCGCTTGATCGATCAATCGGCCGCGCAGATCGTGGATACCGCGAAGCGTACCGGTGCGGTGGTGAATGGGCCTGTACCGTTGCCAACCAAGATTGAGCGTTTCGACGTGTTGCGTTCCCCGCATGTAAACAAGACATCGCGCGACCAGTTCGAAATCCGTACACATTTGCGTCTGATGGATATCGTTGATCCTACCGACAAGACTGTTGATGCGCTGATGAAGCTGGATTTGCCTGCTGGTGTGGATGTGGAAATCAAGTTGCAGTAATCAAGACGATAGCGGGTAGTTGGTAGCGATTAGCAAGGGTGGGTTCTGCTACAAGCAACAAGCTACAAGCTGGGTTTAAATCGGTTAACCAATTGTAGTTAACCCCTTAACAAGAGGAAATTAAAATGAGCTTAGGACTTGTCGGTCGCAAGATTGGCATGACCCGCGTTTTTACCGAAGACGGTTCGTCGTTGCCGGTAACTGTGCTGGAAGTGTCCAATAATCGTGTCGCGCAGATCAAATCTGTCGATACAGACGGCTATACCGCTGTGCAGTTGGCACATGGTGTGCGTCGTGCTAGTCGTGTCACAAAAGCTGCTTCGGGGCACTACGCCAAGGCGGGTGTCGAGGCGGGTAGCAAACTTAAAGAATTCACCGTATCCCCTGAACAACTCGCGGGCCTGCAAGCAGGCGCATCCGTGAGTGTCGAGATTTTTCAGGTGGGTCAGTTGGTTGATGTGACCGGCGTGTCTAAAGGTAAAGGTTACGCGGGTACCATCAAGCGTCACCACTTTAAATCAGGCCGCGCATCCCACGGTAACTCCAAATCGCATAACGTCCCGGGTTCTATCGGTATGGCGCAGGATCCGGGTCGCGTTTTCCCCGGTAAGCGTATGACCGGTCATTTGGGTGATGTGCAGCGTACCGTTCAAAATCTACAAGTTGTTCGTGTTGATGTGGCCCGCCAGTTGCTGTTGGTTAAAGGTGCCGTTCCCGGTTGCATCAACAGCAGTATCGTCGTGCGTCCCGCAGTTAAGGCAGGTGTGTAATGGAACTCAAAGTCATTAATGATAAGGGTCAGTCGACTGCAAACCTGACTGCTTCCGATGAGTTGTTCGGTCGTGAATACAATCAGGATCTCGTGCATCAATTGGTTACCGCCTATATGGCTAATGCCCGTTCCGGCAATAGCAAACAAAAAGGCCGTAGCGAAATCGCAAAGAGTACCAAGAAGCCTTTTGCGCAAAAAGGTACGGGCCGTGCGCGTGCCGGTATGGCTTCAAGCCCGCTGTGGCGTGGTGGTGGTAAGATTTTTCCGAACACCGGTGAAGAGAACTACACGCAAAAAGTCAATCGTAAGATGTATCGCGCTGGTATCGCAGCGATTCTGTCCAAGCTGGTCAGTGAAGATCGTTTGATGGTGGTTGACAGTCTGACTGTTGATTCTCCCAAGACTAAACAGCTGGCGACGAAAATCAAGAGTATGGGGCTGTCTGCCGGTCGCGTGTTGATCATCACTGACAGCGTCGATGAGAATCTTTACTTGTCTTCGCGCAATCTGCCCAACGTGCTGGTGTTGGAGGCGAATCAGGCTGATCCGGTGAGTTTGGTGCGCTTCCCTAACGTGATTGTTACGCGTAATGCGGTGGCACAAATCGAGGAGATGTTTGCATGAGTACCCAACAATTCAGCCAAGAGCGTTTGATGAAAGTGTTAGTCGCTCCGCAAATCTCCGAAAAGGCAACCTACGTCGCCGAAAAGAATGAGCAGGTAATTTTCCGTGTTGCAACAGACGCGACTAAGTCTGAAATCAAGGCGGCTGTTGAGATGATGTTTAAAGTCAATGTCAACAGCGTGCAAGTCGCCAATGTTAAAGGCAAGGTTAAGCGTACCGGCCGTTTTGTCGGTCGTCGCAATAACTGGAAGAAAGCCTATGTGTGTCTGGCTGCCGGACAGGAAATCAATTTTGCCGCTAGCGAGCAAGGATAATCATCATGGCATTGATTAAATTAAAACCAACAACCCCGGGACAGCGCGCCGTATTGCGCGTGGTCAATCCTGAACTGCACAAAGGCAAGCCGGTCGCGGCATTGCTGGAAAAGCAAACCAAGACAGCGGGCCGTAACAACAACGGTCATATCACCACTCGCCATATGGGCGGCGGACACAAGCAGCATTATCGTTTGGTCGACTTCAAGCGTAATAAAGATGGCATTCCGGCGACAGTCGAGCGTTTGGAATACGACCCGAACCGTAGCGCGAATCTTGCTCTGCTGTGCTACGCCGATGGCGAGCGTCGTTACATCATCGCGCCCAAGGGTGTGTCTGCCGGTGCGGCTTTGATCAGCGGCTCCGAAGCGCCGATCAAAGCGGGTAATGCTTTGCCGTTGCGTAATATTCCGGTGGGTTCCACCATTCATTGCATCGAGATGTTGCCGGGCAAGGGTGCGCAGTTGGCGCGTTCCGCCGGAACTTCCGTGCAGTTGTTGGCTCGCGAAGGCAGCTACGCGCAATTGCGTTTGCGTTCTGGCGAAATCCGCAAGGTGCATATCGATTGCAAGGCGACATTGGGCGAAGTGGGTAACTCTGAACACAGTCTGCGCTCCATCGGTAAGGCCGGTGCGATGCGTTGGCGCGGTGTGCGCCCTACCGTCCGCGGCGTGGTGATGAACCCGGTTGATCACCCGCACGGTGGTGGTGAAGGTAAGACCGCAGCAGGTCGCCATCCGGTCAGTCCGTGGGGTGTTCCAGCCAAGGGTTTCCGTACACGCCGCAACAAGCGCACAAGTGGCATGATCGTGCGTCGTCGCTTTCAGGTTTAAGGGGTAAGAATACATGGCACGTTCCATTAAAAAAGGTCCATTCGTTGATGCTCATCTGCTCAAAAAAATCGAGACGGTGCGCGCAACAAACGACAAGCGTCCAGTGAAGACTTGGTCTCGCCGTTCCACGGTGTTGCCTGAATTCGTTGGTCTGACGATCGCAGTGCATAACGGTAAGCTGCATATTCCGGTTTATGTTTCCGAAAACATGGTGGGTCATAAGTTGGGTGAGTTTTCTCTGACGCGTACCTTCAAAGGACATGCTGCCGACAAAAAAGCGGCAGTTAAGAAATAAGGGGGCATGATGACTACTACTATTGCTGTTGCAAAAAACGTGCATGTGTCCGCGCAAAAATGCCGGCTGGTCGCGGATCAAATTCGGGGCTTGCCCATCGCCCAGGCGCTGAACATTCTGGCCTTCAGTCCTAAGAAGGGTGCGGGGATCATCAAGAAGGCTCTGGATTCCGCGATTGCGAATGCTGAACACAATGACGGTGCGGACATCGACGAGTTGAAGGTGAAGACCATCTATGTCGACAAGGCTGCTTCGCTGAAACGTTTTATCGCTCGCGCCAAAGGCCGTGGCAATAAGATCGAAAAGCAAACTTGCCACATCACCGTTCACGTCGGGAACTAAGGATAAATTATGGGACAGAAAATTCATCCAACCGGTTTCCGGTTGAGCGTTCGTAAGAACTGGGATTCCAAATGGTTCGCCAATAGCCACAACTTCTCTGAGCTGTTGCTTAAAGATATTGAAATTCGTGCTTTCTTGAAAAAGAAACTGGCATCAGCCGGTATCTCCAAGGTGATTATCGAGCGTCCTGCCAAAAGCGCGAAAGTGACAATCTACACTGCGCGTCCGGGCATGGTGATCGGCAAGAAGGGCGAAGATATTGAATTGTTGCGCGCAGAGTTGCGCAAGCGCATGGGTCTGCAATCCGTTGATCTGGCGATCGAAGAAGTGCGCAAGCCTGAAATCGATGCCCAGTTGATTGCCGATAGCATCACTGCGCAATTGGAAAAACGTATCATGTTCCGCCGTGCCATGAAGCGTGCGATGCAAAATGCGATGCGCCTCGGTGCGCAAGGCATCAAGATCATGAGCGCGGGTCGGTTGAATGGTATCGAAATCGCCCGTTCCGAGTGGTATCGCGAAGGCCGTGTGCCATTGCACACACTGCGTGCCGACATCGATTACGGTACTTCTGAAGCCAAAACCACCTATGGCATCATCGGTGTCAAGGTTTGGGTGTTCAAGGGCGAAATCGGTCAGGAAGCGGCGGCAACGATGGCTGCTGAACCAGAGAAAAAAGTAAGAAAGTCGGGAGTTAAACATGCTACAGCCAGCTAGAAGAAAATACCGCAAGGAACAAAAGGGCCGCAACACTGGTTTGGCAACGCGCGGCAATCAAGTCAGTTTCGGCGAGTTCGGCCTGAAGGCTGTTGCCCGTGGTCGCTTGACAGCGCGCCAGATCGAAGCGGCGCGTCGCGCAATGACCCGCCACATCAAGCGTGGTGGCCGTATCTGGATTCGTATTTTCCCGGACAAGCCAATTTCCCAGAAGCCCGCTGAAGTGCGTATGGGTAATGGTAAGGGCAATCCCGAGTACTACGTCGCCGAGATTCAACCTGGCAAGATGTTGTACGAAATGGATGGCGTTGATGAAACATTAGCGCGTGAAGCGTTCCGTTTGGCTTCGGCAAAGTTGCCATTGGCCACAACATTCGTTGTTAGACAGGTAGGTACATGATATGAAGGCGAGTGATCTTAAAGCTAAGTCCGCAGCAGAATTGCAAACCGAGTTGTTGTCCTTGACCAAGGCGCAATTCGGGCTGCGTATGCAAGTTGCAACACAACAAATGACCAATACCAGTGAGATACGCAACGTGCGCCGCACGATTGCCCGCATCAAAACGGTATTGACACAGAAGGAAGCGCAGAAATGAGCGAAGCCAAACTTAAGCGTACTTTGAGTGGTACGGTAGTAAGCGACAAAATGGACAAGACCGTTACGGTCTTGGTCGAGCGGAAAGTCAAGCACCCTTTGTTGGGCAAGATTATCCGTGTCTCCAAAAAATACCATGCGCATGATGAAGCCAACGAGTTCCACACTGGCGATTTGGTGACGATAGAAGAATGCCGTCCGCTGGCTAAAACCAAGAGCTGGCGCGTATCCAAATTGCTTGGCAAGGGTGCAGCGATTTAATTGTAAGTATCGCTTGCATCTTTATAGAATTTGCATATAATGCGCGGCTTCGTTCCCGGCAACCCACGCTAAGTTCCACTCTTAGAATGATAAGAGTCGGCTGGTGCCCTTCCCTGCTGGGAAGGCTGTGATGATGAAAGTTTACCCGCCGCTCGCGGCGACCTAACCCAAACGGGTTCCAAAACTGGCCGCCGTAAGCGGAATAAGTTGGAGATTAAATAATGATACAAATGCAAACAGTTTTAGACGTGGCCGACAATACCGGCGCGCGTTCTGTAATGTGCTTCAAGGTCTTGGGTGGATCCAAGCGTCGCTATGCTTCCGTCGGTGATGTGATCAAGGTCAGTATCAAAGATGCTGCGCCGCGCGGTCGCGTTAAAAAAGGCGAGGTATACAACGCGGTTGTGGTTCGCACTGCCAAAGGTGTGCGTCGCAGCGATGGTTCTTTGGTGAAGTTCGATAGCAATGCGGCAGTGTTGTTGAATGCCAAATTGGAACCAATTGGTACGCGTATTTTCGGGCCGGTGACACGTGAATTGCGTACCGAAAAGTTTATGAAGATCGTATCGTTGGCACCGGAAGTGCTTTAAGCGATTCGGAATCGGATAGAGGGAAATCATGCGCAAGATTAAGAAAAACGATGACGTTATCGTGATCGCAGGTAAGGACAAGGGTAATCGCGGTAATGTGCTGCGCGTGCTCGGCGAGTATTTGTTGGTTGGCGGAATCAACAGGGTTAAAAAGCACCAAAAGCCGAATCCGGTAAAGGGCTTGACTGGCGGTATCGTCGAAAAAGAAATGCCGATCCATATTTCGAATGTGGCGGTTTTTAATGCGGCTGCCAAGAAGGGTGATCGTGTCGGTATTAAAACGCTGGAAGATGGACGCAAAGTGCGCGTGTTCAAATCTAACGGCGAAGTAATTGACGCTTAAGGGGTATTAGAACATGGCTCGTTTGTATGCGTTTTACAAAGATCAAGTCACAAAAGACATGATGAAGCAGTTTGGTTATAAGTCTGTGATGGAGGTGCCTCGAATCGAAAAGATCACGCTGAATATGGGTGTGGGTGAGGCGGTTGCAGACAAGAAGGTAATGGATTTCGCGGTTGGTGACATGCAAAAAATCGCCGGTCAAAAACCGGTTGTGACATTGTCTAAAAAATCCATCGCGGGATTTAAGATTCGCGAAGGTTATCCGGTTGGCTGCAAGGTGACTTTGCGTAAAGAGCGTATGTATGAATTTCTGGACCGCCTGATCTCTGTTGCGATTCCACGTATTCGTGACTTCCGTGGTATCTCCGGCAAGTCCTTTGACGGTCGTGGCAATTACAATATGGGTGTCAAAGAGCAGATCATTTTTCCTGAGATCGAGTATGAAAAGGTTGATGCTTTGCGTGGTATGAATATCACGATTACGACCTCTGCAAAAACTGACGAAGAGGCGAAAGCTCTTTTGTTGGCATTCAAACTTCCATTAAAGAAATGAGAGAAGACTAATGGCTAAGATGGCGGTGATTAATCGTGATTTGAAACGTCGCGATATGGTGGAAAAATTTGCGGCTAAACGCGCGGCATTGTTTGCCATAATTGAAAATAGCAAATTGAGTGATGAAGAGCGTGCGGAAGCGCGTTTGAAGTTGCAGGCTTTGCCGCGTAATTCGAGTCCGGTTCGCTTGCGCAACCGATGCGCATTAACAGGTCGCCCGCGCGGTACTTTCAGAAAGTTTGGTTTGGGTCGTATCAAAGTTCGCGAATTTGCAATGCGCGGTGAGATTCCAGGTATCGTTAAGGCAAGTTGGTAGGAGAAATTTATGAGTATGAGTGATCCAATCTCCGACATGTTGACGCGCATTCGTAATGCGCAGATGGCGGAAAAAGCAACAGTTAGCATGCCTTCATCCAAGATGAAAGTGGCGATTGCTGAAGTGTTGAAAGAAGAGGGCTACGTTGATGGTTATAGCGTGGTAAAGGCCGAAGGTGGCAAGGCTAATCTGGAAATCGGGCTTAAGTATTACAGTGGACGTCCCGTGATCGAGAAGATTCAGCGTATCAGCCGTCCGGGTCTGCGTATTTACAAGGGTTCCAGTGAGATTCCTAAAGTCATGAACGGCTTGGGTATCGCCATTGTTTCCACATCCAAGGGTTTGATGACCGACCGCAAAGCGCGCGCCAATGGTATTGGTGGTGAGCTGCTCTGCGTAGTCGCGTAGAGAGGTAAGCATGTCTAGAGTTGCCAAAAATCCTGTTGTTGTGCCATCCGGCGTAGAGGTTGTCGTTGCGGCTAACGAGGTGTCCGTCAAAGGTCCTCTGGGTACGATCAAGCAAGCCTTGTCTTCCGATATTTCGGTGGTTCGTGAGGGTGATAAGTTGTTGTGCCAAGCCACCAATGACAGCAAGCAAGCTGACGCGATGTCCGGAACGGTTCGCGCGCTGTTGGCCAATATGGTGCAGGGTGTGAGCAAGGGCTTCGAGCGTAAGTTGACCCTGGTCGGTGTGGGTTATCGAGCTGCCGCTGCCGGTGATACGTTGAATCTGACTTTGGGTTTTTCGCATCCTGTGGTCTACAAAATGCCGTCAGGTGTGAAGGTTGAAACGCCGACACAAACTGAAGTTGTGTTGAAGGGTGCTGACAAGCAGCGTGTTGGTCAGGTGGCCGCTGAGATTCGTGCGTATCGTGAACCGGAGCCTTACAAGGGCAAAGGCGTTCGTTACAGCGATGAGGTGGTGATCCTGAAAGAAACCAAGAAGAAATAATTGAGGCGGATATGTTGAACAAAAAAGAAGCGCGTCAGCGCAGAGCACGCAAAACCCGTGCACGCATTGCTGAAAAGAAAACCATACGTTTGGCAATCAGCAGAACCAATTTGCATATTTACGCGCAAATCATTTCTGCTTGCGGTAGCAAGGTCTTGGCGAGTGCTTCGAGTGTTGAAGCGGATGTGCGTAAAGATCTGGCGAACGGTGGGAATTCTGCTGCTGCAGCTGTCGTTGGTAAGCGTATCGCTGAAAAAGCAAAAGTTGCGGGGATTTCTCAAGTGGCTTTTGACCGTTCCGGTAATCGTTATCATGGTCGCATCAAAGCGTTGGCTGATGCCGCGCGCGAACATGGCTTGCAGTTCTAATTGGAGTTGAATAATGGCTAAGCCGCAAGGAAAGAATCAGCAACAGGAAGAGCGCGACGACGGCATGATCGAAAAAATGATCTCCGTGAATCGCGTCACCAAGGTTGTTAAGGGTGGTCGCATCATGGGTTTCGCCGCATTGACCGTGGTCGGTGATGGTGATGGTCGCATTGCGATGGGCAAGGGAAAATCCAAAGAAGTACCGGTTGCCGTGCAAAAAGCGATGGAAGAGGCGCGTCGTAATCTGGTCAAAATCAACCTGAGAAACGGCACATTGCATCACACCGTGATTGGTAAGCATGGCGCGGCTAAAGTGCTCATGCAGCCGGCTTCAGAAGGTACCGGGATTATCGCCGGTGGCGCGATGCGTGCGGTGTTCGAGGCGGTCGGTGTGAAGGATGTGTTGGCCAAGTGTATCGGTTCCAGCAACCCTTACAACGTGGTTCGCGCGACACTGAACGGCTTGAAGGCTCTGAATGCGCCATCTGAAATTGCTGCTAAACGCGGCAAGCAACTTGATGAGATCTTGGGGTAAGAAATGACACAAGCCAAAACAATCAAAGTCACTCAGATCAAAAGTCTGATCGGAACCAAGCAGTCTCACCGCGATACCATGCGCGGTCTGGGTCTGCGTCGCATCAACCATACCGTGCAACTGGAAGATACTCCTTGCGTGCGCGGCATGATCAACAAAGTGTTTTACTTGGTTAAGTGTGAGGCGTAACAGATGAATCTCAATAATATTCAACCTGCACAAGGTGCAAAGCACGCCAAGCGTCGCGTTGGTCGCGGTATCGGTTCCGGTTTGGGCAAGACCTGCGGTCGCGGCCACAAGGGTCAGAAGTCACGCGCAGGTGGGTTTCATAAAGTGGGTTTCGAAGGCGGTCAGATGCCTTTGCAACGCCGTTTGCCCAAGCGTGGTTTCGTCTCGCTGACACGTAACGACACCGCTCAAGTGCGTTTGTCCGATTTGCAGAAGTTGCCGGTCGATACCATCGATCTGTTGGCACTCAAGCAAGCCGGTGTGGTCCATGCGAATGCGTTGTCTGCAAAAGTGATTCTTTGCGGTGAGATTACTCGTGCGGTCAAATTGCAGGGTTTGTTGCTGACTAAGGGTGCGCTTGCGGCGGTTCAAGCTGCCGGCGGTAGCCTTGCTGAGTAAGGCTGCAACGTGAGTGCTATCGGTAAGGCAGCAAATAAAAGCAAGTACGGCGATCTGAGCAAGCGTCTTTGGTTCTTGCTGGGCGCGCTGGTGGTGTATCGCATCGGAGCGCATATCCCGGTGCCGGGCATCGACCCGATTGTTTTGGCCGATCTGTTCAAGTCGCAGAAGAATGGCATCCTGGGCATGTTCAACATGTTCTCCGGTGGCGCGTTATCCCGGTTTACGATATTCGCGTTGGGTATCATGCCTTACATCTCGGCATCGATCATCATGCAATTGGCTGCGATTGCCGTTCCTCATTTGGAGCAGATCAAAAAGGAAGGCGAAGCAGGTCGTCGCAAGATCACCCAGTACACCCGTTATGGAACGTTGGGGTTGGCATTGTTTCAGGCTTTTGGAATTTCGGTGGCGTTACAAGCGCAACCGGGATTAGTACCCAATCCCGGTTCGATGTTTCAGCTGACCACAGTCATTACCTTGGTCACGGGAACGATGTTTTTGATGTGGTTGGGCGAACAGATTACAGAACGCGGATTGGGTAACGGAATTTCGTTGATCATCTTCGCTGGTATTGCAGCCGGTTTGCCCAATGCGATATTCAGCACATTGGAGTTGGCCAGGACTGGCGCGTTTTCGATACCTTTGGTGTTGTTGCTGATGGTTGTTGCTTTTGGTGTCACCGCTCTGGTCGTGTTTGTCGAGCGCGGGCAACGCAAGATATTGGTGAATTACGCCAAGCGTCAGGTGGGTAATAAGATTTACGGCGGACAGAGTTCGCATCTGCCTTTGAAGTTAAATATGGCGGGTGTGATTCCCCCTATCTTTGCTTCCAGCATCATCCTGTTTCCTGCCACCATCGCCGGTTGGTTCGGGGCCGGTCACGGGATGAGCTGGTTGAAAGACATCAGCGAAAAGTTGTCGCCGGGCCAACCTATTTATGTGCTGGTCTATGCGGGTGCTATTTTGTTCTTTTGTTTCTTTTACACGGCATTGGTGTTTAGCCCGAAAGAAACGGCAGACAACTTGAAGAAGAGCGGGGCTTTTTTGCCTGGTATCCGCCCGGGGGAACAGACCGCGCGTTATGTTGAAAAGATCATGTTGCGCTTGACCTTGGTGGGTGCGATATACATTGCTTTGGTTTGTTTGCTTCCAGAGTTTTTGGTGGTGAAATGGAATGTTCCGTTTTATTTTGGTGGTACGTCACTGTTGATTCTGGTGGTGGTCACCATGGACTTCATGGCACAGGTTCAGTCCTACTTGATGACGCATCAATATGAGAATCTGTTGAAAAAGGCGAATTTTAAAGCCGGGATTACACGCTAATGTCCAAAGAAGATGTGATTCAAATGCAGGGCGAGATCGAGGAAGCGTTGCCAAATGCGACTTTCCGGATCAAGTTGGAAAACGGTCATGTGGTATTGGGGCATATCTCCGGCAAGATGCGTATGCACTACATCAGGATTTTGCCGGGTGACAAAGTAACGGTTGAGTTGACACCATATGATTTGAGCAGAGCGCGTATCGTGTTTCGTGCCAAATAGTTAAGCGAGTAAGGGGAAGAAAATGAGAGTTCAAGCATCAGTAAAAAAAATCTGCCGTAACTGCAAGATTGTTATTCGTAAGCGTGTCGTTCGTGTAATTTGCACAGAGCCTCGCCATAAGCAACGTCAAGGCTGATTGAGTAAATCAGGCTTTGGATGTTATAATTTCCGTTTTTCAAATATAGGGTAGCTGCATGGCACGTATTGCAGGGGTGAATATCCCCAACCATCAACACGCTGTAATTGCTTTAACCGCAATCTACGGTATCGGACGCACTCGCTCACAGCACATTTGTGTTGCGGCTGGTGTGAAGACCACCACCAAGATGAAAGACTTGACCGACGCAGAAGTTGAAAAACTGCGCGATGAAGTTGCCAAGTTCACTGTTGAAGGTGACTTGCGTCGTGAAACCACCATGAACATCAAGCGATTGATGGACTTGGGTTGTTATCGCGGTCAACGCCATCGTCGTGGTTTGCCATGCCGTGGCCAGCGCACCCGCACCAATGCACGTACTCGTAAAGGTCCGCGCAAGGCGATCGCCGGTGCTAAGAAGTAATTCGCTATAACGCTCTAGAGGAATAGATATGGCTAAGCCAAGCACGAAAGTGCGCAAAAAAGTTAAAAAGAACGTTGCTGAAGGTATCGCACACGTTCATGCATCTTTTAACAACACCATCGTCACGATCACTGACCGCCAGGGTAATACTTTGGCGTGGTCTACCAGTGGCGCTCAAGGTTTCAAGGGCTCTCGCAAGAGCACGCCTTTCGCGGCCCAGGTTGCGGCTGAAACAGTGGGTAAATCTGCTGTTGAGTGTGGTGTTAAAAATCTTGAGGTGCGCATCAAAGGACCCGGCCCAGGCCGTGAGTCTGCCGTGCGCGCATTGAACGCTGCTGGTTTTAAGATCACCAGCATTTCCGATATCACGCCGGTGCCGCATAACGGTTGCCGTCCGCCTAAAAAGCGTCGTATCTAATTTACTGGGAGTCAATCTTGGCTAGAAATCTTGATCCAAAATGCCGTCAGTGCCGCCGTGAAGGTGAGAAGCTGTTTCTGAAGGGCGAAAAGTGTTTTACCGATAAATGTTCAATCGAGCGTCGCGCTTACCCGCCCGGTCAACACGGACAAAAGAAGAACAACCGTCTGTCCGAGTACGGCACACAGTTGCGTGAAAAACAAAAAGTTCGCCGCATCTACGGCGTGCTGGAAAAGCAATTCCGTTTGACATATAAACAAGCGGCCACTCAGCGCGGTATCACTGGTGAGAGTCTGTTGCAGATCCTTGAGTCGCGTCTGGATAATGTGACTTACCGTATGGGTTTTGGTGCGTCCCGCTCCGAAGCGCGTCAAGTGGTGCGTCACAATTCGTTGTTGGTCAACGGCAAGCGTGTGAACATTCCTTCGTACCAAGTGCGTCCGGGTGATGTGGTTGAAGTGACCGAAAAGTCCAAGGCTCAATTGCGCATCAAGGCGGCTCTGGCTGCGGCAGAACAGCGCGGTTTTCCGGAATGGCTGGAAATGGACACCAAGGCTTTCAAGGGCATATTCAAAGCAAAGCCACAGCGTTCCGAATTGCCTGCAACCATCAACGAGCATCTCGTGGTTGAGTTGTATTCCAAGTAATCCACGCGGAGTAGCTTATGCTTAAAAATGAATTTTTGAAGCCGCGCATCATCGATGTGCAAAGAATTTCCGACACCCAGGCTAAAGTGGTGATGGAGCCCTTTGAACGCGGTTACGGTCACACATTGGGCAATGCATTGCGTCGCATCCTGTTGTCTTCCATGGCGGGTGCCGCACCCACCGAAGTGAAGATGGCGGGCGTGTTGCATGAGTACGCAACAATTGACGGCGTGCAAGAAGACGTGGTCGACCTGTTGTTGAATTTGAAGGGTGTGGTGTTGCGTTTGCACAATACCAGGGAAGTTGTTCTGACCTTGAAAAAAGAAGGGCAGGGCGTAGTCACTGCTGCTGACATCAGCGGTAACGCCGATGTTGAAGTCGTCAATCCCGATCACATCATCGCGCATTTGACCGCCGGTGGAAAATTGGACATGCAGATCAAGGTCGAACAAGGCCGTGGTTATGTGTCGGCGATTTCGCGTCAGGCACCGAATGAAACTCGCGCAGTGGGTCATATCGCGTTGGACGCTTCGTTCAGCCCGGTGAGCCGTGTGAGTTATGCAGTTGAAAGTGCCCGTGTCGAGCAGCGTACCGACTTGGACAAGTTGGTCATGCATATCGAGACCAATGGAGCGATCGATCCAGAACAAGCGATCCGTAATGCGGCGCGTATCCTGGTCGATCAGTTCTCCGTGTTCGCCGCCTTGGAAGGCACTGAGCCTGTGGTAGAAAAAGTTCAAGCTCCCAAAGTTGATCCTATCCTGCTTCGCCCGGTTGATGATTTGGAGTTGACCCCGCGTTCCTCGAACTGCCTCAAAGCGCAAAGCATCCATTACATCGGCGATCTGATTCAGTACACCGAAAACGATCTGTTGCGCACACCTAATTTGGGCCGCAAATCGCTTAACGAAATCAAGCAGGTTCTTGCAGAGCACAATTTGTCGCTCGGCATGAAGCTGGAAAATTGGCCTGTCGCTGCGGTTTAACCACTGCGGGCAAGCAACTTAAGAAGTAAGAAAGGCAAATCATGCGTCACCGTTCAGGTTTAAGAAAACTCAACCGTACCAGCAGCCATCGTCTGGCTATGTTCCGCAACATGACCGTTTCCCTGTTGCGTCACGAGTTGATCAAAACAACTTTGCCTAAGGCCAAGGAGCTGCGCCGTGTCGCAGAACCTATCCTGACTCTTGGCAAGACTCCCAGTTTGGCTAATCGTCGTTTGGCATTTGCGCGTTTGCGTGATCGTGAAATGGTGACCAAGCTGTTCGATGAGCTGGGTCCACGCTACGCGACACGTAACGGCGGATATTTGCGCGTGCTTAAGTTCGGCTTCCGTCAGGGCGACAACGCACCGATGGCACTGATCGAATTGATGGACAGACCAGCGGATGCGACAGCCGTCGATGCCGAGTAAGTTGTAATGGTGCGTTAACAAACATGAAGCCGGGTTCTCCCGGCTTTTTGCATTTTCATGTCGTGTAAATACCTATCAACATCCCGCATCACGTTGTCGGATCCGATGTTTGAACATAAACTCGTGGCCGGTCAATTTTCCATGGCCTAATATTCAGCTAATTGTTATTCGTTATTGTTGGGTGCATAACGCCCCGATCGACATGCAGGTGGCGACTTTCTGCATTTTGAATAACGATGTTCACCGTGCCTGGCAAATGAAAAAATATCTACTTATCATTTTCTCCGGTTTCGTTATCGGGGGGTGCACCGCTTACCATCCTTTACCGCTCGGTACACATTCGGATGCGTCGGGCGATGTGTCGCACATTGTTGTGCATGCCGCGGATATGCCGTTGCCCGAATTGTCCACACACAGGTTTGACCTGAGTGATGGGTTGGACATGACAGAAGTGGCGATGCTGGCCGTGGCGAATAACCCGCAACTTAAAATTGCCAGGGATGGTT
>VFSW01008688.1_pt1 | contig 14562 bp, 8 predicted proteins | sample 5358111 | NCBI WGS metagenome assembly VFSW01 (sample SAMN11554181, study PRJNA540505) | mine drainage metagenome | isolation source: sediment from site ElyBrook_90M | place: USA: Ely Copper Mine, Vershire, VT | collected 2017 | reverse complement strand
CGCTCGGGGTAGACGGCGCCGAGCCGAGTATCGGATGCCAACACCTTGCCGCTCATGCCCCTTCCCGCCACCTATCGGCGACCCATGGCCGCCCTCGACGTTGCCCACGCCCCAAGCATCCGCCGAAGTATGCCTCAATTCCAGCGGCGCGCGGCTGACGCGGCCGTCGGAATTCGCCCACTCAGGGGGGCGATGATTGATGCTGCGATGCAATAGTTCGCTGGCGAGCTGGGTGTCTCAGGGGGCCGTCAGGTGGCGTGCCAGGCATTGGAAAGCGGGCAGCGTGATGGGATCGTTCGCGGCACTGCCGGCGATGGGATGGGAGGCGAAGCGGGCGATCACCAACTCGGCCCCCGGTGCGACGTACAGGCGCTGACCGTGGATGCCGCGGGCCTCGAATACCCCCAGCGCGTCGTGTGCGATCCACCACATGTCGCGATAGGAGTAGCCGGCAATCAGTGGATAGTCGGCAGCCGCGAATCGCGACCGTTCGCCACCGGCTCGAATGCCGGCCACCACCGCCGCCGGTAGGATCTGCCGCCCCAACCAATCGCCCTCGCGACGCATCAATTCACCGAATCGGGCCACATCGCGCAATGCGGCATTGAGGCCCGCGCCACCCAATTCGACCCCATTCGCATCGACGCTCAGGTAGCCGTCCTCCTCGCAGCCGAGGCGCGACCACAGGCGCCGCGACAGCATGTCCGCCAGCCCCTCGCCGGTGACACGCTTCATAATCCAGCACAACACTTCGGTGTTCACGGTTTTGTAGTCGAACATCCCGCCGTGCTCGCCCTGGGGACGCAGGGTCAGCAGAAAGTCGTAGAGGCTGCGCGGACCCGGGTCCTCCGCGGGGTGCGGTCGCAGGCCGCCGGCGCGCGCATAGCGCCAGATGTCGGCCTGAGAATCGTCGTACTCCTCCGTGTAGGCCACCCCCACCCGCATGTCGAGCAGGTGGCGCAAAGTGGCCTGCGCATAGGCTCCCCCCGCCAGTTCGGGCAGGTAATAAGGGACGGCGCGGTGCTCCTCCAGCACGCCTTCGTGGATCAGCGTGGCCGCGAGCGTCGCGGCGTAAGACTTGGTGATGGAGAAGCAGGCATGCGGTCGCGACCTGCACAGCGCTCCGAAGTAGCGCTCGTACAGGCATCGTCCGCGGTGCAATACCACGATACCGTCGGTGTAGGTTTCCAGCAGAGACTGGGCCCAGGAGCAGGCGCGGCCCTCCATGTCGGTGAAGGACAGCGCGTCGATTGCGGCCATGGGGTCGGCGGCGGCGACGCCGAGATCGCCGCCCGGAGCATGGCCGCGTCGCACGCAGGCCGTGGGCACCAGCTCGCGCAGGTGCGACAAGGTCCAGCGCAAGCGGGGAAACTCCAGGAACCGATCGTCGGCGAAGCGCACGATCAGCGGCTGCGGCGGCGGCGATCCCCGCATCCATCCCTGCAGCTGCGGGTCCGAGGTACGACCGTCCGGGTAGTCGATGCCGTCGAAGGTGCGCGTGTCGTGGCTCATCGCGTCCGGGGAGGATAACCCATCCCTGTCGTCAACTGTGACCCGTTCGACGTTTCGGCGCGGTCGCGACCCAACGAGGGGTGTGGAGCGCCCGGTTGGCGCCGATACAAAGCCCATGAAGGACCCCCTGCGCATCCGGTCGAGCGGCCGTGTCGAGTAACCCTCAGGCCGCCGTCGCCGAGGATCCGATCTTCGAGTCCTATCTGCAAATCGGCCGCGGCCTGGTCGGGGACCTCGACGGTCTTTGCCTGCTCGACGACCGGCTGACACCCCGTGGCCAGGCCGGCGCCGTGTCGGCGGCGGCGGCGGCGGTCTGGGTGGAGAGCCTGGGTTGGCGCGACTCGGTGCCGCGCGCCGCCGCGGCCACCGTGCTCGACCGCGGCCACTGGCTGACCGCCCTGCCGGTCGAGCAGTCGGACGGGGTGCTGCTGGGTGTGCTGTGTGCGCAGCAGCCGCGGTCGGGCGGGCCGCCTCAGGCCGCGCAGCACGCCGCGGAGCTGCGGCGCGGCCTGGGTCCGCTGCTCGACTGCGTGCATCGCGAACTCGCGGCCGCCCTACCGGTGCGCATCCGCCTGAAGCAGCTCACCGACCGCACCGCCGAGCTCGAGTGGCTGTTCGACGTCACCGGCAAGTTGCGCGCGGCAAACGAAGATCCGCGAGTGCTCGAGGAACTGGTGCGCGAGTCGCTGACGCGTCTGGACAGCGCCTACGGCGTGCTGTGGATTCCGGACAAGCGGATTCTGGTGCAAAGTCTGCGCGATGAATCCGTGGCCGAGCCGCTGCGCCTGGCCTGGGAGCAGACGCGACAGCATTTGTTGACCTGGGTGCAGCGACAGAATCGCCCCCTGCTCATCAACGGCACCCGGCGCCTGGCCGACGGCCCGGCGCGGTGCAAGATTCTGTGCGCGCCCGTCGCGCAGGAAGGCGGCCGGGTCATCGGGGTGCTGGCTTTCTACAATCCGCCCGTCGCCGCCGATTTCGCCGCCCGCCAGGTCTTCCTGTCACGCCATCTCGGGCGCCAGGCTGCCGCGCTGGTGGAGACCCAGTTCGATCTCATGACCGGCTTGTACACCCACGGCGGCCTGGAGCAGGCCTATGCTCAGTCCTGCAGCGGCGCGGGCGGCGGCGACGATGACCGCAGCGTGATCTACATCGACCTCGATCACATGCATGTGGTGAATGAATTGCACGGCTTCGAGGTGGGCAACGAACTGATCGTGCGCATCGCCGATCTGCTCGGTCCGCCCCTGCTTCCGGAAGGCGCGCTGGCGGCGCGCATCTCCGCCGACCGCTTCGCGGTGCTGCTGCCCAGCGCGGATGTGTCGGCGGCGGTGGCTCTGGCGGAGCGCCTGAAGGACGCCGCGCGCCTCATCAGCATCGGTCCGGCCGATGAACCCACCGAGGCGTCGATAAGCTGCGGCGTCGCCTCGCTGGTCGCCATGCCGCAGGGCCTCGATCGCGCGCTCGCCGCGGCGGAGCTCGCCTGCAAGACCGCGAAGACCCGCGGCCGCGGTCGTGTGGAGGCCTATGACTGCGACGACAACAGCATGATGCGCCGCCATGGCGACGCCATCGCCGTGGGCCAGCTGCGCGCCGCCTTGAAGGCCGACCGGTTGCTGTTGTACGCACAGCGGATCGCGCCGCTGCGCAACGGCAATTTGCCGGGCGGGTACGAGATTCTGCTGCGCTTTCGCGGCGAGGATGGCAGTCTCATCCTGCCGGGGCCGCTCATCGACGTCGCCAACCGCTATCAGTTGCTGCCGACGGTGGACCGTTGGGTGGCGCAGCGCGCGCTGCAGATGCTCGCACCGCATCGGCGCATGATCGAAACCCGCGGCATCAATTTTTCGCTCAATGTATCGGGGCAGTCGATCGGCGACGCGGCCTTCATCGGTTCACTGGTGCAGCAGATCAAGGCATCGAGGCTGCCGGCCAACAGCCTGACGATGGAGATCACCGAGCAGGCGGCGGTCACCAACATGGCGCGCGCCAACGAGATGATCCGCAGCCTCATCAGGCATGGTTGCCAGGCGGCGCTGGATGACTTCGGCACCGGCGCCAATTCGCTGATCTATCTGAAGAACCTGCAGATATCCCGGGTGAAGATCGACGGCAGTTTCGTGCGTGACGCCGCCACCAACCGCAACTCGCGCGCCGCGGTGCGCGCGATCGTCGAACTGGCGGCCGGACTCGCCATCGACACGGTGGCCGAGTACGTCGAGACCGAGGAGGTGGCGGCGGAAATGCGCACCCTCGGCGTCGACTACGGCCAGGGCTACGCCCTCGGCAGGCCCGAGCCGCTGGATGCGCTGCTCGCCGGCCTGAGCGCCGACGAATCACAGCGGCTGCATAGACTGTTCCTCGAGACCTGAGCGCGGCGTCGCCGGCTCACCACAGGCTGACGCGCTTTTCGGGCGGCAGGTACATCTTGTCCCCCGGCCGTACATCGAACGCCCGATAGAACCCCTCCTGGTTCATCTCGGGAACCTGGCCGCGTATTGCATCCGGCGAATGCGGATCGGTCTTCAGCGCCATGATCAACATGCTGTCGCGCTCCTTGCCGCGCCAGGCCTGCGCGAACCCGTAGTAAAAGCGCTGCGGCCCGCTCAGCCCGTCGATCGAGGGCGCCTGCCGGCCACCAAGCGAGATCAGGTAGGCCTTGTAGGCGATCGCCAGTCCGGAGTTGTCGGCGATGTTCTCCCCGAGGGTCAGTTCACCGTTGATGGGATAGCCCGGGAGTGGCGAGTACGCGGCGTATTGAGCCACCAAGGCGGCCGTCTTGGCCTTGAATCGATCGAGGTCCGCCTGGGTGAACCAGCCCGGCGGCGCCAGCAGATTGCCGTCCCCGTCGTACTGGCTGCCTTCGTCGTCGAACCCATGGCTGATTTCGTGGCCGATCACCGCGCCGATGGCGCCGTAGTTGGCGGCGTCGTCGGCGTGCATGTCGAAGAACGGCGGCTGCAGGATCGCCGCCGGGAACACGTTATCGTTCTGTTCGGGATTGTAGTAGGCGTTGATGGTCTGCGGCGTCATGCCCCACTCGGTGCGGTCGATGGGCGTGCCGAGCTTGTTGAGATTGCGCAGATACTCGAACTCGTGCGCGCGCAGGACGTTGCCCATGAGATCGTCGCGATCGATGCGCAGTTCCCGGTAGTCGCGCCATTTCGCGGGATAGCCGATCTTGGTCTGCATCTTCGCCAGCTTCTGCGCCGCGTGACGCCGCGTCTGCGGCCCCATCCAGTCGAGGGTGCCGATGTCGGCACGGTAGGCGGCCAGGAGGTTGCGCACCAGTTCCTCCATGCGCGCCTTGGCCTGCGGCGGGAAGTAGGCCGCGACGTACAGCCTGCCCAGGCCCTCGCCGATGGATTCATCGACCAGGCTGAGTCCGCGCTTCCAGCGCTCGCGATTGCGCTCGATTCCCTCCAGCGTGGTGCCGTAGAAGGCGAAGTGCTCATCGACGAATGCCTTGCCGAGGTAGGGTGCCGATTCGCTCAGCACGCGCCAGCGAAAATAGGTGCGCCACACGGGGAGCGGCGTGCTTTGCAGCAGCCCGCCGAGTGCGCGCAGGTAACTTGGCTGGCCGACGATCACATAGTCGGCCCGGCCCTTGACGCCCGCGGCCGTGAGATATGCGCTCCAGTCATAGCCGGGAATCAGGCGCGCCAGGGCGGCGAAGGGATACTTGTTGTAGGCCTTCACCGGATCGCGCAGCTCAACCTTGGTCCATTGTATGCGGGCCAGCGCCGTCTCCAGGTCCATCACGTCGCGTGCCTCGCGGTCCGGCTCGGCGTCGCCGGCGAGGCGCAGCATGCGCTCGATGTGCAGCGCGTACGCCGCGCGCGCCTCCTGCAGTTGCGGCTCCTCGCCCAGGTAGTAATCCCGGTCGGGCATCCCCAGTCCGTCCTGGGCCAGGTCGAACACGTACTTGGCGGAGTCCTTGGCGTCCTGATGCACCACCGGGCTGTAGGGCGCGCTCACGCCGATGCGCTGCAGGTGCGCGATGAGCGCAGGAATTTGCGCCTTGCTGGCCAGGGCGTCGATGCGCGCGAATTGCGGCGCGAGCGGCGCCACGCCCCGGCGCTCGATTCCCGCCTCGTCCATGAAGCTCGCGTACAGATCCGCGATCTTGCGCTGGTCGGGATCGCCCGGATCGGCGGACTTTTGCAGACCCTCGACGATGCCGTGCAGCTGCGATTCGGTCTGATCGGCCAGATAGGCGAACATGTCGTAGCTGCTCTTGTCGGCGGGTATGGCCGTCGCGGTGAGCCACTTGCCGTTGACGTGCCGGTAAAAGTCATCCTGGGCGCGCGCGCCGGGATCGACATACTGCAGGTCGATGCCGGACTTCAGCGGCTCGGCCCCCTGCGCCAGGGCCGCGAGGGCCGCTGCTGCCGCCACCGCGGCCAATCCCATCCAGGCTGCTTTCATGATCATGATTCCTCGCGAATGTGCTCGAACGGGGTCCTCAGGGATCGACGCCTGCGGATTGCCGCGCGGCTTCCTGCACCGCCGGAGTACGCCAACCGGCGCGCACGCCCCAGGCGCAGAAGCCCAGCGCGGTGACCGCCACGCATGCCTGGTCCCAGCCGTAGCCGATGTATCCCCGTCCGGCGAATTGCGTGCTGCCGGCCCACGACAACGCCACGACAGCGCCGAGATAGGCGATCAGCCACCAGGCGCCGCGCAGGTGCTCGCCGAAGCTTCCCCAGCCGGATTTGGCCTGATAGTAGAAATATACCGGCAGCGGCAGTATCAGCAGCAGCATGATTTCACCGGTGTATGGCCAGCGCGCCCAATAGAGCATGAGCGTGGCGAGCACGAAGGCCGTCGGCGCCAACACCCACAGGCCGGGCACCCGCAGCGGCCGGTGCATGTCGGGCGCGGTCCGGCGCAGCACCAGCACGCTCACGGGCACGATCAGGTAGGTGATGATGGTGGCCACCGAGATCACCGCGGCGAGCTTGCCCCAGCCGCGGAAGAAGAACAGGAAAACGAAGGATACGGCTAGATTGAACCACATGGCGGGTCGTGGGATGCCGTAGCGGGGATGCACGCGGCCGAACACCTGCGGCACCGTGCCATTGCGCTCCATCGCATAGATCATGCGCGCCGTGGTGGCCGTATAGGTGGTGCCGGTGCCGCTTGGACTGACGAAGGCATCCGCGTACAACAGCAGCGCCAGTCCGTTCAGGTTGAGCGCCAGGGCGAGCTGCGCGAAGGGCGAACTGTACTCGAGCGCCGCCCAGCCCTGCCCCAGGCGTTCGGGGGACACCGCGCCGAGGAAGGCCACCTGCAGCATCAGGTAGACCACCGTGCTGAGGGCGATGGAGCCGAAGATCGCCGTCGGAATGCTGCGCCCTGGGTTGCGGGCCTCGCCGGCCAGGTTCACCGGACTCTGAAAGCCGTTGTAGCTGAACACGATGCCGCTGGTGGCCACCGCGGTGAGTATGGACGCGGCGTCGAACACATAGGGTCCGCCATGGCTGCCCAGGCGGAAATTCTCGGCGTGGAACTCGGTGGCCATGAGGGCGACCGCGGTGCCGGCCGGTACGATCAGCTTGAAGAAGGTGATGGCGCTGTTGGTGCTCGCGAACACCTTGACGCTCCAGAAATTGAACAGGAAATAGACCACGACCAGCGCCGCCGCGAGCCACAGGCCGGTGACCGAGAGCACCCCCTGGCCGTTGGCCGCGTGCAGGTACAAGTCCCGAGTCCAGGCCCACGGCCAGGAGCTCATGTACTGCACCGAGGCCTCGGCCTCCACCGGGATCACCGACACGATGGCGATCCACGCCGACCAGCCGGCGACGAAGCCGACCAATGAGCCGTGCGAGTAGTGGCCGTAGCGCACGGCGCCGCCGGATTCGGGAAACATCGCCCCGAGCTCGGCGTAGGTGAGCGCGACGAACAGGATGACCACCGCGCCGATGATCCAGGCGAACACCGCGCCGGGGCCCGCCAGCTGCGCCGCGCGCCAGGCGCCGAACAGCCAGCCGGAGCCGATGATCGACCCCAGACCGGTGAACATCAGCGCCACCGAGCCGACTTCACGGCGCATCCCTTTTGCCATTGGCGTTGACCCCGTTCCGCGGGCCGATGCGGCCGCAGGTCGCGGCATGCTACCTCATCGGCGCGCGCGGGGCGATGCGCCGCCCGGCCGTTTCACGGTCGTTTGACGGGCGCACCCGCGTCCGGGCATTGTGGCGAGGCATGAGCGAATCCCGGCCGACGTCCGCCGCAATTCCCCCACCCGGGTCGCCGTGGCCCGGCGCCGCGCCCGGCACGACGGCGAGATCCTTCTCGCTGGCGGCGATCGGTGCCGCGCTCGGTCTGCTGCTGGCGGGCCGCGCGCTGTTCACCGCGCCCGGCACCTCGACCCTGGCCGTGCCCGCCGAGGACGTGGCGCTGGTCAATCAGCAGCCCATCGCGCGCATCGATTATCTGGCGCAGATCCGCGCGCTGTACGGCGTCGATTACGCCCAGGCGACGGCGGCGCAGCGGCACCAGGTGCTCGATGACATGATTCGCGAGGAATTGTTCGTGCAGCGCGCCCGCGAAATCGACGTCGCCGCCGGCGATCCGGACGTCCGCGCCGCCATGGTGACCGCGGTGGAGATGCAGATCGCCGCCGATGCGCTCACCACCCAACCCAGCGAGGCGCAATTGCGCGACTACTTCACCGCGCATCGCGACCGCTACAGCGCGGAAGGCACGCTGCGCGTGCGCGACCTGCGTTTCGCGCCCGGCGATGCCGCGCGCGCCCAGGCCGCGGCGGCGGCGCTGCGCAATGCGCCCCCGGCGGCGGCGCCCGGCGGCGGATTCGGCGCCGTCGAACCCCCGGGCAGCGGCGCCGAGGAATTCTATTTCGCCGCGCGGCTGCACCTCGGCGCGAATCTGTTCGCGCTCGCCCGCGGGCTGCATGCCGGAGAGGTTTCGGCCCCCGTGGCCCTGGCGGACGGCATCCATGTGCTCTACGTGCAGGAGAATCGCACCCCGCAGCCCATCGATTTCGCCGCCGCGCGTCCCCAGGTGCTCGCGGATTTGCGCGCCGTCGCGGTGGCGCGGCTGAAGGCGCAAAGCGAGGGGTACCTGCGCAAGCGCGCCACGGTGCGCATCGCCGCCGATCTGCAATGAGGGGACGTGCATGGGCCGCGACCGCCGTCGCGCTGCTCGCCGGCGGCGTCGCTGCGGCGCACACCCGCAGCGAGTCGCACGCCCTGTGGGAGGTCGACGGCAGCCATGTCGATCTGGTGTTGACGCTGCCGGCGGCCGAGATCGCGCGCCTCGGTGCGAACGGTGCGCCGGCGGACGACGGCGTGGTCATCGACTACCTGACCGCGCGGGTCTACCCGCTCGCCGGGGGGCGGCGCTGCGCCCTCGTTCCGCCGGTGCAGAGCCCCGCGGCGCTGCCGGGCTTTCGCAAGTTCGATTTCACCTTCCGTTGCCCATCGGCCGCCGACCTCGCCGTGCATTCGGCGGCGTTCATCGACCGGGTGCCGGAACACGTGCAGTTCGCGCAGCTGCAGAACGTCGTCAGCGGCGAGTTCGTCGAGCAATTGCTGACCCGCGACCGGCAGACGGTGGAGGTGACGGATTCCGCCGGCAGCCGGCTGCGCACGGCGGGGCTGGCGGAGTTCGTGCGCATGGGCATGCTGCACATCTTCTCCGGCGTGGATCACCTGGCGTTTCTCCTCGGGTTGATGCTCATTTCGCGCCGGCTCAAGGACCTGATCTTCGTGGTCACCGGTTTCACGGTCGGTCACAGCCTGACCCTTGCCCTGGCCGTCACCGGCGTGCTGCGGCCGCACGCCGAGTACATCGATGCACTGGTGGCGCTGACCATCGCCCTGATCGGCGCCGAGAACGTGGCCGTGCAGACTCACCGCCCGTTGCCCGTGGCCGTCACGGTGACGGCGGCCCTGTTGCTGATGGCCGCCGCCGGCGCGCTGGGCGGGGGCGGTCTGCCGGTGCCCCTGCTGCTCGGCGCCGCGCTGTTCAGCGGCAGCTACCTGCTGATGTCCGGCAGCCTGGTTGACGCCGGCAGGTTGCGTGTGCTCATCACCCTGGTGTTCGGACTGATCCACGGCTTCGGCTTCGCCGCCGACCTGCTGGAGCTGCAGCTGCCGCCACAGCGGCTGGGCACGCTGCTGTTCGGCTTCAATCTGGGGGTGGAATGCGGGCAGGTGGCGGTGGTGACCGGCGTGACGCTGGCTGTGGCGTGATTGAGGCGCGCCGGCCTGTTGCTGCCCCGGCCGCTGGTGGTGGACACGGCCTCCGCCTTTCTCATCGGGCTCGGCGTGTTCTGGTTCGTCTCCCGCAGCCGCCTCGCCTGACGGGTGCCGCGGCGCGGCGCCGCGCGGGCCCTTTCGCTATGATGGAGCGGCGCGGGGTGGGCGCGGGCCGGGTGAAATCAGGGGGCATGGGTGCTGCAGGAGTTTTTGCTCTGGCTCGAGGCGCTGCCGGCGGCGGTGGCCATCAGCGAATCCGCTTGGTTGTTTCCGGGCATCGAAGTCCTGCACGTGCTGGCGGTGACCCTGGTGGTCGGCTCGATCACCATGGTGGACCTGCGCCTGCTCGGCTTGACGCTGCGTGAGCGCGCCGCGGCCGAGCTGATCCGCGAAGTTCTGCCCTTCACCTGGATGAGCTTCGCCGTGGCGGCGCTCAGCGGCGCGGCCCTGTTCTCCTCGGCGGCGACGCGCTACTGGGGCACGGTGCCGTTCCGTTTGAAGATGCTGCTGCTGGCCCTGGCCGGATTGAACATGGCGGCCTTCCACTTCTCGGCGGCCTACCGCAGCGTCGACAGCTGGGATCGCGACGGCGATACGCCGCCACGGGCGAAGATGGCCGGCGGCCTGTCGCTCGCGCTGTGGATCGGGGTGGTGGGCGCCGGTCGCTGGATCGGCTTCGTCTGAGGAGCGGCGACGCCCGCCATCCTCATTTCCCGCAGCCCGGCACTCCGCGGCGGATGTCCCCGCAGAAGGTCGCGCTCGCATCCGCAGCCCGCGCCCGTTCGGTGATGCGGCCGCGGGCGCGCAGTTCATCGAAGGACAGCCCGCGAGTCAGGCCGCCGATGCGCCGGACGTATTGCGGCAGGTAGCCGGAGAACAGCAGCCGCAAATCGAGCGGCAGCCTGCCGACGATGCGGTTCATCATCTGGTACACCAGCGTGGTGCAGTTGGCGGTGACCGTGTGATAGAAGCGCGGCCTGGCCGCCAGCTGGTTCGCCTCCTCGACATAGGCGAGGAACAAGGCGCGGATGGCGCTGCCGGGCAGCCGCAGGCGGTAAAGATACACGTCCTCGCGGCGCACATTGGTGCGCAGGCGCACCACATCGCGCTCCTGCGCGGCGAGAATGACCAGTTCGAAGCGCTTGAAGAAGCCGCCGATCTCGGAGAATTGCTGGCCGCGTCGCCGGCGCACCTCGACCGAGAACGCCACGTATTCGCCGCCGTCGAAGCCGAAGGAGAACAGGGCGTGGGCGATCGAAGGTCCGCGCCAATAGGACATGATCATGTCGACGCTGCGCAGCCGTTCGAGGTCGTATTCCCGGCTCTCCCAGCGTGCCGTGCAGGCGGGCGGCGTGCGCCACAGGAAGTCGCGCACGTGGTGCAGCCGCACGCGGCCGTCGGCTGCGCTGCCGGTGGCGAGCAGGGCCACGTCGGCGGCCCATTCGCCGCTGCCGGACGGCGTAAGGCGCCGCCACCACAGCAGCAGCGCGCCATGGGCGGCCGCGTAGCCGGCGAGGGCGAGGGCGGCGCGGCCGTCACACAGCAGCACGACGGCGCCCGCGCCGATGCCCGCCCAAAGCAAGCCGGCCAGCCGCCGGCGCAGCGGACCGCCGCGCGCCTGATAGGCGAGGGCGAGCACGCCCCAGCTCGCGGCCAGGGCCACCAGCAACGTCGCCAACGTGAGCAGCAGCAGGCGCAGCAGGGGGTGCGCGCCCGCGCTCATGCCGTGCCGCGCTCCGTCAGGAATCCGGCGAGGATGCGTCCGGTGTGGCTCCTGGCGGCGAGCGCCGCAACGCGCTCCGGCGTCCCCTGCGCCACGATGCGTCCGCCGCCGGCGCCACCCTCGGGCCCGAGGTCGATGATCCAGTCGGCGGTGGCCATGACATCGAGATTGTGCTCGATCACCACCACGGTATTGCCGGCGTCGACCAGGCGCTGCAGCACGCGGATGAGCTTCTCGACGTCCGCCATGTGCAGCCCCACCGTGGGCTCATCGAGCACGTACAGGGTGTGCTGGCCCTCGCGCCGCGCGGTGTCGATGCCCAGGGCGTCGGTGCGCACCTTGGCCAGTTCGGTGACCAGCTTGATGCGCTGACTTTCGCCCCCCGACAGCGTCGGACTCGCCTGCCCCAGGCGCAGGTATCCCAAGCCCACGTCCGCCAGCAGGCTCACCGGGTGTCTGACGGCGCGTTGCGCGGCGAAGAACGTGAGCGCGTCATCGACGCTCATCGACAACACGTCGCCGATGCTGCGCTCCTTGAAGGGAATGCCCAGGGTTTCGGCATTGAAGCGCCGGCCGTCGCAGACATCACACAGCACCTGCACGTCCGGCAGGAAGCTCATCTCGATGCGTTGCATTCCCTGCCCCTCGCAGGCCTCGCAGCGACCGCCCGCGGTGTTGAATGAGAACCGGCCCGGGCCGTAGCCGCGCATGCGCGCCTCGCTGGTCTCGGCGAACAGGCGGCGAATCGGATCCCAGAATCCCACGTAAGTGGCCGGGCAGGAGCGGGGCGTCTTGCCGATCGGCGTTTGATCCACTTCGAGCACGCGGCTGACGGCTTGCCAGCCGCTAATCGCCTCGCAGCCCTCGAAAGCCGGCGTCCGTCCGCGCTGCTGCGCGCCGGCCCCCAGCAGGCGGCGCAGATTATGCAGCAGCACGTCGCGCGCCAGGGAGGACTTGCCCGATCCGGACACCCCGGTGACCACGGTCAGGCGCTGCAGCGGGATGCGCGCGTCCACCGCCCGCAAGTTGTGCAGCCGCGCCGCGGCCACCTGTATGGCGGGCGCGCCGGCCGGCACCGGTCGGCGGCGCGCCCGCGAGTGGGTCAGCGGTGTGGCGAGGCAGCGGCCGGTGACTGAATGCGGATCGTGGGCCAGTTGCGCCGCGGTTCCCTGGGCGACGATGCGCCCGCCCCGTTCACCGGCGCCGGGTCCGAGGTCGATCACCCGGTCGGCGCGGCGGATGGTGTCTTCGTCGTGCTCGACCACCACCAGCGTGTTGCCTTTGGCGCGCAGCCGCTCGAGCGTGTCGAGCAGGGCGGCATTGTCACGCGGGTGCAGGCCGATGGTCGGTTCGTCGAGCACGTAGCAGACGCCCTGCAGGTTGGAGCCGAGCTGTGCGGCAAGCCGGATGCGTTGGGCTTCGCCGCCGGAAAGCGTCGGTGCCGCGCGGCTGAGCGGCAGGTATCCCAAGCCCACGTCGCACAGGAAGCGGGTGCGGGCATCGAGTTCGGCGAGCAGATCGCGGGCAATGGCAAGCTCGCGGCCTTGAAGGTCCAGTCCGGCGACCTGGGCGGCAAAATCCTGCACCGGCAGCGCGGACCAATCGGCGATCGACCGGCCGCGCAAGCGCACATGCCTGGCCACGGGATTCAAACGCTCACCGCCGCACTGGGCGCAGGGCTTGGCCGCGCCCCCCGTCTGCGGATCGCGCCATTGCGGTTCCTCACCGCTTTGCTCGGCGTCGAACCGCTCGATCGTCAGCCCGGTGCCGAAGCAGCCGGGGCACCAGCCGTGGCGGGAGTTGAATGAGAACAGCCGGGGATCGAGTTCGGGAAACCCGGTGCCGCAGTTCGGACAGGCCCGCTTGGTGGAGAACACCACCGGCGCCGCGCGCAATCCGGGCGCCGTCCGCCCGGAGCCGGCGCCCGGCCGGCGCCCCGCCCGCGCGGTGCCGCCGTACCCGGCCACCAACACCAGGATAATATAAAAAAAATGCCCAGGCGCCGAAGAGGATATCCGGCGCAGCGTCTGCTCGTGGGCCGCACTGATCTCGAGTTCGGCCACCGGAGCCTCGATGTCGTGTTCCACGAAGCGGTCGAGTCGCGGCCACTTCCCCGTTGGCAGCATCACACCGTCGACGCGCAGCGCCGCGATTCCCTTGGTGCGAGCCCACTTGGCGAGCGCCGTGTACAACCCCTTGCGGGCCACCACCAAGGGTGCCAGCAGCGTGATGCGCCGGCCGCGATACTGCCTGAGCAGCCGTGCGGCGATCGCCTCCGCGGATTGCGGCTCGATGACGGTTGCGCAGGACGGACAGTGCTGCACGCCGAGTTTCACATACAGCAGGCGCAGAAAATGGTAGATCTCGGTGAGCGTCGCGACCGTGCTCTTGTGGCCGCCCCGGCTGGTGCGCTGCTCGATGGCGACGGTTGGCGGGATGCCGAAAATGGCGTCGACGTCGGGTCGCGTGGCGGGCTGGAGGAATTGTCGCGCGTAGGCGTTCAACGATTCGAGGTAGCGGCGCTGCCACTCGGCGAACAAGATGTCGAAGGCCAGCGTGCTCTTGCCGCTGCCCGACACCCCGGTGATGACGGTGAACTGGTTGCGCCCCAGCGCGACATCCACGTCCTTGAGGTTGTGCTCGCGCGCGCCGCGGATGTCGATGGTGGCGGGCGGCGGATGAGCGCGCGGCGCCGGTTCAGCCACCGCCCAGCCGGGCGTGCCCGGCGCCGCATCCGCGCGCAGCGCCCGCCCGGTATGCGAACGCGCTTCGCTCATCACCGCGGCGGGCGGACCCACGCACACCACTTCGCCGCCGGCCGCGCCGCCCTCCGGTCCCAGATCGATGATCCAGTCAGCCGCGCGCACCAGGTCGAGATTGTGCTCGATGACGAGCAGCGAATGGCCCGCCGCCAGCAGCCGCCGGAAGGCGCCCAGCAGCTTGGCCACGTCGTCGAAGTGCAGGCCCGTGGTGGGTTCATCGAACAGGAACAAGGTGCCGCCTGGCGGCGCGGCGCGCGCCCCCCCCCCGGGGCGCCCGGGGGCGGCGCGTGCCGCCGAATAGGCGAGGGGGCCCGCCCCCATTAGACCCAGCGCCACC
>VFSW01008687.1_pt1 | contig 14562 bp, 12 predicted proteins | sample 5358111 | NCBI WGS metagenome assembly VFSW01 (sample SAMN11554181, study PRJNA540505) | mine drainage metagenome | isolation source: sediment from site ElyBrook_90M | place: USA: Ely Copper Mine, Vershire, VT | collected 2017 | reverse complement strand
GGCGAAGTTGAAGACGAAATCGACTGGGCCGGGGTCGAAGGGCAGGGTGACGTCCTGGTTCAGAAAGCAGAAGCGCGGCTCGGCGTTGAGGTGGGCGAGGTTGGCCAGGCTGCCGGTGGAGAGGTTGTCGGCCCCGAAGACGGAGTGGCCCTGCGCCAGCAGCGCGTCGGTGAGGTGGGAGCCGAGGAAGCCGGCGGCTCCGGTGACGAGGATGTTCTTCATTGAACCAATTTATTCCTGAGAGAGCGTCTGTTTCGAGACGGGTTGTGCCGCTCGGGGCGGGAGTTATTTGGCGGCGGCGGCGAGTTCGAGGTCGCGAACTGGATGCACGGCGGGACGTCCGATGCTGATGTAGGTAAAGCCGTGGTGCTGCATGGTTTTGGGGTCGAAGAGGTTGCGTCCATCGACGACGATGGGGTAGCGCATGGCGGCGTAGAGGCGCTGCAGGTCGAGGGCGGCGAACTCGCGCCAATCGGTGAGGACGAGCAGGGCGTCGGCGTCGTGGGCGGCAGCGTAAGCGTCTTCGACGTAGCGGAGGTGCTGGCCGGGGGGCAGTTCGGCCTGGGTGCGCTTCATGGCGGCTGGGTCGTATGCTGCAATGGAGCAGCCCTCGGCGAGGAGCATCTCGACCAGGTCGACGGCGGGCGATTCCCGGATGTCGTCGGTCTCGCCTTTGAAGGCGAGGCCGAGGCCGGCGATGCGCTTGCCGCGCAGGGTCCAGAGGGCGGAGCGGATCTTGGCGAGGAACCGCTTTTTCTGCTCGGCGTTGATTTTTTCCACTTCGGTAAGGAGGTTGAAGTCGACGCCGAGCTGGTCCGCAACGGAGCGGAAGGCGGCAACATCCTTGGGGAAGCAGGAACCGCCGTATCCGATGCCGGGGCGGAGAAAACGCGGGCCGATGCGGCTGTCGAGGCCGATGCCGCGGGCAACCTGCTCGATATTTGCGTCGGTGGCCTCGCACAGGTTGGAGACGGCGTTGATGAAGGAGATTTTGAGTGCGAGGAAGGCGTTGGAGGCGTGCTTGATGATCTCGGCGGACTTGGCGGAGGTGCGCAGCAGCGGCGGCGGGGCGGCGGCGCTGCAGGGGCCGGGGATGGCATCCGGGCGTTTGTAGTAGGCACCACTGGTCAGCGGCTCGTAGATGGCGGCAAGCAGAGCGGCGGCAGGCTCGGAGTCCACGCCGACGACGATGCGGTCGGGGTGGAGAAAGTCCGCGATGGCGTTCCCCTCGCGCAGGAACTCGGGGTTGGAGACGACGTCGAAGAGGGAGCGGGCGACTCCGTTGCGCTCGATGGCGCGGCGGATCCACTCGTTGGTGTAGACCGGGACGGTGGATTTCTCGACGATGACCTTGTAGCTGGCGAGCGCGCGGGCGATCTCGCAGGCGACGGCCTCGACGTAGGAGAGGTCGGCATCGCCATTCTCGCTCTGGGGCGTGCCGACGGCAATGAAGATGGCATCGCACTGCCGGGTGGCCTCGGCGAGGTCTGTGGAGAAGCGGACGCCGGTGTTGCGGTAGCGCTCCAGCAGCTGGGGCAGGTGTTTCTCGTGGATGAGGGTGTCGCCGGACTGCAGGGCGGCGACCTTCAGCCGGTCGTTATCGACACAGACGACGCTGTGGCCGATCTCGGCAAAGCATACAGCGGCGACCAGCCCAACATAACCCGAGCCGACGACTGCGATTTGGATGGGTTTGCTCATGGTGTGCGGCGAACAGTTCCCTTTGTACTGCAATGCTTGCAGTCTAGTGGATTTTCCGGGGAAGAGGAAATCGGTCTCCGGCCATGCGCGGGGCCGGGGCAAAGCGGAAGAGGCACGGCGATACGATTCCCTTCCTTGAAGTGAGTCCGGTCGGGTAGACTTGCAGGAATGGGTCCCCAAAAGGCACAGTTCCCCCCCGCAGTGGGCGCGCCCGATGCCGCACGGCCGAGCGTTGGGCCGGAGATAGGCGACACGTCGCTGGCCGAGGTGCTGGCCACCATGCGCAAGCACGCCTGGGTGCTGATCCTGTCGGTGCTGCTGGGGGGGGGCTATGGCAGCTACAAGGCGTACACGCAGCCCAAGCTGTATGGGGCGACCAGCACCATCCAGGTGCACAGTGGGGCAACCAACCAATACAGGGTGGACGCCAACTCCGATTACGGCGACAACTCGGGGGACAAGATGAACACGGAGGTGGCGATCCTGAAGAGCGACACGCTGCTGACGACCGTGGCGCGCGAGATGAACCTGGCGAACAACCCGGATTTCTTCGGGGTCGCGGGGCCGATACCGCATCGTTCTCTCGATGACGCGAACGTACATGCCAGCGTGGTGGGGGAGCTACAGGGCAGCATAATTGTGGCCCTGGTGCCGCACACCGAGCTGATGCAAATCACCTATTACAGCCTCAGCCCGAAGTTGGCGGCCGATATCGCCAACAAGATCGTCTTCGACTACATCCAGCGCAGCTACCAGACGCCTGTGGAATCGACCAAGCTGGTTGCGCAGTGGCTCTCCGGCCAGTTGGATGAACTGAAGACGCAGGTGGAGCAGTCGCAGCAGCAGATGATGGAGTTGCAGCGGAAGATGGGGACGCTGGGGTACGATTCGACGCACAACCAGTTGCAGGCGTCGCTGGAAAGCCTGCTGGCGGCGGAGGAGAGCGCAAAGGTTGCGCGCATCACCGCCGAATCGCGCTACCTGATGCTCAAGGGCATGGACCTGAACACCATGGAAGGCTCGATCGAGATGACGCCGGGCACCGCTCCGGGCGAACTGACCTCGCTGCGCGCGCAACTGGCCTCGGCGAAGGCGAACTATGCCGGGCTGACGGCACCGGGGGGCCTGGGGCCGAACAATCCGCGGGTCAGGGCGCTACAGGACGAGATGGCGCAACTGGCCAGGGAGATCGACGCGGAGCAGAACCGGATGGAGGTGCAGGCCAAGGAGACCTATCTGGCGGCGCAGGCGTCGGAGGACAAGATCGAGCAGGAACTCGACACGGTGAAAGCCGAAGCGTATGAACAGGGAGACGACATCGTGCGCTATACCGTGCTGCAGCGCGAGTTTGAGCAGAACGGCACGCTGTACGACGGACTGAAGCAGCGCCTGCGCACGGCCGAGGTGGAGGCGGGCCTGGAATCCCTGGAGGTGGACGTGATCGACCCGGCGCGGCCCCCGCTGGGTCCAACCATACGGCCTCCGCAGTCGATCATTATCCAGACGACCGTATTTTTCCTGCTTGGCGGCATTGTGATTGCGTTCATCCTGGAGAGCCTGGATACGGGGCTGCACAACGTGCAGGAGATCGAGGCGGTGATGGAGATGCCATCGCTGGCGATCATTCCGCAGTCCAAGCGGCCGGCTGTGGAGCAGGCGGCGGCCATGTCCACGGCACAGCGCAACATCCATGTGCTGACCCAGCCGAAGTCCCAGTTTACCGAGGCGTTCCGTGCGCTGCGCACATCGCTTCTGCTGGCCACGGTGGGGCAACCGCCGAAGATCATCCTGTTTACCAGCGCGATGCCCTCGGAGGGCAAGACGACGATGGTAAGCAACCTGGCGTGCATTCTGGCGCAGGGCAGCGCGCGGGTCCTGCTGCTGGACGCGGACCTGCGCCGGTCGAACATCCATCACCGGTTCGGACTGAGCGGGAAACTGGGACTGACGACTGTCCTGGCGGGCACATCGACGATCGAGGAGGTCTTGCAGCATGTCCCCGAGGTCCCCAACCTGGACATTCTGCCCAGCGGTCCGGTGCCTCCGTTCCCGACCGAGATGCTGAGTTCGACGGCGATGCAGGCGCTGCTGGAGAAGATGAGGAAGGTATACACGCACATTGTGATCGACTCTCCGCCGGTGCTATCGGTGACCGACGCCGTGGTTCTGGCGCGCATTGTGGACGCAGTGGTCCTGGTGGTCCGCCACGGCAAATCGGACAAGAATGTGATGCGGCGGGCGCGCGACCTTCTGGCCCGCTCGGGCGCACCGATGGCCGGTCTGGTGCTCAACGCGGTCGATATGCATTCGCCCGACTACTACGGGTACTACGGATATTCGGGATACTCGTACGGGAACGTGGATGCCGGCAGTTGGGAGACGCAGACCCCAGCAGCGGGGGAGACGGGTGCCGAAGGGAAGGCCGAGCGATGACCGCGAACCTCAAGACCGCGGGCTTCGTGAGCCGGCGCACGGCCATGCAGCCGGGGCCGAACTGCGGGGCGACGGCATCGGCGGGATGCGACCACTCCGTCATAGCAACGCAGGGACTGTCGCGCTGGGTTCGCGCTGCGGCCCTGGCCGCACTCTACTGCATTGCGGCCACTCCACGCGCCCCGGCGCAGTTCGGAAACCAGAGCGGCGCGCAGGCCGGTGCGCAGACGGACTCGATGCCTGGCACACCCTCGATGCAGACGGGGAACTCGACGGGGATGCCTTACGCCAACCAGTCGATGCTCTATCCGGGAGAGGACTTTCATCTCAGTCCGGGGGACCTGATCGAGGTGCGTGTCTATATGCAGGATTACTCGCAGACGGTCCGCCTTGGACTGGACGGAAGCGTGGAACTGCCATTTATCGGAAGCGTGCCACTTGATGGCCTGAGCGTGCGGGCTGCGCAGGCCCTGATCGCAGACCGGCTACAGACGGGAGGGTTCTATAAGGACCCAGAGGTCATCCTTCAGGTGCTGGACACCGTAAACAGCTCGGTGCTGGTTACCGGGGAAGTACACACGACAGTGCCTGTCTCCACCGAGCGGAGCCTGCGGGATGTCCTGTTGGCGGCGGGCGGCTTGCCCGCGACGGCCAGCCATACGGTCAAGATCGTGCGTCCGGGATTGCCCGAGCCGATCGTGGTCGATCTAGGCACGGACCTGGCATCCAGCACCGCAGCCAACATTCCCATCCACCCGCACGACATCATCCAGATCACCCGTGCCAGCGTAGTCTATGTGCTGGGTGCGTTCGCGCGCCAGGGCGCGGTGCCGCTGGACCAGGCCACGCCGCTCACACTGCTCCAGTTGGCTGCGCTTAGCGGTGGAATCAACTTTGAGGGCAGATACAACGATCTGCGGCTGATCCGCACCGTGGGAAACGAACGCAAGCTGATCAAGGTCAACATTCAGAAGATACGCGACGGCAAGGCACCCGATCCCGTACTGCAGTCCAACGACATCGTCTTCCTGCCGACCGACTCGATGAAGGCCGCGCTCAAGAGCATGGGCACTGGCGGCGTCATAGGACTCGCCATCCTCCTGCTTACGGTCCAGACCTGGTGATGATCCGCGAACCTGAAGGAACGATGCAGCGCGCTGGCCGGCGGGTGCGGCTGGCCTATCTGGTGAGCCATCCGATCCAGTACCAGGCGCCGCTGCTGCGGCGGATCGCCCAGGAGCCGGAGATCGACCTGACGGTGTTTTTCGGCTCTGACTTTTCAGTGCGCGGATACCGCGACGCCGGGTTCGGCGTGGACTTCAAGTGGGACATCCCTCTGCTCGACGGATACCGGCATGAGTTCCTGCCGAAGTTGCGCGACCGGGGGAACGCGAGCTTTGCCAGCCCCTTGAACTATGGGATCGTCCGCCGACTGCGCGGCAGTGGAGGCGACGCGGCCTTCGATGCGTTGTGGGTGCATGGATACGCGACGTCGAATGCGCTGCACGGGATCGTAGCGGCAAAGCTTCTGGGCATCCCCGTGCTTCTGCGCGCGGAGTCGTGGCTCGGCGACCACGAACGCGGCGGTGTCCGGTTGGCGATGAAGAATATGTTCTTCGCGGGGCTGAAGCGCATGGTTGACGGCGTGCTTCCGATCGGGACGCTGAACGCGGAGTACTGGCGGCACTACTTCGGCGACGACGTGCCGCAGTTCGCGATGCCCTATGCGGTGGACAACGTCTACTTCTCCGAGCGCGCGCGCGAGGCCGGGGCCAGCCGCGCCAGCCTACAGGTGGAGCTTGGACTGGATCCCGCGCGGCGCGTCATTCTGTTTGCGGGAAAGCTACAGCGGCGTAAGCACTGCGACCACCTGATCGAGGCGTATGCGCGACTCTCGCAGGTGCGCGGCGAGGGGCCGCGCGCGGTCCTCCTCATTGTGGGCGACGGCGAGGAGCGCGCCGCGCTGGAGCGGCAGGCGGCGGCGACCGGACTCGATGGCATCCGCTTCTGCGGCTTTCGCAACCAGTCCGAGCTGCCGCGCTTCTTCGACCTGGCATCGGTCTTCGTGCTGCCCTCAAGGCACGAGCCGTGGGGCCTGATCGTGAACGAGGCGATGAACGCTGCCCGGCCCGTCATCGTCTCCGACGACGTGGGCTGCGCTCCCGACCTGGTCTCGGACGGGGTGAACGGGTGCATCTACCCGGTGGGCGACGTGGATGCGCTGGTCGCCGCGCTGGGCCGCGTGCTGAAGACACCGGGCGTCGCCGAGGCGATGGGACAACACGCCTTCGAGCGCATCCAGGGCTTCAGCTTCGAGGAAGACGTGCAGGGACTTCGCCGAGCGCTGGCGCACATTGCGCCGGGCTTCGTGGCGTAGGGAGTTGAAGGTTGTGGGTTGTGGTCTTCTCGAAAGCTGTCTCAACATCCGCGAAATGCTCCTGCGAGTAGAGGACGTTGTGCCGTCGCGGAAGAACGAGCAACGACGAGATACGGAGATTCTGGCTACGCCAGAATGACGATTCCTTACACGAGGATTATGGCTACGCCAGAATGACGATTCCTTAGAAGGGAATTCCGGCTTTGCCAGAATGACGATTCTTTACACGAGAATTCCGGCTACGTCAGAATGACGATTCGCAAACCTTCGGCGCGATGAGCAGTTCCCAGACTGGATACTATACAGGGCCGTCTTGCTCGGCGCGCATATACAGGTCAATATCCGACGGTTCATGCAACGCCGCGGGGGATCGAACGCGTCCCAAAGAGGACTCAGCCGTATGAGAAGATGGGGGAGAGAAAGAGATGCAAAATTACACAGATATGGTGTGCGCATGTGCGGTATAGCGGGGTTCGTCTTGACTGGCGATAGCCTCGCACCGCATTGCGTCGATGCGGTCCGGCGCAGGACGGAGCGCGGAGCGGTGTATGGGTCGCAGGTGAAGGCGATGGCCGAGCGCGGGTACAGGGTGATGCTGGACGATGGATCCAAGGAGTCTCGATGAGAATCCTGCACTTCATCCCGTCGATCGATCCGGCCACAGGCGGCCCTGCCGAGGGGCTGCGGCAGCGCTGCGCAATCTATCGCAGCAGCGGGCATGAGGTCGAGGTGGCCTCGCTGGACTCGCCGGAGTTCGTGCGGCAGTGCGGGTTTCCGTGCACGGCGGTTGGACTTGGTCCGGGCAGGGGAGTTTATGCATACTCGCGATCTGCGCTGCCGTGGCTTAAAGCCAATCTCTCCCGCTTCGACGTGGTGTTCGTCGATGGCGTGTGGAACTACAACACGCTGGCCGCCTGGCGCGCGCTGGCCGGCACAGGGATTCCGTGGGCTGTCTTTACGCATGGGATGCTCGACCCCTACTTCAAGAGGCGGTTTCCGCTGAAGCACCTCAAAAAAACGCTCTACTGGCATCTCATCCTGCGCAGAGTGCTGCGCGATGCGACCGAGGTGCTGTTTACCTGCGAAGAGGAGAGGGTCCTGGCGCGGCAGTCCTTTGCGCCGTACAGTGTGCGCGAGGTGGTTGTGCCATACGGGACCTTCGGCCCGGAGTGTGACACTGCGGCGGCCAGCGAGGAGTTCCTGGCGCGCTGGCCAGAACTGCGCGGCAAGCGGTTGGCGATCTCTCTGGGCCGTATCCATCCCAAGAAGGCCACCGACGTCTTGATCGAGGCGTTTGCCGCCACGCTGGGCAAGGATGCGGCGTGGCAGTTGGCGATCATCGGCCCCGACCAGACCGGATGGCGGAAGGAGTTGGAGGCGCTGGCCGAGAGACTCGGCATCGCGCAGCGGATTAGATGGACGGGAAGCCTGGAAGGAACGCTCAAGTGGGGTGCCTTCGCGGCCTCGGAGGTCTTTGTGCTTCCCTCGCACCAGGAGAACTTCGGCATCGTTGTGGCGGAGGCCCTGGCGTGCAGCCTGCCGGCGATCGTCTCCGACAAGGTCAACATCTGGAGGGAGGTCGTGGACAGCGGGGCGGGGTTTGTGGGAGAGGATACAATCGAGGGCACCGCAGCCTCGCTGCGCCGTTGGGCGGCGTTGAGCGCGGAGGAGATCGCCGCGATGCGCATTCGCGCCAGGAAGTGCTTTGAGGATGAGTTCGACTTCAACCGCACCTCCAGGCGCGCGATGGAGGATGTTGAGCGACTGGCCCGGACCACGACGAAGAGCAGTGGGTAGTTGGTAGTGGGCAGGCAGGGCGGGGATGGCGAAGGACGTACACTACAACGCGGCGGAGCACATCCCGGCGGAGACGGCCGCCGACCCATATCTGCGTCCGGCGTTCGCGGCCAGCGACTCCGCGCGGCGGATGGCGTGGAACCTGTGCCGCGCCGTGCTGTACCGCCCGTCGCCGCGTTCGATGCACGTGTGGCGGGCGTTCCTGCTGCGCTGCTTTGGCGCGACGCTGGGGCCGAACTGCCACTTCTATCCGGGGTCGAAGGTGTACGCGCCATGGAACCTGGTCTGCGCCGACGCGGTGGCCGCGGCGGATGGCGCCCAGATCTACAACCCCGCGCCGGTGCGCCTCGGCTCGCACGCCATCCTGTCGCAGGACGCATACCTTTGCGGCGCGACCCATGACATCGACGATCCGCGCTTCCCGCTTCTGGCCTATGCAATGGAGGTCGGAGCGTATGCGTGGGTCTGCGCGCGCGCCTCGGTGGCACCGGGCGTCAATGTGGGCGAGGGCGCGGTGCTGGCGCTGGGATCGGTGGCAACCCGCGACCTGGAGCCGTGGGGCGTCTACGCGGGGGTCCCGGCGGTGAAGGTGAAGGAGCGCAAGCGGCGATGAACACAGCGCAGGTCACACTCGACAGGCCAGTCAACACACCGCGACAGGTCCTCTTCGCCAGCCTCATCGGCACCACCATCGAGTTCTTCGACTTCTACATCTATGCGACCGCGGCTGTGCTGGTGTTTCCCGGCCTCTTTTTCCCCGCATCCAATCCCGCCACCGCACGGCTTGCCTCGCTGGCGACCTTCGGCATCGCGTTTGTGGCACGGCCCATCGGCTCCACGCTCTTCGGGCACTTTGGCGACCGCATCGGGCGCAAGACGACGCTGGTGATCGCCCTCTCCACCATGGGGGTCTCGACGGTCGCCATCGGCGCTCTGCCCACCTATCGTGCCATCGGCGTGGCCGCTCCGCTACTGCTTGCGCTCTGCCGCTTCGGCCAGGGAATTGGTCTGGGTGGGGAGTGGGGCGGCGCGGTCCTGCTGGCGATAGAAAATGACCCGCCCAACAAGCGCTCGTGGTATGGCATGTTCCCGCAACTGGGCGCGCCCATCGGGTTCTTCCTCTCGGGCGGCGTCTTTCTGTTGCTCACACACTGGCTGACCGACCGGCAGTTCTTTACCTTTGGCTGGCGACTTCCCTTCCTGGCAAGCGCGGTCCTGGTCTTCCTGGGGCTGTACGTGCGCCTCACTCTCTCGGAGACACCCGTCTTCCGGGACTCGCTGCATCGTGGCGAACAGCTCAGGATGCCGATCTACTCAGTCCTGCGCCATCACACGCGCGCTCTGATCTCGGGCATCGCGGCCTGCGTTGCGACCTTCGTCCTCTTCTATCTGATGACCGTCTTCGCGCTCTCGTGGGCCACCAGCGCGCTGGGCTACAGCCGCGGCAAGTTCCTCCTGATGCAACTGCTCTGCGTATCACTGTTCGCCGTCACCATCCCCATCTCGGCCCTGCTTGCCGAATACGGACGCCGCCGCGTGATGCTGTGGGTCACTGGAGGCATCGCGGTCTTCGGCGTCTTTCTGGGGCCGATGTTCGCCGCGGGAACCACTGGTGCAGTGGCGATGATGGCGGTGGGCTTCTCGCTGACGGGAGTTACCTACGCGCCCATTGGCACGCTGATCTCCGAACTCTTCCCCACTCCGGTGCGTTATACGGGCAGCTCGCTTTCCTTCAGCCTTGCGGGGATTCTCGGCGCGTCACTTGCCCCGTCCATCGCCACCTGGCTGGCGAAGGACTACGGCATCAACTCTGTCGGCTACTATCTCTCCGCCGCCGCCGTTCTCACTCTACTCGGCCTGCTCTGCATCCGCGAGACCAAAGACGACGACCTTGCCGGTGTGGCGAATCGCAGGTAGCGCCGGGCACGCTCTTCCGCTCGACAAAATCCTGCGCGGTGAACGGTTGCGAATCGCGCTCATGCACGGCCCAACGCGCGCCCAGGGTGGGTATGGATAAGGGCACAGAATTTCGTGCGTCAGCCGCGCAGTTTGGCGAGCAGATCGGTGGGGTGGATTGGCTTGGCAAGAATTTCGAACTCGTGGCCCTCGTGCCGCGCCTTCTCCAGCAGATCGGCGGTGGCGGCCTGGCCGCTGAAGAGCAGAACCTTGCAGTGGGGCAGCTTGGCGCGCGCGGCGATGCCGGCCTCGATGCCGTTCATGCCGGACATGATGACGTCCGTGATGAGCATGTCTGGCCGGAAGCTGTCCAGCGCCGCGATGGCGTCCTCGCCGCTGTATACGGCGCGGGCGTCGAAGCCTGCCTGGTTGAGGATGATGGCCAGCGTGTTGGCGATGACCTGTTCGTCGTCGGCAACGAGGACCTTCGGTTTGGACTGCGTTGCGGCGGGCGCTTCAGTCATGCGGAGTGTCCCCAGATCGATGGTGTGAGAGAGACTGCGAGCGGATGCTCCTCGCGGCCCGCGACCCGTTCTTCGCGTCTCTGGCAATGATACCTCCTGCGGAGCGAGGGTGTCATGCGGCGGCAATCCATCCTTGGTTGCGCGCGGCAGATACGTGGTGCATCGGGCCCGCGCACACGCGCACAGTCTTCTTATCATGCGGATGCATGACCAACCCCGAGGGTTGCTCGCGGCATCCAACGCTTGGACGCGCGGAGAGTCTGGCTTGGGTTCAAACCGTTTATCGAAGGTGTGTCGCGGAGACGGAAGACAAGCCGAAAGGCAGATACGGAGATTCTGGCTGCGCCAGAATGACGAGCAGGAACAAATGACGAGCAAGAACAGACAACGACGGATGCGGGGGTTCTTCCCCTTCACTTTGCTCAGGGTCAGAATGACAACTCATGGGGGCTGCGCACAGGATGATGGATTGCAGGGGACTTCGCCGGAATGACGAGTTGTCTTGATAGAGAGCGGGGAGAATGAACCATGGCAGTGATGATGCAGGCGTTCTACTGGGACGCGCCGAGGCATGAGAACAAGGAACACGAGTGGTGGAACTTCGTCGCGGAAAGAGTTGAAGACCTGGGCAAGGCCGGCTTCAACGCGCTGTGGCTGCCACCGGTCAACAAGGCGGCGAGCCATACGTCGATGGGATACGACCCGTACGACTACTTCGACCTGGGCGACTTCGACCAGAAGGGCGGCAAGAAGACCTGGTACGGCAATCGGGCGGAGTTGGAGGCGCTGATCGCGAAGGCGCATAAGCATGGCGTCGGGCTCTATGCCGACATGGTGATCAACCACAACGGCGGCGCGGACGAGGAAGAGGTGAACCCGCTCGACGGCCAGAAGCGGTGGACAAAGTTCAACCCCAAGAGCGGCATCTTCCCCCGCAACTACAACCACTTTCACCCCAGCCGCTACGAACAGGTGATTGTGGAGGGCGAAAACTATGCGGGCTATCCGCATCTGTGCCATCGCAACCCGGAGGTGTATGCCGCGATGTACCGCTACGCGCGGATGCTGATCGAGGAGCTGGGCTTCGACGGCTTCCGCTTCGACTACGCCAAGGGCTTCGGCGCGTGGATGATTGGGCTGCTGGCGAAGTATCTCTACGTCAAGGATGGCAAGGACTTTGTGCCCTATGTGGTGGGCGAGTACTGGTCTGGAACCGACGATATCGAGGGCTGGCTGTGCCGCGTCGCAGAGTTTACCGACCACCAGGTCGCGGCCTTCGACTTTCCGCTGCGCTACAAGCTGAAGGACGTCTGCGACACGCCGAACTACGACCTGCGCAACCTGACCGACGGCGGTTCGGTGGCGATGAAGCGCCCGCGCCACGCGGCCACCTTCGTGGACAACCACGACATGGGCACGAACGCCATCGTCAACGACAAGCTGATGGCCTACTCATTCATTCTGGTGCATGAGGGCTACCCGTGCGTCTTCTGGTACGACTACTACAACAACGGCCTGGCGCGGACGGGGACGCCGAACGGCATTGACGCGCTGATCGAGGCGCACCACAAGCACGCGGGCGGCGACTCGCAGATCCTGCACGCCGACCCCGATCTGTACATCATGCAGCGTATTGGCTGGAAGGATGAGGGCGCGGACCAGCCGGGGCTGGTGTATGTGCTGAACAATCTGGGAGACAAGTGGTCGGGCACGTCGGTGAAGACCAAGTGGGCGAACCAGCGGTTTGTGCCGATTGCGTGGGACGGGCACGACGAGGCATGGCCGGACACGCGCACCACCGACGGCGACGGCAACGCCGAGTTCCCTGCGCCGCCGCGCGGCTACGCCATCTACGTCCCTGCGTAGCGCGCACGGTCCCGGCATAACGCGTGAGCGGCTTTTGCGGGCCCTCTCGCCGCCCTTGCTGTATTCTTCTCGAAGCGTTGCGGAGGAAGAGTTCTGGCCTCTGCGCTTCGAGGGTTGCGTATTGCTCAGGACTGCATCTGTCTCGCGCAAGGCTGCATCTGTCCCGCTCTTCGCCGCACTGGTCTACTTCACCGCCTGGAGCGTTCCGGTCTGGGGCGTTCCGGTCTGGGGCCAGGACGCGGGCGGGTTTGGCGGCGTGCAGAGCCTCGGCATCGCCGCCAGTTACAGTCCAGACTCAAGCCACATGCTGATCGGCGAGTCCGAGCAGCGGCGCTTATGGTCCGCCGGAATCGAGTACACCCGCCTGCTGCGCCAGGGTTCGCGCCTCCGCCTGGACTACGAGGGATCGGTGCAGCCTTTCTACCTGGAGAGCGATCCCACGCTGACCAGCACCGTCTTCACCTATGGCGGACACACGTTTGTCACGCCGGGGCAGCCAGTGCGGGTGGTCTCGGTGGAGCGTGGGCCGGTGGGGAGCGTGCCCCTGGGAGCGGGTCCGTCCATTCCGTTCTATGCGCTCTACGGACGGCAGAACACATACGCCGCGGTTCTCGCGCCGCTGGGCGCGCGGATCGGCGTTCTGCCGCGGCGGCGCGTGCAGCCGAGCTTCGCCATCAACCTCGGCCTGGTCTTCTCCGCGCGCGACATTCCGGTGGACGATGCCGAGCGGTTCAACTTCATGTTCGAGTTCGGCCCCGGTGTGCAGGTGTACTCCAGCGCGCGCTCTTCGCTGCGGCTGGAGTATCTCTATCATCATGTCTCCAACGCGCATCTGGGCAACCAGAACCCTGGCGTCGACCAGGGCGTCTTCCGCGTCACCTTCAGCCGCCACCGCTAGAGATGCTACTCTTAACCCTATGAAGTTCGGTGTTCTGGTGTTTCCCGGCTCCAACTGCGATCAGGATACGCACCACGCCATCGGCGCGGTGACAGGCGTCCCGGTGACGTATCTCTGGCATGAGTCGCACGAACTGGAGGGCTGCGACGCGGTGCTGGTGCCGGGTGGGTTCTCCTACGGCGACTACCTGCGCACCGGGGCCATCGCGCGCTTTGCGCCGATCATGCAGAGCGTGCGGCGCTTTGCCGAGGCGGGTGGCCTGGTGATGGGCATCTGCAACGGCTTCCAGATCCTGTGCGAGGCGGGGCTGCTGCCCGGCGCGCTGATGCGCAACTCGGGCCAGCGATATGTATGCCGCCACCTGCATCTGAGGGTGGAGACGACGAACTCGGCGTTCACCGGCGGCCTGGCGCGAGGACAGGTGCTGCGCATGCCCATCGGCCACATGGAGGGCAACTACTTCTGCGACAGCGAGACGCTGGCGACGCTACAGCGCGACGACCGCATCGCCTTCCGCTACGCAAGCGCGACGGGCGATATTACTGCCGAGGCCAACCCCAACGGTTCGCTGGAGAACATCGCGGGGATTCTCAGCGCAGGCCGCAACGTGCTGGGCATGATGCCGCATCCGGACCGCTCCAGCGAGGCGCTGCTTGGCTCGGCGGACGGGCTGCTGCTCTTCCAGTCGATGGCGCGCAGTTTGGCAGCGGCGTAAATGTTCGCGAAAATGGTTGGCCCCCTAAAAAACATGGAGCCGGGTCTATTCGACACGATTGTCAGGCTGATGAAGGAATAGTGTGGCATTTACTGCTGGCATCCCGGACGAAATGCGGGGATTCTCCCCTTCGACTTCGCTCAGGGACAGAATGACAAGCGTAGTGGGTGGGGCGGAAGAGAACAAGGACGAGTGCGGGAGTTTTGTGGGAGAAAGGGACGGACGGTTGAGGTGGGGCGGGCTTCGTCGGGGTCCTTCGCGCTCGAAAGACGCGCTCAGGATGACAGTTTAGGGGGGGGCGAGCGGTAATACAAATACAGAGACAAGAACAGACAACCGCAGGTCCTTCGACTGC
>VFSW01008686.1_pt1 | contig 14562 bp, 8 predicted proteins | sample 5358111 | NCBI WGS metagenome assembly VFSW01 (sample SAMN11554181, study PRJNA540505) | mine drainage metagenome | isolation source: sediment from site ElyBrook_90M | place: USA: Ely Copper Mine, Vershire, VT | collected 2017 | reverse complement strand
CCCGACGCCCGCGCCGTTGCAGCTTCCCACCTGGGCCACCCAGTACCCGGCGACCCGCACGGTGGATGCGAAGGACACACTCTTCGGCGTCGACGTGCGCGACCCGTACCGGTGGCTCGAGGACGCGAAGTCGCCCGAGGTGCAGGCGTGGATGAAGGCCCAGGACGACCTGGCGCGCGCTCGCATCGCGGCGCAGCCGGAGCGTGCGGCAATCGCCGCCCGCCTCAAGGAGCTCTTCTACGTCGACTCCCAGAGCATGCCCAGCAACAAGGGCGGGCGGATCTTCTACCACCGCCGCAGCGGTACGCAGGAGAAGTCGGTCCTCTACTGGCGCCAGGGCAAGACGGGCGCGGAGACCGTGCTGCTCGACCCCAATACGTGGAGCGCCGACGGAAGCTCGTCACTGCACGATGCCAGCGCGTCGTGGGACGGCAAGCACGTGGCTTACTCCGTCTCCGAGAACAACTCGGACGAGGCCACGATGCACGTGATCGAGGTCGCCACCGGGAAGGTCTCCACGGTGGACGTGATCCCCGGCGCGAAGTACGCGCACGCATCGTGGACGCCGAGAGGGGACGGCTTCTATTACACGCGGCTCCCGGTCGACCCGAAGATCCCGGTGGACGCCCGCCCGGGGTTCGCCGAGGTGTACTTCCACACCCTCGGGACCGATCCGGCGAAGGACGTGCTGATCCACGAGAAGACGGGGGACCCGACCACGTTCCTCGGCGGCGGCATCTCCCGGGACGGCCGCTACCTGTTCGCGGACGTCTCGCGCGGCTGGTCGCGCAACGACGTGTGGTTTCGCGACCTGAAGGGCAAGAGCAAGGACTGGACGCCGCTGGCCGTCGGCAAGGACGCGCTCTACGGCGTCGAGGCCCACAAGGGTCGCTTCTACGTGACGACCAACGAGGGTGCGCCCAAGTATCACGTGTTCGTCGTCGATCCGGCGCATCCGGAGCGCGACGCGTGGAAGGAGATCGTGCCCGAGCGGCAGGACGCGACGCTCTCCTCGGCGGACATCGTCGGCGGCGACCTCGTGCTCTCCTACATGAAGGACGTCACGACCCGCATCGAGCTGCACGACCTCGGCGGGAAGATAATCCGCGAGCTCGCGCTGCCGACGCTGGGCTCTGCCTACCTCGGCGGCGATCCCGAGCAGGACGAGGCTTACTGGTCGTTCGAGACGTACAACTACCCCGACGAGATCCACGTCACCTCGATCAAGAAGGGCGGCGACGCGATCTGGTTCAAGCAGAAGGTGCCGGTCGACCCGACCACCTTCGTGGTGGAGCAGGTGTTCTTCCCGTCGAAAGATGGAACCCGCATCCCGATGTTCGTGGTCCACGGCAAGACCTTCGTGAAGGACGGCAGGGCGCCGGCGATGGTCACGGGCTACGGCGGCTTCAACTCGGCCGAGACGCCGCATTTCGCGAAATCGGCGGTGCCGTGGCTGGAGCGTGGCGGCATCTACGCGTTCACCAACCTGCGGGGCGGGTCGGAGTACGGCGAAGACTGGCACCGTGCCGGCATGCTTCACAACAAGCAGCACGTGTTCGACGACTTCGAGGCGGCGGCCGAGTTCCTGGCGAAGGAAAAGTGGACCAGCGCCGACCGTCTCGTCATCGAGGGCGGCTCGAACGGCGGTCTGCTCATCGGCGCCGCGGTCACCCAGCGGCCCGAGCTCTTCCGCGCGGCGATCTGCGTCGTCCCGCTGCTCGACATGGTCCGCTACGAGCAGTTCGGCTCGGGACGCACGTGGAGCGGCGAGTACGGGACGGTCGAGAAGGAAGACGACTTCAAGGCGCTCTTCGCCTACTCGCCGTACCACCACGTCACGCAAGGCACGGCGTACCCCTCGATCCTGGTGGACTCGGCCGACAGCGACGATCGCGTGGATCCCATGCACGCCCGCAAGTTCGCGGCCGAGCTCCAGGCGGCGTCGACGGGCGGACCCGTGCTGCTGCGCATCGAGCGTCACTCGGGCCACGGCGGAGCCGACATGATGAAGGCCTGGGTCGACCGGATCGCCGATCAGTACGCGTTTGCGTTCGCCGAGATCCGCAAGGTCGGCGGCGTCATGGCTCCGTAGGTTCCCCCCCAAGACCTGGCGCGTCGTGGCGGTCACACTCGGTGCCGCCACGGAGAGGTCTTCGACTGGCTGGCGGTCAACGCGAAGGAGTGACGCCGGCGACGTCGAGCCGTTCGAGCATCCGGTAGAGCCGCTTGCGCTCGATGCCCAGGATGCGCGCCGCGGCCGTCTTGTTGCCCCCGACGGCCTCCATCACTCGCGCGATGTAGCGACGCTCGACCTCTTCGAGTGGCACGAGCTCCGACGGGTCGTCGCTGGTCACCAGCACGTGCGACCGCCGGTAGTCGCGGATCTTCTCGGACAGGTCGTCGACGCCGATCTGGTCGAACCGCGTCAGTGCGACGGCCCGCTCCATGCAATTCTGCAGCTCGCGCACGTTCCCAGGCCACCCGTAGGCCACCAGCTTCTGCGCAGCCGCGGGGGCGATGCCCGTGATGCTCTTGCCGGCCCGTACGGCGAAGTGAGACAGGAAGTGCTGCGCGAGCGCCAGGATGTCCCCCGTCCTGGCCCGCAGCGGCGGCAGCGGAATGTGGACCACGTTGATGCGGTAGTACAGGTCCTCGCGGAACCGCCCTTCCTCGATGGCCGACTCGAGATCGCGGTTGGTGGCCACCACCACGCGCACGTCGACGGGGATCTCGTCGCGGCCCCCGACGGGACGGACCGTGCGCTCCTGCAGCACGCGCAGCAGCTTCGGCTGCAGTCCCAGCGGCATGTCGCCGATCTCGTCGAGGAAGATGGTGCCCCGGTTTGCGCGACTGAAGAGGCCCGTCTCTGCGGTCCTGGCGTCGGTGAACGCGCCCTTGGTGTGCCCGAACAGCTCGCTCTCGAGGAGCGACTCGGGCATGGCCGCGCAGTTGATGGGCACGAACGGCGCAGCCCGGCGGCGGCTCCGTTCGTGGAGGGTGCGCGCCACGATCTCCTTGCCGGTGCCGCTCTCGCCCGTGATGAGCACCGTGGCGTCGACCTGGGCCACGCGCTCGATGAGGTCGTAGGCCTCCTGCATCGCGGGGCTCTCGCCGACCAGCGCGTCGAAGCGCGGCAGCCTTCCCGACTCGAGGCGCAGGCGCTTGACCTCTTCCCGCAGGCGGCGGTGCGAGGCCGCGCGGTCGATGGCGATCGCGAGCACCTCGAGCTCGACGGGCTTGTTGATGAAGTCGTAGGCCCCCGCGCGGATGGCCGCTACCGCCGAGTCCAGGCTCCCGAACGCCGTGAGGACGACGACGGGCACGTCAGGGCGGCTGCCGACGATGCGCTCGCAGAGCTCGATGCCGCCGAGACCCCGCATGTTGAGGTCGGTCACGACGACGTCGAACTCGTCCGCGTCGAGCGCGCGCAGGGCGTCGTCTGCCGCCGTCCGGAACTCGACCACGAAGCCCCGCTTGCGCAGTCCCAGTGCGAGCGTGTCGCACAGGGATGCGTCGTCATCGACCAGCAGGACTCGCGGGCTCATGGGGTTCGGGAGTGGGGAGGAAGACCGAGAAGGTCGTACCGCGGCCGATCCGGCTCTCGACGGCGATCCAGCCGCCGTGCTCGCGGATGATCCCATACGCGACCGCGAGCCCCAAGCCCGTTCCCTCGCCGACGTCCTTCGTCGTGAAGAAGGGCTCGAAGACGTGCTGGAGGTGCTCGGGCGTGATCCCCTCGCCCGTGTCCCTCACGCGCAGGCAGAGCGCGGAGATCACACCGCCACCGACCTCGGCCGGAGCGCGGACCTCGTCCCGGGCGAAGCTCACCTCGACGAGCCCCCCCTGCGGCATGGCCTGGATGGCGTTCATCGTGAGGTTGGTGACGACTTGCTGGATCTGGGCGCCGTCGACGCTGACGGTCGCGGGGACACTGCTGTCCGCGAGCTCCAGCGACACCTTGCCCTTGACGGCGAGGGGCCGGAGCAGGTCCAGCGTCTCCCTCGCCAGCTCGCGCAGGTCGCGCCGGGTCTTCTCGACGCGGCCGCGGCGGGCGAACTGCATGAGCTGCCGGATGGTCTTGGTCATGCGCTCGGTCGCTCCGACGATGACGCCAGCGTAGTCCCTGGACTCCTCGGGACTGGCCTCGCCGTCGGCGATCATCCTCGCCCGTGCGCTCACCACGTTGAGGGGCGTGCCCAGCTCGTGCGCAACACCGGAGGCGAGCTTGCCGACGGTCGCCAGACGGTCGGCATGCCGCAGCTGCTGGAGGGTCGTGACCAGCCGGTCGCACATGGCGTTGACCTCGCGGGCGAGATCGGTGAGCTCGTCGTGCTGGCTCAGCACGATGGGCTCGGAGAAGTCACCGATGCCGGTGCGGCGCGCCTTCTCGGACAGCACGCGCACCCGCGTACCGACGAGCCACTGGCCCATGAGAAAGGAGAGCGTCGCGCTGACGATCGCGAGTGCAAAGGCCATCGCCACGGTCTCGCCGATGGTGCTCCGGACGAAGTGCTCCTCGCTCGTCGTCGGCTCGGTCAGCTCGATGACCCCACGCCTCGTGCCGCCCACGTCGACGGGGACGAGCGTGTCCCAGGCGCTTCCCGAATGAGCGCGCGTGATGCGTGTGACGGGATCGGCGAGCGTGGTCGTCGGCAGGTCGAGGGAGCCGGCCTGGTCCGCCGGCACCCACCGGATCTGCATGTTCGTGAAGTGACTGCTGACGGCGTCGATCGCGTGGCGCGCCGCCTGCTCCCCGTCCGACTTCCACACTGCGTCGGTGGCCGCAGCGAGCGAGCGACCGATCATCTCGTGATCCCGCACGCGATCCGCGTCGAAGTACCCTCGCTCGCGCTCCACACGCAGGTAGCCGTTGACGGCGAGGATGACGCTCGTCCCGGCGAAGAGCGCCAGGGTCAGCTTGGGGATGATCTTCACGCGGACATTGGTGCCCCGTGCGTCAGTGTCGTGCAAGGCGGGCGACGGCCTCGCGAAGCTGCTCCAGGCTCAGGGGCTTGTCGAGCAGGAGCGCACCGACGGCCTCGGCCCGGCGGCGGATCTCGTCGTCCCCGAAAGCGGTCATCAGGATCCACGGGACCCGCCAGCGTGCCTGGAACATGCGTTCGACGAGATCCAGGCCGTTGCAGATGGGCATTCGGATGTCCGACACGATGAGGTCGATCGTGGCCAGGGAGGGATCCTGGTCGAACACCTCGGCCAGCCGCACGAGCAACCTGCCGCCGTCGGCCGCCTCCGTCACCTCGTGCCCGTCCTTCTTCAGCGCTTCGACCACGAGACGCCGCATCTCGCGGTCATCCTCGGCGACGAGCACGCGGCACATCGCGCGCCTAGTTGCCGAGCAGGACGTCGACGCGCCGGTCGTGCTGCCAGCCGCTCTCGTCGGTGCCCGACGCGTCCATCGCCCCGCGGGACGTCGGCTGCGCCTTGTCCTTCGACATGCCACGGGCAGCCAGGTACGAGCTGACCGCGTCTGCGCGCGACTGGCCGAGCGTGAGGTTGTAGTCCGAGGGGCCCCGGGGATCGGCGCGACCCACGAGCTTGACCGAGCGACCCGCCAGCGGCCCCTGGGTGAAGCACTTCGCGACCTGATCGAGCGGCGAGTGGTCGGACGAGGTGACGTGCGCCGAGTCGAACGGGAAGTAGGCGTCGGCGTCGGAGATGCCGCACTTGCTCCGGATCTCGTCCGAGATGCTCACGTTGGACGAGGTCGGCGAAGGGAGGCTGGCACTCTGCGCCGTGGGCGACGTGGCGGTCGCGTGACCCTCGGGCGTGGCGGCGACGGGAGGCTTTGCACCTGCGCACCCGGTGGCCAGGAAGACGGACGCCGCCAGAGCCGAGCACGAGCACGAGCGGATGATGCCGAGCGAGTTTCTCATGGCCGCCTCGCCGAGCAAGGCACGGACCACCGCTGGGGGCCGTTCTCGACGACGGAACGCGTGGCGTTTCGACACGAAGGGCCCAAAAGGACACGACCGGGCGTGTTGCCGTGCTCGCCTGACGCATGCCGCTCGACCAGGTCCCGGCCGTCGTCGTACCCTGCGGGCCATGTGCCGACTCCGACGCGCTCTTCTCCTCCTCCTGCTCGGTATCTCCGCGGCCTTCTTCACCGGCGGCTGCGGCTATTCGGAAGACCAGTGGCAGGCGCAGCTCGCCAAGTACAACAAGCTCAAGTCCGACAAGGACACCGAGGACCAGCAGCTCACCGATGCGCAGGCGAAGGTCGACGCCTTGACCAAGCAGCTTGCGGACCTCGGGGTGAACGTCAACTCGTTGCAGGCCAACCTCGACGAGCAGGCGAAGGCGCTCGCGGACTACAAGGCGCGGGCGGCCCAGCTCGAGGTCATCAAGCAGCGCTTCGAGACGCTGAAGGCGAAGCTCGACGCGCTCACCAAGCTCGGGCTCGCGGTCAGCGTCCGCCACAACAAGATGGTCATCTCGCTGCCGGGCGACGTGCTCTTCGACTCCGGTCGCGAGACCCTCAAGAAGGAGGGCAAGGACATCCTGCTCAAGGTCGCCGGCATCATCAAGGCCGACCCGCAGCTGGTGTCACGGGACTACGAGGTCGCCGGCCACACCGACAACCAGCCGCTCGCACACGGACCCTTCAAGGACAACTGGGGCCTGTCGCTGATGCGCGCGCGCGAGGTCCTGGAGTTCCTGGTCGACCCCGCGCAGGGCGGGCTGCCCGTCACGCACTGGAACGCCGCTGGCTTCGCCGACACCGACCCGGTCGCCGACAACTCCACACCCGAGGGCCGCCAGAAGAACCGCCGCTGCGAGCTCATCGTCCTGCCGAGCGTCGAGGAGATGCTCGACCTCAAGACGATCACCCAGCAGTGAGTTTTCGCCGACGCGGTGGCGGATTCCCGCTCATCGCCGCGGCCATCCTGGCGCTGGCGCTCCTCATCGCGTCGCGCGCCGCTCGAGCCGAGACCCTGCAGGCCCCGGTGGCCGGCAAGGCCGTCGCTTTGGGCGAGGGCCGCGTCGTGTGCCCGGGGACCTCGGGAGACTGGGCCCTGGAGCAGGGGGGGCACGCCGTCCGGCCCCCGGCCACCGACGACTCGATCGGCAAGCCCGTGGAGGCCCGGGTCGCGGTCAGCACCTCCGCATGCGCCGCGTCGTCCGCACCCGTCACGCTGATCGCGACGGGCCGGTGGCCCACGATCGATGCCGCGGGCAGCTCTCTGTTCGTCGACGACGCTCGCGTCGAGGTGCATGGCCGCAACCTGCGCGGCGCCATCGTGCACTGGCAGCTGGGGGATCGAAGCGGCGAGGATCGGTGCGTGCAGCCGCAGACCGACCCGACGGGGGAGAAGTGCGCCGTCGCGGTGGGCCGCGGGTTACCGGCGGATCCCGGCGCGGCCGACCTGTGGTGGATGCCCGCTGGCGCGCGCTCGGGACCCGACGTGATGACGTTCGACGCCACGGGACGGCGCGTCGCGCCGGACGAGCTGCTTCTGCGTCCGGGTCGGCTCGTCGTCTCGTCCCTGGTCCCTGCCGATGTGAGCATCGATCTGGCCGGGGGCACGGCCTCCCGCATCCCGCTGGTCCACCCCGAGGCCGTCGCCAACGCCGACTGCGGCGCGACCAGCTGCGCGGTCTCGGGTGCCGTGATCGTCGTGGGGGGTCTGTCCACCGTGTCGGGCTCGCTGGCGGTGAGGCTGCGGCTCGTCCCACGGGTCGTCCTGCTGCGGGGCGACGTCGCGGACGCGGCTCCCGTCGTGCAGGTCCCGGTCCTGCCCTGCGCGATGTCGGTGGCCTCGGGCGACGCGCTCCGGGGGGTCGACGCGACGCGCGTCGTCGTTCACGTCGACGCGCGCTGCGCGGGCGAGGCGCGCACGCTCCGGTGGTTCAGCGCCGGCCGAGCCCTCGAGCTGCTCGACGCCGTGGACTCGGGAGGTGCGACGTTCGTCCTGCTGGGGCTGGGGCGCGTCGAAGGTGACGAGGTGGTCGTCACGGCGAGCCGGGGGGGAGCCGACGGGTCCACGGTGGGCCAGGCGCGAGCCCGCACGCGACCGCTGCCTCCGCTGCACACGGCGCTTTCGCTCGACGGGGGCGAGCCCATCGACTTCGTGCCGACCAACCGCCCCGCGACGGTGCAGTGGGCTCGATCGCCCGGGGGCGGTGAGCTGGCGCTCCTGCCGCTCGAGGGGGTCTACGACGTGAGTGTTCGCGAGGGCGCGACGCTCGTCCAGGGGCAACGCGGCGCCGGGGGCAACGTGGCGCTGCGCTTCGCGTGGCGCTCGCCGTCGCTGCCCGGATCGCTCGCGACGGCGGATCTGGCGCTCGTCAGCGACTCGGTGCAGCACCCCATGCACGAGGCCAGCGTCCCCCTCCCCCTCGGCGCCGCGACCACGGGCGCCCAGCCGGTCCTCGAGATGCTCTGCGGCGTTGGCGCCACCGCCGTGCGTGTCGCGCCCGGGGCCGTGGCGCACGTGCCGTTCGACGAACGCGACAGCTGCCGCCTCGTGTTTCACCGCGAGCGCCTCTCGCCCGCGGACGGTCCCCAGCACGTGCAGCTCGACGTCGACGTCACCCGCGTCGACGGCGAGGCGCGCCCCGAGGCGCACGTCTCGCAGATGTTCGTGCTGCGCGCGAGCGAGGAGCCGCGCTTCGCCTGGGTGAAGGGCGTGAAGGGGCAGTTCGATCGCGCCACCATCCGCCTCTCCTACGCGGGCGAGACCTCCGGCTCGCAGGAGGAGCCGAGCGCGCAGTGGTCCCTCGTCTTCGGCACGAGCAACTTCCGGCTCTATGGCACCACGGCCATCCCCACGGGCCTGTATCGCGTCAGCGATCCGGGACACACCGGCATCCTGACGCTCAACTTCGGCGTCATCATGCGCGCGACCTGGCTCGACTCGCAGGGCCACGAGGGGTTCCTCGGGTTGGAGGGCGGGATGCTGGCGGAGAGTCTGACCAACGACAAGGGGCCGAGCGGAGCGTCGCTCACGCAGGTCGCCACGGTCACCGGCATCGGCCTGAGCGTGCCCATCGCGAACCGGTCCCTCGCGACCGAGACGAGCATCAACCTCCACGCGTGGTGCGAGTACGAGGTATCGCGCGGTATCAACGGCGAGGGCGGCAACCCGCTCGGGTTCGTGTTCGGGCCGAGCATCTCGATCGGCAACATCGGCACAAACTTCTGAGGCCCGCGCCGTGCGACGGGCCTAAGCTAAGCTGGCATTCGAGGGAGGTCGTCGTGGAATCGGGCACCAAGCCCAACGACATGAGGGCAGCGACGACGAGGCTGTGCCTCGCCCTCGAGGAGCACCGCCGCTCGCCGGCGGGCCGGGTGCGAGGCTCCGAGGACTTCCTCGCCGTGTTCTTCCCGCACGACGAGGCCCGCAGCCAGGACCGCGTCTTTCACTTCCTGCCGCCCGAGGTGCGTGCACCCATCATTTCGGCGTGGGGGATCCGCGGCGCGAAGGCCGCGGCGCGGGACGACGACGCCAAGGTCCAGTCCGTGGTCCACGACGCGCTGATCGCCGGAGACCTCGACCACGAGGTTTTCGAGGCAGGCCTGACCGCGGAGACCATGACGCGGTGGGTGCCCCTGCCCGACCTCTGGTCCTTCTGGCGGGCCGGCAAGCTGACGAAGAAGGCCATCGAGACGGCCCTGGTGACCGGCTACGAGCTGTCGCTCTTCGATGCCCGCTGGCTGCTCGATACGATCGAGATCGGCAAGCTCCGCGGCACCGACGTGCTCGCCGACGGTCTGACCAAGGCCGACCTGGCCGCGTGGGTGCACGCCATTCACCAGAGCGGTGATGGAACGCCACGCGGTCTGCTCGCGGCGCTGGGCTGGGAGAAGCTGGTCGCGAGCACGCGGGATCCGGTGCTCGTCGCCGTGCTCGACGCGATGGCCGCCAGGGTGGGGCTGGTCAAACCGACCGAGGTCGCGACGGAGGCGGGAGCGACGGAGAGCGAGGAGTCCGCGGCGCAGCCGAAGGAGGCGTCGCCGCCACCCCCGGAGACCGCGGTGGCGCAGCCCGCGCCCGCGGCGGGCGGAGAGCTCTTCGACGACTCCAGCGCGACGGAGATCTTCACGCCGGAGAGCGTGAGGGGGCGGCTCGCCCCGAAGTCGTCCGCGCCGCCACCCCCTGGGCGCCCGAGGTCGAAGTAGCGTCCCTCGCGGCCCTACCTACATCCCGGCTCGTTCGAGGCGTCATGATCGACGTCATGTGGGGCGCTCCGTCTCGGGGCGCCGGCAGAATTTGTCATCGCCGGCCGCGGCCCGCGCCGGTAAACGATCTCTCGTCCGCTCGCCGCGGGAGAGCGTTCGCGAGGCTCATGCATTCCTTACGCAATCGAGCGACGGTGGGTGCGCTGTCGGCGGCGGTCGTCGTCGTGTCGGCTCTCCGGGCGCCCGCGGCGCGGGCAGAGACCGATCCGCTCCTCTCGGAGATCCAGACCCACTTCCACGCGACGAAGAAGTGGTTCGGGATGGTGTCCGATCTCGGGCTCGATCGCGGCACCGACGGCTCGATCACGCCTCGCTTCGAGACGCTGCGCTCGAAGTTCGTGCTCCGACACGACGCCGCCGGCCAGACGCTCTACGCTCGACTTCCGGCGATCGCCTCCGGCCCACACCTCGTGTCGTTCGACGGGGTCGACGGGTTCACGGTGCGCACCGAGGAGCTCGACGTCAAGTCGGCTCCCGCGGAGATCCACCACGGCGTCGTCGTGTACCGCGGCGCGGTCGCGGGAGGAGACCTCCTCTACAAGCTGACGCCGACGCACGTCGACGAGTACGTCTACCTGCGCGAGCCCCCGGCCCGGCTGACGCGCGTGCTGGAGTTCGACACGGGGGGCGCGGTCTGGAAGCTGCGCGAGGCCGACACGATGGTCGAGGTCCTGGGCAAGGACGGCATCGCGCGTCTTCGCCTGAGCGCGCCTCTCGCCCGCGCGGCCGACGGCAAGCGCCGTCGTGGGACGGTGCGCATCCAGGGTCGCAAGGTGGTGCTCGACGTCGACCTGCGCGGACTGACCGCGCCCATCCTCGTCGACCCGGACTGGTCGACCACCGGCACGATGACCGTTGCGCACTGGGGAGACGCCGCGTGGCGCCGCCCGGACGGTCGCGTGATGGCGGTCGGCGGGTGCGGGCTGACGAACTGTCCGGCGAGCTTCACGCAGTCGGCGTGTGGGCAGGTCCTCGCGAACAGCGATCTCTGGGATCCCGCTTCGGGGACGTGGACCTCGGCGGCGCCGATGCTGACGGCCCGGACGGCCTTCGTGGGCGTGCCCCTGCCCACCGGCGACATGCTCGTCGCCGGCGGGTGCACGGCGACCAGCTGCACGCAGGTCAACGACGCCGGCGCGTGCCTGGCGTCGGCGTGCACCCAGACGACGGCGCAGACCGAGCGATACTCCTTCTCGAGCGGGACGTGGATCGCCGCGGGCTCGCTCGCGAGCCCCCGGGCGAGCCTGATGGGCGGGGCGATCGCAGGCGGCCAGGCCATCGTGGTGGGAGGCTGCGACGTCGCCGCTTGCAGGGTGGACACCGAGCTGTGGAGCCCGACCACCAACGCCTGGGAGCCGCGCGCGTCGCTGGCGGCGCAGCGCGGCTACGCGACGACGACGGTGCTGGCGGACGGCCGGGTGCTCGTCACCGGCGGCTGCGCCGATCCGCTTTGCTCCACGGTGCTCGGCGATGCCGCGGTCTACGATCCGACCAGCGACGTCTGGGCCGACGCGGGCTCGATGACCTCGCCGCGCGCGGGACACTCCGCGACCTTGCTCGCCGACGGAACGGTGCTGGTCGCAGGCGGATGCACGGACGCCACCTGCACCACGGTGCTCTCGTCGGCGGAGATCTGGGAGGCCTCGGGCATGGGCGGTGGCTTCGCCCCGGCTCCTTCCATGGCCGGCTCGCGGCACCACCATACGGCCACCCGGCTGCAGAACGGCGAGGTTCTGATGGCAGGGGGTGCGGATGCGACCGGCTCGACCATCCCAACCTCCGAGGTCTACCTGCCCATCGCGCGAGAATGGCTCGGGACGTCGGCCATGTTGATGTCCCGCGCGTACCACATCGGCGTGGAGCTCACCGACGGACGCGTGCTCATCGGCGGCGGGTGCAATCCGCAGACGTGCATCCCGTTCGCAGAGATCTTCTCGCCGGCGCGCCTGCCCGCGGACGGCGACGGGGGGATCGACGCCTCCGGCCTCCTCGAGGACAGCGGTGCGGCGCAGGCTTCCGTGGTCGACGCAGGTCCGGCTCCGCGAGCCGCGTCGCCGCACCCCCCCCTCTACCGCACCGGCGTGGTCACCTGCGCCACCGACTCCACCCAGGATCTCGAGTGCCCGGTGGCCGGCTACGAGCTCGAGGACGGCGACTTCCAGCCCGACACGCAGAAGTTCACCAAGACGGGGAGCGACGAGGTCACCGACGAGACCACGGGCCTCATCTGGCAGGCGGGCGACGACGGCAACACGTACGACCAGGCGACCGCCGTCCAGCACTGCTCGGCCTTCCACAGCGCCGAGGCATCCACCGGCTGGCGGCTGCCCTCGGTGATCGAGCTCATGACCATCGTCGACAACGGCGTCGATCTGCCGTCGATTGGCCCGGCGTTCAGCGGTGCCCAGTCCACGAACTACTGGACGGCCACGCCCACGGCGTCCGAGACCATGCTCGCATGGACGGTGAAGTTCGACTTCGGTGAGGTAATCCCGCTCCTGATGGACACCAAGCTTCCGGTCCGCTGCGTCCGGGGCGAGAGCAAGGTCCTCAACGTCGGCGGCGTGGGGTTGCGCAAGGCCGGGCCACTGCAGGCCGGGACCGACACCGTCCAGGACACCGCGACGATGCTCGAGTGGCAGCGGCGCGACGACGGCGCCAAGCGTGGCTGGCAGGAGGCACTGTCGTATTGCGCGGGTCTGTCGCTCGACGGCCTCTCCGGGTGGCACTTGCCGAACATCAGCGAGCTGGAAGGGATCGTGCAGTACGACGCCCTGCACGACGGCGTCGCGATCGACCCGGCGTTCCAGGATCCGAAGGGCGACCTGTACTGGACGTCGTCGCAGAACGAGGGTTCGCCCTCGCTGTCGTGGAGCATCACCTTCAATCTCGGCGCTGTCGACGGAGTCACCGTGACGGGGCTCGGCTACTCGCGCTGCGTACGGCACCTCGGCGAGCCCGCGCCAGGCGGGGACGCCGGCGTCAGCCGTTCCGGTCCTTCCGCCTCGGGCTCCTCGTGCTCGTGCGAGGTCGGTGCCGGCGCGTCGCGTCGCCGGGCAAGCCTGGGGTCGCTGGTGGGCTTGCTCGCGGCCGCGGGTCTGTCGATGGCGCGCCGCCGGCGTCGAAGCGGGTGACATGCGGCTCGAGGGGATAGGACTCGACGTCGGCTCGACCACCGCGAAGGTGGTCGCGGCCCGCGGCGGTCGGATCGTCCACCGGAGCTACCGGCGCCATCGGGGCGAGTGCCTCGCATGCGCCGAGTCCATGCTCGGCGAGGCCATTGCAGTGGTGGGCGCCGACGCTCCCAGGTTCGTGACCGGCTCGGCCGGCTCGCGGCTGAGCGCGCCGCTCGCGGCTACTTACGTGCACGAGATCCATGCGCTCGCCCTCGCGGTGCGCACGGTCGCGCCGGACGTCCGGACCGTCATCGAGCTGGGCGGGCAGGACGCCAAGATGATTCACCTGGACGCCGACTCGTTCTCCAGCGAGATGAACGAGCGCTGCGCCGCAGGGACCGGCGCGACGCTCGACCGGTGCCTGTACCGCCTCGGCGTCGACGCGGACGCGCTGACGCGCATCGCCATCCCGGGTGACGCAGAGCTGCCGCTCGTCTCTGCCAAGTGCGGAGTGTTCGCGGAGACCGATCTCGTCCACCTCGCCAAGAGCGGCGTCTCCCTGCCCCTGGTGCTGGCGGCGCTGCTCGATGCCGTCGTCCGGGGCAACCTGGCCGTGCTGGCGCGCGGGCGGCCGCTCGCGCCGAAGGTGCTGCTGCTGGGGGGGCCTCACGCGCACTTCCCGGCCTTGGCGGCCGTGTGGCGTCGACACCTGACCGCGCGCTGGCGAGAGCTCGGCATCCCCCACGGCGTCGGGGACGACGTACGTGTGCCGCCTCTCGCGGAGTACTTCGCCGCCGAGGGAGCGTTGCGCTCCGCCGTCGAGCTGGCTCGCCTCGCCGCCGCGCGCGGTGGGGGCGGGTCGCGCCGGCTGTCCCTCGCCTCGACGACCTCCGGGGCCCGCGTCCGGGCCGCGTTGCGGACCACGGTCGCGGGACCCGACGTCCGCCTGCGGGCCGTACCCCCGCGCGTCGCGGCGTCCCGAAACGGGGGGCTCGCGCTCGGCCTCGATGCCGGATCGACGACCATCAAAGCGGTCGTGATCGACGATCGCGACGTACCCGTGGCGCGGGCCTACCGCCGTGCAGAGCACGGACCGCTCGAGGACGCCCGAGCGATCCTGTCGCAGCTGGCGCGAGAGCTCGGACCCGACGCGGGCCGCATCACCTCGTTCAGCGTCACAGGGTACGCGGCCGGGATCATCGGGCCCGTGCTCGGCGCCGACGCCGATCCCGTGGAGACGCTCGC
>VFSW01008685.1_pt1 | contig 14564 bp, 15 predicted proteins | sample 5358111 | NCBI WGS metagenome assembly VFSW01 (sample SAMN11554181, study PRJNA540505) | mine drainage metagenome | isolation source: sediment from site ElyBrook_90M | place: USA: Ely Copper Mine, Vershire, VT | collected 2017 | reverse complement strand
AGAGCTCCGCCGACGTCACGGCCTCGGCAGGCCCGCCGTTCGCCAGCTCGGCGAGGGCGCGTAGCGCGTACTCGGCCGTCGTCGTCAGGAGCGGAGGCCCCTGCCCCGCCTTGGGGAGCGCCCGCGTCAACGGACCCTCGGGTCCACGAAGGGTCTGCAGGCGCCGCGCACCTCTAGCGCCGGGGTCACTGGATGCCTCTGTCGACGAAAGGACTGCACTGGGCGCGCAGACCTTGCGTCGCTGCCGTTTTCCTCGACAACTCAGTGGAGCCAAAAGTCCGCTGATCGTCGTCGTGGCCCCTCTGGAACGGCCGTTGCTCTCCCCGCGGCGAACGCAGTGGACGGAGGCCCGAGATGAAGACCTGGACGAGGCACGTAGCGCTGGCCATCGCAGTGACTTGCGGCATCGCAATCGCGGCGGCTTGCACGAACAAGGCCGAGCAGCAGGCGGCGACGCAGGGCGGCACCACGGCCCTCGGCGCGTCGGAGGACCTCAAGGCGCTGATGGCGGCGCGCGGCCTGTCGGAGGCCGACGTGGAGGCCGCGCTCAAGACGTACACGCCCACGGGCAAGAAGGACGAGTACCTCATCTTCGCGTCGGGCGGGCACTCGGGGCAGGTCCTGGTCATCGGGGTTCCCTCGATGCGACAGCTCAAGACGATCGCCGTGTTCACGCCGGAGCCCTGGCAGGGGTACGGCTACGGTGACGAGAGCAACAAGATACTCGCGGGCGCGATGCAGGGCACGCACGCTCTGTCCTGGGGAGACGTGCACCACCCCGCGCTGAGCGAGACGGGTGGCGACTACGACGGGCAATTCCTGTTCGTGAACGACAAGGCCAACGGCCGCATCGCCGTCATCGACCTCGCCGACTTCATGACGAAGCAGATCGTGGTCGACCCGCTGGTCGGCAGCAACCACGGCGGCGCGTTCGTCACGCCCAACACCGACTACGTGATCGAGGGCAGCCAGTACCCGACGCCGCTCGGTCGCGACTACGCGCCTCTGTCCGACTACCAGGCCAAGTACCGCGGCCTGGTGATGTTCTGGAAGTTCGACCGCAAGAAGGGTCGCATCGTCCCGGAGCAGAGCTGGGGCATCGAGCTGCCGCCGTACTCGCAGGACCTGTCCGACGCCGGAAAGCTCGTCAGCGACGGCTGGGCGTTCCTCAACTCGTTCAACACCGAGATGGCCACGGGCGGGACGCTGCAGGGCAAGCCGGCGATCGAGAGCGGCGCCTCGCAGAACGACATGGACTATCTCCACATCATCGACTGGAAGAAGGGCGAGCAGCTCGTCGCGGCGGGCAAGGCGACCACGATGAAGGGGCTCAGAGTGCTCCCGCTGCAGGTCGCGGCGGACGAGGGCGTCCTCACCTTCGTGGGCGAGCCCAAGAGCCCGCACGGCTGCGACGTCACGCCCGACGGAACGGCCATCGTCGTCGCGGGCAAGCTCGACACGCACACGACCGTCTACGACTTCGCCAAGATCAAGGATCTCATCGCGAACAAGAAGTTCGAGAGCAAGGACGCGTTCGGCGTGCCGGTGCTCGCCTTCAAGGACGCGATCCGCGGTCAGGTGGAGGTGGGCCTCGGGCCGCTGCACACGCAGTACGACGACAAGGGCAACGCGTACACGAGCCTGTTCCTCGAGAGCAAGGTCGCGAAGTGGTCGGTCAAGGACCTCAAGCTGCTCGAGAAGATCAGCGTCCACTACAACATCGGGCACATCCTCGCGGCCGAGGGCGACACGGTGAGCCCCGACGGCAAGTACGTCGTCGCGATGAACAAGATGTCGATCGATCGCTTCACCGGCGTCGGCCCGCTGTACCCGCAGAACTTCCAGCTCATCGACATCTCGGGCGACAAGATGCGCATGCTCTACGACCTTCCCATCGGGGACGGCGAGCCGCATTACGCCCAGATGATCAGGGCGGACAAGCTGCACCCGGTCAAGATGTACACGCCCGCCGGCTTCAACCCGTACACCGGGGGCCGCGATCCCAACGCCACCGAGGGCGGCAAGGAACGCATCACGCGCAACGGCGACCAGGTCGACGTCTACATGACGGCGGTGCGCAGTCACTTCACGCCCGACCAGATCGAGGTCAACGAGGGCGACACGGTGAACCTGCACATCACGAGCATCGAGCAGGCCGAGGACCAGACCCACGGCTTCACGATCGACATGTACAACGTCAACCTGAGCCTGGAGCCCGGCAAGAGCGAGAACGTGACGTTCAAGGCCGACATGCCCGGCGTCTACCCGTTCTACTGCACCGAGTTCTGCTCGGCCCTGCACCTGGAGATGACGGGCTACCTGCTCGTCAAGCCGAAGGGCAAGTAGGCCGGCGAATCGCGAAGGAGGCGAGTCATGCTGGCCCTCGAGAGCCAAGACCTTTCACGGCAAGACGCGCACAAGCACCTCGCCGTCGTCGGTGACGCAGCGGCGCAGCACGGCGCCTGGCACTGGGGTCAGCGCTGGGGTGTCGTCGGCCTCGCGGCCCTCGCCATGGCGACCTACGTCGCCTCGTTCTTCCAGGACTGGTGGAGGCTGACGCTCTACGCGCCGCAGTACCCGCACGGGCTGCGCCTGACGATCTCGCTGACGGGTATGGGCGGCGACGTCCACGAGATCGACATGCTCAACCACTACATCGGCATGGGCCACCTCGCCGAGGCGGCCCGGTTCGAGCGGCACTACGCGGCGTGGGGCGTGGGCTTCGTCGCGGTGCTCGTGCTCGCGATGACGCTGTTGACCGGACGAAAGCTCGGCAAGCTGATCGTCCTTCCGGGGTTCGCCTTCCCGCTCGCGTTCCTGGCCGACGCGTTCTACTGGATGCACACGTTCGGGCACCACCTCGATCCGAGGGCGCCGCTGCACATCCCCGCCTTCACGCCGCAGCTCTTCGGCAACGGACAGATCGGGCAGTTCATGACGTTCGCCACGCCCGCCGCCGGCTTCTGGCTGGCCAGCTCGGGGCTCGTCTTCCTCGCCGCGGCCGCGCTTCTGCGCCAGCGTGTGTGCAGAGCCTGCCCGCAGGCCGGTGACTGCGGCCGCCTCTGCCCGAGTGCTCTGATCGGACCTCCACGCAAGAGGGAGGCCGCGTGAGCCGCTCGCACGCCGCCCTGCTCACTGCAGCCGCGGCGCTTCTCGCGCTCGCCGTCGCGGCGCGCGCGCAGGGGCGCTCGGGCGACCTGCACGGTCCTGCCCCGCTCGCCGAGGACGCAGGCCCGATCGAGCAGCGGGCGCCATCCGGTGCCTTCGTCGTCTCCGATGCGGCGGCTCTCTCTGCGGCGCTCGCAGACCCGCTGGCTCCGGTCGCGATCTGGCTTCGTCCCGGCACCTACCGCGGAGACTTCGTCGTGGCGCGAACGGTGGAACTGCACGGCGAGCCCGGTGCCGTGCTGGAGGGGTCGGGATCCGGGACGGTGGTCACCATCACGGCGGACGACGCCTGGATCGACAACGTCGCCGTCCGCCACTCGGGGCGCCGCCACACGGTGGAGGATGCGGGCATCAAGGCGAAAGGCGCCCGCGTTCGCGTGACGAACGTCGCCGTGAACGACGCGCTCTTCGGCGTCACCTTCGAGCCCTGCTCCGGCTGCCTGCTCGAGCACTCCCGCATCCGCGGCCTCGCCGACGAACCGGAGCTGCGCGGTGACGGGGTCAAGCTCTGGGAGGCGTCCGACTCCATCGTCCGACGCTGCGTCATCGAGGACGCGCGCGATCTCGTCGTCTGGTACTCGCGCCGCGTCGTGCTCGAACAGAACACGGTGCGTCGCGGCCGCTACGGCACGCACTTCATGTACGCGCACGACTCGGTCGTCCGCGACAGCCGCCTGGAGTCGAACGTCGTCGGGATCTTCGTCATGTACTCCAACCGGCTGCACGTGGAAGGCAACGTCCTCGCTGGCGCACGAGGTCCGGCGGGCGTGGGCGTCGGCTTCAAGGAGAGCGATGGCGTCGACGTCCGGGACAACTGGATCGTCGCCAACACGTCGGGCACCTACATCGATCGCTCTCCGCGCTCGGCCGCCACGCCGGTGGCGTACGAGCGCAACGTCTTCGCCCTCAACGACGTGGCGCTGCGCCTGCACAGCTCCGAGGAAGGCCTGAGCTTCCTGTCGAACGACTTCCACGAGAACGTCACCGTGGCCGAGGTCGAGGGCGGCGGCGACGCCCTGGCGGTCCGGTTCGAGGGCAATCACTGGACGGAGTACGAGGGCTACGATCTGGATCACGACGGGCGCGGCGACGTCGCCTTCGAGGTCAAGCAGCTCTCCGGCGAGCTGACCGACGCCCACCCCGCCCTGCAGTTCTTCGAGGGGACGGGGGCGATGAGCGTCATCGACGCCATCGCCCATGCGGTCCCCGTGCTGGCCGCGCACCGCGTCCTGGTCGATCTGCACCCTGCGATGACGGCGCCGCGGCCCGGGGGAGGTGCCGTGTGATCGAGGTCTGCCACGTGTCCAAGTCCTTCGGCGTCGTGCGGGCGCTCGACGACGTGTGCCTGCGCATCGAGCCGGGGCAGCGCGTCGGGTTCGTCGGCGCGAACGGCTCCGGCAAGACGACCTTGATGCGCGCGATGCTCGGGCTGGTGCGCGTCGAGGGACTCGTGAACCTCGGCGGCATCGACGTCGCGCGACAGCCGGAGCTCGCGTTGCGCGCGGTGGCCTACATCCCGCAGATCGCCCCCCCGATCGAGGCCCCCGTGCAGGAGGTCGTGCGCGCGATCGCAGCGCTCCGTCGAGTCGACCCCTCGGCCGTCGCCGCGCGGGCACGCCGGCTGGGGCTGGTGCTCGATCAGATCAGCGGCACCCGCTTTCGCGATCTGTCGGGCGGCATGCGCCAGAAGCTCCTCGCCGCGCTCGCCCTGGCCGCCGAGCCCCAGGTCCTCGTGTGCGACGAGCCCACGGCCAACCTCGACCGAAGCGCACGCGGCGCCTTCTTCGAGATGGTGGGCGCCCGGGGCAAGGGCGCCGTCACCGTGCTGTGCTCCCATCGCGTCGAGGAGATCGAGCAGCTCGTCGATCGCGTCGTCGAGCTCGACGCGGGCCGCATCGTGCGCGATGCCGCGGCGTGCGAGGTCCTCGACGATCTCGCGCGGTCGGAGACCCCGCTGCTGAGGCTCGTCCGATGAGGTCGGCCGCCGTCTCCCTCGTGCTCCTCGCCGGCTTCGCCTGCCAGGACGCGTCGTCGCCCGTCGATCCGGTCTGGGGCAAGCAGGCCTGCGCGAGCTGCTCGATGCTCGTCAGCGACCGGCGCTTCGCCGCCGAGCTGGTCACGGGCGACGGCGCGCGCGTCTTCTTCGACGATCCCGGATGCATGGCGACGTGGCTCTCGGAGGGCCACGGCTCCCCGCGACACGCCTGGGTCCACTCGGCCGCCGACACCTGGATCGACGCGCGCACCGCTCGCTACGCGCGGCGGCAGGCGTCGCCGATGGGCTTCGACTTCGCGCCGAGCGCCGCTGGCGACGCCGCGTGGGCCGACGTCGAAGCGAGCGCGCGCGCTCGTGCGAGCAAGGTGCTCGAGTGATGGCCACCTTCGCGAGCCCCCGGGCGGCGTTCTTCCGCCTCGAGCTGGCCGACGCGCTGCGCTCGCGCTGGATGATCTTCACGGCGACCGCGTACGTCCTGGTCTTCGGCGCGTTCGTCTGGCTGGGGCTGCGCGAGTCGAGCGTCCTGGGCTTCACCGGCCTGTCGCGCGTGGTCCTGAACGTCTCGAACGCGGTGGTGGTCGTGCTGCCCCTGGTCTCGCTCGTCGCGACGCACCAGAGCATCGTGCGCGCGCGCGCCACGGGGCTGTTCGAGCTGCTCCTGGCGCAGCCCGCGCGGCGCGAGGACTGGCTGCTGTCGGCGGTCGCCTCGCGCCTGCTGGTCATCGTGGGCCCGCTGGCGGTGCTGCTGCTGGGGGCGCTCGTGTTCGGAGCGACCTCGCACGAGTCGAGCCTGGCGCCGCTGGTCGTGCGCAGCGTGCTCGTGGTCGCGTCCCTGTCGCTCGGGTTCGTGGGGCTCGGCGTCTTCGTGTCGTCGGCCGCGCGATCGACGGAGAGGGCCACGGTCTACGCGCTCGTCGCCTGGCTGGGCGTGTCGGTCCTGCACGACTTCGGGCTCATCGGGCTGCTGCTCCGCTGGCACATCTCGCCACCCGTCGTCTTCGCCCTGGCGGCGCTCAACCCGGTCGAGGCGGCGCGCGTCGCCATCCTGAGCGGCGTCGATCCGGAGCTCTCCGTGCTCGGTCCGGTCGGCTTCTGGCTCGCCAACACGCTCGGCCCCCACTGGGCGCTGGCCCTGGGGGTCGGATGGCCCGTCGCCGCCGGCGCCATCGCCCTGCTCTTCGCCCGCCGCAACCTCCGCTGCTCCGATCTCGTCGGTTGATTCACTCTCGAAAGGAACCCGAATGAAAGCGCTCGCCGTACTCGCCACCTCCAGCGCCCTCACCTTGCTCTGCGCCTGCTCCAAGCCGAGCTCCGGCGGCGGCGTGACCTCGGCCCAGGGGATGATCACGCCCGCGGCGACCGAGATGTTCCAGGCTCGCTGCGTCCCGTGCCACGGCGCCACCGGGCACGGCGACGGCCCGGGCGCGGTGGCGCTCAACCCGAAGCCCCGCAACTACACGGACACGAACTGGCAGAAGAGCGTCACCGACGACCAGATCAAGAGGACGATCCTCTACGGGGGCGCCGCCGTCGGCAAGAGCGCGGCCATGCCCGCCAACCCGGATCTCGACGGCAAGCCGGAGCTCGACGGCCTGCTCGCGGTAGTTCGCGGTTTCAACGGCAAATGAGTCCCACGAAAGGGGAGCCCATCATGAACAAGATGCTGATCCTGGCCTCGTGCATCGCGCTGTCGGCATGCGCCAACGAGTCGAGCCCGGCAGGAAGTGGCACCGCTACCTCGGCCGCCGCCGCAGCCGCGACGCCGCCGGTCGCCGCGGCACCGGCTACCGCCAAGTCCGACGCGAAGACGGTCCTCGACGTCGCACTCGCCTCGCCCGACCACACCACGCTCGTGACGGCGGTGAAGGCGGCGGACCTCGTCGAGGTCCTCGGCAGCCCGGGCGGCGTGTACACTGTGTTTGCGCCCACCAACGAGGCCTTCGACAAGTTGCCCAAGGGCACGCTCGAGTCGCTGCTGAAGCCCGAGAGGCAGGCAGACCTGCGCAAGATCCTCCAGCACCACGTCGGCATCCCCGTCATCGTGACCAAGGACATGAAGGACGGCGACAGCATCCAGATGGCTGACGGCGGCAAGGTGGTCGTCCACGTCAAGAACGGAAAGGTCACCGTCGAGGGCGCCAACATCCTCGCGTCGATTCCAGCCTCGAATGGCATCGTTCACGTCGTCGACGCCGTGATCCTGCCCGTGGCCAAGTGAAGGGAGCGGAACCGAACATGCCCAGCCTGACCGAGTGCCTCGAGACCGATCACCGGCGCCTCGACGCCATCCTCATCCAGTGCAAGTCCCTCGCCTCGGCGGGTGGCTTCGCCGCCGCGGCCGACCGCTTCGTGACGTTCGCCGACGGGCTGTCGCGCCACATCGACGCGGAGGAAGACGTGCTCTTCCCGGCCCTTCAGGAGCACGCGCCGCACGCGATGGGCCCCGTCCACGTGATGCGCTCGGAGCACGCGCAGCTCCGCGAGCTGCTCGTCCTCATCTCGGCCGCGCTCCGCGCGTCGGATGCGGCCTGGCAGCCACGGGTGCAAGCCCTCGAGGACGTCCTGAAGGCGCACAACATGAAGGAAGAGCGCGTCCTGTATCCGATGGCGGACGAGGCCGCGGGCGAAGCTCCGGACGCAGGCGAGCTGCTAGCGAGGCTGACCGGCGTCCTCGAGGGAAGGGTGCACCCGCGCTGACCCATGCAGCCATCCCTGCCCCTCCACGGTGAAGCCCCCACGCGACCTGCGTCCCGGGCCGGCGTCGCGCTGGCCCGCAAGGGGTTCCGTCCGTTCTTCCTGCTCGCGGCGGCGTACGCATGCGCCATCGTACCGCTCTGGATCCTCGTCTTCACGGGCGTCGTACCCCCGGCCGCCTACCTCGATCCGGCCAGCTGGCACGCCCACGAGATGGTGTTCGGCTTCTCGGTCGCGGTCATCGCGGGCTTCCTGCTCACGGCCGTGGGCAACTGGACGCAGCGCGAGACGGTCGTCGGTGCGCCGCTGCTCGGACTGTCCGCCCTCTGGGTGGCCGGACGCGTGGTGATGGTCGCGCCCGCGCTCTTCCCGCGAGGCCTCCCCGCCGCGGTGGATCTCGCGTTCTTGCCCGCGCTGGCCGTGGTGCTGGCACGGCCCCTGGTGGCCTCGAGGAACTACCGCAACCTGGTGATGATCGCCGTCCTCGGCGCGCTGGTCGGCGCCAACTCGGTCGTCCATCTCGGCGCGCTCGGGGTGCTGGCGGCCGGGGCGCCGAGGCACGCATGCCTCGTCGGTATCGACGTGGTGGTGCTCGTCATCCTGATCATGGCCGGCCGGGTGTTCCCGATGTTCACGCGCAACGCCACCGGGGCGACGAACCTCCGCTCCAGTCCGGCGCTCGACGGGCTCACGGTCGTGGGGATGGCGGTTCTCACGATCCTCGACGCCATCGACCGCGACGGTCCGGCCGCGGCAGCGGGCGCCGGGATCGTCGGCGTCCTCGCGATCGCGCGCGCGGCGCGGTGGGCCACGTGGCGCGCCGCGCGTGTCCCGCTCGTCTGGGTGCTTCACGCCGGCTACGCCTGGGCATGTGTCGGCCTGCTGCTCCGCGCGCTCGCCGGCTTCGTTCCCGCCGTCCCCGCATCGCTGGCGACCCACGCGCTCACGGTGGGCGCCATCGGAACGCTGACCCTGGGGATGATGGCCCGGGTCGCCCTCGGACACACGGGACGCCCGCTCGTCGCCCCAAGGGCCATGGCATGGTCGTTCGGCATGATCGTGGCTGCCGCGTTCGCTCGCGTCGTCGTTCCCCTGCTGGCGCCTGCGGCGTACGTCCACGCGCTCGTCGCCGCGGCCGTGCTGTGGACCGCCGCGTTCCTCGTGTACCTCGTGTCGTATGGTCCCGTCCTCTGGGCGCCCAGGCTCGACGGCAAGCCCGGGTAGTGGATGAAAGCGCTCTACCTCCTCTGCGTCGGCCTCCACGTCTTCGCCGCGATGACCTGGATCGGCGGCATGGCGTTCATGGTCCTCATCCTCATCCCCACTCTTCGAAGGAGCACCGACGCCCCCGAGATGCGCCTGCGCCTGCTCCACGACCTCGCCCTGCGCTTTCGCACCATCGGGTGGATCGCTCTCGGAACGCTCCTCGTCACGGGCGCCTGCAACCTCTGGTTCCGCGGCGTCACCGCGGCCGACTTCTTCACCGGTCGCACCTTCGCCCTCGGCGACTGGGGGCGTCACCTCGCCGAGAAGCTCTGCGTCGTTCTGGCGATCCTCGCCATCAGTGTGTCCCACGACTTCTGGATCGGACCCCGCGCCGTCCGCCTCGCGCAGCAGGCGCCGGGCTCGCGGGAGCGCGAGCGCTTCCGCAAGCTGGCCTCGTGGGCGGGCCGACTGAACTTCGCGCTCGCGCTCGTGGTGCTGGCGCTGGCGATCCAGCTTGTCCGGTGACGTAGGCAAGCCTGGGAGAGGACGCCGTTCCCATGCGCAACGTCATTGACTAACTGGACATCGGTCCTAAAGTTAACGGCGTTAACCATGGCGTCCCCCCTCGAACGTCGCGAGCGCGAGAAGGCGGAGCTGCGCACGAAGATCCTCGACGCCGCGCGCGAGCTGTTCGTCAGCGAGGGCTACGACGCCGTGACCATGCGCAAAGTGGCCGAGAAGATCGAGTACTCCCCCACCGCCATCTACCTGCACTTCGCCGACAAGGACGCGCTCATCCGCGAGCTGTGCCACCACGACTTCGGCACGTTCGCGGATCGCTTCGCCCAGGCGGCGTCGGCGCCGGACCCGATCGAGCGCCTCGGCCAGGCCGGACGGGCTTACGTCGACTTCGCGATGGCGTACCCGCAGCAGTACCGGTTCATGTTCATGACGTCGCGCCCGGCCGTCGAGCCCGACGGCGAGGAAGCGGCCGATCCCGCGCGCAACGCGTACCTGTTCCTGCGCATGACCCTGGCTCAAGCGATCGAGGAGGGGCGTCTGCGGCCCCAGCTGTCGAACGCCGACCTCGTGGCGCAGACGGTCTGGGCGGCCATGCACGGCGTCGTGTCGCTCCAGATCGCCATGGGCTGCGAGGAGGGCTGGATCGACTGGAAGCCCATCGAGAATCGGACCGCGGCGATGATGGACCTGATCTTCCGCGCGCTGCTGCCCGAGGGTGCCGCGCAGCGACCGCGCGCTCGCAAGGCCAAGGCGAAAGGGCGGCGGTGATCCATGGTCGATCTCGCGCTCAAGACCCTGCTGCACGACAAGCTGCGCTTCCTCATCACCGTCGCGGGCGTGGCGTTCGCGGTCACGCTGGTCCTCGTCCAGGGCGGCCTCTTCGTGGGCATCCTCGACAACGCGACGATCACGATCGAGCACCTCGACGCGGACCTGTGGATCACCTCGCGGAACACGCCCAACCTCGACTTCGTCCACGACTTCCCCGAGAGCTACGTCAACCGCGTGCGCGACACCGAGGGCGTCGAGCGGGCCGACAACCTCATCCTGACCTTCGTGAACGTGAACCTGCCCACCGGCGCGCAGGAGAGCGCCGTCGTCTACGCCCTCGAGGACTTCGGCGCGTGGCACTTCCCGTGGGACCTGCGCCAGGGCGCGACCGAGGACCTCAAGCGAGGCCCGTACGTCATCTTCGACGACTCCGCCGCCAAGCGCTTCGGCGCGTTCCAGGTGGGCGACTACCGCGAGATCCAGAACGCACGCTTCGAGATCATCGGCACGACGCACGGCGCCAAGAGCTTCACGACCACGCCGCTCATCTTCATGGACTACGACCGCGTGCAGAGCCTCAACCCGGATCTGCTCCGCGGCAACACGAGCTACGTCCTGGTCAAGGCGAAGCCCGGCGTCGACGTCGGCGCGCTGAAGGCGGCGCTGGCTGCGAAGCTGCCCTACAACGACGTCTACACGAAGACCGAGTGGTCAGCACGCTCGCGCAGCTACTGGATCGTCAACACGGGCATTGGCTTCAACGCGTTCCTGACCGTGTTCCTCGGATGCCTCGTCGGCATCGTGGTCGTCGCGCAGACGCTCTACACGTCGACGATGGAGCACATCAAGGAGTTCGGCACGGTGAAGGCCATCGGCGGCAGCAACGCCGACATCTACAAGATCCTCGCGCGGCAGGCGGGCGTGTCCGCGGTCGTCGGCTTCGTGATGGGCGTCGTGCCGTCCTTCGCCCTTCGCCCGCTCGTGGAGAAGGCGGACCTCAAGCTGATCATCCCGCCGGAGTTCACCGCCCTGGTCTTCGCGGGCACGCTGGTGCTCTGCCTCGCGGCGGCAATGATCTCGTTCCGCAAGGTCGCCTCGATCGATCCGGGGCTCGTCTTCCGGACGTGAGGATGCGATGACCCACCCCGCCATCGAAGCCGTCGACATCCGCAAGACCTTCCGCGAAGGGCGCGAGTCGGTGGAGGTCCTCAAGGGCGTGTCGCTCAGCGTCGAACCGGGCGAGGTCGTGGCGCTCGAGGGGCCGAGCGGATCGGGCAAGACGACGCTGCTGTCCATCGTCGGCTGCATCCTCACGGCGACGAGCGGTCGCGTGGTGGTCGATGGCGCGGAGATCGATCCGGGGCGTCCGGGGCGGCTGCCGCAGATCCGCAAGAAGTCGATCGGCTTCGTCTTCCAGCAGTTCAACCTCTTCCCTGCCCTGACGGCGCTGGAGAACGTGGAGTACGCGCTCAACGTCAAGGGCCGCAGCGGCTCGATCGCCCACGCCGAGGCCGAGCGGCTGCTCGACGTCGTGGGTCTGTCCGATCGCAAGCACTTCCTGCCGCGGGACCTGTCGGGCGGGCAGAAGCAGCGCGTCGCCGTGGCGCGTGCGCTCGTGGCCGACCCCGCCGTCCTGCTGGCGGACGAGCCGACCGCGAACCTCGACTCGCAGGTCGGCACCCAGATCCTCGAGATCTTCCGCGATCTCGCCAGGCAGCAGTCGCGCGCGCTGCTCATCGTGACGCACGACCCGAAGGTGCGCGACGTCAGTGATCGCGTCGTGAAGATCCGCGACGGTCTCATCGCAGCGTAGAGCCGAGGAGCGAGTCATGAACACCATGGAGACGGTCAAGCGCTACGGCTGGAGGCTGGTCATCGTGGCGGCGATCGTGGCCGTGTTCGCGCTGCAGTGGCGCAGCATGGGCGGCACGCTGTCGCGCCCCGGCACGCCCTCGGCCCAGGCCTCCGAGCGACCCGCGAGCCACGGAATCCACGCCGACGGCCGCGTCGTCACCTACCCCGGCGCGCAGGTCGTCGTCGGGACCGACGTCGGCGGGACGATCAAGAGCCTGCCCGTGCTGGAGAAGACGCACGTGAAGAAGGGCGACGTGCTCGCCGAGATCGAGGCGAGCGAGCAGAAGGCGGCCCTGGCGGAGGCGCGCGCCCGGATCTCGGAGGCGGACGTCGACATGCGTCTCTTCGACGTGGAGCTCGACCGCTCTCGCACGCTCCTCACGAAGGACGTGGTCCCCCAGGACGTGGTCGACCGCTCCCTGCACGACCGGGACGCGGCGAGAGCGCGGCGTGATTCGGCCGCCGCGACGGCCTGGCGGCTCGCCACCGTGGTCGCCAAGACCCGGATCGTCTCGCCGATCGACGGCGTCGTGACCGAGCGCCTCGCCGAGCAGGGCGAGACCGTGCCCGCGGGCGCGCGCCTCGTCTCGGTGGCGGACCTCTCCCGGCTCCGGATCGAGGCGGAGGTCGACGAGTACGACGCGGCCCGGGTCGCCGTCGGCCAGCCCGTCGTCATCCGCGCCGAGGGACTGTCTGCGAGCGGCTGGCGCGGGGTCGTCGAGGAGATCCCCGACACCGTCACGTCGCGCAGGATCAAGCCGCAGGACCCGGCTCGGCCGTCGGACATCCGCGTCCTGCTCGTGAAGATCGCGCCCGTCGATCCCCTCCCGGTGAAGCTGGGGCAGCGCGTCGAGCTGGAGATCGCGACGGCTCCGTGACTACTGCCACAGCGGCCCGAACTTCTTCGTCCCCAGCTCCATGAGCGGACCGCACCCGGGCATGCTCGTTCGCCCGATGTACTGCCTGGCGTCGGTCCGCAGGTCGTAACAGAACCAGGGTCCCACCGCGGAGCGCACCGCGAGCATGTCGCCCTGCATGACGCCGAACTTGGCGTCGTCGGGCTCCCACACGCCGCTCGCCGTGGACAGGAGCATCATCGGCTCGTCGGGGCTCGCCGGGCGCAGGAGCGAGCGCCCGACGAGCTGGTCGGCGAAGGGCATCGACGGACGCTGGTCGAGCACGCCAAGCAGGTCCAGCAGCGTGGCGTGAACGTCCTGCGTGTAGGTCCGCCGATGGGCCCACGTGCCGAGGGCGTCGCGCTGCGCGTCGTCCAGCACCTCGGGCCCCGCGACCAGGAAGCCCGGGACGCGCACCTGCTCCTCGAAGAGCGACGACAGGTGGTACAGGCCCCCGTGCTCCCGGAACTGCTCGCCGTGGTCGGACAGGAAGACGACCGCCGTGTCGTCCCAGCCCGGGAGCGCGCGGAGCTGCCCGAGCATGTCCGCCACGGTGCGCTCCTGCATCAGGACGCTGTTGAGGTAGTGGTTGTGCATCGCGGTGATCTCTCCCACCGGGGACGGGTCGTGCGGCGAAAAGGGCTGCAGATCGTCGGCGACGCGATACGGCCAGTGGGTGTTCGACAGGTGCAGCACCGCGAAGTACGGCGTGCCCGCGGGCACGTCGTGGACGAACGAGACCATGCGGGCCGTCGCGTTCTCGTCGGGCGCGCCGACGTGCGGATCGGGCGCGTTGCCGAGGTCCATGGCGCTCGCCTCCACGTCGATGCCGGCTCGCTCGAGGAAGGCGCCGAAGTCGTCGTAGCGCAGGTTCTGCGAGCCGATGTACGCCGTGCGGTAGCCCAGGCTCCTGGCGATCTCCCAGAGGACCGCGGCGTGGTGCATCGTGCGGAAGTCGGCGTCGGGCGCCAGGCCCGTCCACAGCATCACGCACGCCGAGAACGTGCCCGACGACTGCGTCGTGAGACTGCCGAGCGGGATGCGCTCGGGGACGACCGGATCGAGGAAGCGCGCCTTGCAACCCAGCGACGGGGCGGAGCACAGCGCGTCGGCGCGCACGCTCTCCGTCACGATGAGCAGGATGCTCGGCCGGTGCGCCGGCGGGATCAGCGGCGGCATCGGATCGGGCTCCCGCAGCGAGATGCCGCGCTTGACCCACCCCCGTCCGGTCACCGCGTCGCGCAGCGCGTGCATCACGCCGTGAAAGAAGCAGGTGTCGGGGGGGGCGGCCTGGAGCGAGCGGGACTCGACGAAGTCGACCCAGAAACAGGACACGGCCACGGCGAAGCCCGCGATCGGAAGGTACGGGGCAGCGCGCCGGGCCGGCCCCCCCGGCCGCCCGGCCCCCCCCCTGAATATAAAGCAAGCCCCCCAGCCGAAGCCGCTCAAACACCCCA
>VFSW01008684.1_pt1 | contig 14566 bp, 10 predicted proteins | sample 5358111 | NCBI WGS metagenome assembly VFSW01 (sample SAMN11554181, study PRJNA540505) | mine drainage metagenome | isolation source: sediment from site ElyBrook_90M | place: USA: Ely Copper Mine, Vershire, VT | collected 2017 | reverse complement strand
GCATCTGTGATCGGGGGGCCTTCCAGTTGTCTAGCGATGTGGCCCCGCAGACCGTCCAGACTCCATGTCCTCTGGTCGTCGTGGCGTGTCTTGTCGGTCATGACTGAGTGGATTGGCAGTGTCCGGCGGTGCTTTCTCGCCCGGCAGGGCGAGCCCGGGTTCCCCTCGACCCGTTCTGGTCGAGATACCTGTCACTGGCTGGCCAGGATTATTGGTGCTGGTCGCGGGTTGCCGGTTGCCGCTGGTTCCATAAGCGTCACCTGGCAGGCGTCTGCCGTCATGGGCTGGGCGGACGTCCTGACTGCGAAGCCGGATTCGGGCATGATGTGACTGTCCGCGTTCTTGGCGCTAGGGGGAGCGGGTCATGGTGATCGAGGTGGGGATTGCCGCAGGGTATGTGGTCGCGTGGGCGATGCGGAAGGCCCGGCGGGTCGGGGGCCAACTGGATGCCGAGGCGGACGCCGTGATCGACGCGAGCCTGGAGCGGCTGCACGAGGTGGTCGAGAGCAAGCTGGGCGGTCATCCGGTGCTGGCGGAACTGGTGGAGGAGGCGGCGGCCGACGGGGAGGTGACCGACCTGACCCGGCAGCAGTTGGAGCTGGCGATCGCCGCGGCTGCCCGTAAGGATGATGCGTTCGGCCAGGCGGTGACCGAGTTGCTTACTCGCCTGCGGGAGGCCGAGCGGGCCTGCGGTCACGCGGTGATCGCGGGTGCGGGGTCGGCCGTGTTCAGCGGGGACGTTCACGTCCGGGCGGAGGGCGGAGGAATCGCGTTCGGCCAGGTCGCCGGTGACGTGAGCGTGGGAACCGGCGGTGCAGGAGAGCCGTTAGCGCAGCGCGATCCGGAACGAACGCGGGATGATATTTCGGGGTCAACCCACGTCCATGCCCAGGACGGCGGGAACGCGTTCGGTCACGTCGGGCAGGTGATCATCCAGGGATCTGCGCGTCGACCCGCCCGATCGGCTTACCTTCAGCAGGTGAGGCGCATCGCCCCGCCCGAACTCAAGGGCCGGGAAGTAGAACTGGCTGAGCTGGCGGCGTTCTGCCGGGAGCCGGGCCGGGGCGCGTACCTGTGGTGGCAGGCGGGAGCGTGGGCGGGAAAGTCGGCATTGCTGTCAACGTTCGTCTCGAAGTCCGCATCTGAGATGGCCCCGCGGGTGCGGGTCGTGTCGTTCTTCATCACGGCGCGGATAGCGGCGCAAAGCACTCGGGCGGATTTCGCGCTGGTGCTGCTTGAACAGCTAGCGGAACTGACTGCGGCGGAACTTCCGGACGTGCTGCCAGAGGCGACCCGGGAGGCGTTCTTGCTGGATCTGCTCGCCCAGGCCGCGGTCGCGTGCCAGGACGCGGGCGGTCGGCTGGTGCTTGTGGTGGACGGGCTGGATGAGGACCGTAGCGTGACCACCGGTCCTGACGCGCAGAGCATTGCCGGGCTGCTGCCCGCGGAGCCGCCAGCGGGAATGCGGGTGATTGTGGCCGGGCGGCCCAACCCTCCTGTCCCTGACGACGTACCTGACTGGCACCCGCTGCGTGAGCCGGGCATCGTGCGCACGCTTGATGAGTCGGAATTTGCCAGGGACGCCCGTCGGCTGGCCCGGCAGGAGCTGCGGGGACTGCTGAAAGGCACCGAGCTTGAGCAGGACTTGCTGGGGTTGGTCGCCGCGGCCGGGGGCGGCCTGTCTGGTGCTGACCTGGCGGAGTTGACCGAAGCGCCGCTGTGGCAGGTCGAGGAGATAACGCACGGGGCGGCCGGCCGCACGTTCAGCCGCCTGGCAAGCCGATGGTCGCCGGACACTCGTCCGGAGGTGTACCTGCTCAGCCATGAAGAACTACAGGCCGCCGCGATCCAGTACCTCTCACCGCGACTGGATGGTTACCGTGACTGCCTCCACGCCTGGGCTGACCGTTATCGTGGCAGAGGCTGGCCACGGGATTCACCCGAGTACCTGATCGGCGGCTATTACAGTCTTCTAGCGGATCAGGGAGATCTTTCCCGGATTGTCTCCTGTGCGTGTGACGAGGCCCGGCATGACTGGATGCTCAACGTGACCGGAGGAGACGCGGCGGCCCTGGAGGAAATCTGGGCTGCCTTGGAGCGCGTCGCCGCCATGAACGACCCGGACCTGCCGAGCGCTCTTGCCCTGGCCTGTCACCGGGACTTGGTTGCTGAACGCAATTACTTGATCCCAGTCAGGCTGCCTGCGGTCTGGGCCGCTCTCGGCCAGGCCGCCCGCGCCGAGGCGCTAGCCGGTGCCATCGACGAACCAGAAAAGCGGGCGGAAGCGCTGGCGCTGGTCGCTGAGGTAAGGGCCGAAAAAGAGCAACGGCAGGCCGAGGAGACGGTTCCCGATCCCGAGCAGTCGGCGGAAGATCTGGCACGGGCCGAGGAAGCGGCCTATGCCCTCACCGACCTGGACCGGCAGGCGAGAGACCTGACCCAGGTCGCCGAAGCGCTTGTCGGAGCGGGGCAGTACCAGCGGGCCGCAGCCGTTGCCACGCATGCTGAGAAAGCGGCTCGTTCGTTTCGGATCCCGTTCGGGCAGGCACCGTATCTGGCCGGCGTCGCAGGCGCACTGGCTAGGGCTGGCAGCTACCGGATCGCGGTGACGGTAGCCCGTTCGATCACCTGGCCCGATAGCCAGGGGGCTGCCCTCGCAGAGGTAGCAGCGGCGCTGGCCGAGGCCGGGCATCACGACCAAGCCGAAGCGACAGCCCGATCGATCGCCAGTCTTAAATACAGGTCGGAGGCCCTGTCACAGGTCGCGATAGCGCTGGGCGAGGCCGGGCAGCGCCAGCAGGCCGCTGCCATCGCCCAGCATGCCGGGGAAACAGCTCGCTCGATTACCTATGCCCCTAGCCGGTCAGAAGCCCTGGCACGCGCCGCCGAGGCGCTGGCCGGAGCCGGGCAGCGCGACCAAGCCGAAGCGACAGCACGCGAGGTCATCGACTCACCCACCCACAGCGACCCGTGGGCACTGTCGCCGGTCGCGAGAGGGCTGGCCAAGGCCGGCCAGTATCACGAAGCCGAGGCGGTAGCCCGGTCTATCGCCTCTCCTTATCCGCGCGCTCTGGCCCTGGCTCAGGTCGCAGAGGTGCTGGCCGCGTCGGGGCAGCACCGGCAGGCCGCCGCCATCGCCAGCCAGGCTGAGAAGGCGGCCCGCATGGTGGTCACCAATGCCTTCAGCGTGGCACCGATCGCGGAGGTGCTGGCCAGGGCTGGACTGCTCCGCCATTCTGAACTGGTAGTCCGTTTGATCCCTGACCCGGGGGAGCGTGAGGTAGCGATGGCGAGGGTTGTCCAAGCGCTTACCGGAACCGGGCAGCACGAGCAGGCTATGGCGGTCGCTTACTTGATTACTGACCCAGCTAGGCAGTCACTGGCCCTGGCGCGCGTCGCGTTGGCACTGGCTTCAGTGCAACAGAGCGAACTGGCCGCGGACACCGCCACTCAGGCGATGTATGCGGCTTATGCAACTGCCGAAGTGGATGTCCTTAGGATTTGCGAACCCTTGATGCGTGCCGCGCAGGCGCTCGCCAGAACGGGGCAGTTCCAGCAGGCCGAGACGATAGCCAGCGATATCTTCATTCCGTACTGGCAGGAGAAGGCCCTGTCGCGGATCGCGGAGGCGCTTGCCGCAACCGGACAGGATCAGCGGGCCGAAGCGATCGCCCGCTCGATCCCCGACCAGGAGCGGCGGGGAAAGGCTCTAGCACGCGTCACCGAAGTGCTCTTCCTGGCTGGACATATCCAGGCAGCTCGCCGCGTGGCGGTAACCACCTGCACCGCTGCGAAGTGGACGATCGCGGCGCGACCGGTCCTGATGTTGGACCCGTCCGCGTTCGCGACCCTGGCCTCGCGCTTTCGCATGAGCTGGCTAAGCGCGGCATCTTCAGAAGACAGTGCATTCGAGCTGTGAACAGGGACCCCTCACGGCAGCCGGTCTTCAGCCTCGGGCTGCGGGTGCCTTGATCGGCCTGCCGTCCCGGTAGATGCTGGTGGAGATCTCGTAGGCGCGGGCGAGGTCTGAGATGGCGGTCCTGCTGTAGCCGGTGCGCTGCCCGATCTCGGTGAATGAGAGCCGCTGCCCGTGGTGAAGGTCCCGGAGCTGCTCGCGGGAGATGGCGTAGCGTGCCCGGCGGCGGCGGGCGCCGCCGGCTGGGTCTGCGGGTGCCGGGTGGTCGAGGAGGATCGTCTGGATGGCGTCGCTGGTGGTTCTGAGGCGGCGGGCGATCGCCGCGGCGGAGACGCCGTCGGTGCGGGCGAGCTTGTGGACCTCGTTCGGGTCGAGGCTTGCGGGGTCGGTCCCGGGCAGGTCCAGGCCGTTGAGGAGGCTGGCCGGCGGCTGCCAGGCCACTGGCTCGTCCCGGATCTGGTGGTGTGCCAGGAATTCCTCTGCCACGCGGGTGAGCTCGGCGGCGAGCTCGGGTGTCAGGGCGGTGATGAAGGCGGCCAGCCTGGTCTTTGAGGCATGGTCGTCGCTGGGCCGGGGGAACGGCGCCCGGGTGAAGGGAAGGCCGCTGAGCCGGGTGAACAGCGCATGCCGGGCGTGCGGCGCGAGCCGCCTGGACAGCTGAAGATGGTCAGCGCGTTCGGTGCGCAGGCGGATGTCCTCCCACTGTGCATCGGGGAGCAGGCTGGTGTAGTCCAGGTGGCGCCGGCGTTCGTAGTCGATGACGGCTGGCTGGGTGTCGAGGTGGCCGGCGAGCACGGTCAGCGCGGTGCAGATGTCATTCCATTGCGGCGTGGCGTGCAAGTGCTGCAGGGTGGCGGTGACCATCCAGTGGGTGGTCACGCCGCCGAGGAGCCCGGCTGCTTCAGCATGGGTGAGCCGGGTGCCGGCCAGGAGCAGGGAAGCCGCGAGGGCCGGGCCCCGCACCCAGGGGTAGCCCTCTTGCGGCGGCAGGAGCCGGGCGGTCCACGCGGGCCAGAATGTGGAAGGGATAGCATGCCGGCGGGCACGCGCAAGGGCGCCGGTCGTGTCGAGGCGGACGGCGGGCGCGGGGGCAGCTGAACGGTAGCGCAGCTGGTCGCCCGGACGCAGGTCCGGGCCGAGTGCGGCGAGCTGGGCGCGGCGCAGGACGTCGCTGGTGCTGCGGCCCCAGTCGTCAAGGCCAGAGGCGTAGGTCGGGAGGCGGCCGGGACCGGCCGCCGTGGTGAGCCAGCGCAGCCGCTCTGCCGCGATCCCGGCGTCCTCGCTGGTCATGACCTGAACGGCATAGGACAGGCCGAGAGCCGCTGCTGCGGCCATGGGCGGCGCGGCGCCGACGCGGTGCTGGGCCGCGTGCTGGCTGGCTTGCTGCTGGCGGGCGAGCTGGTGCAGTTCGGCGAGCACCCGGTCGGAGGACGTGACACCGGGAATTTCGCCGTGCAGGGCGTGGGCGATGACACGGCCCGCGATCGCGCGCAGGTCGGCTAGCGCGGTGATGGTCGCCTGCGGCGCGACGGCGTAGAGCCCGAAGTTGGCGGTGGCACCGTCAATGAGCTGGTCGAGGGCCTGCTGGGCGGCCAGGACCGGGTGCCCGGCCGGGAGCCGCAGGGTAGGGGTCCGGGCGAGGTCGGTGCCGCAGCGCTGATGGCGGCGCCGGCCTGGCCGCTGGCTTTCTCCCGGCAGGGGAACGGGTGCCTCGCAGTGGCCCGGGGACGGCGGCAGGTGGCTCTCGCCGGCCCGGAAGCCGGGGATCCTGTCGCACGCGGGGCAGGTATCGGCCAGCAGGTGCTGGTGGGTGGTGCAGGCGAAGCTCCAGGTCAGACGCCAGCGGAGCTGCCAGCGTCCGCCCGTTTCGGCCAGGCAGCCGGGGCAGTAGCGTGATCCGCGGCCGCGGCCCCACATGGCGCGGAGGCTGACCCGGCGGCTGGCGTGGTCGATCATGATGGCACGCCGGTCATAGCGGGCCATCGTCATCGCGTGGAGGAGGGGAACGGCGACGCCCGCGGCGGCGCTGATCGCCTGCGCCTCGTGGTCGCGCAGCAGCACCACCCGGTTGGCGGGGATGTCGTCTTTCCGGAGGACGCTGTGCGGCCCGCCGGGCAGGCCAAGAGACCAGCACAGGTCGGTCAGCGGCACCTTGAGGCGGTGCGCGAGCGCGTCCAGCCATGAGTCCAGCGCTTCCCCCGGCAGCGGCGCCAGCCGCAGCGGGAGCGTCCTGCCTGGTTTCACGAGCCTCCGCTCCGTGCTGCCCGCCGGGTGACGGGCCGGGGACGGCTGGTCAGCCGACCGTCCGCGAGCGAGGCCGCCAGCCGGGTGCGGGCTGCCTCGGCCGCGGCGTCGTTCTTGACCTGGTCCAGCAGCCCGGTGTCCAGGCACTCGGCACCGGTGCGGATCGCACGCTGGCAGCCGCGGGCAACCAGTGTCATGAGCGAGCCGATATGGCCGGTGGAGCGGGCGAAGAGATAGTCCGACAGGTGGTCGGCGAGCATGCCGGGAAACTTGCCCGCGAGGACCAGCCGCTGCTCGACCGCCAGCAGCAGGCTGCGCCAGTGGTGGCGGTGCTCGTCGGTATCGATCAGGAAAGGGTCCAGGGTCAGTGCGGTGGTGCGGCGGCCGGTCTGGGCCAGGGACTCGTCGCCGTCGCTGTCGATCTCGCCGAACAGGCCGCGCTCGGCCAGGCCGACGCCGACGAACAGCAGGGTCACGGGGAACTCGTTGGCGATGTACTTGAAGTGGTTGCTGATCTCGGTCGCGCTGCGGTGCCTCGGGCGCAGGAAGTGCAGGTCATCGACCACTAGGACGCGTACTTCGCATGACAAGAAGCAGTCCAGCGCCCGCTGGCCGATCTGCGTGGTGGTGCCGCGGGCCTCGCCGGGATGGCCGAAGAAGTCGAGCATGGCCCGGTTGAAGTCCTTCATGCCGGTGTTGCCGGTCAGCCCGACCCGGCAGACCGGCCACCGCTCGTGCCCGTCCCCGGTGAACGGGCCGGACTCCGCGATCTCCCGCAGGTGGAACTTCCTCGCGAACGACAGCACCGCCGTTGTCTTCCCCAGGCCCGGGAACGCGTCGACCGCCACGGCGCCCTTCGCCTTGTCCCCGTCCTGCTGGCCGGCGTCGGCGATGTCCCACAGGTCCTCGTGCAGCGCGGCCAGCTGCGGGGTCCGGATCGGCCCCAGGTTCGCGTGCCAGACGCGCCGGTCCCGGTCGTGGGCCGCGCGGGCCGCAGGGCTGAGCGCCGACAGCTGCGCCGTCGTCAGCTGCTCGGGCATCACCCGGTCCGGGGCCTCCGCGAACCTCCGCCAGCCCTCCTTGTGCGCCAGCGTCAGGTTGTCCAGCCGCGGCCCTGGATCTGCGGGCACCGGGCTCACACGTCATCCAGAGCATCCGCGTAGAAGCCGTCCTCGACGCCGTCCGGGGCAGCGGGATCATCGAGTTCGTCCTCCTCGTCGTCATCCCCGTCGGCCTGCCCGGGGTAGGGCTGCTCGCCCTGGTCCCGGCCGGCCGGCTCGCCGACCGGGCCGGCATCTGCCTGGCCGAGCACCCGGGTCAGCGACGGCAGCGCGGCCAGCGGGTCGTCGTCCCCGGCTTCAGGTGCGAGGAGGGCCTTCTGCTCGCGAGACAGACGTAGCGCCATGCGCCGCTCGGCGGCGGTCAACCCGAGCCCGAGGTTCCAGCGCTCCAGCAGGGCGGCGACCGCCTGCTTGTCGTCCGGGTAGCGGTACTTCGACGCGGCCATCTTCCGGGCGAGTTCCAGCGCCTCCTCGCTGACCGGGAAGTCCACCGCCGGCGCGTGCTCCCAGGTCAGGACAGACCAGCGGCGGGTATCCGGGCGGCGGAAGTAGACGCGGGTGATGTCGTCCGGATCGACCTGGACCGGCCAGCGGCCCCGGGCCCTCGGCCCGGTGTAGGGGCTGGTCTGCCCGGCCAGGCCCGCCAGCGCCGGGCCGCGGTAGCGGCACGAGCGCAGCTCGACCCCGTAGTGGTGGATGGGCACCCATTCTGTCTTGAGGAACTCGTATGCCAGGTCCGGGTCACGCGGCACCTCGATATAGCCCGCGCGGGCCACCCCATGGTCGAACATCGCCGCCGGGGACAGCTCCAGCCCCGGCACCTGCGGGTCGGCCAGGCCGTCGTTTGGCGTGTGGTGATACACGCAGGCCGTCCACTCCCTGATGATCTCTTCGAGCTCGTGGAGGAAGAAGAACGCCTGCCCCTCCGGGGCAAGGCCACGGGAATACACGTCCGGGCCCTTGTAGGCGGGCAGCCACTGCAGCAGCCCCTCCCGCAGCGTCCGGAAAAACCGTTCGACCGGCCCCTTATCCCGGCCCGTGCGCAGCCTCGCCGGCTGGATCGAGATGCCCATCCGCTGGCAGACGCTGGTGATGTGCTCGGAGACGTAGACCTTGCCGTGGTCCACCACGAGCGTCTCGGGCACCAGCGCGGGCGACGACGCGCCGCCTTGCCTGGCCGCGTCGGCCATCGGGCCCTCGATCGCGTCCCGGTCCAGGACGATGCCGCGCGGGATGCCGTGATCGGGCCAGGCCGCGTGCGCCGCCCAGGCCGCGCCTGCGGGCCTGGGCCGGTATGCCTGGAACAAGGTCGCGGCGATGTCCACGGACTTCGTTGATACCGGGGTGACCCGGATGCCCGTGATGCAGCGCGAGTACCAGTCCATCGCGACGCTGAGTTCCGGCTGCACCCACCGGAACGTCAGCTGGTCGAGCGCGAACACGTCCAGCCGGGTGGTGTCCATCAGCAGGTACTCGCCCGGGCGGGTCGGGCGCAGCTTCCCGTACGCGCCTGCCGGCCGTGCCGCGATGTCCCGGCGGCGCTTCCCGCTGACCCCGAACGTCGGCTGCCGTCTCTCCAGCTCCGCCAGCCACCCGTAGGCAGTCGAACGCTTCGGCAGGCAGATCTCCTCACCCGGGTAACGAGCAGCCAGGCGCGGGCCGATGCTCTGGATGACCTTCGCCTTGCCCGGCGTCGACTCGTCCTTGTGCTCCCACATGATCTCCAGGGCCATCTCCACCCACCGCGGATCCGCACGGCCCAGCCCGCCCGAGCCCGCCTCACGGGCCGGTACCTCTCCCGCCAGTGCTGCCTCCCGCCCCTCGCGCGCGGCGGCGACCCGGCGCTTGACCGTGCGCACGCTCACCCCGCGCTCCGCTGCCTTCGCCCCGTACCGCTGCATGAGCGGCACCCCGGGCGCGTACTCAGGGCGCGGCTCTCCCGACCCGGCCAGCTCCTCCGACCCGGACCGGTAGCCGGACAGCACCTCGTTCACGTCCGTCGCGCGCTCCCGCACCTCCTTCAGCGCTTCCGCGGTCAGCTGGCCGAGGATCACCGACGCCGTCTCGCGCGGCTCGTCCGACGACGGGCCGGGTCCGTCCGGGATCACCCGCGCACGGCCCGAGGCGAGCACCTCGCGAAGCGACAGCCGGAACCTCCGGTCCCGCACGTCCCGGACGAGGATCTCGTTGCCGTGCGCGGAGGCGAACATCTCCACGACCGCCACGACCTCGCCGTCGTAGACGAAACGAGTCCCCACGCCCACGCGGACGCCTGCCTGCCCCATATGCGCTCCCCGGCCAGCAGAGCCAGCCTTTTCGTCTTCCGCTTCCCGTCGGCCCTCACCGGCCGTAGCCGGACGCGGAAGCTCCCGCGTTCCCGCGCCCGTCACCTCAGCCGGGACGCCCGTGCGCAGCCGGTGCCGGGCGGACAGCGGCGTGGCCAGGTCCGTCACCAGGTGCTGCGCTCACAACAGGTGCAGCACCCCTGCTCGCGCCAGTTCCGCGGGCCGGCTCGGAAACGCGCGGAACGCCTCGCCCAGCGTGGCGCCGTCCAGATCGGCGCCGCGGATCTCCGTCACCAGCTCCGGGTCGAACAGCCAGGCCCGCCGGTAGCCGGCCAGGAACCGCACGTTCGCCAGCTCCGCCTCCGGCGGCTCTGACCACGCCTCGAACTCCCAGCCCCGCGACTCCACCGCCTCCCGCGCCCAGCCGAGAGAGAACGCCACCTTCGGCCGGTCCAGCAGGTGCCGGGGCTTCACGTCCACTACCAGCGGCACCCTGCCCCGGCGCAGGATCAGGAAGTCCGGGACGTGCCTGCGCTTCCCGCCGTCCACCCGGGCCGACAGCAGGAACGGCTGGGCGAGCACCGCCTCCGTGCCACGGTCGAAATCCGCGTAGAGCAGCCTGGTCAGCTCAAGCCGGGACTCGTAGATCACGTGCCCGCGCATGACCGACGACCAGTAAGTCCCCGAGTAGTGCTCCTGACCGTGACGCCAGCGGAACGTCCGCCACGGAACCGCGCGCGTGATCCCGGAATCGGGAGCGCCGGCCGCCCATCTGCTCTCCTGGACGGCACCGTCCTCACGGCGGATGCTCACCGAGACGGAACCGATGGCAGGACTCACGCCACCCCCTCGCGCCGCAGGCTCTACCGAGCCCCGCCCTGACGAAACGCTAACGACCGTGACAGACCGTAACTATAGGGTCCAGCAGGGAAAGAGCGCGCCTGATTACATAAAGAGACTTCGCAAGTACGGCGGCGAACCAGGCAAATCGGACGCCAGGGCTGTCGCTCCTTGTCATCCAAGGTTCCCCGCTGCAGGCCACGGACCCGAGTGGAGCACTGCCGGCCGGCACGGGACGCGACTGCCGGGCAGGCCCGGCGACCCGGTTGACCACCACATCATTACGTCATACGATGCAACGTATGGCGAGACAAGGACGCGGCCAGGGCGGGCTTGCCCGGTTCGGGGAACCCGGGGTGCTCGTCCTGCTGTCGCTGTGCGACGGCCCCAAGCACGGATATGCCATCACCGAGGACATCCGCGAGCAGACCGGGATCACGCTCGGGCCGGGAACCTTGTACGGCTCGCTCACCAAGCTGGCCGGGCGCGGCCTGATCAACCCGGTAGACAGCGAGGACCGCCGCCGCCCGTACGAGATCACCGCGGCGGGCCGGGCAGCACTCCAGGCGCAGATCGCCAGCTGGTCCCGGATCGTCGAGACGGGGAAGGCCAGGCTGCAATGGGGATGACCCGCCTGCTCGTCGCGCTTTACCCCCGGAAGTGGCGTGCCACGTTCGGTGAGGAGTTCACCGCCCTCCTCGAAGACACCCGCCTCACCCCCCGCGCGGTCGCCGACGTGGTGATAACCGCGGGAAAGCTGCACGCCGCAAGCCACCGGCGGCTGGCCCTCGTCCTCGCCTCCCTGCTGTGGTCAGGCTGCACGGAGTACCTGTCCGTGCGCGCCCGCCTCACCGCGAACATCCTCTGGGCACCGTCAACCCCAGCGCGAGCGGTCGCGCTCGCCGCCACTGCGGCACCATGGCTGTGGCTCGCAGCAGTCACCGCCGCCCGGCGCTTCGGCCGCAGTCAGGGGAACATGCCCGGAGATACCGCGCGGTGAGCGCCCTGAGCAATCCCGATGCCCGGCCGGAGAACCCCCGCTGCCGGCCTTCCCGGGCCACCGTCACAGTTTTCGCCGCGCTGCTGGCGGCCGGGATCGCCGAGGGAACGGCGGAATACGCCCGCCGGTCTCCGAAGATCGGGCAGCACATGGCGGGCACCAACGCCATCACGGTTCACGTGGCCCTAGCGGCTGTGGCCACGGCCGCTGTCATCGCTATCCAGGCACGACGATCCCGCCAGCCCGCCCCGCAGCGCGCGCCTTCCCCATGGGCCGCCCCGTTCTCGGCGACCGCAGCGTCAAGGCTGCGCGAAACCCTCCAGCTCGCCGCAGGGCCGTCACTGCCGAACCTGGCGAGGGCGGCCGCGGCGGTGCCGCTGGTCCTCGTGCTCAGCTACACCCCGTTCCGGATGGGCATGCAGATAACCGGCGGCCTCGACCCGAATGCCACCGTCAATGCCTGGGGAGGACCGACCTACCTGGGAGCCCTGCTCGCGCACTACCTCGACGGCATCATCGGCTTCTACGCCGCCGCCTTCCTACTGAACCGCATCCTCCTGCCCGCATCCGCCGCAGGCCGGCCCGCCAGCCGCGCCCGTGCTCTCGGCTTGAATGAGGGAGACTGACGTGGTCCCGCACTGCGGAGCGCGAGGCTAGCCCATCCAGGTTTTGTGTCCCCGATGGGCCAGACAAGGGACACCATCACCTGGAAAGGGACATCAGAATCTGGAACCTACAAAGTGTAAGAGCGCGAGGGCCGCGAGCGTGCCGAGCAGGATGAAGGGTCCGAGCGGCAGCTGGCTCGCCCGCGTTGCCTGGTGCGTGGCCATTTGCAAGACGCCGTAGACAGCGGCCAGCGCGAACCCAGCGAAGGTGCCGGTGAGCAGTGCCTGCCAGCCGGCCCAGCCGAGGACCAGGCCGATGCTGGCTGCGATCTTGGCGTCGCCGAGGCCCATCTGGCCGGGCCTTAGCAGGCACAGAGCAAGGTAGAAGCCGACGAGGGCGGCGGCTCCGATGGCAGCGCGGGCGAGGCGGTCCGGCTGGTGCGCGGTGAGCGCGGCCACCGTCAGCAGGGCGAGCGTGCCGGCGAAGGCGGGGGCTGTCAGCCGGTCCGGGAGGCGGTGGACGGCCACGTCGATCAAGGCGAGCGGGACGGCGATCAGGGCGAGCCAGGCGAGCGCGGCCAGTTCCCACCCGGACGACGCGCGGGCGGCCACGATGGCCAGCGCACCGCCCGCTGCCAGCTCGGCGGTCAGCAGAGGCGGTCCGATCCGGGCCTGGCACGCAGGGCAGCGCCCGGTGACGGGCAGCACCGGCCGCCACCGCCAGCGGCCTGGCAGGACCTGTCTGGAGCAGTCCGGGCACTCGCGGCGCGGCGGCTGCCCGGCACTGGTGCTGCCCGCGAACACGACGGCGCGGATCGGCGGGCCGACGAGCAGCCCGGCGACCGCCCCGGCGATGACCCAGCCGAGCGTCACCGTCCCTCCTCCTCCGGGCTACCCGTGCCCGGATGTCCTGCGTAACGTCGCCCGGCCGCCCGTCCGGGTGTTCCAGGCAGGCGGATAGTTCTCCACCGTTCCACTATGCATCAGGCACCAGGAACTCGCGCCGGTACCTGCGGCGGGCTGCTGGCCGGTGGCTTGCGTGCTCGCTGGCACCGGGGACGGGGCGGGCGAGTTGGCCGGGGACGCGGCCGGCTGCGGTGCCCTGGTGAGCGCGGTGTCGAGTTCGGTCCACTGGGCGCTGGTCAGGGCGGGGGTTCCGTCCTGGAACTGGAGGATGCCGTCCCCGCCGTCTTTGAATAGGTCGGAGATGAAGTCGGTGATGGCCTCATAGCCCTGGCCGTTGCAGTTCTGGCTGGTGCTCAGCGGGGCCAGGTCGGTCTCGGAGATGAAGATGGGCAGGCTGGTGAGCGACTTCATCTCGGTGAACGACTGGCCGAACAGCCCCTGGAAGTCGCACAGGCCCCAGCCCGAGCCGCTTTGCGGGTAGCCGTCGAGGCCGACCATGTCGACGCGCTTGAGTCCGTGCCACCACGGGGTGAAGTTCACGGTCGAGCCGCCGGTATCCGCGTTCGGCGCCCACATCCAGGAGGCGTACTGGCTGGCCCCGTTGCTGTCGATCTGGGCCTGGACCGCGTTCCAGGCGGCGACCCACTGCGCGGGCGTGCACGGCGAGGACCCGCAGCTGCCGTTATCGCCGACGGACCAGGGGTACTGGCCCGAGACGTTGAACTCGTGGCCCCAGGTGAAGATCACCGGCCTGGCGAGCTGCCCGACGGCGCGGCCGATGTCCGCGAGCCAGGTCGCGCAGGAGGTGTCGTAGCTGCTCCAGTCGAGGGTGCAGTCGGTGTCGGCGCTGTCGGCGCCGTCGGCGATGTTCTGGAAGGACGGGGTCTGGTTCCAGTCCGGGCCGGCGTGCCAGGGTTCGATCTCGATGTACGGGGTCGCGCCAGCTGCCTCGGCCTGGCTGATGAACTGCGCGGGCCATTGCTGGCCCCAGGCGAGGTAGTAGTTGGCGATGTCAGGATGCTGTCCCGCGACGGTGGAATAGGTACCGCCGTCTTCCGCGCTGGTCCAGATCCCCAGCGTTGTCTGCGGCGTCTTCGGCACGGTCGCGGCCCTGGCGGGGCTGGCGGCGAGTCCTGCCAGCACGAGACTGGCCAGCGTGAGGACGGCCAGCGCCGCCGCGAAGACGGTCCGCGCAGTCCGGGCCTTTGTCCCTGGTCGCTGCATGTGCAGCACCTTCCTTTCTTTGGTGATTCCGCTCCCGGGGCTTTCGGGCACGGCGGCGTCCGTCCGCGGTGGACCGGGAAAGCGAGCCGCGCTGAGGAGAAATGGGGTTCGTAAGTTCGCGGAAGGCGTCCGCGGAGGTCTTGAGGTGGGGCGGGCCTGGCAGCCGGGTTCACTTGGGGCGGTTGGCCGCGCTGTCCGGCCTCGTGCGCTGCGGCGCGGGTCGCGCTGCCGGCGGCTTGCCGGGTCGTCGCGCGGGGGCGGCAGGGGCTCGGGAGCCGACTACGGTCCACGGGCTGGAGGCCGGGAGCTTTGCGGTGCCGGTTGTCAGCGTTGGTCTTCTGAGGTGAAGTAGGAGCCGAGCCAGGCCCAGCCGGGGGCGTAGGGGTTTTCCCGGTCGGGGAGGTCGCCGGCGGCGAGCCACAGGAACGTTCCGTCGTGCTGCTGCCCGGCGGCCTGCTCGTCGGGGCCGTACAGCTCGTCCGGGT
>VFSW01008683.1_pt1 | contig 14567 bp, 14 predicted proteins | sample 5358111 | NCBI WGS metagenome assembly VFSW01 (sample SAMN11554181, study PRJNA540505) | mine drainage metagenome | isolation source: sediment from site ElyBrook_90M | place: USA: Ely Copper Mine, Vershire, VT | collected 2017 | reverse complement strand
GCCTCATTTTATCGATTCAGAATCGGCGCGAGGGGATAAATCTACAGCTTCAACGAAAGGCTGTGCTGCCCGCCCCTTGCAGATGCGCAAGTGAATGCCGGCCAGCACAAGCCAATGTTAGGCCGTTCACCGTCTATCACCCGGTTTCATTCGCTGTTCTTCAAGAACCTTCTGAATCTTCTTTTGAACTTCTTTCCATTGTTCTTGCCGCTGAGGGTCCGGACGCTGGCTATGCCGCGCAATTGTGCCAAGAGTGAAGACGACGCTTGCTGCGATCAAAGGCGAGCCAGCTAGGAGTGCCAATGTCCTCTCAGATTTTAGGGTCGACGCAGCCAATGCTCCACCAATGATCATTGCGGAAAAGGGGATCAAGAATAACCACCACGGCAGTGGGCCTCCGAGTTCTCCAACAGCGATGAGCCAAGAGACTGCGGCTAGACCCGCGACCATGCCACCCACAGCATTCTCCGGATACGGGATGGACGAGAAAAGATGGGCCTTCAGCCGTCGAAGCACTAACCAAGGGACGCCCAATGGCAACGCAGCCTGCAGGAGGCCAATAGCGAGACTATTCGTGTTTCTAAAAACGACGAAGTCGAAAAAGAGGATGAGAGCCGCTAGCAAGATTGCCAGCAGGGTTGCGACGAATGCCGCGCGGAGCTTCGCGATCATATTCTCAATGGCGGTCTAACGTTGAGGATGAGTGGCGGGGGCTATCAAGAGATTCCTCACTGAGCCCCCGGCCGCTCAATCCATCGGTTAGGTATCGAAATTTATGGTCTTTCGTTTTCCCAGGGACTACCTGCTCGTCCTCGATCGTGCTGGCGAGTTGGCCCATTCTTTTGACGTGAACATTAAAATCTTTCCTGTCGTCCTGACTACGCGAGATCTCAACCGGAATCCTCTTCACGAGGTCGTGCGACATGCGAAAGAAAATCTGATATAGACCGGGCTCAATTGCAATTGCCGGCCGAGCTAGAAGCAGTCCAATAGCTAACAAGAATTGTCTCATTGTCACGCTAACGCCGAGGATGAGCGGCGGCGGCTATCAAGATATTCCTCACCGAGCCGCCAGCCGCTCTATCCATTGGTTAGGGCGATTTCCGCACTTTCTTTACGCCGGTCGCCTGTTCGACCTTTTCCAGATTCGCGAGTGCTTCTTGAAGCTTCTGTTCAGCCTCAATCTTGTGCTTAAGCCATTCGCTGTATTGATGCCGAGTCAGATCGAGCATGACAAATAGGATTTCAAAGAATCTCCCTATTCGGACTTTATCCGAAGGGATGTCCTTTGTATTGTCGTTCTCATCCTTCAACAGCAACGCTCGTCCATGAGGCGGGAATTTAAGAATGAACTCTTCACGGATGGCAGGAGCAATTTGAAAGTCCAGATTGTGAGCAAAGTCGTTCCGCAGCTTGTTGACGTAGAGAAGTGCCCCGGATAGGTTTTCTGGAAGAAGCCCCATCGCGATTGCCAATTCCGTTTTGGCCGGGAAATTCAGCCTGTCGATCTTGAGAGCTGATGCTTTCGTGAGTCCGGTTTGAATGAATGAAATTAAAACGTGCTCCAGGAGTAGATGCCCACGAATTACCAGCAACATGGGATCTTCGGTCTTGAGAAGTGAGCGAACCTTCTCCAGCTCGATTGACGGCTTCCATGGGGCCTTTTCGGATGATTTCATTTTCTTATTGCCGTGTTGCCCTTCGCCCTAACGAATGGCTGAATGGCGGCTATAAAATCTCGTCACTAGCCGCCGTCCGTTCAAGCCGATGTTAGACGGAATCATTTCACGATGATCCCGGCTTTTTTCAACTCTTCAGGCTTCTGACGGCTGAGTTGGGATAGCCCTTGTGATCCAAGTCTTTGAACTTCTTTATCCGTGTCGTGCAATGCACGCCGAAATACCGGAAGGGTCTTCTTCACGAATTCGCCCTTTCTATCGATCGAAAGGATTGCATCAAGTGCGGCCCGCCGCGTCAGGTCCTGTGGATCCTCGGTCATCTTAATCAATGCAGGAATTGCCTTTTGTGCATCTTCTCCTAGTCCCGCGAGCATACGCCCGGCCAGAGATTTAATCTCCGGACGCTTATCCGCAAGCGCCTTGATCAGAATTGGAGTCGCTTCAGCCCCGAAGCTATCCAGGCACATTAAATTCTCCGCCCGAATCTCGTCGTCTTGTTCTCCGAGTACCTGCGACGCTTTCGGTAGCCGTTCCCATTTCGATTTTGAAGAAGTGCATTCTCCGGGGGATAATTTAGCCCACAGGCGCTGACTTCCTGAAAATTGAATCACGAATGCCGCGAAAAGGAGGATGATTCTCTTGTTCATTTAATTCCGTCTAACCAATAATTATGCTGACCGGCATATTGCGCCTACTGATAATCCGCATTAGGCGAATTGTACAGGGATTACTGGTGCTTCGCCAGACCTATCGCCGTGGGGAGAGGTGAAAAGCCGCGGGCTGGGGCGGCATATCATGCGAAGTCGGGGGGCTAAGGTTCCCACTTCGTGCGTGGCTTCTTTTGGCTTTGAGCGCAGTCGCGCAGATACATATTAATCAGGCTCTGATAGGGCATCTCATATTCCTTGGAGAGCCGTTTGAAATAGACGAGGCTGCCCTTCTCGATGCGGATGGTAATGGGGTATTTGAGCTTCCCGGCGTAGGGGTTGCGCCGCCACTTCATCTTCGAGAGATCATAGTTGTCACGCATCGTGTCTTTGTCGTTGATAGGCTTGCGTTTCTTGGCCATTGGCTTTCCTCGCGGAGATGATTCGGATGGTCGATGAGTCCTGGAGATAGCAGTGGCAGATGAGGAGAACGCGAAGGCCTGAACTCATTCCCACCAGCAGGAATCGGTCCTCATCATCCGAATACGTGGAGTCGAAATAGTCCTGCGCGTGGGTGTCTCTGAATACGGTGACGGCTTCATCGAATGAGACGCCATGCTTGCGCCTATTCGAGCGCTCCTTATCCTCGTCCCAGGAAAACTGGCATCCATTGTAGCGTACATTGTACATATAATGTATGCGCTCTAGATGGAACAGTCAAGACCCAAACGGTCGGCCGGGCTGAGCACGCCGCGGCCGCCGCGGTTGAGGACGTGCGTGTAGATCATCGTCGTGCGGACGTCGCTGTGGCCGAGCAGCTCCTGGACCGTGCGGATGTCGTAGCCGTCCTCCATCAGGTGCGTGGCGAAGGAGTGGCGCAGGGTGTGGCAGCCTGCGGGCTTGGCGATGCGCGCCTTGAGCCGAGCTTCCTTGAAGGCCTTCTGCAGGACGGATTCGTGAAGGTGGTGGCGGCGTCTCTGGCCCGTCAGCTGATCGGTGTAGTGGCTGGTCGCGGGGAAAACCCACTGCCAGCCCCATTCTTTGTCGGCGTTGGGATATTTGCGCGAGAGGGCGTAGGGCAGCTCGACGCGGCCGAGGCGGCGCCACATTCCAGATCGGGGCGAACTCGATGCGTTCGCCGGCAAAGAGCACCGCGAGGCGATCGTGAGCCCCTTCGTCGCGCGGGACGGACCAATATTTCTCCGGGCCGTGCCGCCGTCCACGGTCTTGATCTTGGCGACGTGCTCCGGCGTGTAGGGGAGGCGGACGATCAGGCGGCCGGCTTCTCCGGGCTCGACGCGGATCGGGGCGGGGGCTTGGTCCATGCCCTACCTTACGAATGAGGCCGGAAAAAAGTTCCGAAAATTAGGAGGCGCCGAGACCGCCGCCCGTTAATGGGCCGCCTCAGCGCCTCATAAAGACCCGCCCCGAACCCGGAACGCGCGACCTGTCGGGAAGGCCCTGTGTCTCGGCGGGACCACAGGGAGCCGACAGCGACGGAACAGCACGTCACGTCACGACTTCGGTCCGGCCACGGCGACCGGGGACAAACCACACCCGGCACGATCGCCTTCTCCCTTCGCCGGTTTACGGCCTCAGCCTCGCCCCGGCGTCCTGCTTCTCACCGTCGAACACCGGGATCGGGGCGGGTGTTAGAACGGAGTATAGCCCCAAAACTTTTACAGTCAAGACCCACGAAACCGTCTGGGTCCTCGATGGAAAAACTTTTTATTCGTCAGAGGAGACGGACGAATTCCTCGACGGAGATTCCGGCGTCCGACAAGATGCCTTTCAGCGTCCAGCGGTCGACTTCAGGATGGAGCGGAACGATGAGAGTGGACTCATCCGCGTCGCGAAAAAGCTTCACGTGGCTTCCGCGCTGCCCGATGACGCGGTAGCCCGCTCGCTTGAACGCTTTCACGACGCGCACCCCTGAAACGAGGGGCGGCTTCACACCGCGAGACTGAGGACCTTTTGCTTGGAGGTGGGCTTGAACTTCTTGGCGCCGACGTCGAGGTAAAGAAGGATCGCTTCTTTCAGGTTGACCATCGCCTCGGCCTGCGTGCGGCCCTGCGACCAGCAGCCCTTGAGCGATGGACAGCGGGCGACGTGATAACCGTCGGCCCCGCGTTCGACGACGACTTTAAGCTTCATGGACATAGTGTAGACTCCCGGGCCCCGCATTTCAAGGAGCGCGGCCTCCTAAGTTATACGAGACAGGGGTTGAAATCGTTCCCGCATAAGGCTTGACGGCGCCGGCCGCGCGGCGGGAAGCCTGGCGGTCGCTAGAGCGGAACGGCGCCGGGGCGCTGGAAGCGGCGCGCCAGCTCTTCGCGGTTGAGCGCGAGCATCGCGCGGCGGCCGTGGGGACAGCAGGAGCCGTCGCGGCAGTCCTTCAATTGGTCGAGAAGCTTGTACGCCTCTTCTTCGCCCAGCCGGTCGTGAGCCTTGACCGCCGCCTTGCACGCCACCGTCGCGATCGCGTCGTGCCGCAGGGCCGCGGCCTCGTCGACGGGATCGTTCAGCGCGTCGATCGCGCGGTGGATCAGCTTCTTCGCGTCGTCGCTCGAGCCGAACAGCGCGGGCACCGCGGTCACGTGCAGGCCGCTCTTGCCGAACGGCTCGACCTCGAAGCCCAGCTTGCGCAGGCGGTCCGATTTTTCGAGGACCATGCGCGTCGCCGAGGCCGGCAGGGCGACGGGAATGGGCAGCATCAGCTTCTGAGACTTCGCCCCGCCGTGCTCGATCTCGTCCATCAGCTGCTCGAAGAGTATGCGCTCGGCCGCCGCGTGCTGGTCCAGCATGAACAGCCCGCCGTTGGCCTCGAAGAGCAGATAGGCCCGCTCGATCTGGCCCAGGTAGCGGAACGGCGGCGTGTACCACGCCGGCGCGCCCTCGGGCGCCGTCATCGCGATCGCCGCGCCCAGCTTCAGCTGCTTGAACTCCTCGGGGAGGAACGAGCGTCCGCCCAGGTAGTAGGAATCGGGGTTCGACGCCGTCTCGGCCGCGGGCGCGGCCGGAGCGGCGGGCGCCGGCGCGTCGGCGACGACGGAGGCGGCTTCGGGCGCGACCGTGATCGGCGCCGCGGCCTTCGCCTTGGCGAGCGCGGCCGCCGTCAGGCCCATGATGATCTCGAACATCTCGCCGTCCTTCTTGAAGCGGATCTCGCGCTTGCCCGGGTGCACGTTCACGTCGAAGGCGTCCGGGTTGAGCTCGAGCATGGCCACGCACACCGGGTGCTTGCCGCTCGGGCGCTCGCCGTAGGCTTTGTAGAGCGCCTGCTGGAGTATGCGCGAGGAGACCGGCCGCCTGTTGACGAAGAAATACTGGAAGCTGCGCGACGACGGCATCTTGTCGTGCGGCGAGACGAGCATGCGCACGCGCACGCCGGGGCGTTCGACGTCGATGGGGAGAAGCCCGCTCGCGAGATCGTCGCCCAGCACCGCGGCCGCGCGCAGGTCGAAGTCCTGGAAGGCGTCGCCGGAATTCTCGGGATCGAAGCGCAGCACGAGACGGCCCTCGGATTTGTAGGTGAAGCGCACGCCCGGGTTGGCGATCGCGGCTTCCTCGATGACGGCGGCCAGCTTGGCGCGCTCGGAGCCGTCGGACTTGAGGAACTCGCGCCGCGCGGGCGTGTTGTAGAACAGGTCGGTGACCAGCACCGTCGTGCCGGGAATGGCCGGCGCGGGGCCGTTGAGGAAGCGCGCGCCGACGGCGTTGACGCGCCAGCCGGTCTTCGACTCGCGCGTGGCGCTCGTGACCGTGATGCGCGAGACCGCCGAGATCGCGTACAGCGCCTCGCCGCGGAAGCCGAACGTCGAGAGCGTGTCGAGGTCCTCGAAGGCGGCGATCTTGCTCGTCGCGTGGCGGCCGAGGCACAGCTTCACGTCGTCCTCGTCCATTCCGCGGCCGTCGTCGACCACGCGCAGGGAGTCCGCGCCCGCGCCCGTGATCTCCACGTCGATCTTCGTCGCGCCCGCGTCCAGCGAGTTCTCGAGCAGCTCCTTGAGCATCGAGGCCGGGCGCTCGATGACCTCGCCGGCGGCGATGCGGGAGTAGACGTCCTCGGGGAGCTGGCGGATGGCGGACATCAGAGCTTCTTCTTGAGCGCGACGAGGGCTTGAAGCGCCTCGATCGGCGTCATCGTCTCGGGGTTGAGGAGCTTGAGCGTGCGCAGGACCGGGTCTTCCTCGAACAGCGGCAGCTCCATCGGGGCGGCGCCGCCCGCGTTCTTGGCCGCGAGGCGGCCGGAGGCCGACTCGGTCTCCAGGCCCGACAGGATCTCCCCGGCGCGCGCGATCAGCGAGGCCGGCAGCCCCGCGAGCGCGGCCACGTGGATGCCGTAGGAGCGGTCGGCCGAGCCCGCGCCGATCTTGTGGAGGAAGACCACCTCGACGCGGCCCTCGGCGTTGCGCCACTCCTTGACCTCGACGTTGGCGTTGACCACGCCGGGCAGGGTCTTGGCCAGCTCGGTCAGCTCGAAGTAGTGCGTGGCGAAGAGCGTGCGCGGACCGCGCGGCGAGGTCTCGTTCTTGCCCGCGTCGTCGGCGGCGTAGGCCGCGTGCAGGTGCTCGAGCACCGCCCAGGCGATCGAGATGCCGTCGAAGGTCGACGTGCCGCGGCCGACCTCGTCCAGCACCACGAGGGAACGGGCCGTCGCGGAGCGAAGAATATGAGACGTCTCCTTCATCTCGACCATGAAGGTCGAGTCGCCCTGCGCCAGGGCGTCCTGCGCGCCGATGCGGGTCAGGATCTTGTCGATCACGCCGATGCGCGCCGAGCGCGCGGGCACGAAGGAGCCCACCTGCGCCATCAGCGCGATCAGCGCGTTCTGGCGCAGGTACGTGGACTTGCCCGACATGTTCGGCCCGGTCAGGACCGAGATCTGCGGGTCGCGCGCGTTGAGCACGAGCGAGTTGGCCACGAACGTCCCCGACGGCAGCAGCGCGGCCAGGACCGGGTGGCGCCCGTCGACGATCTCGAGGTCGTGGGAGAGGTCGACGCGGGGCTTCACGAAATCGTGCATCGCGGCCGCGGCGGCCAGCGATTGGAACACGTCGAGCTCGGCCAGGAGTTCCGCCAGGCGCAGGAGGACGGCGTGCTGGTCGAGAGCCTCCTCGCGGATCTCGTCGAAGAGCTTGGCCTCCAGGCGCAGCATCCTGTCCTCGGCCGTCAGGATGCGCGTCTCGAGCTCCTTGAGCTCCGGCGTGATGTAGCGCTCGGCGTTGGTCAAGGTCTGCTTGCGCGCGTAGCGCGCGGGCGCCTTGGCCGACTGCGCCTTCGTGATCTCCAGGTAGTAGCCGAACACCGAGTTGTAGCCGGCCTTGAGCGTCGAAATCCCGGTGGCCTTCTTCTCGCGCTCCTCGAGCTCGAGCAGGACCTGGTCGGAGTCGGTCTTGAGGCGGCGCAGCTCGTCGAGCTCGGCGCTGAAGCCCGCGCGGATGAGGCCGCCGTCGGAGAGCTTGGCGGGGGGATCGTCGGCGAGCGCTTCTTTGAGGCGCTCGCGCAGGCCGTCGATGTTCCGGGCGGTCTCGCGCAGGTCCTCGGCGAGATCCGCCAGGCCCGAGGAGAAGGCCGTGTCGGCGATCCAGCGCTCGAGGTCGGGCAGCCGCGACAGCGAGCGGCGCAGGGCGCCGAGGTCGCGGGGCAGCGCCGAGCGCGTGGACAGCCGGCTCGTCACGCGCGGCAGGTCGGCGACCTCCTGGAGCAGCTTGCCCAGCGCCTGGCGCGCGTCGGGCTTGTCGAGCAGGTCCTCGACGCAGTTCTGGCGGGCCTCGATCTCGCGCAGGTCGGTCGACGGGTGCAGCAGCCACATCTTGAGGCGGCGGCTGCCCATCGGCGTGCGGCAGCCGTCGAGGAGCCCCCACAGCGTGTGGCGCTTCTCGCCCGAGGCCGACTCGACGAGCTCCAGCGTGCGGATCGCCGTGTCGTCGAGCTGCATCACGGCGCCGGCCTCGCGGTAGGCGGGCGGGTGCAGCTCGCGCAGGCGGAACTTGGCCTCGTCGACGTAGCGCCGCGAGGCGAGCGCGGCCTTCAGCGCGAGGTGGTGGTTGCGCCAGACCGAGGCCTCCGCCCACTTGGGCAGGGGCCCGAGCGCGGCGGGCTCCTTGATGGTCAGGCAGCTCTTGGCGGGGAGGATCTGGCGCAGCCACAGCGCGTCGGCCGCCTCGCTGGACGCCAGGACCTCGGCGGGGCGGATGCGCGCGAGCAGGTCGTAGAGCTTGCGCGACTCGCGGTCGTTGAGCGCCTGCGTGGCCCAGGACTCGCCCGTCGAGACGTCCAGGCACGCCGCGCCCCAGCCCACGAGGTCGTGCTCGACGGCGACCAGGAAGTTGGTCGCCGTCGGGTCCAGCAGCTCGTCCTCGACGACGGTGCCGGGCGTCACCACGCGCGTGACGCCGCGCGGGACGATCTTCTTGTCCTTGGACGGGGCCTCGAGCTGGTCGGCGATGGCGATCTTGCGCCCCGCGCGCAGCAGCCGGGCCAGGTAGTTCGAGACGTTGTGGGCGGGCACGCCGCACATCGGCACGCCCTGGCGCTGGGTCAGCACGAGCCCGAGCACCTGGGCGGCGTCGCGCGCGTCGTCGCCGAAAAGCTCGAAGAAATCGCCGAGCCGGAAGAACATCAGCGCGTGCGGATGCTGTTTTTTGAGGTCCGAATACTGGCGCATCACCGGCGTGTCGGGGAGCGCGTTCTCCGTCGAGGACATGAGCGCTATTCTAGCAATTTCGCCGGGCGGCCGCCGGGGCCGCCGCTTATTTGCGGGCCAGGGCGGCGAGCACGTCCTTCTCGAGGTCGGGCATGTCCTTCTCCCCGAACCAGCGCTTGAGCACCTCGCCATGGCGGCCGATCAGGTACGCGGTCGGCAGTCCCGGCACGGTCCAGCCCTTCGGCGGGCGCTCGCCGCCGTTGAGGACGACGGGATAGGTGATGGGCTGCTTGGCCGTGAACGTCCGAACGGCCTTCTCGCCCTCCTCGTCCATCGACACGCCGAAGATCTCGAAGCCCCGGTCCTTCAGCTTCTCGCGCAGCTTGACCAGGTCGGGGATCTCCTCCCGGCACGGGCCGCACCAGGTCGCCCAGAAGTCCACGAGCACGACCTTTCCGGCGAAGCCGGAGAGCGCCAGGGTCCTGCCGTCGAGCGCCGGGCCGGACAGCGCGGCGGCCTTCTCGTCGGGGTCCGGCGAGTTCTCGTCCTCGGCGGGAGCCAGGCCCGACGGCGGCGACGAGACCGGCGCGCGCGAGGCCAGGAGGTACACGACGGCGGCGGAGGCGGCGAGCGCGGCGGCGAGGCCTATTTTTTTCATGGGTTAGAGGGAGAGATGCGGGAGATTTTGAGGGAGGAAGCGGATCAGCCAGGTCAGGCGGTCGGTGAAGATCAGGACGCCGATGGCGATCAGGAGCGCGCCGGCGGCGATCTCGCCGCGGCGGATGTGCTTTTTATAGCGGCCGAAGAAGCGCAGAAAGCCGCCCACGGCGAAGCCGGTCGCGATGAAGGGCAGTCCGAGTCCCATCGAGTAGACGAAGAGCAGGCGCATGCCGGCGGCGACGGTCTCGCGCGTGGCCGCGAGCGCGAGGATGCCGGACAGGATGGGCCCGATGCACGGCGTCCAGCCGCAGGCGAAGGCCAGGCCCATCAGGAACGAGCCGGCGTAGCCGTGCTTGAACGCGCCCGCGTCGGCGCGCTTGTGCGTATAAAGGATGGGGATCGTGATGAGGCCGGTCATGTGCACGCCGAAGACGACGATGACCGCGCCGGCGAGCTTCGTGACGATGGGCAGGTGGGCGGTCAGGAACGCGCCGACCTCGGACGCGCTGGCGCCGAGCGCGGTGAAGACGGTCGAGAAGCCCAGCACGAAGAACAGGGACTCCCAGCCCGCGTGGCGCAGGACCTGCCCCGGCGCGGCGTCTTGCGACAGCTCCTCGAGCGACAGGCCGGACATGAACGAGACGTAGCCGGGCACCAGCGGCAGGACGCAGGGGGAGAGGAACGAGACCAAGCCCGCCGCGAACGCGGCGCCGTAACCGATCGAATCGAATCCGTTCATTCTTTGCTCCGGGCGAGTCTACCATTGCGGCGGGGACCCTGTCATCGCCGCCCCCGCCGCGACACTCATGAGTGATATGATCAGGATCATGATGTCAGCGATGGCCGTTCTGTTGTTGACGCTCGCCGGCGCGCCCGCGCGCGCCGCCGACGCGCCCGCGGCGGACAAGGAGAAGACCGTGAGCGACTACAAGAAGCCGTCCCCAGACGAGCTGCGCAAGCGCCTGACGCCGGAGCAGTTCGCCGTCGTCTGCAACGCCGACACCGAGCCCCCGTTCCAGAACGCGTTCTGGAACAACCACGAGCCCGGCATCTACGTGGACGTCGCCAGCGGCGAGCCGCTGTTCTCCTCGCTCGACAAGTTCGACTCCGGCACGGGCTGGCCCAGCTTCACCAAGCCCATCGATCCGGCCAACGTCGTCTCGCGCTCGGACCGGCAGTTCGGCATGGAGCGCGTCGAGGTGCGCTCGAAGCACGGCGACTCCCACCTGGGCCACGTCTTCGACGACGGCCCCGCGCCGTCGCACAAGCGCTTCTGCATCAACTCGGCGTCGCTGCGCTTCATCCCCGTCGGCAAGCTGGAGAGCGAGGGCTACGGCCGCTATCTCGCGTCCTTCGCGGCGGCCGGGATCGTGCCGGCGGCGAAGAAAGGAGGCAAGACCGCGGGTCAAGAGGCGCATAAAAAGGAGACCGTGGACCTGGCGGGCGGCTGCTTCTGGGGCATGCAGGAGATTCTCCGCGGCATCCCCGGCGTCCTGCATACCGAGGCGGGCTACACCGGCGGCAAAGTGGAGCGCGCGACCTACCGCAACCACGCCGGCCACGCCGAGGCCGTGCAGGTCGTCTACGACCCCGACACGCTGCCCTTCAAGACCCTCCTGCGCTGGTACTTCCGCATGCACGACCCGACGACCTTGGACCGCCAGGGCAACGACGTCGGCGATTCCTACCGCTCGGAGATCTTCTACACCACCGAGGAGCAGCGCAAGACCGCCGAGGCCTACAAGGCGCACCTGAACAAGGTCGGCAAGTGGGGCGCGCCCATCGTGACCAGGATCGAGAAGGCGGGCGCGTTCTGGAAGGCCGAGGAGGAGCACCAGGACTACCTCCAGAAGCACCCGAACGGCTACACCTGCCACTTCATGCGGCCGGAGTCCGTCCTCGGGGATTAGCCAGACGGGGCTTGACGGAGTAAAGAGAGGGGCTATACTACGGGCATGGCCCCTCGCGCGCGTCCGGCCGTCCTGGCCTTGGCGTCCTTCCTTCTGGTTCCGGCGCTTTCCCGCGCCCAGTCCGAGGCCGACGCGCGCGCCGGGATCGCGGCGCTCAAGGGGCGTTATTCGGCCGCCGCGCAGAAGCCCGCCGAGGTTTCCGCCGATCCGGCCAAGCTGCGCGCGTCCGAGGCGATCGTCGAGAGGGCGGGCCTGCCGTTGGCGGCCTTGATCTACGCCTCGGACCAGGGGATGGGCTGGACCCCGGCCGACATCGCGGACCTCGGCCCGGCCATCGCGGCGGCCAGCGGCGCGGTGCGCAAGCTCCACGACGAGAACCCCAGCAGCGTCTCGGCGGCGTTCTACGGCAACGGGACCATGGTCAATCTCGAGGAGTCGATCAAGGCCGCGACGGGGCTGTGGGGCGGCAGCGACATGAAGCGCGGCTGCGTGTCGCACCAGAGCGTCACTTTGGCCGCCGTCAGGCCCGTCCTCCGCAACGGCCCGCTGGAGGCCCGCGGCGTCTTCGTGGTCCGCGGGGCGAGCCCGCACCACGCCGTGATCGTGTTCCCGAAGGGCTCGGACTGGAAGCGGACCGGCGTGGTGTTCGACGGCTGGATCCATCAGGAGTCCGACCCCGCCAAGATGACCTATCTGTTCAAGGACTGGTACGGCGTCGCGAGCTGGAAGGTCGAGCTCGAGTAGGCGCGGCGTCCGCCGGTCGGGCCTGTCCGGGCCGGCCTTTTTTTATATCATCGGGCCATGATCGCTGAAGAGAGGCCCGCCATGACCGCCAAGACCGCCGCCGCCGCCAAAACCCGCGTCGAGAAGGACACGATGGGGGAGATCCCCGTCGACGCCAGCCGCTACTGGGGCGCGCAGACCGAGCGCTCCCTCCACCATTTCCAGGCCGGCGCCGGCCGCGACACGCTGCCGCGCGAGATGATCCGCGCCCTGGGCGTGCTCAAGAAGGCCGCCGCGCTCGCCAACGCCGACCTGGGGCTCCTGCCCAAGGACAAGGAGAAGCTGATCTCCGCCGCCGCCGACGAGGTCATCGCCGGGACGCTCGACGCGCACTTCCCGCTCGTCGTCTGGCAGACGGGCTCGGGCACGCAGTCGAACATGAACGCCAACGAGGTCATTTCCAATCGGGCCATCGAGATGGCCGGCGGGGCGATGGGCTCCAAGAAGCCGATCCACCCCAACGACGACGTGAACAAGTCCCAATCGTCGAACGACACCTTCCCGACGGCCATGCACATCGCCGCCGTCGAGACCGTGGTCCATCAGCTCGTCCCGGCCGTGACGGGGCTGCGCGACGCGCTGAAGAAGAAATCGAAGGAATTCGACAAGGTCGTCAAGATCGGCCGCACGCACTTGATGGACGCCACGCCCCTGACGCTCGGCCAGGAGATCTCCGGCTGGGTCGCCATGCTGGACGCGGACCTGGGGCGCGTCGACGCGGTCCTGCCCGGGCTGTACGAGCTCGCCATCGGCGGCACGGCCGTCGGCACCGGCCTCAACACGCACCCCGACTTCGACAAGAAGGCGGCGGCGCACATCGCCAAGCTGACCAAGCTCCCGTTCAAGCCCGCGCCCAACAAGTTCGAGGCGCTGGCCGGCCACGACGCCCTGGTCTTCGCGCACGGCGCGCTCAAGACGCTGGCCTGCTCCATGAACAAGATCGCCAACGACGTGCGCTGGCTGTCGTCGGGCCCGCGCGCGGGACTGGGCGAGCTGCGCATCCCCGAGAACGAGCCGGGCTCCTCGATCATGCCCGGCAAGGTCAACCCGACGCAGAGCGAGGCGGTCACCATGATCGCCGCGCAGGTCCTCGGCAACGACGTGGCGATCAACGTCGGCGGCGCCTCGGGCAACTTCGAGCTGAACGTGTTCAAGCCCCTGATCATCCACAACTTCCTGCACTCGGCCAAGCTTTTGGCCGCGGGCGCGAAGGGCTTCACCGAGCATTGCGCGGTCGGAATACAAGCGGACGAAAAGCGCATCGACGAATTGATGCGCCGCTCGCTGATGCTGGTCACCGCGCTCAACACGCACATCGGCTACGACAACGCGGCGAAGATCGCCAAGACCGCCCACGCCGAGGGCCTGACGCTGAAGGAGGCCGCCCTGAAGCTGGGCCTGGTGACCGAGAAGCAGTTCGCGGACTGGATCAAGCCCGAGCTCATGACGAGGCCGGGGTTATGAACGACGCCGATCAGGCGTCCCTCATCCGCCGCATCGCCAGCGTCGTCGGCCACGAGCTGCGCAACCCGATGGCGGTCATCAACAACTCGGCGTACTTCGTGCGCGCCAAGCTGGGCGCGGCCGGCCTCGACCCCAAGGTCGAGAAGCACCTGAAGATCATCGAGTCCGAGATCGCGCGCGCCGACGGGCTGATCTCCGACATCCTGTCCTACTCGCGCGTCTGCGAGCCCATGAAGGAGACCAAGGCCCTCGACGCGATCGTCGAGGCGGCGCTCAAGAACTACGAGGCGCCCGCGGGGTGCAGGGTCGAGTTCAAGGCCGGCGCGAAGGACGCGCAGGTCAAGGCCGACCCCAAGCTCGTCGGCGATTCGATCAAGCGCCTGCTGGCCAACGCCTTCGACGCGATGGACGGCAAGGGGACGGCGAAGGTCGCCACCGGGACGGGCAAGGAAGGCGTCTGGGTCTCGGTGACCGACGCGGGCGCCGGCGTCGATCCGAAGATCAAGGCGTCGCTGTTCGAGCCGTTCGCCACGACGAAGCCGCGCGGCCTCGGCCTCGGCCTGGCGCTGACCAAGAAGGTGCTCGAGGCGCAGGGCGGCGGCGCCGACTACGCGCCCGGCGCGAAGGGCTCCACCTTCCGCCTCGTCCTGCCCAAGGCGTGAAGCCCGACCGCGCCCTGACGGCCGCGCTGAAGGACCTGCTGGCCGGGGGCGGGGCGGCCGCCGGGGGGGGGGCGCCCGCCCGGGTGGGGGGGGGGGGCCGGCGCGGGGCCCCG
>VFSW01008682.1_pt1 | contig 14569 bp, 12 predicted proteins | sample 5358111 | NCBI WGS metagenome assembly VFSW01 (sample SAMN11554181, study PRJNA540505) | mine drainage metagenome | isolation source: sediment from site ElyBrook_90M | place: USA: Ely Copper Mine, Vershire, VT | collected 2017 | reverse complement strand
GCCCTGTCATCATGAGTTTTCTGCAAGATCTGTTTGGAAGCGCCTGGCCTCTTGTCTGGGACGTGGCCAAAATCATCGCCATCGTGCTGCCCATGATGGGCGCCGTGGCGTACCTGACGCTGGCTGAACGCAAGGTGATCGGATACATGCAGATCCGCATAGGCCCTAACCGGGTGGGGCCGTTTGGCCTGCTGCAGCCAATTGCCGACGGGGTCAAGCTCCTGATGAAGGAAATCATCGTTCCTTCGGGCGCCAACCGGATCCTGTTCGTGCTGGGCCCCATCCTTGCCCTGATGCCGGCCCTGGCGGCCTGGGCAGTCGTGCCGTTTACGCCGGATCTCGTGCTGGCCAACGTGAATGCCGGGCTCCTCTATATCATGGCCATCACGTCCATGGGCGTATACGGCATTATCATTGCCGGTTGGGCATCCAATTCCAAGTATGCGTTCCTTGGCGCGCTTCGCTCCGCCGCGCAGATCGTGTCCTACGAAATTGCCATGGGCTTTGCGCTGGTCACGGTGCTCATGATGTCACACAGCCTCAACCTGGTGGACATCGTGCGGGCACAACAAGGAAACCTCGGGCTGCTGCAGTGGAACTGGGTGCCCCTGTTGCCCATGTTTGTGGTCTATGTGATTGCCGGAACGGCTGAAACCAACCGTGCCCCCTTTGACGTGGCCGAAGGCGAATCTGAAATCGTCGCGGGTTTCCATGTGGAATATTCAGGCATGGCATTTGCGCTGTTTTTTCTGGCCGAATATGCCAACATGATTCTCATCGCTGCTCTGGCTTCCATCATGTTCATGGGAGGGTGGCTATCGCCATTTCCCTTCCTGCCGGATGGCATTTTCTGGCTGTTTGCCAAGATGGCGTTCATCCTGTTCCTGTTCTTGTGGTTCCGGGCCACATTTCCCCGCTACCGGTATGACCAGATCATGCGTCTGGGATGGAAGGTGCTGATTCCCGTCACCCTCGTCTGGCTTTTGCTGGTGGGCCTGCTTATGCAGGAGCCTTTCCGCAATTTGCCTGTGCTCAACATCTGGTTCCATTGACAGGAGGCGCGCCATGGGGGCCATTAAGGAATTTGTCAAAAGCTGGACGCTGACCGAACTGCTCAAGGGCATGGCCGTGACAGGCAGGCATTTCATCGCCCCCAAGATCACGGTTCAGTACCCGGAGGAGAAAACCCCGCAGTCTCCGCGTTTCAGGGGTTTGCATGCTTTGCGACGCTATCCCAATGGTGAGGAACGATGCATTGCCTGCAAGCTGTGTGAGGCTGTTTGTCCCGCCCTGGCCATTACCATCGAATCGGAGCAACGTGCCGATGGTTCAAGGCGTACCACCAGGTATGACATTGATCTGACCAAATGTATTTTCTGCGGATTCTGCGAGGAATCCTGCCCCGTCGATTCCATCGTGGAAACCCGAATTTTCGAATACCACGGGGAACGCAAGGGAGACCTCCTTATGACGAAAGAAAAGCTGCTGGCCGTGGGTGACCGTTACGAAGCCCAGATTGCAGCCGATCGTGCCGAAGATGCCCCTTACCGATAGGGTTATTGAAAAGTGACAGACCTGACTTCATTCGTTTTCTCGGTTTTTGGGCTTGTGCTGCTGGCATCGGCAGTGGGCGTGATCGTGGCCCGTAATCCTGTGCATGCGGTCCTGTTTCTGGTGCTGTCCTTTTTTACAGGTGCCGGACTCTGGATGATGCTGGAAGCCGAATTTCTGGCCATTACCCTTGTGTTGGTCTATGTGGGCGCAGTGATGGTGCTGTTCCTTTTTGTGGTGATGATGCTCAATATCGATCTGGACCGTTTGCGGGAAGGATTCTGGAAATACTTCCCCGTGGGGATCATTGTGGCGCTCATCATGGTGGCGGAAATGATCCTGGTGGTCAGCAGCCGACAATTCAGCACGCTGGGGTTGAACGGACCTTCTGCATCAGCCAGCTACAGCAATACCCGCGAACTGGGCCTCCAGCTTTACACAAATTATGTTTATCCCTTTGAACTCGCCGCGGTCATTCTGCTGGTGGCCATAGTGGCGGCCATTGCATTGACTCTGCGCAAACGCAAGGATTCCCGCTACATGGATCCTGCGGCACAGGTTCGCGTCAAGGCGGCCGACAGTATTCGAGTGGTGTCCATGCCTTCTGAAAAGGGTCCTTCATGATCAATCTGAGCGATTATCTGATGCTGGGGGCAGCCCTGTTTGCCATCAGCGTGGTAGGTATCTTTCTGAACCGGAAGAATGTCATTGTGCTGCTCATGTGCATCGAGTTGATGCTGCTGGCCGTCAACCTGAATTTTGTGGCTTTCTCCCATTACCTGCACGATACAGCCGGGCAGGTATTCGTTTTTTTCATCCTGACGGTGGCTGCCGCCGAATCGGCTATCGGCCTGGCGATTTTGGTTGTGCTGTTTCGGAACGTCCACTCCATCAACGTGGATGACATGAGCAGCCTCAAGGAATGACCCTCACATGACCATGAACAGCCTTTATCTGACCGTTCCCCTGGCGCCGCTGGCAGGCGCGTTGCTGGCCGGACTTTTCGGGCGTGCCATGGGGCGCACTGGAAGCCATGTGGTCACCATTCTTGGTGTGGCCATTGCTTTCATCGCTTCCATTTTCATTGCTCAGGACGTTTTCGCAGGGCATGAATTCAACGGCAATATCTACACATGGATGGCCACCGAAGGTATCCCGTTGCATGTGGGGTTCCTGATTGATCAACTGACGGTCACCATGATGCTGGTGGTGACCTTCGTCTCACTCATGGTGCACATCTACACCATTGGCTACATGCATGAGGATCCCGGTTACCAACGTTTCTTCAGTTACATCTCCCTGTTCACCTTCTCCATGCTGATGCTCGTGATGTCCAATAACTTCCTCCAGCTTTTTTTTGGTTGGGAAGCCGTGGGGTTGGTGTCCTATTTGCTCATTGGTTTCTGGTATACCCGGCCCACGGCTATTTACGCCAATCTCAAGGCATTTCTGGTCAACAGGGTGGGTGACTTCGGATTCCTGCTGGGCATTGGCCTTGTGCTGGCCTATTTCGGCACTCTGGACTACGCAGCCGTGTTCTCCCAAGCCTCCGCCATGGCAGGGAGATCCATCGAACTGGTATCTGGCAGTCCCGTTTCCCTCATGACGGTCATCTGTCTGCTTCTTTTTGTGGGAGCTATGGGTAAATCCGCCCAAATGCCTTTGCATGTGTGGTTGCCTGACTCCATGGAAGGCCCAACACCCATTTCGGCCTTGATTCACGCCGCCACCATGGTGACTGCCGGGATCTTCATGGTGTCTCGCATGTCTCCGCTGTTCGAGCTTTCCGAGACCGCGCGGTCTGTCGTTCTCGTCATCGGGGGCAGTACGGCGTTTTTCATGGCGCTACTGGGGTTGGTGCAGAACGACATCAAGCGCGTGATAGCCTACTCCACCATCTCCCAGTTGGGCTATATGACCGTGGCATTGGGGGCATCCGCTTATCCGGTGGCAATCTTCCATCTGGGCACCCATGCTTTTTTCAAAGCGCTTTTATTTCTGGCGGCGGGTTCTGTGATTCACGCCATGCACCATGAACAGGATATGCGCCACATGGGTGGGTTACGCAAATATATGCCCATCACTTACTGGACATCCCTTGTCGGGTCATTGGCCCTGGCTGGCATTCCACCTTTTTCGGGGTTTTTTTCCAAGGACGCCATCATCGAGGCTGTTGGCGCCAGCGAAATTGCTGGCTCTGGTTATGCCTACGTGGCGGTGCTTGCCGGGGTATTCGTGACAGCCTTTTACTCTTTCCGCTTGCTGTTCATGACATTTCATGGAAAACCGCGCATGGATGATCACACCCGGGAGCATCTGCATGAATCTCCCTGGGTGATCACCGTGCCCCTTGTGCTGCTGGCCATTCCTGCCCTGGTGACTGGGATGATTTTTGTTGAGCCCATGGTAGTTGGACAGTATTTCGGTCATTCCATCACTGTCCTCCCGCAGGATGGTGCCATGAATGCACTCCGGGAAGACTGGCACGGCGTAACGGGGTTCGTGTTAAATGGCATGACATCCCTGCCATTCTGGCTCGCTGTATCTGGCATTGCCATGGCCGCTGCTTTCTACCTGAAGTGGACGCACTTGCCTGAACTGGTGCAGGGCATGATGGGCTCGATTCCCGGGTTGCTCAGGAACAACTATTACTTTGACCGGTTCAACGAGATATTCTTTGCGGGTGGCGCTCGCCGACTGGGTCAGGGGTTTTGGAAGGTGGGAGATGAACGTCTGATCGACGGGATTCTCGTGAATGGCACCGCCCGGATGGTGGGAAGGCTTTCCAACCAGATTCGTCGTCTCCAGACAGGGTATATCTATCACTATGCCTTTGTCATGATTTTTGGCGTTTTTGTCCTGATGAGCCTCTGGTTCGTCCGTGTGTAATTTGAGCGAGCACCCATGACTGCACAACCCATTTTGTTGTCCCTGTCCATCTGGATTCCCATTTTGTCAGGCGTCCTGGTGTTGTGGCTGGGAGGAGAAGGGAACCCCGGCCGTACACGTGTCCTGTCACTGGTGGGGGCGCTGGCGGGTTTTCTGGTCACCCTTCCCCTGTACGCACAGTTTTCCAATGGCACTGCCCTGATGCAGTTTGAGGAGTTCCATCGCTGGATTCCTGCATTCAACATCAATTACCACCTGGGGGTAGATGGCATTTCCCTGTGGTTCGTACTGCTCAACAGCTTCATGACCATCCTGGTGGTGGTCGCAGGTTGGGTGGTGATTGAAAAGCGTTTGTCACAGTACATGGCAGCATTTCTCATCATGTCCGGGCTGATCAACGGTGTGTTTTCAGCCTTGGATGCCATCCTGTTTTACGTGTTTTTCGAAGCCATGCTTATCCCCATGTATCTCATCATCGGGATATGGGGGGGGCCCAGGCGTGTCTATGCGGCCATCAAGTTTTTCCTGTACACCCTCATGGGTTCCCTGCTCATGCTGGCTGCTTTCATCTACCTTTACTTCGAGGCGGGTGCTTCTTTCGAAATCCTGCAGTTCCAGCGTTTACCCCTGCCACTGACAGTCCAGATCCTGATCTTTATCGCCTTTTTCCTTTCCTTTGCCGTCAAGGTCCCCATGTGGCCCGTGCACACCTGGTTGCCGGATGCTCACGTGGAAGCACCTACTGGTGGCTCGGTCATTCTGGCTGCCATCACCCTCAAGATCGGGGCGTACGGTTTCCTGCGCTTTAACCTGCCCATCACGCCGGATGCCAGCCATGCCCTTTCAGGAATCATGATCACCCTGTCGCTGGTGGCTGTTGTCTATATCGGTCTGGTGGCTCTGGTGCAAGCCGACATGAAAAAGCTGGTGGCTTATTCCTCCATTTCACACATGGGATTCGTGACATTGGGCATCTTCCTGTTCAGCCCCATGGGGGTCGAAGGTGGCCTGCTGCAAATGATTTCCCACGGTTTCGTGTCCGGTGCCATGTTTCTGTGCATTGGCGTGCTCTACGATCGCATGCACACCCGACAGATCGCGGATTACGGCGGCGTGGTCAACACCATGCCGGTCTTTGCTTCTTTCTTCATGCTGTTTGCCATGGCCAATGCCGGGTTGCCTGGAACGAGCGGCTTTGTTGGCGAATTCATCGTGACTTTGAGTGCCGTGCGGTCCAACTTCTGGATTGCTACGCTTGCCGCCACCACCCTGATTTTTGGGGCGGCTTACACCCTCTGGATGTACAAGCGCGTGGTGTTCGGGGCAGTGGCAAATGACCACGTGGCGGCGCTCAAGGACATCAACCTGCGCGAAGCTCTCTTCCTGGGAATCCTGGCTGCGTTGGTCCTGGCCATGGGACTGTACCCCAAGCCTTTTACCGACGTGATGCATGCTTCTGTGCAACAGTTGATCGAACAGGCCTCCACCCCGAAGTTCTGATGGAGTTATGATGAATTTCACCCCCCCACTGCTGGCACCGGTCTATCCTGAAATTTTCCTGCTGATGGCTCTTTCGGCCATTCTTCTTCTGGATCTTGTGGTACCGGACGACCGAAAATTTCTGACGTATGCCTATTCCCAACTGGCCCTCGTGGCCACCGGGGTGTTATTGGTGGGTGGAGCGACGGGGCAGGTGTTCTCCACTTTTGGCGGGATGTTTCTGGATGACCCTCTGGCGCGCAGCCTGAAAGTGGTGGCGTTGCTGACCATGGCACTCGTGCTGGCCTATTCCCGTGTTTACAACCAGCGGCATGGCTTGTTCAGGGGCGAATTCTACGTGCTGACGCTGTTTGCCCTGCTGGGTATCATGGTGATGATTTCTGCGAATCATTTTCTGGTCCTGTACCTGGGGTTGGAACTGCTTTCCCTTTCCACCTGCACCCTGATTGCCCTGCAACGGGATTCGTCAGTGGCGACGGAAGCCGCCATGAAGTATTTCGTATTGGCCGCTCTGGCTTCCGGACTTTTGTTGTATGGCCTCTCCATGCTTTATGGCGCCACTGGTTCCCTGTACATGCCCCAGGTGGCCAATGCCATCGCTTCCGGTGTGGCCGATCCCGCCATTCTTGTTCTGGGACTGGTGTTCGTGGTGGCCGGCCTGTCTTTCAAACTGGGTGTGGTGCCGTTTCACATGTGGGTGCCCGATGTCTATGAAGGGGCTCCGACCGCTGTGACTCTCTTTGTGAGTACGGCGCCCAAGATTGCCGCTTTCGCCTTTTTCGTGCGCATTCTGGTGGGGACATTGAGCCCCATGGTCTCCGACTGGCAGAGCATGCTGGTCATCGTTTCCGTGCTGTCCATGCTGGTAGGTAATGTCACAGCCATTGCCCAGACCAATATCAAACGCATGCTGGCCTACTCCACCATTTCCCACATGGGGTTCCTGCTGCTTGGCATCCTGTCGGGTACGGTAGGTGGTTTTGCCGCGGCCATGTTTTATGTGGTGGCTTACGTGCTCATGAGTCTGGGTGCTTTTGGCCTGATTCTCCTTCTGGGACGTGAAGGTTTTGAAGTGAACAGTCTGGACGACCTGAAAGGGCTTAACAAGCGCAGCCCCTGGTACGCCTTCATGATGCTCCTCGTCATGGTGTCCATGGCCGGGGTGCCCGTATCGGTCGGATTCTTTGCCAAGCTGTCCGTATTGAGTGCCGTACTGGATGCGGGCATGACCTGGCTGGTGGTGTTCGCGGTCATCATGTCGCTGATTGGTGCCTTTTATTACCTGCGCATCATCAAGCTCATGTACATGGATGAGCCCAACGATATTTCTCCCCTCGTGGCAGAAGCCGACCATCGCATTCTGATGGGGCTGAATGGCCTGGCCATCTTGGTTCTTGGAATCGTGCCCCAACCACTCATTGATCTGTGCATGTTCTCAGTGACCCGGTCTCTGGGCAGCAGCTAGCAGCGGGCGCGAATATGGTGGACTTTCCCGAACGCCCGGAAGATTTCACGGAACACATGGTGGAATCCGAACAGGTGTTTCGCGGCAAGCTGCTGGATGTTCGCAGGGACCGCGTCAGACTGCCCAATGGCGAGCACGCGCTGCGGGAATACATTGTGCATCCGGGGGCGGTGGCCATTATTCCCATGGTGGACGAGCACACCGTCCTTCTGGAGTACCAGTACCGTTATCCCAATCATCGCCACTATTACGAAATTCCTGCTGGAAAGCTGGAGATAGGCGAACCTCCTCTTCAGGCTGCCCAAAGGGAACTTCGGGAAGAAACAGGATACAGGGCCCAGCATTGGCACCGGCTGACCACCTTGCACTTATGCATTGCCTATTCCACTGAACACATCGAATATTTTCTGGCGGAAGGGATGACGATGGAAGGCCATCAGCGCGACGATGAGGAGTTTCTCGAAACCCTGGCGGTTCCCATTGAACAGGCCTACGAATGGATACACCGGGGCATCATCAATGACGCCAAGACGGTGGCTGGTCTGTTGTGGTTGAAATCCATGGGACGGGGCGGGTCAGAGCCATCCAGATGATTCTGGCACGCCACGCTCCACAGGACGGGGACCGGGCATTATTGCAGCATCAGTTGATTCAACCTCTTGACGAAACCTGCCGGGTCTTCCAGTTGACCACCTTCTGCCAGCAACGACTGGTCGAACAGGAGCTGGCTCCAGTCGGCCAGACGGGCGCTGTCTGTTTCCATTTTCAGGCGCAGGATAAGCCGGTGTCCCGGGTTGATTTCCAGGATGGGCCTGGAATGAGGAACATTCTGCCCAGCCGCTTTGAGCATTCGTTCGAGGTGGCCTGAAAGAGCCCCATCCTCTGTAACTAGGCATGCGGGAGATTCCGTCAGTCTGTGGCTGGGGCGTACATCCTTGACGCGATCTCCCAAAGCGCTCTTCATGCTTTCCAGCAGGGGTTTGAGTGTTTCAGTGTCCTGGGTTTCCACTTGTGGGGCTTCGACTCCCAGCGTGCTCAGGTCCAGGTCTCCGCGTGCCACGGACTGCAGCTTTTTGCCTTCGAACTCATGAAGGTTGGAGACGACCCACTCATCCACGCGATCCGACAACAGCAGAACCTCAATGCCTTTTGAACGGAACACCTCCAGATGTGGGCTGTTGCTGGCGGCCACATGGCTGTCTGCGGTTACGTAGTAAATGGCCTGCTGTCCCTCTTTCATGCGACCGAGATAATCTTTGAGGGATACGGTCTGGTCTTCGCCGCCGGTATGGGTGGATGAGAAACGCAACAACTGGGACCACTTATCCTTCTGGCTGGTTTCTTCGCCAGCCCCTTCCTTGAAGACTTTGCCAAACTCCTTCCAGAAAGTGGCATATTTCTCTGGCTGGTTTTGTGCCAGATCTTCCAGAAGCGTCAGAACACGGCGGGCACAGCCTGACCGGATGGCCTCCATGTCCCTGGATTCCTGGAGGATTTCGCGGGAAACGTTCAGGGGCAGGTCCGCTGAATCGATGACCCCTCGGACAAAGCGCAGGTATTGGGGCAGGAGCTTGCGGGTGTCTTCCATGATGAACACGCGACGCACGTAAAGCTTCAGGCCGTGACGTGGTTCAGGGTCCCACAGGTCAAAGGGAGCATGGGCAGGCACATAAAGCAGCGCGGTATATTCCTGCTTTCCTTCCACCCTGGCATGGGTCCAGGCCAGAGGCGCTTCAAAATCATGGCCCACGTGTTTGTAAAATTCTTCATACTGCTCTTCAGTGATTTCGCCCTTGGGTCGCGCCCACAGCGCATTGGCCTGATTCAGCGTGTCATCTTCGGCTGGCTTGCCGTCTTCTGGTTCACGGGCCATGAGGATGGGCAACTGGATATGGTCGGAATAGCGCCGAACGATGCCGCGCAAGCGCCAGTTGTCCAGAAATTCATCCTCGCCTTCCTTCAGATGAAGAGTCACTGAAGTCCCACGGGGAGCGTTGTCTACGGACTCGAGGGTGAAAGTGCCGTCACCCGTCGACTCCCAGCGAACACCGTCCTTTTCTTCGAGGTCTGCACGGCGTGTGATGAGGGTAACGCGGTCAGCGACGATAAAGGCCGAATAAAAGCCCACGCCAAATTGACCAATCAAGGCGGAATCCCGTGCTTCATCTCCTGAAAGGCGGTTCAGGAATTCACGGGTTCCTGACTTGGCTACCGTACCGATATTGGTGATTACTTCATCACGCGACATACCGATGCCATTGTCCGAAATGGTGATGGTACGGGCGCTTTTGTCGATGGCAATCCGCACATGCAACTGGCTTTCTGGTTCCAGCAGGCTGTTGTTCTTCAGGGCTTCGAAACGAAGTTTTTCGCAGGCATCCGAAGCGTTGGAAATCAGTTCCCGAAGGAAAATTTCCTTGTTGCTGTAGAGGGAATGGATCATCAGGTGAAGCAGTTGCTTCACTTCGGCTTGAAATTGCAGGGACTCTTTCTGGCTCATGGCAGCACCATCAGTTTACGGAAGAAAAAACAGGGTTACAGGGAGGTGGGGGCTCCGGACAGATTTTCAAGGGGTCAGGCTTTCAGTCCCCGCAATGCCCGTGACAGTCTTTCCAGTCCTAGCCATTGCTGCTGTAGCAGGCCATTCCCGTAGTTCCTTCCCTCGAGTTGATCAGCTATGCCTGTGGGAGGGGTATTCACGGTGAAATTGGCGGTACCGAAGAGAATATCCCAGACGGGAAACAGGATGGCGAAATTGCAGCTCAGTGGTCCGCTTTCACTGCCCATGCCAATGCCGTGGTGCACCCGATGGTAGTGGGGACTGACCAGAAGGCGTTCGCCGATCCGGCCAAAACTGATGGCCACGTTGGCATGAGCAAAACTTTGAAGGATCCGTGTCACCATCATGAGAACCACGAACTGACTGGGCGGGAGCCCGACGAACAGTCCCAGCAGGGAAAACCAGAACGCAGTGAGAAAATCTTCCAGAAAATGGGCGCGGTCATCCGTCCAGAAACTCATCGTTTGTTGGCAGTGATGGACGCCATGCAGGGCCCAACCCCACTCGAGCCGGTGCAGAAACCGGTGCAACCAGTAACCCGCAAAGTCGAGGATGACGAGATAAACCACAAAAGTGGTCAGGGGATGGTCAAGCAAGTAGGGAAAATCATCATCCAGGGTGAATGGCATGAAACCCTGCAGACGCAACCAGCCATCGAGGGAAATGCTGACGGGCCACATGAGAGCGAACATCACCAGCGGAATGAAACCCAGTCGGTGCAGCAGGGTGTACAGGATGTCGATGTGGGTGGGCCGTCGACTGTTCCAGTGTTCTACCGGAAACAGTGCTTCCATGGGGCGGAACAGCAGCAGCAACAGTGTGATTTCCACTATGCCGAGCAGCACGTATTCAGTGGCATCAAATGCCTGCTCCTGATATTCCATCAGTCCCAGGAGGGGCAGCAGGGGTTCCACGATCCTTTCGAAGACATGGTCCTGGGCCACGACAAACAGGCGAACAAGGGAGTCGATGAGGTTCATGCGAGTGTGGAAAAACAGAATCCACGGTCCTGTAGTCCCTGAAGTAGCGGGTCAAATACTCTGATGAAAGGGTCTTTCCGGGAACGAATGCCGAGGTGCATCATGAGGATGTCGCCATGGCGGATGTGTTGCAGGGCGCGATGCAGCAGGAGTTCATTGGGCCAACGGTCCGAGGGGAGTTCATCGCCCAGAAAGCCGGCTGGCGCCCATCCCACATGCCTGGTGAAACCACATTCCGCAGCCCAGTGAAGGGTACGGGGAGTGGTGTGACCGCCGGGTGCGCGCCAGAGGGGTTGCATGGTGTGCCCCGTGAGATCGTGAAAACGGTCTGCAACCCGGGTCAATTCTTGGCAGAACCTGGCCTGGTTCCATTCGTGCATGTGGCCTTCCAGGTCGCGGCATAGTACATCACCATCCGGAAGTTCACGTTTTACGGTGGCATGACTCCAGGTGTGATTGCCAAAATGGTGGCCTTCCCTGGCCCTTTCGAGCCAGTAAGCGGCCCAAGCGTCGTCCATGGCACGGTCGCCCCGCCAGGTGGGTTCGTTGGCAATGAAAAAAGTGGCTTTGATCTGGCGTCGGTTCAGTATATCGGCGATGGTATGGGCTTCTCTCATGGACCCGGTGTCCAAGGTGAGGTAAAGCATGCCTTCGGAACAGCGTTCCATGGCTTGTGTTGGAACCACGGGCAGCAGGGACAGGGATTTCAGGAACGTCCTGCGCTTCATTGACGGGAAGCGTGGTGGGCAAAGAACAGTCCGTGAGGGGAGCGTCCCACCGGGATGATGTGAATGATCCGGAAATCAGGCATGCTGAGCACGGTCACCTGCCTCAACCAACGCGAGGTCACCCAGAGTTCCTTGTGATCGGCCGACACCTCCATGCAATCTGGACCGCCGGGGACGGAAAAAGTTTTCACGATGGTCAGCGTCTGGGTGTCGATGAGAGAGATCGTGTCTTCGGAGCGATTCGTGACGAAAACGTGCCGGTCGTCACCAAGAGGCATGAAGTTGTGCGTGCCCCGGCCCGCAGGAATATGCTTGACAATGGTGGCGGTCTTCCAGTCCACCACAGCCACTTCGTTGAGCCCCATCACGCCGACGAGCAGGTGACGGCCGTCAGGTGTGGTGTAAACGCCGGCAGGGGTCTTTCCGATGGGAATCTGCCATTTCACTGCCATCTTGTCCAGGTCGATGGCGGCCAGTTGATCGCTGCCCTGCAATGTGACGAAAACCATCCGGCTGTCAGGACTGAAGGTCAGGTGACTGGGCATGGAAGGCAAGACGAAACGTTTGACCAGCTTGAAGTCCTTGGCACGGTAGACATCCACCATGTCGAGTCTGAGCGAGTTGGCCACGAACCAGCGCTTGTCCGGACTGAAGGCGATCTGGTAGGGGTCGTTGATGCGCGGTATGCGGTACAGGATATTGCCGTTGTCAGGATTGAGAAATACGAGGTCATTGCTGACGGCGTTGGCCACAATGAGTGCGCTGTTGTCAGGCAGACTCATGAGGTGATGGGGTTCTCGCCCCACGAAGAAACGATCGATGGGTTGATAGTTATGTCGGTTGATACGGGTGATGGTGCCATCTCCGGAATCCAGCACAATGGCCACATCCGCCAGAGAAACCAGAGGCCCGGCCAGTCCCGCAAGCAAGGCCAACCATAACAGAAGGATGCGCATGAGTTAGAATCCAGAGTCGGGGTGAACATTTTACCATTTCCCCCAAGGACCCGTACCATGCGTTACTGTTCACAATGCGGCGCCCAAGTGGCCCTGTCGGTTCCGGATGGGGATCATCTGCCCCGCCACGTGTGTTCTGAATGCCACACTGTGCATTATCTGAATCCCAAAATGGTGGTGGGATGCGTGCCCGAATGGGAGGATAAAATCCTGTTGTGCCGTCGGGCCATAGAACCTCGGCTTGGCTACTGGACCTTACCGGCGGGATTCATGGAAAACGGGGAAACCGTGCGCGCTGGCGCCGCCCGGGAAACTTTCGAGGAGTCCAGAGCGCGCGTAGAAGTGGGAAATCTGGTGTCCCTCATCAGTATTGCCCATCTGAACCAGGTGCATCTCATGTTTCATGGGCGGTTGCTCGACCCTGTGCATGGCCCTACGCCTGAAAGCAGTGAAGTGGCTTTTTTTCATGAAAGGGATATTCCTTGGGAAGACCTGGCTTTTCGCACGATTCGACACACCCTCCAGCACTTTCTGGAAGACAGGCGTCAGGGGGTATCGCACTTTCACGTGATCGACCTGACGCCCTGAGCCATCAGCGGTTCCGTGCAGTAAAATCCCGCAGTTACCGGTATTGTCCCGATTCTTCCCATGTCAAAACAGCTCCCAGAACCTGATTCGCCGTCCCTGGCACTGATCATCGAAGCCCTGGACCAGGAGGCGCAAGGCATTGCGCGCCATGAGGGAAAGGTGGTCTTCGTGGAAGAGGCGCTGCCTGGAGAGCATGTGCATGCAAGGTTGACCCGGCGCAAGATGCAGTTTGACCGGGCTCGGCTTGAACGGATCGACCGCCCCTCATTCACGCGAGTGACGCCCCTGTGTCCGCATTTCGGAGTATGCGGGGGGTGTAACATGCAGCATGCGGATCCTGCGGCTCAAGTGGCTTTCAAGCAACGCATTCTCGAAGACAATCTGACCCGGATCGGGCGCGTCACACCGGAGGTCATCTTGCCCGCCCTGCAGGGTCCTTCCTGGGGGTACCGCCAGAGGGCAAGGCTGTCCGTTCGGTTTGTGCAGAAAAAGGGCGGCATTTTGGTGGGATTCCATGAAAAACGGTCAAGTTTCGTGGCGGACATGCGTGTCTGCCACGTTTTGCCCGCCCATGTGTCCGGGCTGCTGGACCCGCTCAGACAGTTGGTGGAATCGCTTAGTCTACGGGACAGGTTGCCCCAGATCGAAGTGGCCGTGGGTGAAAGACTGACGGTGCTGGTATTCCGGGTGCTTTTGACGCCAACGCAGGAAGATGAAGATAAAATCCGCGCATTTGCCGACCAGTGGCAGGTGCAAGTCTGGTTTCAGCCGAAAGGCCCCGATTCGGTCAGGAAGTTTCATCCTCTGGATGCGCCTGGGTTGGACTACTGGTTGCCGGAATTTCAGGTGACCATCCCTTTTGGGCCCACGGAATTTACCCAGGTCAACGGTGCCGTGAATCGTATCCTGGTAGGGCGGGCTGTACGCTTGCTGGATCCGCTTCCAGGCGAGAGGGTGCTAGACCTGTTTTGCGGTCTGGGCAATTTCACGCTCCCTCTGGCGCGCAGTGGTGCCGTCGTCACAGGTGTCGAGGGCAGTCAGACCTTGGTGGAGCGTGCTCGAGAAAATGCGGTATTGAATGGTCTGACAGCCAACGCCCGCTTCCTGGTGGCCAACCTGTTCGAAGCCACGGAAGAAAGCCTGTCGTCGCTGGGTCACGTGGATAAGATGCTGATCGATCCTCCACGGGATGGGGCGGTAGAGGTGGTCAAGTCAGTGGGGCGGATTTTGCCGAAGCGGATTGTCTATGTGTCCTGCAATCCGGCTACGCTGGCTCGGGATGCACAGATTCTGGTTCATCAGCAGGGGTATGTACTAAAGGCTGCCGGGGTGGCCAACATGTTTCCCCATAC
>VFSW01008681.1_pt1 | contig 14569 bp, 14 predicted proteins | sample 5358111 | NCBI WGS metagenome assembly VFSW01 (sample SAMN11554181, study PRJNA540505) | mine drainage metagenome | isolation source: sediment from site ElyBrook_90M | place: USA: Ely Copper Mine, Vershire, VT | collected 2017 | reverse complement strand
GGGCCCTTAATCTTCGATGTATTTCTTCCATACCTCATCCGTCAAATTCCCGCGCGAGGCGACCCAGTATCCACGGCCCCATAGGTGCTGACCCCAGTAGCGCTTCCTCAGCGTCGCTCACTGCGAGAGAAGCTTGTGGGTGCTCTTGCCCTTCAGGAATTGCACCGCTCTCGACACCGATATATGCGCGGCGGTATCCCGATCAGCATATGCAAGTGCTCCCGGTTGATCGGCCCCACATAGATTGTGAGATCCAGGCTCCTCGAGATTTGCCTCAGCAGGTCCCTCGCCCTTTCCCCGACATCCCCAGTCGGAACCAGGTACCGGCACTTCGTAATCCACATCAGGTGGTACTTGCAGTCCCACAGTGCGTGGCTGCCACTCTTATAATCCTTCATCCCTCATATGCTACTCCCTTCGCTATAATTGCCTTCTCGTCGCCTGAAGGCGAGGGGTTTACGGATCCCCAAGGGGGACTCTAAAGTCGCCGCGCCACGTCTCGACTCTACCAACGCAATCGCAGACGCCTCGCATCGAATGCCGGATGCCGAGGCGCTTGCAGCGGCTACCAAAGGCAATCGCGGTGTACTCGTTGCCGTGATCGGAATGGTCCAGCCGATGCCAGGAGAGCGACGCCATGAGCATCAAGCAGGCGCAAAGAGCAATTCCGGGGATCCAAGGCAGCGCCCTTGGAAACCCGCTCCACGGACTTCTAATGCGATCAGCGTTCCCGATGACATCGGAAAAGGCCCATTCTGCCGCTCAACGCGGCAGATTTCGCTGCGTGTAAGATCGCTAATGCGGAAGAGGAAGACAATCATGGGAGACTTTGCAAGAGAAATTCTACCGGTCCACTGAAGCTGGGCAGATCCACATATCGAACTCCTGGTGTGCACACTGCAAGGAGTCCGTAAAATCAACCGGAACCATATCAGTAAACTCGAGGCATGAAGCACATTATGAAGTCAAAAAGCTACGCCTTAGTTACTCCAAGCTACTGGATGGACGTCGAGCGGTGCCGCTTTCTTCTCGAAACTGCGGAACGGTGGGTTCCGCCGAGCGTGCGTCACTATCTCATCGTCGCGCATCGGGATCTTGCGCTGTTCAAGCCGATGCTCACTGCGCGTACATCGTTGCTTGTCGTCGAAGACATTATCCCGCGATGGTTGCTTAGAATCCCCGGCGTCCGCCGCTTCTGGATAAGTCTGCGCACGCGCCCTGTAAAGAACTGGATTCTGCAGCAGATCGTGAAGCTCTCCGCTCCTGCGGCCATAGCAGACGATGTACTGCTCTATGCGGACTCCGACATGTTCTTCATAGCACCCTTTGATCCGCATTCTTTTGAGCGCGACGATGCGGTGCCTTTGTTTGCGGAGACCGGTCAGCGCGGTCTCATTCCGTCCAACGACGAATGGCAGACGGTGTGCGCGAGATTGCTGGGCGTGCCCGCGGAGAACGGATTCGACATCAATTATGTTGGCCAGCTTATTTGGTGGCGCCGGCAAAATGCTCTGGCTGCGGTGCAGAGAGTTCAGGAAGTAACCGGAAAGCCATGGCAGCAGGCCATAGCATCGTTGAGCGGATTCTCCGAATATATCCTATACGGGCTTCATGCCGACAAGATTTTGGCTCCGAACTCTGGTCACTGGCACGATAGAATTACCCGTACGCTGTGTTATTGGAAGACCACACCTCTAAGCGTGCACGACCTAGTGGCGTTTAAGGCAAAACGCGCGCCGTACCATCACTCCGCTATGGTCTCTGCGAAATCCGGAACGTCAGTCGCAGATATTCGCACTGCCTTTTCGACTCCCTAAGACCCAGGTTTGCCAGTTCGCGCGTACATGGAGGGGATTCGAATTGCCTCCAACGTCCCGTGATCCAGCTCTCACGCATCTTGCTTGATACGACAAGCAAACCAATGATCAGCGCCGATGATTGGTTACTTACGTATCGATTAGTACGACAATTGAACGGCTTGCGATGCGGATCATGTCACCGCCAAGAAAATGTGCAACAGATTCGTCGCACTACCTTCGCTTAAAGTTGCGGACTCGCATTTTGAATGATCGTCGGTCGCGAATTGAGTGCCACGGTCTGCGAGATCAATAGCGATGGGAGGCGATCGTCAGGCTACGCTCGACCAAGGTCGCTCGCCGCTGCGGCAAGCCCCTCCGGTAGCGAGGTCCAGCGCATTTCGAGACAACGTTCGGCCTTGCTTACCTCCAGCGCAATCTCCTGGCGGCACAGTCTCAACAGCGAGCCCCATATCGGCGGGGGCGGCTTCCAATTGCGTAGCCCAACCCGATGCGCCAGCATTTCGGTTGCCTTGAGTGGCGCTGCCAAGATGCGGCGCTCGAGGTTGAGGCGGCAGGCCGAAATGCGACTCACCGGGACGGCGCCGAGTGCGCGCGCGAACGCGATGAAGTACTCATTCCAGGTGGGTTTGTAGTCGAGCGCGATGTTGAAAATCTCGCCGCGGATTCCAGGCTGGCGCAGCGCTGCAACGATCGCGGTGACGAGATCGTCGATGTACGTCAAATTGCAAATTCCGTCGCCAGCGGGGCCGAGATCGCCAAGACGGTGTGCGCGCAACAGACGTGCGATGCGCGCGCTCCAGTACGGACACTCCGGGCCGTATTCGGCCGCCGATCTGAGGATCACGACATTGCCATGGCCGGTCGCGAGACGCTCGGCATCGCGCTGCGCGGTCGAATACGGTCCCAGGTCGGCGCGAAGCTCGCTATGCTCGGTGACGCTGCCGCAGGCCGAGCCATACACGGTCATTGAGCTCAAATGCACCAGCCGCGGGGTCGCGCCAGTGCACGCCAATGCCGCATAAAGATCTGCCGCCTGGGCTTCGATGGCTGCGGCGTCCCCGACAACGCACTGTACGATCGCCTCCGCGCCCGGCAGCGCGCGCGGCAGGGCGGTAGCGTCGCCGCCAGTCCCCGCAACCGGCTGCGCCCATTCGCTCTGGGAGAGCCTGGAGCGCAGCCGGCGACCGACAAAATTCTCCGCTCCGTGGATCACGACGCATTGCTTCATCGGACTAGCTGGCTCCGTAAATGAGCTGCGAGCCGCAGCGCCAGTGCGACCACGGTCAGGGTTGGATTGGCCTGGCTCGAAGTCGGAAATGTCGCGGCGCCGGCGACATAAAGATTGTCAACGTCGTGCAATCGGCAGTCGGCGTCGACGACGCTGGTGCGCGGATCGCTGCCCATACGGGCGGTGCCTATGTGATGTCCGCCATACGCACCGTAGCGCGTCATCTCCATCTCAACCGTCCCCGGATCGTATTCGAAACGGCCCACCCCGCTGCGATGAATGTCGCGGGCGAGCAAGGCGAGCGCGCGGCTGACGGTGTCGACATCACCGGAAGTATACCGCCAGTCGATCCTTATCCGCGGCATTCCAAGCGAGTCGACTTCGTTGTTCAGACTAACGCGACTAAGCGGGTTGGGCTGCTGCTCGGCGTGGAAGTCGAGGCTGTAGAGGTTGGCCTTCGAGCGGATGATGATGGAGGGAAACTTGCGCGCAGCGAGCCTTCGGTAGCGCAGCATATGCCAGGCAAATCCGGCCGCGTCGAGCGGCCCCGTCACCACGTTGGTGAGGTGTCGCATCCAAACTGAAAGCGTAGCTGCGTCGTCGCCGTGTAGGCGTTTGCCGTATTCGTAGGGGATGGCAAATTTAGCCAGATACAGCAGCGACAATATCGCATTCCGGTGTGCCGGATCGGTAATGCGTGGGTGATGCAGGCGGGCGACGAAGTTACCGAGCCGCTGTCCGCGCTGTACGGCGGCGCGCAACGCCAGTCGGCGGCGGCAATAGACGCCTTCATCGGCGATGTCGTAACCATGATTCACGTCCCCGAGCGCGCCGGCGATACGGACGCGGCCGATGGTGCCGGCGACGTGACACATGTAGTAGCGACCGACCAGGTCATGCTGGTTTCCGATGCCGCGAGGATGCACGTCGCGGTTCGCGAGCAGCAGGCGTGCGACCTCGAGTCCGCCAGTGGCGAGGACAAAGCTCCGAGCCATTACGCTCAAGCGCTTGCCGTGAAGATTGCGTACGGTAAGCCGCGTGACGTGATCTCCGGCATCGTTAAGGGCGATCGCCGTAACGTTGGCGTGCAGCAGCACACGCAGCGTGGGTGCAGATGCCAGCCGGTGCAGGTAGCGACGACCGAAATCGGTCGGGCAACTGAAGCGTTCCAGCGTATCGGTGCTGAAATTGTCGCTGTTGAAGCCTACTAGCATCGGCGCGAGCGGCTGCGGGAAGGCGTCGCCGGCGCTATACTTGAAATCGCCGGCCTCGCATAGACGGTTGGCCGCGGCGTAATAAGGCAGCAGCGCGGCTCGTGCTATTGGCCAACCGCTGTAAGGAACATAGTCGCGCGGCTCGAAATCGATCTCATCGAATGGAACGCAGCGTCCGCCCCATATGGTGGTCGTGCCGCCGAACATGCGTTGGCGATAGCGATCGGGCAGGCAATGCAAGCGCTCGTCGGCGACCGAGCCGGCGTAGAGCTGCTGCGTCTTCTTCTCGGCAGACAGCCCGCCGGCCTCGAGCAGCAGAACGTCCAGGCCGCTGGCGAGCGTATCCAATGCGATGCTGATGCCAGCGGCCCCGGCGCCGACAATGCACAAGTCGCAGGTCAGGGCCGTCTGATCCGGCAGGTCACGGGACTCAAGCAGCAAGTGCGATGCGATCCTTCAAACCAGTGTAGGCGGCATCGATATACTACCGATTGCGGACTCGCTCTGGAATGTAAAGGCCTGATGCCGTGACGGTAATGATGCCTTATGTCCATCGATATCGACATAGATGACTACGATCTGGCCGAGACCAGTGCGCTGGTGGCGGACTTTGGCGCGGGAAGCTATGGCTTCATCGTTACCCCGAACGCCGACCATTTGATACGTTACAGCGAGGAGGCGAGCTTCAGAGCGCTGTACTCCGAGGCAACCTACGTGCTGCTCGATAGCAGATTCGTGGCGCATCTGGTCAGGTTGACCAAGGGCCAGCGGGTTAGGGTTTGCCCAGGCAGCGATCTCACCGCGCAGATCTTTCGCCACATTATCGGACCCGGCGACAGAATAGTTCTGGTCGGGGCGAGCGCGGCACAGGCAACGAAGTTGCGCGACCGGTTCGGTCTCCATGCCCTGCAACACATCGATCCGCCGATGGAATTTATCAAGGACCCGGTCGCCGTCGAGACTTGTCTCGGTGAAATTGAGGCGTTGAGTCCATTCCGTTTCTGCTTTCTGGCGATCGGGTGCCCGCAGCAGGAGATCATCGCGACGCATTTGAAGCAGCGAGGCCGCGCTCGCGGGCTGGCTTTGTGCATCGGGGCGTCGATCAATTTCCTGACCGGCGTGGAGCGCCGTGCGCCGCCTTGGGTGCAGCGCTGCGGCCTGGAATGGCTGTACCGCCTGCTGCAGGATCCCGGCCGGATGGCGAAGCGCTATCTGCTGCGCGGTCCGAGGATTTTTCTGCTGTTGCCGCGGCTGCGGCTGAGATTACGTGGGCATAACCGGTAACCCTGACGTTCAATAACCCACTTTTTTCGAGCCCGTGGGATATCAAAGTCTCTTGCATCTCTTTCCACGTTGTGAGATACGGGCTTTTAGTGTGCGACTATCACGCCCTGCGCCATGCTGAACAAATCTGTTCGGGCGCGCCGAGGGCAGAGTGTTTCCGACGCGCAGTGCAATGACAGTGGGATTGATCGCGAGCTGGCTGGCTGCGACTCCAAGGACGAGCGCCCGGGCAAGGAATTCCGATCGCTACTTGAGCAGTTGTCATTGGTTTCGGGCGACAGCATTCTTCTGCTCTGCCAGGACTGGGCGAGCACGAAAGCCGCGTATCGATTCCTCTGCAATGATCGGGTCAGCGAAGCGGAGATTCTCGGCGGCCACTTCCAGGCGATGCGGCAGCGCGCTGCCGCAACCGACGGACCCATTCTGGTGATGCAATGAGGCAGGAGTTTACTTACAAGCAGGAAGATGTCGATGCGGTGGGTAAGACCGGCATCAACATCGCCGGCGCCTATAGAGATGGCATACCTACGTTACTACACCGCGTGCGTCATTCTGATGCACTCCAGTCTTGTGGCCACGACCGGCATCTTGCCGCTCGGACTGAGCGCGATCCAGTTCTGGTTCCGAGAAAAGTTCCATGGTACGACAGCTGCAGCTTCGCCAATCGCGAGCCGATGCTGGTGACTCCCGGATCGATCCGGAACATCGGCTCAGTCAACAGCGCCACGATCGCGGGCGTCCATAAGCCGAAATCCAACCCGTATTTCCGCGGGTCGCGGTCATTGACACTCCAGCGGCGATCGAACGCAACTATTTTGGATCAGTAAGCGCGGTTCTCCGGACGGTTGCCCGAAAGTCCGATCCCAAAAGCGCCTGGGTCGACAGCCTCTGGAGCGACGTGGCTTTGACAAGACCGTGATCGCTGTTGCGAGCAAGAGCGCGTGCATTATGTGGGCAGTTCTGCGCCCGGAAGAGCCTTACCGTTGAGCGGTGGCGTAGGCGGATTTCTGATCCGCGGTTGCGAAGATACTGATCTCGATGCACGCACCGGTCGAACCGACCCGCACGGAACCTACTTTTTATATGGGCCAATATGGGCCAACCAGTTGTAAAGGTGTGCGCGTGCGGCTTTCCCATCCGGGCACTCTGCTGTCCGCAGATGATGACGAATAGATGCACGCATTTCTCCGGAGCCTTTCGCCGAAGATCAGGTCTTACATCTCTGGAGCAGTCCATGGATATGGATCGTCCTGCGGTTGAATCCGTAGGAGTCGATCACGACGCCCGGACCCTCTCCCTCGCGCACCCGGCGAATCGCCATCAGACGAATCTGTTCAAGGGTGGGATGATCGAATGGGCCGTCGAATTTCACTGCGCATGGTACCAACAACCGCGCCTTTTTGTTCCCCCTTATTCGACTAATTTACCAACCGGTGAGTAAAGCCTTCAGGTTCCGCTCAGACAGCGCTTTCTCCACGTCAGCGGCAATAGCGCCGCTGTAGAAAATTTCGCCGCCTCAAATCACGGCGGAAAGTACCGCGTTACGGGGTGCTTACTTACGAATCACGAGCCTTCCCGCTTCGTCCGGACCCATTCGTCAGTAGCGCGACTACGTAGCATCACCATGATCTTCCAGACCAGGAACACAGGCGCACGCAGCAGATCGAGCAGTCCGCGCACACCCACGCCACTGAGCGGCCAGCCGCGCAGAACATAGACCACCAATGCGGCGACGCAGGCCGGCGCCAGCCGGATCCATGCGCTGATCGACGGCAGCCCCGCCGCCAAAGCCACCTGAGTGAGAATCAGCAGCGCAGCGACGTTCAACGCGATGTAAGACAGGGGCAAAACCATCAGATCGAGGGCCAGGTCGAGGCACACCAAGCTGGGCCCGCGGGCTGCCTGTCGCAGCAACGGCCACGTTCGGGTTCGGATGAGCGCGAATCGACCGCTTTCCCAACGCTGGCGCTGCTTGCGCGCCTCCTTTTCACCCGACACCATTTCCGCGTCCGCGTGAGCCTCATCGGCGTAGGCGACGCGGTAGCCCGCCATCCCGATGGAGATGCCGTACTCCAGGTCCTCGGTGAGCGAATAGGATTTGTACGGTACCCGTTCCAGCAGATCGTGAGTCACCGCCCAGCCGTTACCGCGAATTCCACACGATAAGCCGAGACGTTCGCGGGCGCGCGAACGCACGATGTGAAAGGCGGCTTTTGCGATCGTCAGAAGACGCGTGCGCCACGACGCGCCCGTATTCGATACGCCATAGTGTACCTGCACCGCGTGGGCGCCTCGTTCGAGCCGGCAGGCGATCGCTTCGAGCAGATTGCCGGATACTTCGGCGTCGGCGTCGATCACTACCACCGCGTCCGCCCACCCTTCGGCGAGACTCTCATCGAATGCAAACTCGAGCGCATAGCCCTTGCCGCGCTTGTCCGCATTAGAGCGTCGCAGCACATGCGCACCCGCTGCCGTCGCGATTTCCGCCGTGGCGTCGGTGCAATTGTCCGCCACCACGATCACCCGAAACCGATCTGCGGGCCAGTCGATGCGCTGCAGGCTGCCGATCACATGCGCCACGACCGGCTCTTCATTATGCGCTGGCACTATGACGTCAAATTTGAGTCTGCGAGCGGAGGCCGCGGGAATGGATAGTCGCGCCGACAGCAACGTGAATACCAGCAGATATAAACACGCAAAGGCTGCCGGCAAGGCAACCAACCACAGAGCCCCTGAGAGCACTAGATACATGGAAGTCTCGAGGTACGCCGGTGCGACTGGGGCCCTCGCGCGCGACCCGCAGCCGGCAGATCAGGCCTCCGGCGTGGTGCAATCCCCCGCAGCCGGCAGTTATTACCCATTATTTGCTTGACTTGGTGCGCTGATGTCGATACTCGGGCAAGCCCCCGTTGAGGCGGGGCAGCTTAGCCGAAATTTACTGGCGCTGTCCGATGGAGGCCCCATGTCAGGTACACCGCATGCTGCTGTGCAGCATTTTTATGGAACCCCCGTTACCACAAACCCGGCCGGGAACGTCCTACAACTGCGCGAGAATAAATAAGGAACCGAGGTCCGCCCTCAGGGTATAGGGCGTCGGGTAAGATAACGATGGCACATGCTCGCGATTCCGCGTCTGCGCCGGGTGATTTGAGGGCGAGGCCTTGATTCGATTTCATTTTCCAAGATTGCTGCTCTTGCTGGTGTGCTGCGCCACCTGCGCATGCCTGCCGGGTATGTCACTTGATGATGCCAACGCGGCTCCGCCGCGGGCAGCAGCGCCGCCGGCCCCCGCGGCCCCCGCGGACCCGCCACCCGAGGCCACCGACTCAGGTGAGCGACGCCTGCTCGAACTCGGGCCAGGCGATCAGATCAGCCTGAAGGTGTTCGGTCAGCCGGACATGGACAGCACGCTGTCCGTCGGCAACGACGGCTCGATCAGTGTGCCTCTGGCCGGTACGGTAAAAGTCGCGGGTGCGACGCCCGTGGTAGCGGCCAAGCGCGTGGAGGCCGCGCTGGCGAAAGGTCAATTTTTGGTCGACCCCCATGTGACCATTGCGCTGCTGGCCGGCAGGAGCCAGCGAGTATCGGTCCTGGGAGAAGTGCGATTGCCTGGCCGCTACGAAATCGACCCGAATACCAGCATCTTCGATCTATTGGCGCAAGCCGGCGGTACCACCGCAGACAGTTCCGACATCATCCAAGTGTCGCGCACGGACGCCAACGGCAAGGTCACCCGGTACGATATCGACTTGAAGGCGCTCAACTCCGGAACTGCCCCGGATTCGGTGCGTCACCTGCGCAGTGGTGACCAGGTCACGGTACCACGCGCCGAACAGTTTTACATTTACGGCGAAGTGACCAATCCGAACAAGTACCGCATCGAGCGCGGCATGACGGTGGTCGACGCGATCGCGCGTGCAGGTGGTATTACCGCGCGCGGCAGCGAACGACGTGTAGAGCTAAAGCGCCTGGGCAAAGACGGTCACTACATCGTCTTACATCCCAAGGCGAGCGACCCGGTGCTGCCGAATGACGTCATCCGCGTGAAAGAGAGCATCTTCTGAAGCCATGAGACGACTACTCTATTCCGCCACTCCGGGCCGCGACTACTCGGCCGAGCCCATGCTCCAGGATGCAAACTCGCCGCTGCACGAGCCGTCACCGAGCATGTCTTTGCTGCAGGTCCTCGCGATTCTGCGATGCCATTGGCGACTGAGCCTCGCCATCTTCGGCGCCGTCGTGGTGCTGTCCGCACTCACCATCAAGTTGCTGCCGAAGACCTATACCGCTACTGCGACGTTGATAGTCGATCCAGCGAAAAAGGATCCGCTTGCGGTAGCCTCGGACGTCTCGGACTTCCGCCTGTCAAATTACGTTGCGACACAGCTGGAGCTGATCCAGAGTCCGGTAATCCTGATGCGGGTCGTGGATCGCATGAATCTCACTGCCGACCCTGACTTCGCCGCCGGCTTCAAGGGCGGTAGCATAGAGGGCCTGCGCGAATACACGGAGAAGAATCTGGCGTCGTCGGTCAAAGTGGATCTGGGTCGCGGCGGAGAATTGCTGTACGTTTCTGCCGCCGCAACCACATCCGTGCGAGCGGCCGACATCGCCAACACGATCGCCGATACCTACATCGAGGAAGAGCGGAACCGCCTGAGTGGCCCGGCCAGCGAACGTGCGCAACGCTACTCACAGGACCTGTCCGCTTTGCGCGACAAGGTCGCTGCCGCTCAGGACAAGCTCACGGCATTTCTGCAACGCCAGGGTATAACTGACGTCGTCACCACCGGCCCTGAGGCCACGGACATAGAGTCGCAGGCTCTGAAGAGTCTGGAGACACAGCTGCTCCAGGCGCAGGACCAGCGGCGCGCGCTCGAGGCTAAAAGCACCGGCGAAGCGACGGTCTCCGATGAGGCCATGGCCTCCCCTGCTATTCAGGAACTAAAGACACAACTATCCGCGCTGCAAACCAAGTTGGCCCAACTCAGCGTCACGTACGGTGCCCAGCATCCTAGAGTCATTGAGGTCAGGAATCAGATTGCAACCACCAGGCAACAGCTTACCAATGCGCTGCGGACGATGTCGGAAAATACGGCGACGCAGTTGCAGCGGGCACGGCAGTTGGAGGCCAAATATGCCCAGGCCGTCGCCGAACAGCACACCAAAGTCCTGAATCTGCGCGAGCATCAGGGCCAGGGTGCAAAACTGAAGCTCGAACTCGACTCCGCGCAATCGGTCTACAAGCGTGCTCTGGATGGCTACGATCAGTTCATGTTCGCTTCCGCGCAGACCAACAGTGACCTCAGTCTCGTCAGCCGCGCCACAATTCCGGTCAAGGCGACCAGCCCGAATACGATCAAGCTCATGATTATCGGCGTGGTCTGCGGACTTGGTCTGGGTATCGGACTGCCTCTGCTATATGAACTTTTATTTGACCGCCGGGTGCGCTGCCGCGACGACATCGAGCGCTCCTTCGGACTTCCCGTATTGGCGAATTTCGAAGCGATCGCGTTGCCCCCGCTATGAGCGCTGATCCGACCAAGCAACGATTCACCGCGCATCAGGAACAGGAGCTGATCGAACTGCTGATCGCGACCCTGCGTCTGTCGGACGACCAGGTCGTCAGGATCAAGCAGTTCATGGTCGATCGGTGCCTCGGTTTCGCCGATGCCGCGGTATATCTCGACATCATCACCGCCCGCGAGGCGGCCGAGATCCTGGAGCGGACCGAACGATCCATGGCGCGCGCCGATTCCAACGTGGTCGAAACTGCACTTCGGCGCCAGCAGCTGGTGCGCATCAGCACCGTGCAGCATACAGCCATCGTCAAGCCAAGTCGGCAGCTGTTGCTCCTGCACGATTCGGATCATCCGCATTGCGAACGAGTGCGGGCATTGCGCACCGAGTTGCTGTTGCAACTGGATCACGCCGGCCGCCAGGGCAACGCGATCGCCCTATTGAGTCCGGCCCCGAGCGAAGGCCGTTCGCAGCTGTCCGCGGATCTGGCTATCGCTTTCGCGCAGCTCGGACGGCGCACCTTGTTGATAGACACGGATCTGCGCCGGCCACGGCAGCACGTGTTGTTTGGCGCCGGGCGCACCTCGGGCATCGCCCAACATCTCGCCGGCAGCGAGCCAATGGCGCTATTGGGCGTCGAGGGCCTGCCGCACCTGTCGCTGCTACCCGCCGGACCAGCGCCGCCCAATCCGCTGGAAATGCTGTCGGACGGCCGATTCGAGCGTTTGCTGGCAGGCTGGCGTAGAGACTATGACTTCCTGGTGCTGGATACCCCTGCTGTGACTCGGTACTCCGACGGTCTCGCGATCGCGTCGTTGGCGGAGCAGGTCTTGATCGTCAGCCGCGCCAACGCCACCTCGCACAAAGGGATGAAGGAGACGCTGCGTCGTCTGGCCAGCACCAGGGCGCGATTGCTGGGTGCCGTCATCAACAATTTCTGAGCGCCCGCCTTTCAATGTTCAGGCGTGCGCGGCGCCAACACGCCGCGAACGTCACTGCGGTGGCGCACGCGTCCTTGACCCCGATCAGGGGTGCGTCGTGAGCCACTCGTACATGAACGCACCGTAACAGTAAGCATTCCGTAACCATTTCAATTATCCACATTTTTGTCAAGCGCGTGGGTTATCGATGTCTCTCACATCTATTTCTACATTGTGAGACACGGACGTTCCGTGTGCGACTATCACGCCCTGCGCCACACTGAACAAATTTGTTCGAGCGCGCCGAGGGCAGAGTGTTTCCGACGCGCAGTGCAATGACAGTTGGATTGATCGCGAGCTGGCTGACTGCGATTCCAAGGACGAGCGGCTGGGCAAGGGATTCCGATCGCTACTTGAACAGATGTCCTCGCGCCCGGGCGGTAGTATTCCTGGTGTGCTTCCCGTTCCACTCCTCGCGCAGTCACGACTACGTCAGCATCGCCCTTCGCCTGAACCCGGGCGCCGGGCTCGGTGCTGCTCACTGACGGCTACCCTGCCTACCGGCGCTATGCCGAGAAGACCGGACTAGCCAACGTTCAATGCTGCGTTCACGCACGCCGTCGTTTTGAGAGCGCGCTCGAGTCGGAGCCCGCCAGCGTTGAACAGGCAATTACCCAGATCCAGGCGCTCTATGCCGTGAAGCAGGAAATCCGCGATCAGAGCCTGGTCGGGGACGCCAAGCGACTCCATCGGTTCATTCACGGCAAAACCAAGGTCGAGTCTTCTTCCGACTGGGCCGAGCGTCAGTGTGAACGGCGGGGTTCACGCCCACTCACCCGTTCATCCAGGCGCTGGCCTACGCCAAAGCCCGCAGACTGGGTCGGGAGATGTTCGCCACCTATCCGGATGTCCCAATCGACATCACCCACCTCGAGTGCGCGCCGCGTGTCATCCCCACGGGGAGAAAGTCATGGGTGTTCTGCTGGACCGAGCCAAGCGCCAAACAGGTCGGCATCATTCAGAGTCTAATCGTCACCTGCAGGCTCCACGACAGCGATCCCTCCACCTGCTTGATTGACGTCCTGCATCACATCAACCAGCATCCCTCCCCGCGCGTCGCCGAGCCCACACCCAGGATTTGGAAGACCCTCTTTGCCGATTACCCGCTGCGCTCCATCGGATACAAACTTGAGCGGTAGGACAAGACGCCTCAGGGTTATCGGTTACTCAGCACCGACTCACGTACAGCGCAAAGCGCTTTGAGTGCAGCGCGTTCTCGACCGGAGAGTCCAACCGCTCGCGCTACACCGCGCCGCACCGCCGACATTCGACCCGACGCGCCTCCGGATCGATGTAAATGCGATACTCCGCGCAGAGCAAATCCCGCACCCGCCGGGACCGGCGGTCGTACCAGATGCGATGCGCCGTGCCGGAGGTGCCACAAATCGCATTTTTACCGGCACACGAGGGTGACGAACCGCGCACCTGGCTCACCACCCCCCGGGACGCGTTGCAGCGGGCGAAATCCTGGAAAGGTATATGCCCCAGCCAATCGGCGGCGTTTGACTAATTTGGCCATCCGTACACCACGCCAACTTTCCGTCCCTTTATACCGTCGCTCAAACCCTATGCAAATAGGCTTCGCGTCGCGATCAGGGCGTTCTATTTGCCCATACGACATCACGAAGACCCCTTCAGGTTGGGGCTTTCGTTCATACGGGGCTCTGCCAGGCGCGGACTCGAATGACCGCGATTCAGTGTATAAAGGCCGTTTGTGGCATCCTCGAGAGTGTGAGTGTGTGAGCGACGTCGTTCCAGCTTTGCGTCCGATAACCAAGTCAAAGTCAAATGCCTATCGACCCGATATTGACGGCCTGCGCGCCGTGGCCGTGGTGCCGGTGGTGGCGTATCACGTCGGCATTCACGCGGCGCGGGGCGGATTCGTCGGCGTGGACGTGTTCTTTGTCATATCGGGCTATCTGATCAGCCAGATGTTGATCGGTGACATCGAGCAGGACCGCTTCTCGATACTCGGCTTCTACGAGCGTCGTATTCGGCGCATCCTGCCGGCGCTGCTGGTCGTTCTGGCGGTCACCGCCGCCATTTTTTTTACGGTTAGTCTGCCGAACGAATTCGTCGAGTTCTCGAAGAGTCTGATTGCCGCTGCGAGCTCGGTTTCGAACATCTACTTCTGGTTGCATGCGGGCTATTTCGACGGCACCGCATTGACGAGGCCTTTGTTACACACGTGGTCGCTGGCGGTCGAAGAACAGTTCTACGTGCTGTGGCCCGCTTGCCTCTATCTGGCCTATCGTCTTCGCCGCCGGCATGTCGTGCTCGTGACGGCAGTAGTGGCAATGATGTCGCTGGCGATAAGCGCCGTCGGCGCGTTTTCCAACCCGGTACCGACTTTCTACCTGCTGCATACGCGCGCATGGGAATTATTGCTGGGAGCTCTGCTGGCGCTGGGTGTCGTTGATCGGCGGCTCGGTGGTCGCACGAGGAACCTGCTGTCGATCATCGGCATCATGCTGATCGCGATCACCGTGCTCACCGTGAGCGCTGATCTTCCGTTTCCCGGGC
>VFSW01008680.1_pt1 | contig 14570 bp, 10 predicted proteins | sample 5358111 | NCBI WGS metagenome assembly VFSW01 (sample SAMN11554181, study PRJNA540505) | mine drainage metagenome | isolation source: sediment from site ElyBrook_90M | place: USA: Ely Copper Mine, Vershire, VT | collected 2017 | reverse complement strand
TCTTGTATTGGAATCAATGGCCGCCTTCAGGCTCATCTTGTGTTGGAAGAGAGTCTACGTTGACCTTTGCCCACGAAAACCGGTACACTACTCTAGTTTGGCGATTCCTGCCTGTTGCCGTGGAGCCAGACGTTCGCCCTAAAGTATCGGGCTTGAGCGTACCGCGGCACAGAAGTTTCCGCCCGAGCTATTTTCAGGAAGCATAAGCGCACCGGCGCCGCCGGGGCCGCGCTGGAGGATTTATGTACGCGGTTATTCGCACCGGTGGTAAACAGTATCGCGTCGCACCAGGCGACGTTGTGAAGATTGAGAGTGTGGTTTCCGATCCCGAAGCCAAGACCGTCGAGTTCAGTGACGTGCTGGCGGTCAGCGGAGAACCCGGAACCGTGGCCAAGCCAGCCACCGCCAAAGTCACCGCCGAAGTGCTGGGCGAGGGCCGCGGCGAGAAGATTCTGGTCTTCCACCTGAAACGGAAGAAGCAGTACAAGAAACTGCAAGGGCACCGGCAGAACTTTACCGAGGTGCGCATTAAGGCCATTGAGGCCGATGGCGTTACCTACACCGCCGCCAACTAGGCGGGAGAATCAGACCTGAGAAGGGACTAGGGCAATGGCACATAAGAAGGGTGGAGGCAGCTCCACAAACGGACGCGACTCAAATGCACAGCGGCTGGGCGTGAAACGCTTTGCCGGTGAACTGATCAACGGCGGGACAATCATCATGCGCCAGCGTGGCACCCGCATCAAGCCGGGCGTTAACGTAGGCATCGGCTCTGACGATACTCTCTTTGCCAAGGTTACAGGCCGGGTAAAGTTTACCGACCACGGCAACCGCGGGCGCTTTGCCTCAATTGAACCGGTTGTAGCCGAGTAAGAGCACTAGAAATCGACGAAGAGGCCACGGAGTTCCCGTGGCCTCTTCTTGTGTTTGCTCAACCTGTATGGGTTGGTACGGTGCAGATGGAAATGGCCAGTCCTCATTGAGGTCCGGCCATTTTGTCATGCGCTGGAAAAGGACTCAGGTTACGTTACGACTCCGATTCGCTGCCCTTTAAGGATCTGGTGAGCACCTTATCTACCACTCTTTCCACATCGGTCAGGAAGAAGCTGTTGGCCGGCTGCTGGACTGCAACCTGAGTTCCGGTGTGGCCCAGCGCTGAGGCAATCTCGTTCCATCGGTAGATGGTAGAGCTTGCCGGCATGACGATGGGTTTGCGGGCCGGTTCAGGCAGGGCGAAGAAGATGGCCCCAGCGCCCAATGTAATTAGAATCACCGACTCATTGAGGAACTGCAATGGAGATGTCAACGAAGTATTGCGCGACAACAACGATGCAAGGATAAAGTCGTTGGAGGACATGAGGCCAAATCCCAAGGCGATCCCGAAAGTTAAATCGCGGACTGAGATGTGCAAAGCGTTCATGCTCAGGCAGAGAAAAGCCAGCAGGCACAGTTCAAGAATGCTTACTGAGCGCATGAGACCGAATGCGATGTCAGATAGCATTAGAATGCTAGGGTGCCCATAAGAGATGGTAGCCAAGCTCACGATCACAGAGACGACTGCAGCCCAACGAAAGACTACCACTCCAAATTTCATCAATCCCGGGAAGGCCGAAAGTGCGGAGCGGAAGACCTCAACTGTGACGAAGAACAGTAGAATTGCACTGGCAATGTAGACTGTCCAATAAGCAAAGAAATAGAAAACAAAGCAATAGTCGTTAAACCAGTGCTGAGCTTGACCATAGAGAAGCAGGAGCAGTACCGGCATTGAGCCCACATGCAATGCCAAATATATGCTCATAGCAGGGAAGCGGCGCTGCAACTTTTTTTTCCAGAAAATGAAACCAATGATAGCCCAAAGCAGGAACTCTGCTACGCTCATTACGGCCATTGCGAAGTTTAGAGGCATAAAAATCGCCCACCATCCTGAGTGCACTCTCAGCATAGCGCGAAATCACCTGCTGCTCAACAGGCAAGTGGACTTATTTTTTGCTACTTTTGTGCTATATCGCTTGCGTTAGCGTGCCGATCCGGAAACAAAGCACATTGGCACATGGAGTCCCCATCCCGGGGCAGGCAGGCTGTTTGGGCTGGGGCGGGGGGAAGTGGCCGACAAGCTGCTGGGGACGAACTGCGCGGAGTTGGACGGAACGGTTGCAGCGGCAGCGCCAGCGAAGACGACGGAGAGGGCGAAGATGCGGACGGCGAGTTTCATAGTTGGTTACTCCTTGAGAATTTGAGTGGACAGGATAGGTTCATTCCTGAACGATGTAATAGTAGGGGAAAAATGAATGTAAGTCCATCGATTTCATATATATACATAACTAATTACTAGTGCGATTACCACCGTCACATACAACTTAAGTACCCTTCTATAAGTAATAGCTCAGCACGCCCTCGACTGCTCTGCTCTGGCACCTGCCATCATGCTAAAATAGACGCAGGCGAATTAGCTCCAAGGCTCCTGTTTTTCAATCGGTTAATCCCCGATTCCAGCCTGGAATCGTGAATTGATAACCGCGCCCCCACGGAGCACGCAGCGAAAACCCCGCGAACGGAATCCTATGGCGACTGAAGTTCTGAACGGCACCCTCCCCCACGGCGACAACGATAGCTATACCGGCGAAAACATCCGTATTCTTGAAGGGCTTGAGGCGGTACGCCTGCGCCCGGCCATGTATATCGGATCGACTGGCGAGATGGGCCTTCATCACCTTGTTTACGAGGTAGTGGACAACTCCGTGGATGAGTGCCTTGCCGGCTATGCAACCAAAATCGAAGTCATCATTCATGTGGACAACTCGGTGACGGTGACAGACGACGGCCGTGGTATTCCCGTGGACATGATGCCTCTGGCCAACGGCGATATGATGCCGGCCGTGCAGGTGGTGCTGACCAAGCTGCACGCAGGCGGCAAGTTCGACGCATCCACGTACAAGGTTTCCGGCGGTCTGCACGGGGTAGGCGTGAGCTGCGTGAATGCGCTCTCGCAGGAGTTCAATGTAGAGATTTGGCGCGATGGCCACACCTGGGAGATGGACTTCAGTTGCGGCGATCCGGTGAGTGAGCTGCGTCAGGCGGGCACCAGCAAGCGGCGCGGAACCAAGGTTCATTTTTTGCCGGACAAGAGCATTTTCACCGTCACCGAGTTCAACTACGACACGCTGGCGCAGCGTCTGCGCGAGATGGCGTTTTTGAATAAAGGACTGGAGATCACGCTCACCGACGAGCGCACCGCCGATCCCAAGACCGGCAACGCGCGCCGCGCCGAGTTCCGCTATGCGGGCGGCATCTCTGAATTTGTAAAGCATCTGAATCGCGGCAAAGTTGTGCTGCATGAAAAGCCCATCGTGATGGAAGCGATGCGCGACAATGTCGAGATCGACATTGCGCTGCAATACAACGACAGCTACTCCGAGACCGTCTTCAGTTTTGCAAACAACATCAACACGGTGGACGGTGGCACGCATCTGTCCGGTTTCCGCACCTCGCTTACCCGCACTATCAATGCTATTGGCCAGCAGTTGGGTCTCTTCAAGGACATGAAAGAGAACCTGAGCGGCGACGATGTTCGCGAGGGACTGGTGGCGGTGGTCAGCGTGAAGCTGCCGCAGCCGCAGTTCGAGGGCCAGACCAAGGGCAAGCTCAACTCCGACATCGCAGGCACGGTGCAGGCCTTTGTCAACGAGCGTCTGGGTATGTTCCTGGAGCAGAATCCCCCCATCGCGAAGAAGATCATCAACAAGGCCGTTGAGGCCTCACGCGCGCGCGAAGCCGCCCGCAAGGCTCGCGACCTGACCCGCCGCAAGGGCGCGCTGGATGGCGGAGGCCTGCCCGGTAAGCTGGCTGACTGCTCGGAGCGCAACCCCGAACGCTGCGAACTCTATCTCGTCGAGGGCGAGAGCGCGGGCGGCACAGCTAAGCAGGGACGCGATCGCCGCTTCCAGGCCATCCTGCCGCTCAAGGGAAAAATTCTGAACGTGGAGAAGGCCCGCTATGACAAGATGCTGGGCCACGAAGAAATCCGCGCCATGATTACCGCACTCGGCTGCGGCATTGGCAAGGACGACTTCGACGCCACCAAGATCCGCTACGGCAAAATCATACTCATGACGGACGCCGACGTGGACGGCTCCCACATCCGTACCCTGCTGCTGACCTTCTTCTTCCGCCACATGACGGAGCTGATCAAGCGCGACAACATCTACATTGCGCAGCCGCCTCTGTTCAAGATCAAGAAAGGCCGCTTTGAGCAGTACATCAAGGACGAGCGCGAGTTTGTGAAGGTCATGGTCAACCGCGCCTCCGAGGGCATGATTGTCCGCCATGGCGAGAGCGCGCTGCGCATTGAAGGCGCAGACCTGACGCGATTCATGGGTACGCTGAATGAGTACCTGGGTTTTGTGGAGAAGGTGGACAAGCGCATCCGCAATGAAAAGTTGACCGAGATGCTGGCCCGCGCCGAACTGAGCCACCGCGCCGATTTTGCCTCGCAATCGGAAAGCGATGTTCCGCCCAAGCTGGCTGTGCTGCACGCCGCGCTGATCGAGCTGGCCGACGAGTTCCAGTTCAAGGTTCACGATCCGGTGGAGGACGAAGAGCACCACACCTGGTCGATCTGCTTTACGGACTCGCAGGGCGCGACGCGCTCGATTGATTGGGTTCTGGCCTCCAGCCCCGAGTTCCGCCAGATGATGGCCAAGTACAACCTGATCAAGGAATTTCTGGAGCCGCCTTTCCTTATCGAGTACGCCACCAAGGCTGCCGCGGTCGAGGTGCATGAGGAAGAGGCCGAGGGCGCCGAAGGCGAAGGTGAAGGTCCGGAAGAAGTTGCGGAAGCCAAGACGGAAGTGAAGCCAAGCCGCCGTCCTGCCCGACTCTCACGAGAGCCGATGGAAAAGCAGACCGCTCGCGAGCTCTTTGCCTACATCGTGGAACAGGGCAAGAAGGAATACTCGGTTCAGCGCTACAAGGGATTGGGCGAGATGTCTTCTACGCAGCTTTGGGAGACCACCATGGACCCTGAGCGCCGCACGCTGCTTCAGGTCAAGCTGGAAGACATTGCAGAGACCGAGGCCATCTTCACCACGCTGATGGGCGAGGATGTGGAGTCGCGGCGCAAGTTTATCGAGGACAATGCGCTGGACGTGAAGAACCTGGATATTTAGAGCAGATCTCCAATGTAGGTTTGCGGAAATACAGTCCAGATTTGCGGAGAAAGCGGTCACTAAAGAAGGCGCCGCACCTGATAAGTCATTCATAATATGCGGATTGATTCCATGGCTTTCCAGTCCAATGAATGGCTCATCATGATTCTCTTAGATTCTTGCCACGATTAGTGATCTGCAGGCAGGCTGTAAAGCTTTTAGATTTGAAGGTATGTAATCGCAACTCCTGCGATCTCTCGCGAATTGTCTTCGGGAACCGCAAGGTGGGTTGGGAAGCTAGTGGTGTCCGCCACACAAATGGTCGTTTATGTTTTGAAAGGGCAGGACTTTAGCCGTGCCTCAAATACCGTGGAAAACCAGGTCTTTAGCCTCTGAGACGGTTTCAGGCAATTCGATGTCAAAGTAGAACCGCTTGAAAATAACCCTGTTTGCGCACGAAAGCACAGCTAGCTCTCTGACCGGATGAAGTCAGTAGTTTCATAGCGGAACTTTCGTCGATCTTTTCTGCGTGTAACTTCCAGTTGATTTTCACTTGGTGCTGATTCATTTTTTATCTCAGGTTCTGGCTTGACGGCGCAGTTCTGTCAACGTAGGGATCGAGCGGCGTCCCAAGCATTGTCGGCTGAACAGGCTGATCTCGATCTCGGCCTAGTTCAGCCAGCTGCCGTGTTCGGGTGTGTAATGAACAGTAAACCGGTCCCAGAGCAAACCGCCGATTCTTTCTCCGTAGCGATCATCAACGCCTAACGACGGTGTGAACTTAGATTGTCCATCACCAGATGTATGGTGTTGGCCTCCGCTTCATCGCCTGGCTCCAGAATGCGATAAAGTGGTTCTGTCGATCAATCGATTACGGGAACAGTGGCAACATCGCAGACCCGGTCAACTTCATCCATTTGCCAGAATCCCTGGCAGCCTGATAAAAACTAAGATGCAAGTTTAACAAAATAAAGGGTTGAATACGCCCCCTTTCCATACTTCGCGGGTTGGCGACGCTGGTGGGGGACTAAACTGAAACCGAAAATCAGACCCTCCACTCACAAACCGCCGAAAACTGTCTGAACAACCGGGGATACCGCAGAGTAATATCTGTTCTACCAATCCGCGAGGCCTTTTAACGCGTAACATCGACGGGGAGTCCAGTGCCAAGGCTAGCAAGGCTCAGGGAGAAGCCGTAGAGCCATGTTTGGTATCCGCTCAGTATTGTGATTTTTGGGATAAATGGCAGGTGAGACGGATCCGCCTGCGATCCGGTGGTTCAATTGCGGGCATTGCGATAATCGGTCAAGGACTGTGGCGATCACAAGCTGGAGGTTTTGATGAAAGTCTTCGACGGGCTTGCCTTAAGAAATTGGAGACGCACGCCCGTGGTCCAACTTTATCGGGACGGAAAAGCTGCCGAGCACACTTCGGCGGCTCTCTGGATTCCAATTATATGGATGATCCTGATCAGCTCGCGCCCCCTGACACAATGGTCGCCTGCTAAAGTTGTCGATTCAGTTACCTCTGCTCAATTCGCAGAGGGTAGCCCCTTCAACGCGTTTGTCTTCGGGATTCTTATTGCCGCAGCAGCCCTTGTCCTGAACCACAGGGCAACGAAGTTTCGAGCTTTGCTGCGAGCCAACAGCCCCGTGCTGGTATTTTTTGCCTACTGCCTTTTGAGCGTGCTTTGGTCCGACTTTTCGATTGTAACCAGCAAGCGCTGGATCAAAGCATTCGGCGAATTCCTTATTCTGGCGGTGGTTCTGACAGATGCACAGCCGCAACTGGCAATCCGCCGCTTTCTTCTAACGCCCGCAAAGCTTCTGCTTCCGCTTTCCGTCATATTGATTGTTTTCTTCCCATCCATTGGGAGATATACCTCCATCGGCGAGACCCAACAGATGGTTACCTACTACGGTGGCGTTACGCTAAACAAAAATACGCTCGGAGTGGCCTCCGTGGTGCAAGGTCTAGCTTGCCTCTGGTGCTGGCTCGATATTTACGTCGAAAGCGCGAGCCCACGCAGGACGCGAAGATTGATACTCTATGGCATCCTGTATGCAACTGCGTTCGGTCTGATTGTTCGCGCCAATTCCATGACATCGTTTGTTTCCCTCTTTTCTGCGTCGCTGTTTCTGATTGCCGCCAGACAGCGGCTTTTCGCTCTGAACACAGGCTATCTCCAAAGGCTGATTGCGATTCTTATTCTCGCCCCACTCGTGACGATCTGGACCGATACTTCCGGCGTGGTGGCGCATCATCTGGGGCGGCAGGCGAATCTTTCCGGACGGACCATGATCTGGACCGCAGTGCTCTCTATCCCCATTAACCCATTGCTGGGGGCGGGATTCGAAACATTCTGGTTGGGCAGTCGTCTCGACAAGGTATGGATACTTGCCGGGCAGGGAAAAATTCAGGAAGCTCACAACGGGTACATTGAGGTCTACTTGAATCTGGGCTGGATTGGTTTGATTCTTCTTGCATGGCTTATATGGATAGGGTATCGCTCGGCGATCGTCGCCTTTCACAGCAACACAAAAGATTCCGCAGCTAGATTGGCGATGATTGTAGCCGCACTGGTGTACAGCATGACAGAAGCTGGCTTTCGCATGATGGGCCCAATCTGGATTATTCTTCTTTTGAGCGTGATCCAGATGCCCGCAGGTCTGCCGGTTCAAGGTTTAGCATCCCGCTCCATACTGTCCGGAAAACGCCACGAGAACCTGCGAGTGATACAATAACCGTCGATGTTACTCTCGGTTTCTCGCTGGGAGAGCAAGATATGCATGACCGGAAAACCCGTGTTGGCGGGTTCAACATCTCTTTTAGCTCTCCTAAGTGAGGATCGGAGAATTCATGAGTCGGCTGCGTATTTTGCTGTTAGGGCCGGACTGTAACCCGGAGAGTGTCAGCATTCCATTTGTGACTTACTCTCACGCAGCCGCACTCGCTCAGCTTCACGACGTCAGCCTAGTGGCTCGATCGACAGTTGAAGACGCTTTGCGCCGCGCTCGGGCGCCATTTCGTTCCATCGAGGTAGTACAGGCGCCACTGCTTGATCGCATCTTTTCCTGGGTTTTTCGCACCATCTTCAGATCCAATTATGACAGTCAAGCACTAACTGCTTTTAGGTACCCATTTTCTGTCGCCTTTGAGTTACGGGCCTGGCAGCAACTGCGGCGCCGCATCTATGCGGGTGAGTTCGATGTTGTTCTGCGCCTTGTGCCAATGTCGCCGGTATTGCCAAGCCCTTTTGCTTATTTCTTGCGTAAGGGACCTATCCCCTTCGTCGTTGGTCCGCTCAACGGGGGACTGCCGTGGCCATCGGGTTTTAGCCAGCTCTCCATACAGAAGGAGTGGGTATCGGGCCTGAGGGATCTTTATAGGGTTCTGCCATTCGCCCGGTCTACCTATCGCTACGCGGCGGCGATCATAGCTGCTTCGTCGCAGACTTATGCTGAACTGGCGTCACACGGCGACAAGGTCTTTTTTGTCCCCGAGCCGGGAATCAGCGACTCCGACTGTTGCGACGTGGCACGCAGGACGGAACCCAACGCCAAACTCGAGTTGATCTTTGTCGGCGGCCTCGTTCCGCGAAAGGCATGTGACCTTGCTATACGCGCGGCCGCTTCTCTTCTGCGAACCGATCGGGCGCGCTTGACGATTGTCGGAGACGGTCCAGAACGAGATCGCCTCGAGCAGCTCACGAAATCTCTTGAGATCAGCAATGCCGTCTGTTTTTGCGGATGGCTCAATCATGCGGAGACCCTCAACCGCTTCCGGTGTGCGGATGTGTTTGTGTTTCCATCCCTTCGCGACAACGGCGCGGGGGTAGTGTTCGAAACGCTGGCCTCCGGCGCAGTCCCGTTGGTGGTTGACTTCGGCGGACCCGGAGACATCGTCAATCCAGAAGTAGGATATAAGGTGCCTCTTACAAATGAGAACGACATCATATCGCGAATGGAGAAGATACTTGAAAACCTCGCGACCAATCCAGATATTCTCAATCACTTAAGACAGCGAGGCGTATGTTACGCTCGGGAGAGCCTGACCTGGGGCGCGAAGGCGCGGAGCACTACTCGAGTCCTGAATTGGGTGGTGGGACGAGCTCCCAGGCCCGATCTCCCGCCGCCCAAAGTGCTCCCCCTGGATCATGCGGGATGTTAGGGAGCGAGCCAGCAACCTGTTTGTTGTCTACGAGAGCAGTTGATGCTCAGAAAATTGCGGGAACTCAATGAATGCACGTATCAGGCGAATTCTAACCGCGAGCAGTCTGTCTCGGCGTCTATATTATGGGGCCCGGCAGGAGTACCATGTCCGCCGGTTGTCGAGAGGTGCGAAAAGTTACTTTCTGAATGCAGACGAATATAAGAGCGCCCTTCGATCACATTCGGTTGGGCAGACACTCGATCTCCATACGGCGGATGGCCTCACCATCACGATAAGATCGAACTATGGAGATGCGAGTACCGTAGGTGAGATCTTTCTTTACGGCTGTTATGCTGGCGACCTGAGTCTTCCCGATAACCCTATCATTTTAGATATCGGCGGCTTTATCGGCGATTACTCTCTGTACGCCGTGAAGCGCCTGAACGCGCGTAGAGTTATCGTTTGCGAACCTTCACCGCGGAACTGGACACTGCTTCTGAAGAACATTGCCAATAACCACTACGAAGATCGGATTGTGCCGGTGAACAAAGCGGTAACGGATGGTGGAGACGCAATAATGAACATTGATGCCTCCGACGAAAACCAATGCATGGTTTCCGCCTACTCTCAAAACGGGCAGCCATTAAGCACCGTCCGCGGAATTTCACTGGGCCAGCTCGTCCAGGATCACGGCATCGAAACAGCAGATCTATTGAAGATGGATGTTGAGGGCGGTGAATATGCCATTTTCGAAAACGCGCCGTCCGATGTACTCCGTCGCATCCGCAATATCGTCTTTGAGTATCACGACATTGACAGGAACTGGGCCAAGCTGGAGAGTGTGAAGGGACGGCTTCGGGGCGAGGGATATGTTCTGCAAGAAAATCGCGGTCTCATATGGGCTTCGAGACGGTAAGGTGCATCGGTGAGCTTCTATCTGCTGTGAGAGCCCGCCGCCGGAATAGATCGCGATCACGAACTGCGACAATGCGTGGCCAAGAGCCGGTGGTGGACTCTGGCGGACTTATTTGCAACGGCAGTTTCCCGGTTGAAGCGGGTGGAGAAGACTCGATGCTGGAGAGGCGATGATCCCATTTGATTCCAGCGGCGTGTTTTATCCAGTAGCCGGAGTCGGCACGTTGCGCCGCCTCGCCGTTCGAGGCGCAACCGCAACGCTATCCGCCGCGACGCTGTTCCTGGTGCTACGGACGGCCGGGACGGTAGTCTTGGCGCGGCTGCTGACGCCCGCAGACTTCGGCGTGGTCACGATGGCGACCACATTCAGCCTCCTCTTAGCCAGCTTTGGTTTTAACGGATTTACTGAGGCAGTTATCCAGTTTGAAGAACTGGACCATCACACGGCCAGCAACTTGTTCTGGCTCAACTCAGGCGCTGGGGTGGTTCTGGCAATCGCATTCGCCGCCGCAGGATCGCTGTTGGCGCAACTCTACAGAAATCCGCTGGTAGCGGATGTTGTCATTGGTCTGTCGCTGGCGATCTTCATCGGTGCAAACTCAGTTATCCACCTGGCCCTCCTCAAGCGCGCCATGCGCTTCACTGCCGTTTCTGCCAACGAGGTCGTGGCGCTCGCGGTATATACGGCGACAACGATCATGCTGGCCTTGAGAGGCTGGGGATATTGGGCGCTTGTGACAGGAATCGTGGCACAGCAGTTTGCCGCGACTGTCGGGGCTTGGTGGCTCTGCCGCTGGGTTCCGAGCTTTCCCCGCCGAACGGGCAGGACAGGCGCAATGATACGGTTCGCCGCGAGCGTTTACGGGCGGTTCTGCCTCCGTTACTCCACGCAGAATATCGACAATCTGCTGGTTGGTTGGAGATTCAATGCGTCGGCCATGGGATTCTACAAGAGGGCATACGACTTGTTTGCGCTTTCGGCCAGCCAACTCACTGCGCCGCTCCACAACGTAGCTCAGGCAACCTTGAGCCGGCTAACTCAGGATTTGGTTCGATTCCGGCGATATCTCTCCAATTCGCTTGGGATCATCGCATTCGTTGGCATGGCGGTGAGCGCCGATCTCACCCTGGTGGGCAAGCATGTGGTGCGCTTGGTTCTTGGCCCCCAATGGTCGGAATCCGGCAGGATCTTCATGTTATTCGGACCGGGAGTCGGAGTGATGCTTCTCTGTGGCATGGTTGGCTGGATTCACCTCTCGGTCGGGACACCGGAGCGCTGGCTTCGCTGGACCCTTGTGGAGTTGGCGCTAACCGTCTCCTTGTTCGTGGCAGCACTTCGCTGGGGGCCGTCTGGGATAGCGGCGGCATGGAGCGTCTCGTATTGGATCCTCTTGATTCCCGGCTTTTGGTACGCTGGGCGGCCAATCGGCTTTGGTGTTTCTTCGCTGATTGCTCCCATCTGGCGCTATGCCGCCGCGTCGCTTGCCGCAGGCCTGGCAACTGCCGCACTTATCCGAGGCACTCGATTCTGGGCCGATTCCTCAAGCACAAGTTCCGCTTTGGCGGCAATGATCGTCATCTCGTCGCTGTTTCTCGCGTTTTATTTGGCAGCTGTCATTCTCTTGCATTGGGGCTTAGCGCCGCTGCGCCAGTTCGCTACGCTGGTGCGCGAACTGGTTCCCTCGCGAAGCGCCACAACGGCCCCTAAATCCGCATGAGGATACCAAAGAGCCTGCCTGTACACACGCCCAGAAGAGCGAGAACCCGAGACACATCATGTGGGGGCCAGCAAAGCCCGCCCGCTTCATGGTTGGTGCCGTAGCCGTCTCCTCAGCGCGGCGTCGCCGCAAACCCAGCCGGAGTGGCTGGCTTCGCCCCGTAGCACATATCGGCATCGAAGCGGAGGAGATTTCCAGTCCCGTCCGGTGGCCCGTGCATCACGTTCAAATAGCAGTCCTGCGCTGGTATCGAATTTGCATGCCCCGCCCAAGCGCTGTTCCAACTGCCTCCCCCACATTGGCCTGATTCTGTCGCCTGTGCACCTTTGAATGATCCGCTGCAAATACCCAGGTTGCCTGACGACACATCGGGGCCGACCGCAGGCCACGCCTTCGATGCAGGCCACCAGGAAGGCTTGGAATGGTAATACAAAGACGCAGGAAGCGTATGCGGCAAAGTTTTGAAATACGATGCAGTAAAGTTCGCGCTAACATAAGCAACCGCGGCCGGGGAGGCTTCCGCGGAGTCCCAACGGGAGGCGCGCGTCACCGTGTCGTAGTTACCCCAGCGCATGAGAGTGGAATATACAAGTGGATCGCATGTAGGCGGAGTGGTGCAAACCCCAAACCCACCATGATCGGACCAGCCTAGTTCGTAGATGCTCGTATTTGCTCTGGCCGATCCGACGCCACTGCCGGATGAGGTCGCATAAGCCTGATATTGATTGTGAAAGCCCGGTTGCCCCAGCACATTTCCTATTATGTTGAAGGCCCGGTTCCAGCTGCGTAGCGCAATCGGAAACATCCCTTGCGACTTCCCACTTTGCCATCCGATCAGCATGTTGCGAAAATATGTTCCCGATGTGCTCGATCCCCACGCGTCATCAGCCCAAATGCCTATGGAATTGTTGCCTTCCCAAAGGTTCATGCTATTTCCCGCACTGTGCGCATAGTAAGGAGCCTGCGCGTAAGGAGCAGAGCCCGTATACACGTCATCGATAAAGTAGTTATATGCAATGACGGAACCAGAACCCTGCCCAAACATAATGGGGAGGGTCGTCTGTTGAAAGATGTTGTTTTCCACAAGAAGGCCAGAGGCTCCCTCAGGTTCCACGCCGTAACTTGTAGCGTGATGCGACTGGGATTGATAGAAGTAACTATCTCGAATTACATCCTGTGCGCTCTGAAAAAGCAGAATATGATTCCTCCCTGCATTGAGTGACCGAACATTCTTCACCCAGCACTGGTAGCAGTCATACATCCCCACAGTTCCATGGGGGATTTGGCTTCCGTCAAGAGTCATACTTTCCAGGCCGTCATTTCCGACAAAACCTGACCACCATGCACCTGGAAGCTGCGCAGCGCGAATATTGCCAAAGTAAATCCCGGCCGATAGTGTGACTAAGTACGAGCCATTCCCATTGGGCATAACTCGGGTCACATAGACGACTTGCTGCTGGGAACGCGTGACGCCGTCGGTCCTTCGGCCATCGTAGTTTCTACCGCTCTCATACGTGCAGTTTGCGGCGTCGCTGTCGCAGACTCGTATTCCGTTCGTATCCCCGGCGTCATTGACCTGATCTAAAACGAGCATGTGATTTACAGGAGGAACGCTCCCGCAGTTAGCAAGAGTGATGATCTTCGAGCCTTGGGCATATCCTGCCGTCCAGCGGCACTGCTGCCGGCCGGCAGGTGGCTTCACGTCGTCACTGCCGTTATATGTCGGCGAGCCGCTTATCATGCAGATACCATGCGACATTCCGCCGCAGCCTGCCTCGGCTGTCAGATGAATCGTGGTAGACATTGGCCCTGCTCCGCGCACTACTTGCCTGCCTTGAGGCCCATATGTCCATCCGGCTACATAGTACGTGCCCCGTGGAATGTTGACGACATTGCGCGATGCGCCGCAAGACGCAAGAGCGCGTTGGATTGCCGCTGTGTTGGCGGCTGCGGCAGCCGGATCATTAGCTGTGAGCGACGGCTGAATTGGGCAGTTGACCCTGTAGTTTGGTATTGAAAATCCGGCGTTCGTCCAATCTATGGCCCGCGAAGAATCCAGAAACGTAGACCATGCCTGTCCATATACATTCAGGCTGAACAATGCAAGTAGGAAGAGAAGTCGGCTTTTCATGAATAGGTTCTCCTGTTGACCATTCCGAGCGATAGCGGCAGGGTCGTCCTTGTCATGGGCTCGCCCAGTTCATGCCGGAAGCCGTGACCGCATCCTGTGACTCACGGTTCCCCTTTTCACTTGGCTGTCCTGAATTCTTTTGAGTAGATGCACTGCATGCATTCCCACTCTGCGAGGCTTGACCTCATCCAATCCTGGTTGAACGGAGATCTGTCCTAAAAATCGGCTTCTATTGTTTTACTTTTTCCAAAATCACTCAAGAAATTTTAGTCCTTGGCGGCAGCAGGCACAATCCTCATCACTCAGATTGTCCCCGGTGCCAGCAATGTTGAGTCTAGGCCGACACGCCGGCAGGATGGGAAAAATCTCTCTGGTTCCGGGGCGACTAACATCATGGAGTCGCAACTCAGCCAGCCCAGGGTTGTGTGCATGGCTATCCATTCCTGCTTCAATCGCGCTCCTTCTTTTCGTTTCGCGCCACGCGCATTGCGAGATAAATGTTGCCACGCG
>VFSW01008679.1_pt1 | contig 14572 bp, 12 predicted proteins | sample 5358111 | NCBI WGS metagenome assembly VFSW01 (sample SAMN11554181, study PRJNA540505) | mine drainage metagenome | isolation source: sediment from site ElyBrook_90M | place: USA: Ely Copper Mine, Vershire, VT | collected 2017 | reverse complement strand
GACCTCGTGACCCGGCAGTCGGGCCAGGCGATCCGGGAGCGGATCGAGCAAGACATCGAGCAGGAGCCGGAGGGTTCCGTAATCGCGCTCGATTTCACGAAGATCGGCGTGATCGACTACTCCTGTGCCGACGAGATCGTGGCAAAGCTCGTGTCGCGGCTGCTTGCCAACGAGTACGGCGACAAATATCTTCTCCTGGCGGGACTGAACGAGAACCAGAAGGAGAATATCGAGGTCGCGGTCGAGCGAAAGGACCTCGCGGTCATGGCTGAGATGAAGGACGGCAGCAGGAGCGTTTTGGGGAATCTCAACAGCTATCTCAGGGACACCCTTGATTTTATCGTTAAAAAGAAGAAAGCCACGTCCAAAGAACTCTCGGATGCAAAAAAGATCGAGGCGAACACGAGCGGCACGCGGCTTTTGAACCTCTACAAGAAGCGGCTGGTGAAGCGGGTTGAAGAAGTCCGAAGCGACGGGAAGATCTGGGCGTACGAACTGTTGTAGAAGCCAATTTTCGTTGACTGCCAGAGCGCAGCGATGATACAATGAAATCTGCTCATAGTTCGCGGCTCATGGTAAAACCATCAGCCATGAGCAATCAGCTACGAGCTTACGAGGTTCAAATTCATGCGCGCTGAAATCATAGCTACCGGCACCGAACTTTTGACCGGCGGTTCTGCCGATACAAACTCGGTATTTCTTTCGGAAGAGCTTATGCTCCTAGGCCTCGAAACCGCCTTCAAGACGGTTGTAGGGGACGATGAAAAGGACATGGAGGAGGCGCTCAAGCGGGCCATGGCGCGGGTTGATGCGGTGATCATCACCGGCGGGCTCGGTCCGACGGAAGACGATATCACGCGCAAAGTGGTGGCCAAGATCACGAAGAAGCGCCTTGTCCTGAGCGAGGAGGCGCTTGCGGCCATCCGCGCGCGCCTCGCCGGAAGAGGGAAAGACGTGCTGGCGGCGAACGATCGCCAGGCGCTGATACCCGCCGGGACGCGGCTTCTCCCAAACCCGGCTGGGATTGCCCCGGGGTTTTATATCGACGAGGGCGGTCCCTTTGTCGCCGTTCTCCCCGGTGTTCCGCTCGAGATGCGGGCCATGTACAGCGAGAGCCTCAAACCGGCGCTCGATCAGCGTTTCGGCGGCAAATCGTTCATCAGACGAAGAGTGCTGCGCACCTGCGGCATCTCCGAGTCCGCAGTGAACCAGTCGATCCAGGACATCCTGCGGCGCAGCGAGCCGAAGGTGGGTTTGTCGGTGAAAGAGACCGGGGTGGACGTCCGTATCATTGCCCGTGCATCCTCGGGTGAGCAGGCCCAGGCGCTTGTTGACCGGACTGAATCAGCCATCCGGGAGAAACTGGGCGATGCGGTGTACGGTGTCGACGGCGTGGAACTGGAAGAGGTGGTCGGCGCGCTTTTGAAGCAGCGCAGACTTAAAATTGCAGTGGCCGAATCCTGCACCGCCGGACTTATCGGGGCGCGGATCACGAACATCGCCGGCAGTTCGGAGTACTTCGAGCGCGGGGCCGTGGTCTACAGCAATCTTGCAAAAACGGAAATGCTTGGCGTGCCTGCCGAGCTGATCGAACGATTAGGCGCAGTCAGCAGCGAGGTCGCCGCTGCCATGGCGCAGGGCATCAAACAGGCCGCCCGCACCGACCTGGGACTTTCGGTGACCGGTATCGCCGGGCCAAGCGGCGGGACTGATAAAAAACCGGTTGGCCTGGTATATACCGCGCTTACAACTCCTCAGGGCACAAAGACTGCGGAATACCGGCTTCTAGGCAGCAGGGAACAGATTCGCATGCGGGCGTCGCAGATGGCGCTCGATATGGTGAGAAGATATTTAATTGGGTAGGAGTCAGGAGACAGGAGCCAGAATCCAGAAAGAATCGCTCGTTTCTCCTGACTTCTGGCTCCTGAATTCTCATGAGAACTTTCATCGCCATAGAGATTCCCGAGGAGATCAAGGCCGGGCTGACCGAAGCTCAGCGCAGTCTCAAGAGTTCCAATGTGGTGGATGCGAGTTGGACACGACCGGAAGGGATTCACCTGACGCTCAAATTTCTGGGTGAGACGCCGGAATCGAAGATCCCGTATCTTATGAACGGACTGCGGCAGGCTGCAGAAGGCATTGGCCCGTTCCGGCTTGAAGTCGGCGGTATCGGGACGTTTCCGAACCCGAAGAATGCACGCGTGGTATGGGTCGGACTTTCCGGGGACATCGAGAAACTTTCCCGACTGCAGGCAGCTGTCGAAGAGACGATTAGCGAAATCGGCTTCAAGCGTGATGAGCGGGCCTTTACTCCGCACCTCACGCTCGGCAGGATCAAGTATGTCCGGTCACGCGACAAGTGGCTTAAAGCGCTTGATGAGGTCAAAGACATCAGCCTGTCGGGGTTCGACGTGGCAGCAGTCAGCCTTATGAAGAGCGAGCTCAAACCATCGGGCGCGGTGTATACGGAGATGGGAAAAGTGGAATTAAAATAAAGGGTCATGGGGCAAGGGGCACGGGTCAAGGAGAGCCAAAGCGGTTTTCCCTGACCCTTGATCCTTGCCCCCACTTGAAGTAATAACGGCGAGCCGCGCGGCGGCGAAGGGAGAATGAACATGGCGGATAATAAGGACAGGTTAAAGGCATTGGAACTGGCAGTTGGCCAGATAGAAAAGCAGTTCGGCAAGGGCTCCATCATGCGATTGGGCAGAGAAGAGGTGCCGGCGGGCATCCCCGCAATTTCCACGGGTTCCCTGGGCCTGGACATCGCCCTCGGCGTGGGCGGCGTGCCGCGCGGAAGGATCATCGAGATCTACGGTCCGGAGTCTTCGGGCAAAACCACGCTGGCGCTCCATGTCATCGCTGAAGCACAGAAGGCCGGCGGCCAGGCCGCGTTTATCGATGCGGAGCACGCCCTCGACGTTACCTACGCGCGCAAGCTCGGGGTGCGCACCGACGACCTCCTTATCTCACAGCCCGATACCGGAGAGCAGGCGCTTGAGATCACCGAAACGCTGGTACGGAGCGGCGCCATCGACGTCATCATCGTGGACTCCGTTGCCGCGCTCACGCCCCGGGCGGAGATCGAAGGCGAGATGGGCGATGCTCACATGGGGCTTCAGGCCAGGCTCATGAGCCAGGCGCTCCGGAAACTGACCGGCGCCATCAGTAAATCCAACACCACGCTCATCTTCATCAACCAGATCCGCATGAAGATCGGCGTCATGTTCGGGAACCCTGAAACCACGACAGGCGGCAATGCTCTCAAGTTTTATGCGTCTGTTCGCCTCGACATCCGCAAGATCTCGGCGGTCAAGGAAGGCGAAGATGTGACCGGGGGCAGGGTGAAGGTGAAAGTCGTGAAGAACAAGATCGCGCCGCCGTTCCGCATGGCCGAATTTGATATAATGTTCAACGAAGGCATTTCCAAGATCGGCGAAATCATCGACATCGGCGTGGAGAAAAATATTGTCGAAAAGAGCGGGGCCTGGTTCTCCTACGGCGGCACCAGGATCGGCCAGGGCCGGGAAAACGTGAAGCTGTTCCTGCATGACCACCCGGACATGGCCCAGGAGATCGAGTTCAAAGTGAGGCAGGCCTGCGGTCTTCCGGGCACGGGAGCCCTCCCTGACGCGCCGGCGGCCGCAGCCGCAGCACCGGCAAAAGAAGCGCTAAAGGAAAAAGAAACTATCGTGGATAAGGTCGGAAAAACCACGAAGGCACAGAAATCCGAAAAACACGCGGAGGCTTAAATGAACCTGAATGATTTGCTCAAGATGACTTTTGAAAAGCGGGCATCCGATCTGCACCTGAAGGTCGGCGTGCCGCCCATTCTTCGGATTGACGGCCGGCTCATGCCGATCGAGACCGAAAAGCGGACGACGCAGGAAGACGCGCTCAATATCGCGCTCAGCATCATGAACAGCGCGCAAAAGACCAAGTTCAAGGAACGGAACGAACTCGACATGGCCTATGCCGTGCCGGGCCTCGGCCGGTTCCGCGTGAACGTGTTCCAGCAGCGCGGGAGCGTCGGCATGGTCTTCCGGCAGGTGCCGGCCAAGATCCTGACCTTTGACGACCTCATGCTACCTACGGTGCTTCAGAAAATTGCGACCGAGCACCGCGGCCTCATCCTCGTGACCGGTACGACGGGAAGCGGAAAGTCCACGACTCTCGCCGCCATGATCGATTATATCAATACGGCCCGCACTGCCAATATCATCACGATCGAGGACCCCATCGAATTTCTCCACCGCGACAAAAAAAGCATCGTGAACCAGCGCGAGATCGGCAGCGATACCTTGAGCTTCAGCGACGCGCTCAGGAGCTCTTTGCGCCAGGACCCCGACGTGATCCTCGTGGGCGAAATGCGCGATTTCGAGACCATTTCGACGGCGCTCACCGCGGCGGAGACCGGCCATTTGGTGCTTTCCACGCTCCATACTCTGGATGCCGCCGAAACAATCAACCGCATTATTACCGTGTTCCCGCCCTACCAGCAGAAGCAGGTGCGCATGCAGCTTGCTTCGGTCATAAAGGGTATTATTTCCCAGCGGCTTGTTGCCAAGGCCGACGGCAGCGGACGCGTGCCGGCAGCGGAAGTCATGCTCGGCACCCTGTCGATACGCGAGGCAATCATCGATGAAACCAAAACGCGGACAATCCCCTCGATTATTGCCGCGGGTATCACCCATTACGGCATGCAGACCTTCGACCAGTCGCTCCTCATGTTGTACAAAAAGGGGCATATTACCTACGATGAGGCGCTTCTGTCTGCGAGCAACGCCGACGATTTCGCTCTCAAGGTCAAGGGAATCCAGTCCACAAGCGATGCAGCCTGGGAAGAGGACGAAAAACGGAAAACCAGTGCAAAGCCGGGCGGCGCGGAATTTAAGATAGACCGGTTCGGGGACAAATAAAGCAATTCGGAATGAAGAATGCCGAATGAGGAATTGAATGAAAAAGCCCTGATGCGGGCCAGGAATGCCGCCTATCGCCTGCTCACCTATCGGCCGCGAAGCCGCTTCGAGCTCACGACGAAACTTCAGGAAAAAGATTTTGACGGAGCGGTCGTCGAAGCAGTGCTCGCCGATATGAAGCGGCTGGGTTATATCAACGACCGGCAGTTCGCCGAGCAGTGGGCATCAGGCCGGGTCAGACTTCGCGGGTTCGGAAGACGCAGGATCGAGCAGGAGCTCAGGACCAAAGGGATCGACCGGGACGTCATCGCAGAGGCGCTCGGACAGGTTTTCGGCGTTGACACCGAGACCGAGACGGCGTACAAAGAAGCGGAGAAAAAACTGAACCTCATGAAAACAGCTGACCGGGAAACAAAGCGCCGGCGGCTGGCCGGTTTTTTGGAGCGGAAGGGATTTTCGTACAGCATCATCAGGGTTGTTTTGCAAGGCATTGATTGAAACCGCTGATTCACGGGGGCGACCACCGGGGCAGGCTGAACATCAATGCAACCCGCGCGACCAGCGTCCATTCGTGTTTATCTGTGGTTATTTTAATTTCCTGCGAGGAGTAAGACTTGAAAGCGAACGAATTGCGAAAGCTGTTTCTCGACTATTTTGCGGCGCGCGGACACAAGATTGTGCCGAGCTCGCCGCTGGTGCCCAGAAACGACCCCACCCTGTTATTCACCAATGCGGGCATGGTGCAATTTAAAAGCGTGTTTCTCGGCGAGGATGCGCGGGACTACAAGCGCGCCACGACGAGCCAGAAGTGCGTGCGTGCCGGCGGCAAGCACAATGACCTGGAGAACGTGGGCCACACGGCACGGCATCATACCTTCTTCGAAATGCTGGGAAATTTTTCCTTCGGCGATTACTTCAAAAAGGAAGCAATAGAGTTTGCCTGGGAATTCCTGACCCAGGTTGTGAAGCTCCCAAAAGAAAAGCTCTGGGTCACAGTCTATAAGGACGATGATGAGGCCTTCGAACTGTGGCAGAAGATCGCGGGTGTGCCGGCGGACCGGATCGTGCGTCTTGGAGAGAAGGACAACTTCTGGTCCATGGGAGACACGGGACCCTGCGGGCCTTGCTCCGAAATCCTCATCGATCAGGGGCCCGAGATGTCCTGCGGCAAACCCGGCTGCGCCGTTGGCTGCGATTGCGACAGGTATCTGGAAATATGGAACCTCGTGTTCATGCAGTATAACCGCGATGAGACCGGTAAGCTCACGCCGCTCCCGAAGCCGTCCATCGACACGGGCATGGGGCTGGAGCGGTTGTCAGCTGTGGTCCAGAAAGTGCGAAGTAATTTCGAGAGCGATTTGTTCCAGCCCATCATCAGGCAGATCGCTGCGATGGCCGGCGTTCCCTATCATAAAGATGCGCAGGCGGACATCTCCTATCAGGTATGCGCTGACCATTTGCGGGCCATGACGTTCCTCATTTCGGACGGCGTGCTGCCTTCGAATGAGGGCAGGGGATATGTTCTTCGCAGGATCCTCCGGAGGGCGAGCCGCTACGGCAAACTCATCGGTATCAACAAACCGTTCCTCTATACTTTAACGGGTGCGGTCGTGGACGAGATGCGAGAAGCGTACCCGGAACTGGTTGACAGCCGCGACCACGTTGCCAAGGTCGTGCTGCTCGAAGAAGAGCGTTTTGCAACAACGCTCGACGCGGGGCTTGCGCTTCTGAATGAAGCCGTTGCCAAGCTCAAAACAACCAATCAGACGATGCTCCCGGGTGATGTGTTGTTCAAGCTCTACGACACATTCGGGTTCCCGCTGGACCTGGTTTCGGACATGGCGCGCGACATGCATCTTGAGCTGGACGAGGAAGGATACCGTCGCGCCATGCAGGAGCAGCGAGAGAAGGCCCGTGCATCCTGGACCGGTTCCGGCGAAGGAAAAATCAAACCGGTGTACAAGGACGTTGCCGCGGCAATAAAAAAGCCCATCTTTATCGGCTACGAAGCGCTCGAAGGAAGCGCCGGGATCATTGCCATCATTAAGGATGACAAGCGGGTGAACGAGGCGCACGAGGGGAATGAGGTGGAGATACTTCTCGACCAGACGCCTTTTTACGCCGCCTCCGGCGGCCAGGTCGGCGACAAGGGAGAGCTCCTGGGCGAGGCCGCCAAGTTCGAGGTCACGGACACGATCAAGCCTGTTGAAAACCTGATCGTGCACAAGGGTAAAGTAAAAAAAGGGACGTTCAAAACGGGCGACGCCGTGCTTGCGAAGGTGGAGGCCGACGACCGCGCGGACACCGCTCGTCACCATACGGTAACGCACATCCTGCATGCCACGCTCCGGTCGGTCCTGGGAGAGCACGTGAAACAAGCGGGATCGCTCGTCTCTCCCGAGCGCCTGCGATTCGATTTTACGCATTATACGGCCCTCACGGACCGTGAACGGGAACGGATCGAGGAGCTCGTGAACGAACGGATCATCGAAAATCATCCTGTCGAGACCGTGGTAATGGACATCGACCAGGCGGTTGCCTCCGGCGCCATGGCTCTTTTTGACGAGAAATACGGCGATAAGGTGCGCGTGGTCACGGTCAAGGAAGTAAGCAAGGAGCTGTGCGGCGGAACTCACACCAACGCAAGCGGAGACATCGGCTCGTTCAAAATCATTTCCGAGGCCGGCGTTGCCGCAGGTGTTCGGAGGATCGAGGCCGTGGCCGGCCGCCGCGCTTATCAGCTGTACAAGCGCGAGGAGCAGGACCTTCGCGAGATTGCGCAGCTGCTCAAGACCGCCGATCTCGACGTGGTTCCGCGTGTGGAGAAACTGGCGGCGCAGGTACGGAGTCTGGAGAAGGAAATCGATCACTATAAGCACAAACTTCAGTCGTCCCAGGCCGGTGATGTGATGTCCGAGGTGAAGGATGTTAAGGGCGTCAAGGTGCTGGTCAAGCGCGTGGACAATATGGAGCAGAAAGACCTGCGTGATTTCGGCGACAAGCTCCGCGACAAGCTGGGAAGCGGGATCCTTGCCTTGGGATCGGTAAAGGATGATAAGGTGAGCCTTATTGTAATGGTGACGAAGGATCTGACCGCCAGGTTCCACGCAGGGCAGATTATAAAGCAAATGGCCCCTATTCTGGGCGGCACAGGAGGCGGCAAACCCGATTTGGCCCAGACCGGCGGAAAGGATCCGGCGAAACTGGACGCCGCTCTCGATGCGTTGTATGCTATAATTAAGGAAGCATGAGAGAAACAAGTGCGGCACACCATCTGGAAAAGGAGGCTGTTATGACGGTTGCTGAGGTCATTAAAAAGGCGATGTTGGCAGGGCTGGGAGCGCAGGAGAAGGCAAGGGAGTTTGTTGACGAACTGGTGAAGGCGGGGGAGCTTTCCAAGAACGAAGGCGCTACGCTGGTCAAGGAGTGGGTCTCCAAGGCCGAGGAGAGCACCAAGGACATGGACCATAAGGTCAAGGACGCTATAGCCGCCGCATTTGAGAAACTGAATATCCCGACCCGCGACGACCTTGCAAGCCTTGAGAAGAAAGTACAGGGTCTGTCCGCAAGACTTTCAAAAATCGAGGGAGGCAACGGAAAGGGCGGGGATTAACTCCCGGTCCCTAAGCGCAAATGCCTTTTTTGGGTTTCAGGAAAAGACATTTCCGTGACCTTCCGCGGATTGGGAGAATCATTGCAGTAGCGTCCCGCCACGGCTTCGGCCACCTCGTGGAACAGCTTGGCCTGCAGCGGTTCTTTTCGCTGGGCAGACGAATTGTCGCGTTTAAAAAGCCTCCCTTGCTCGCTCACCGGATAAGCGCGCCGGAGCGCCTGCGGTTGATGTTCGAGGATTTGGGGCCGACTTTCATCAAATTGGGACAGGTCCTTGCATGCCGGCCGGACATGCTGCCCATCGATTATTCCCGTGAATTTCTCAAATTAACCGACTCCGTTGCTCCGTTCCCCTCTGGAGAAGCGAAAAAAATCATCGAAGAGGACCTCAAGGCGCCGATCGGTTCGTTGTTCGCGTCTTTTGACGACATGCCGGTGGCGGCCGCGTCAATCGCCCAGGTGCACCGCGCCACGCTTCACGACAACAGCGAAGTGATGGTCAAGGTTCAGCGTCCGCACATTGTCCACACGATCGAGCGGGACATCAGCATCATGAGGTGGCTTGCCGACCTCATCGAAGCGCAGATTCCCGAGATGGCCCCCTACGACGTTCCGGGCATCGTTGACGAATTCGCGCGAACCATCAAGCGGGAACTCGATTTTTTTATCGAGGCATCCAACGCCGCCCAACTCCGCAAAAATTTTCATCACAGCAGCGTCCTGTATGTTCCGCGGATATACACCGATCTATCGAGTAGGCGGGTACTCGTCCTTGAGAAGATCGAGGGGATCCGGATCGATGAGTACGAGCGTCTCGACCGCGAAGGGTACAGCCGCAAGGAAATCGCCCGCAAAGGGGGCGCTGCATTTTTCAAGATGGTGCTGCAGGACGGTTTCTTTCATGCCGATCCGCACCCGGGGAACATCTTCGTGCTCGCCGACGGCAGGCTCGGGCTCGTCGACTTCGGGATTATGGGGCGCGTCACCGAAGAGAACATGGAGCATTTTGCGTCCATTTTCCTCGCCCTGGCGAACCATGATTACGATTCTCTCGTCCGGCAGTATGTGGACCTGGGTTTTTTGTCCGACACGTCCGTCGATATCGAGCAGTTTCAGCGGGAAATGAAGGAGGACCTTGCGGAACTCCTCGAGCCTTACTACGTGATGCAGGTGAAACAAATAGATTTCGGCGCTTATATCGACCGTGTTACCCATATCCTGCTGCGCTATCGTCTCAAGCTGCCCTCCAATCTGTACCTTATGGATAAATCGCTCATTACCCTCGAAGGCATCCTGAAACAGCTTGATCCTGACTTCAATTATTTCGAGGCGGCGCGACCCTATGTAGCGGAACTCGTGCGCCGCAGGCGGAACCCGTTCAGGGCCGCTCAAAACATGAAAAAAAACATGGCGGAATTTGTCGACGCCTTCGCGCTTTTGCCGCGACAGATCAAGGCGACGTTCAGGAAAGTTACCCACGGCGAGATTCGGATCAATATCCATCACGAGGAACTCCATCATCTGATCAGGGACATAGACAAGTCGAGCAACCGGCTGTCCTTCAGCGTCATTACTGCGGCCATCATCGTGGCGTCTTCCATCATCATACACTCGGCTCAGGGCCCCAAGCTTTTTGGCTTGCCAATGTTCGGCCTGATAGGTTATGTTATTGCAGCTCTTTTGGGCATGTGGATCCTGATCGGGATACTGCGGTCCGGACAGCTATGACCAGATCGTAAATACGATAAACAAGTTGAGGTTGCTATTTATGAGGCAGCAAGATGCAAAACAGCCGCAACGGGGTATTGGGGGACCAACGCGGAAATGGATCAGAAAGAATCCCTGGCTGTCGTTCCTCGCCGCCACTGCGGCGCTGACCGTCATCATCCACTTCTATCTTGCCTTGTTCGTGCCTCCGTCGAAAGAAAAGGCCTGGAAGGAAGTCCAGGTAACCGACGGCATGAGCTTCAAGACGATCGCGGCGACGCTCCAGAAGGAAGGCATTATCCGTTACCGCGGTTATTTTGAGATCATCGGCAGGCTCGAAGGCATCAGCCGCAAGGTGCGGGTAGGGTATTACGGATTGAGCACGAATATGAGTCTGTGGGAGGTGCTTGGCGCCCTGCGCAAGGGCAAGATCATAGAGTACGAAGTCGTGATCCCGGAAGGGTATAACCTCTATCAGATCGGTTGGACGCTCTCCGGCACGCCGCTCGTCTCCGATCCGCAGGAATTCATCAAGCTGGTCAAGAACAAGGAATACGTGCATTCACTCGGTATCGAGGCCGATTCGCTCGAAGGGTATCTGTTCCCGGACACCTATTTCCTGCCGAAGGGCATCAAGCTGGAAGATATTCCGAAGAAGATGGTCCAGCGCTACAAAGCGTTTTTCAGCGACAGTTATCGGAGCCGAGCAAAGGAACTGGGCTTCACCGAGCACCAGATCATCACCCTTGCATCGATCGTAGAAAAAGAGGCCAAGGTGCCATCGGAGCGAAAGCTTATTGCCGCGGTCTATTTTAATCGTCTGAAGCGGGGCATGAAACTCCAGGCTGATCCGACGGCGGTTTACGGCACCAAGGCGTGGGTTACGAAGGTAACGGCACAGGACCTCAAGCGGAAGTCGCCGTATAACACCTATTTGCACAAAGGCCTTCCGCCGGGCCCGATCTCGAACCCGGGTGAGGGCTCGATCCTGGCCACGCTTTATCCCGGCAATGTGGATTATCTTTTCTTTGTAGCGCAGGGGGATGGCAGCCATTTTTTCTCAAAGGATTTTCGTTCTCATGAGAAGGCCATTGACAGGTACCGGTTGAGCAAGAAGAAAATCGCTAAACAGCAAAAGGCCGCGGAGAAGTAAAAAGGCGGTGGTAATCGCGCCGCGGGCGCGGCCATGGCTGGGAAGCCCTCTCATTGAACGGCAAAGCTGACCAGCGCGACAAATTGAGGAATCGGACCGAATGCGAAATTCGTGAGATGGCTTTTTGTCGTGTTCTGACCGGTCCTGCTGATAAAAAGGGGTATGATAATTCTTTACCACCTTGCAGTCCCTCACTTGAAATGGTTTGTGCTCTGAGACTTACTTCTCCTCTCCTGCCACCCAAATAAATTTTCCTGTTTTATCTTGAGACCGGGAAATGTCATACGTCGTTTCTTTAACGAGCTCCTCTCGTTTTGTATAATTAATAAACCTCGAAGCCGTAAATTTGACTTTAAACGGCCAGGCGCCATTTTGCCCGCGTTTTCCTTTTTCCAGAATTTGAATCGGCGAGAGTGCGGTAAGAGGGGTTGTCTGGATAAATGCTTTAATGGCAGTGACGGCTTCTTCGTCCGACGGCGCCTCCGAAAGTGTCGGCGATTTAGAACAGCCGACCTGGATTATCGCAAACAGGCCTAGCGCTTAAAAAAAATGAAATGTATTTTCTTCTTCTGCTCATTCTTTTCCTCCCACGGTCAGATGGATTTGAATAGTTTCTTCCTTATTTTGTCTAGAACAGGCCTAATTTAGCTTGAATACATCGGATTGTAAATTGTTTTGACCAAACGGTGTCAGGCACAACAGCTTGATGGCAATGAGCATGATTAAAAAATCAGTGTTTTGTTTGTGGAGGATTCCTCACTCGGTAGGTGCACAACATGAGGGTTATCCGCGTTGCCTCGGATCGAGCGCATCGCGAATGCCTTCGCCCAGGAGATTGTAGCCGAGAACGGTGATGAGGATCGCAAGGCCCGGGAAGACCGAGAGCCACCAGGCAATCTCGATGTTGTCCTTGCCCGACGAGAGCAGGCTGCCCCAGCTTGGGGTAGGTGGCTGAACGCCGAGGCCGAGAAAGCTGAGCGCGGATTCCACGAGGATGGCGCCGCCGATGCCCATGGTGGCGGAGACCAGGATGGGAGAAAGGCCGTTCGGCAGGATGTGTTTCATGATGATGCGGCGGTCCGTTGCGCCGATGGCATGCGCGGCAATGACGAACTCGCGCTCCTTGAGCGAAATGAATTCAGCGCGGATGAGCCTGGCCGGCTCCATCCAGCTGGTAAGGCCGATCACGACCATGATATTCATGATGCTCGGCTCGAGGATGGCGATCACCGCGAGAACGAGGAAGATCGTCGGGATGGAGAGCATGATGTCCACGGCCCGCATGATCGCGCTGTCGATCCAGCCGCCATAGTAGCCCGCGAGCGATCCGAGGAGAATGCCGATGATGGTTGCAATGCCGACTGCGACGAACCCCACTTCCAGCGAAATCCTTCCGCCCCACAGCATTCGGGAAAGCACGTCCCGGCCCAGATCGTCGGTGCCGAGAGGATGAGAAAAGCTTGGTCCGATGAGGATGTTCTTGATGTCAATGGTTGATGGATTGTATGGTGCGACGAACGGCGCAAAGATCGAAAGCACGAAGACGAGCATTACCAGCAGCCCGCCGATTACCGCGAGTTTGTTCCTCATGAGATAACGCAGTGTTTGAGATGTGAAGGACCGGGAGTTGTTCATGTTCTTTTTATTTTGCATTCCGAAATCCGCACTACGCTCTAGCGAAGCCTCACCCGCGGGTCCGTAAACGCGTAGGCGACATCTGCAAGGAAATTTCCAAGCATCGTCAGGAACGCGCCGGGCACGAGGATGCCCATGACGAGATTATAGTCCCGTGACAGCACCGCCTGGTACATGAGTTGTCCCATACCGGGGATGCCGAAGACCGTTTCCATGATGACGCTGCCGCCGATAATGCCCGGCAGGGAGAGCCCCAGGATGGTGATGACCGGCATGAGAGCGTTCCGGAGCGCATGCTTGTAAATGACGAGGTGCTCAGTGAGCCCTTTGGCCCGCGCTGTGCGGATATAGTCCTGGCGCATGACCTCCAGCATGTTGTTTCGAACATACCGCGAAAAGCCCGCAAGGCCGCCGAAAGCGGAGACGAATACGGGCAGGATCAGATGGTTCGCTTCGTCCGAAAGCCTGCCCCAGAAGGTCAACCCCGTAATATCGAGGCTGTGGATGCCCGATATGGGGAGCACTCCCCATTGAACGCCGAACAGATAGATAAGAAGAAGCGCGAGCCAGAACGACGGCGTAGAAAAACCGACGAAGACGAAGATGGTTGTGAATCGGTCGAGGAGCGAATATTGTCGCGTGGCGGACATGATCCCGACGGGTATGGCGATCAGGAGCACGAGGCCGAGCGACAGAAGGTTGATCGTGAGGGTGATCGGGAGGCGCTCGAGGATCTTGTCCTTGACCTTGCGTCCATCGGCAAACGCTTCTCCGAAATCAAGGGTCATGAATTTCGTGAGCCAGGTGGCGTATTGTTTATAGAAAGGCTGGTCGGCCCCGTAGAGCTTGCGAAGCCGCTCCCGCGCTTCGGCGGACGCTTTTGCCGAGAAATTCATTTGCGCCTCGGCAGGGCCGCCCGGGGCAAGACGCATGACGCCGAAACTGAGCACGGTAATGCCGATCAGGATGGGGACCATGAGAAACATGCGTTTTATGATGTAGGTGAGCATGTCGGGCGGTTTATCCGGTGACTTTATAGACGAGATCGAAGGGTTTTGCCGGCTGGGAAACTTTGATGCCGGTGAACTGTCCCCGGTTGGCTTTATCAACCGGCTTGTGATCGAATTCCATGAGTTCGATCTTCTGGGTGAAGTCGGTTGCGGTCCCCTTGATGCGGATGGTATCTCCGACAGCGAGATCGCCGAAATCAAGCTTGACTGCGGCTACTGAGGTCTTATCAAAAAACTTAATCACTGAGCCGATCCGTTCTTCCATGTCGACAATCATAGTATAAAATGCACGGTATTTCAAGGAGAAATCGTCGTGTCATATCCAGGGACTGAATGAAGCTTGAAATCGGCTCGAATGATCGAATCTGCTTGTTTGGCGGATACATAGCGCTTGACAATGAGTAGGAGTGTGAGTATTATATGGCCTACGAGTCAGGGGTCGGCAGCAGCGAAGTACCTCGGGGCGTGGCGCAGCCCGGTAGCGCGTCTGCTTTGGGAGCAGAAAGTCGGAGGTTCGAATCCTCTCGCCCCGACCA
>VFSW01008678.1_pt1 | contig 14575 bp, 12 predicted proteins | sample 5358111 | NCBI WGS metagenome assembly VFSW01 (sample SAMN11554181, study PRJNA540505) | mine drainage metagenome | isolation source: sediment from site ElyBrook_90M | place: USA: Ely Copper Mine, Vershire, VT | collected 2017 | reverse complement strand
CCCAACCAGGCGCCGGTCGCGGCCGACGCAACCCTCACCCTGCAGGCCGGAACCTGGATCACCGTCCGCCTCGACCAGCCTCTCTCTAGCGATCACAACCAGCCCGGCGACGCCTTCACCGGAACGCTCATGCAGCCCCTCGTCGTCGACGGCCTCGTGGTCGCCCACCGCGGTCAAACCATCGGGGGCCGCGTCGCCGAGGCCCAGAAGGCCGGACGCGTCAAAGGCACAGGGAAGCTGGGCATCGAAATCACCGAAATTCGCTTCGCCGACGGTCAGCAGTTGCCGGTCAAGACCGAATGGATCCACCGCGCCGGCGACACCAGCGTCGGCCGTGACGCCACGGCCATCGGCGCCACAACAGGCGCGGGCGCGGGTATCGGAGCTCTCGCCGCCGGACCCATCGGCGCGGGCCTCGGCGCCGCCGCGGGCGCCGTCGCCTCGACCGTGGGCGTCCTCGTCACGCGCGGCAAGCCCGCCGTCGTCAACCCCGAAACGGTCCTGACCTTCCGCCTCGCCGCCCCACTCTCGATCTCGACCGTCAACTCCCACGACGCCTTCCGCCCCGTTCGCCAGGCCGACTACACAAGCCCCCGCCAGCCGCGGCAGCCCAATATACGCGCCCAAAGCCCGCCCCCGTCTCTTTATTACGGCCCGCCGCCGGTTATGGTGGGCGTCGGCATCGGCCCCTGGTTCGGCCCTCGCTGGGGATGGGGCGGCTGGTGGCGCTAAACGTCCAGCCTCAGCCCAGCGTCCGCAGCAGCTTCCGCGCCTCCTCCCAGCCCGGAAACTCACGCTCCGCCGCCTTGAACTCCGCGGTATGCACGCACCGCCGCGCTCCCCGGTGCTCTTCCGGAAACCGCAGGTGCAACATCTCGTGATACAGCACGTACTCGACAGCCAGCCGGGGCATCCCCGGCCGGTCCAGCACACAGCTCATCACGATCGCATGATGCGACGGATCGTAGTGTCCCAGCGTCGTCCGTGAGGCCCGCTTGCTCCATCCGAGCGCCGGCCGCGCCATCATCCCGCCAAAGAAGCGCACGTTCAGGTCTTCGTACATCCCGACGAGATCGTATGTCCGCCCCTGCGGCCCCTCGATCAGCTTCCAGCCCCGCTCCTTCCGGAGCGCGTCGATCGCTCGCCTCACATCGGCCCGGTTGAGATACCGGCGATACCGGTCCCGATGCGCCGCCCCCAGCGGCTTCCGCGCCAGCTTCGAAATCAGAATGTGCGCCAGCGACTCGACCACATACGCCGGCGCGGCGCAAAACGCATCGCTCAGCTTCGCCTCCAGCCGTCCCCCGTTCAACCGGATGCGGCTGCTCGCGTTCGCAAACCGCCGGAACTCGACGCTCACCGCTGGCGGCGCCGCGTGCGGCCGGATCTCCCGCCACACACGCGCGAAAATCTCCTCCGGCTTCTCGATGAGCAGGGCGCCGTAGCTCCGCATCGTCTCCTCAGCATAACCCGCGAACGCGCCGCCCGCGCTCAGCCCCCGCCGGGATACCGGCATCCGGCTCGGTCTAGCTGGCGGGCTTGCCGAGCTTCAGATCCACTACCGGCTCCTTCGCGCCGTTGAATTCGCTCAGTGTCTTGGTCTTGCTGCTCGCGCCCCGAAAGCTGGCGCGAATCTCGTAGGCCACGTTTGTGCTCAGGCTCGCGAAGTGATACTTCCCGCCTTCCTGCGTCACGAACGAGCGGACCTGCAGCGTCTTTGTGTCTTCGATCTGGACGACGGCGCCGGGAACCGGCTCGCCCGAAGCGCTCCGCACGACGCCGGAGACGGAGCGCGTCTCGCTGGCGGAGGACTGCGCGCGGCCAAGGAGCGCGAAGGCGGAAGCGACCAGCGCGAGCCCCGCGGCGAGCTTCAATCCGTTCTTCATCGGCCTCCCGCTATTTGGATTCCGGCTCCAACAGGAACGTTACGTCGACGCGCTCCTCGCCGCGAATCTCGACGGTTTTTTCCTGCGGGCCGAATCCTTTCGCCAACACGGATACCTTGAAGTGGCTCTCAACGGCCGGCACCGGGAAGAGAAATTCGCCGCGGTTGTCGGAGACCTCCTTACGCTTTTTCGGTTTGCCGCCCGACCCGGGCTCGGGGATGGAAATCAACACGACGCGCGCGCCGGGAAACGCGAAGCCCGGGTCGCGAAAGACGGTGCCGGCCACGAAGGCGCGCGGACTGGCCGTCTGCTCTCTCTGGCCCGCGAAAAGAAAAGGCAGGGCAAGGGCGGCGGCAAGGGCGGCGCTACTTCCAACCCTCCTCTTCCTCATCCTCGTCTTCTTCTTCATCGCCGGCCTCATCGTCGTCCTCGTCGAAGTCGAAATCCTCGTCGTCCTCCTCGTCGTCGCCGGCCTCGGCCGGCTGGAGCTCGAACGGGTCCATGCTGGCCACGGTCAGCTCAGCGCCACACTCGCCGCAGTCCACCGGATCGCCTTCGTCGAGTTCGTCCACGTCGAGGTCGAGTGCGGCGTCGCACACAGGACAGTTCACCATGATCGTTTCTCCAGGCTCGATTATTGGGTTTGCCGATTCCAGATTCAAGGTCCCGCGCTTAGCGCGCCGCGCCGGCCGCCAGAGCGGATTCCAACTCACGCGCGTATTCCAGCAATTCCGCCCGCGGCAAGGCCACAAGCGTCTTTTCCATGTCTTCGAACGAGGCCACCATGCGGCGGACATGCAGCGCCGCCAGCCTCATGCACCAGGCGTCGGAGAGCGCCGCCCCGGTGCTCTTCGCCGCTTCAAGAAGGTGCGGGTGTGGAAGCGCGACGATTTTCTCCTGCTTCGGCTCGCCCTCCGTTTCGAGCGAAAATTTCACGTCGACAGCGTCGGCGTGGCGGATCGAGATGGCGTTCTGCAGCCATTGGAACTCCACGCGCCAGACACGGCCGAACGGGTCGGGCCCGGCATCGAAACTTCGTGCATTAGGAAGCATCTGTCCGCATTCTAACCGAAGGCGCGCGGCGTGGGCGCGGGCGCCGCCAGGGGGCCGGACTCGGATGCCCGCTCGCGGCGAGTAGGATGAAGAGTGCCCGCCCGGGGCGCTCCCATGCCGGCCGCCGCCGCTTCCACCAAATTCGGATTCCTCGCCCGCGCGGGGATCTTCGCGCTCATCGCGATCCTTGGCATGACGCTGTTCCCGCCGCTGATGCTGCCCGTGGCGGGATACTTCGTCACGGCGGCGCTCGGAACCTTCGCGGCCGCGGCCGTGGCCAACGCGATGACGCTGCGAATTTACGAGCGTGGACGCCTGGCCGATATCGGGCTCGGCTGGACGGCCGCGTCGCGGCGCAACCTGGCGCTGGGCCTGAGTTCGGGCCTCGTGGCGGGCACGGTGGCCGCGCTGCTGCCGCTGGTCGCGGGCGTCGCGCATTACGAGCCGTCGGGCGACGGCCGCACCCACTGGGCGAGCCTTTTCTTCGTCTCGATCGTGCTGCTGTTCGGCGCGGTGGGCGAGGAGATGCTGTTCCGCGGCTACGCCTTTCAGGTTCTCGTCCGCGGGATCGGCGAGTACGCCACCGTGCTGCCGATGGCCGTGCTGTTTGGCCTGGCCCATCTGAACAATCCGCACATCACGGCGCTGGGAGCGGCCAACACGATCGCCTGGGGCGTGCTGCTCGGCGCCGCATACCTGCGGAGCCGGGACCTTTGGCTGCCGATCGGCCTGCATTTCGGATGGAACTGGGCGCTGCCGCTGCTGGGTGTGAATCTGAGCGGGTTTACAATGGAGTTGACCGGGCGGGCCCTGCACTCCGATCGGGTCTCGCTCTGGACTGGCGGCGCGTATGGACCTGAAGGCGGCCTGCTTACAACCGCGGTGGTGGCGATGCTCTTCGCGGCCTTGTTCCGCGCGCCGGTTTCGCGCCAGCGTTCGTTCGTCCTCGAAGGGCCGGATCATGCATAGGACCGCCGCTCTACTGGCCGTCGCGCTCGCCGCCGCGCCCTTTGCCGCACGCCTCCGCGCGGAATCGAAGACCCTGACCGACGACGACCGAATCGATATTCTGCGCGGTCTCGAAGCCGAGTTCGGCAAGGCGAAGGTGCTGCTGCCGCGCTCGAAGAAGCCGCTGCCCTATGACAGTAACGGCGCATTCGACGCGCGGCTGTGGGTCAAAATGAGCAATGGCTATGGGGCGGCCGCACGCGTCGGCGATCTGATCCAGATCACCAAGATCACCTTCGAATCCGACCGCATCATTCTGCAGTTCAATCACGGCTACAAAGGCGGCGCGCACTGGTACGATCACGTCTACATGGGCATGGGCGATCCGATGGGCGGCATGCCGATGCCCGGCCCGCCCGGACAGGGCGGCTCTCCGGCGCCCGGCGGCACGACCCTGGCGGTTCTGTTCCACGAAAAAATCCCGCCCGTCCAGAGCGCGGACCTCAAGAAGATCCTCGAACCGATCGTCGACTTCGATCCGCACAGCGCAACCAAGGACTACGTGTCGAGCTTGCCGCCTCCGGTGAAAACGGCGATCCAGGAAAAGCGCGCCGTCGCGGGGATGGACCGGGACCAGGTGCTGCTGGCGCTCGGCCGGCCGCGAAGTAAGGACCGGCAAACGCGCGACGGCGTCGATTATGAAGACTGGATTTACGGCGACCCTCCAGGCAAGGTCACGTTCGTGACCTTCGCCGGCTCGAAGGTGGTCAAGGTCAAGGAAGAATACGCGAGCGTCGGCGGAAGCACCGTGCCGAACCTCGAGCCGCACTGAAAGCGAGCGGCCGAACCGCTAAAATAAAGGCATATGGCAATTAAAGTTGGTATCAACGGCTTCGGCCGCATCGGGCGGAATGTTGTCCGCGCCGGTCTGAACAATCCGAACGTCGAGTTTGTGGCGGCCAATGATTTGACCGACACCAAGACGCTCGTGCATCTTCTCAAGTACGATTCCATTCTCGGGCCTCTTCACGAGGACGTGAAGGCCGACGGCGACGCGATCCTCGTCGGGGGAAAGCGGATCAAGATCTTCGCCACGAAGGATCCGGCCGAGATCGACTGGAGTTCGCTGGGCGCGCAGGTGGTGATCGAGTCGACCGGCAAGTTCACCGACGCGAAGGACGCGAGCAAGCACCTGCGCGGAACGGTGAAGAAAGTCATCATCTCGGCGCCGGGAAAGAACGAGGACATCACCATCGTGCTTGGCGTGAACGAGAAGAGCTACAACCCGGCGAAGCACAACATCATCTCGAACGGCTCCTGCACGACGAACTGCCTCGCGCCGGTCGCCATGGTGATCGACGAGACATTCGGCATCGAGAAAGGCTCGATGACGACCATTCACAGCTACACGAACGATCAGAACGTGCTGGATTTCCCGCACAAGGACCTGCGCCGCGCGCGCGCGGCGGCTGTCAACATGATCCCCACGACGACGGGCGCCGCCAAGGCGATCAGCCTGGTGCTTCCGTCTCTCAAGGGCAAGCTCGATGGCTACGCGATGCGCGTGCCGACGCCCAACGTGTCGGTGGTCGATCTGGTCGTACTGCTTTCGAAGAACGCGACCGTGGAAGAGGTCAACGGCGCGCTCAAGAAGGCGTCGGAAGGGCCGCTGAAGGGCATCCTCGGCTACACGGAGGACCCGGTGGTGTCGACCGACATGATGCACAATCCGAACAGCTCGATCGTCGACTCGCAGTTGACCAAGGTGACGGGTGGAAACCTGCTCAAGGTCGTCTCCTGGTACGACAACGAGTGGGGCTACTCGCTCCGCGTGGTCGATCTGGTCGAGTTCATCGGCAAGAAGGGGCTGTAAGCAGCCGTCGCTTTCAGTCATCGAGTTCGGCGTCGACGATGCCGGGCGAGCCCCAGGCGGCCAGCAGGATGCGCTTACCGATGATCCACGGCGGAGCGTGCAGGGTCAGCGTCGAAGGTGCGCCACGACCGCGCTGGTGAATTCGGCCGTGCCCGCCGTGCCGCCTACGTCGCCCGTCAAGTGTTCGCGCCCGGCATACACCGCCTCGATCGCCGCGGTCAGCCTCTCCGCGGCCTTGGGCTCTTTGAGATGGATCAGCATCATGGCGGCCGAGAGCATCAGCGCCGTCGGATTGGCGAGGCCTTTGCCCGCGATGTCTGGCGCGCTGCCATGCACCGCCTCGAAAACCGCGTGGCGTTCCCCGATGTTCGCGCCCGGCGCAACGCCGAGGCCGCCCACAAGGCCCGCCGCGAGGTCCGACACGATATCGCCATACAGGTTCGGCAGCAGCAGGATGTCGAACGTCTCCGGCCGCACGACGAGCTGCATGGCGGCGTTATCGACGATCAGCTCCTTGTACTCGATCTCCGGATACAGCTCCGCCACTTCGCGGCAGCAGCGCAGGAACAGTCCGTCGGCGAGTTTCATGATGTTCGCCTTGTGAACCGCGGCGACCTTGTGGCGGCCGTTCGTCTTCGCGTAACGGAACGCCTGATGGGCGATGCGCAGCGATGCGGTGCGCGTGATCACCTTCAGGCTGGTGACGACGTCCTTCACCACCTCGTGCTCGAGCCCCGAGTACAGATCCTCGGTGTTCTCGCGGAAGATGATCATGTCGATCTTCACGTCGTCGAAGCGCGTCTTCAGGCCGGGCAGGCCTCGGACGGGCCGCACGTTGGCATAGAGGTCAAGCTTCTTGCGGAGCGCGACGTTCACGCTGGGGAAGCCCCCGGCGATCGGCGTCGCCACCGGGCCTTTCAACCCCGTCCTGGTGCTCTCGAGCGATTCGAGGACATGCGGAGGAAGCACCTGCCCGGCCCGCCCGATCAGCTCCGCGTTCAGCTCCACGCGATCCCACTCGATCTCGATTCCGGTCGCTTCGAGAGCGAGAACCGTCGCGTCCGCGACTTCGGGACCGATGCCGTCGCCTGGAATCAACGTAACTGGATGGGCCACAATGAACATGATAATGCCTGCCATCCAACGAGCGCTTGTGAGCGTCACCGACAAGACCGGAATCGCAGAGTTCGCCCGCGGCCTGCACGAGCAGTCCGTCGAAATCGTTTCGACGGGCGGAACGTATCGCGCGATTGAAGCCGCCGGCGTGCCGGTGCGCGAGGTGGCCGAGCTGACCGGCTTCCCCGAAATGCTGGACGGACGCGTGAAGACCATCCATCCGCGCGTGGCCGGGGGCATTCTCGCCATGCGTTCGAAGCCCGAGCACATGGACGCGATCGAGCGCCACGGGATTCCGCGCATCGACATGGTGGTGGTAAACCTATATCCCTTCGAAAAAATCGCCGCGCGAGCCGATGCGACGCTCGAAGAGCTGATCGAGAACATCGACATCGGCGGCCCGACGATGATCCGCGCCGCGGCGAAGAACTGGCAGGACGTCGCGGTAGTCGTGAGCGCGGAAGAGTACCCGGCCCTGCTCGCGGAGATGCGCGAGCGCGGTGGATCGCTGAGCGAGGCCACCCACTGGCGGCTGATGAAGCGCGCCTTCGACATGACCGCCGCGTACGACCGGGCGATCGCGCTGCGGCTCGCGCTCGCCGGACAACCGGCGCCCGAGCCCGTGCCCGCGACGCTCGATATCCGCGCCCCGCGCACGCTCGCCTTGCGCTACGGCGAAAATCCCCACCAGAGCGCCGCTCTGTATGCGTCGTCCTCCGGCGGCATCGCGGGCGCGCGCCAGCTTCAGGGCAAGGAACTCTCCTACAACAACCTGGTGGACCTCGACGCCGCCTGGCAATTGATTCGGGAGTTCGACCGTCCCGCCGCGGCGATTATCAAACACACCAATCCGTGCGGCTGCGCCGAGCAGGAGACGCTTGCCGCGGCATACGGGAAGGCGCTCGAGGCGGACCCGGTGTCGGCGTTCGGCGGCGTGCTGGCCTTCAATCGCGAGGTGGACGGCGAGACGGCGCGGGAAGTGGCGAAGCTCTTCGTCGAGGCGATCGCGGCGCCCGGCTATTCGGCGGAGGCGCGGGCGGCGCTCGCCGGAAAGAAGAATCTACGGCTGCTCGAGGCCGGCGCCGGCGCTCCGGACGCGCTCGTCGTGAAGTCGATCAGCGGCGGCTATCTCGCGCAGACCGCCGATCTCGCGACGCTCGATCGCGGCTCGGCTCAAGTCAAAACCCGCCGCGCGCCAACGGCCGAAGAATGGACCGCGCTCGAGTTCGGCTGGAAGGTGGTGAAGCACGTCAAGTCGAACGCGATCGTGTACGCCCGCCCCGGCCAATCCGTGAGCGCCGGTGCGGGCCAGATGAGCCGCGTGGATTCCGTGAAGGCCGGCGCGATGAAGGCCGTGCTGCCGCTGGCCGGCACGGTGCTTGCCTCCGATGCGTTCTTCCCGTTCCCCGACGGCGTCGAGGAGGCGGCGAAGCACGGCATCACGGCCGTCATTCAACCCGGCGGCTCGGTGCGCGACGAAGAGGTCATCGCCGCCGCGGACCGGCTTGGCCTGGCGATGGTCTTCACCGGCGTGCGGCACTTCCGCCACTGAGCGCCGCGCCTGGCTCGACGAACACCGCGCCGACGCCCATCTTTTGCGCTTCCTTTTCGAACGCCGGAATATCCCGCTTTCGCAATACCGTCCAGCTCAGCAGACGCTCGCCGGTTTCGTTCTTGAGCTTGTCGTATTCGCGGTAGGAGGCGTCGGTCGGCGCCGAGTCCGTGTTATCCATGATCATCCCGGCCAGATACGCCCAATGGCCGTCGAGACCCAGCGGGTAGAGCAGCGAGTCCTCGCTCGCCGAAACCCTGGTGTCGATCAGCGGGGCTTCGGCCGCGGCCAGTTTCGTATCGAGTGAGTCGATCGAGGCTGCGAGCGAGGCGGCCGGCGTGCCCTCGACGCGCTTCTTCATCGCGGCCAACTGCGCGCGCACGTCCAGGATGTCATTCACCGTCGTGTACACGTGGGCGAGTTCGTCCTGCGTTTGCATCAGCAGGTCGAACTGCTTCTTCAGGTCCGCCGGCGGCGTTTTGATGCGCGGATCGGGTTTCAGCTCGAGCGGCGCGGTCACGCTCTTGCCGTCCACGGTCAACCGCACCTGATATTCGCCGGGCAGGGCCGTCGGCCCGTGTGCGCCGTCTTCGTAGTCCCACAAGTAGTAGCCCGGAACGCGCGGCGCGATATCGCGATACGCGAGGTTCCAGACGAAGCGGTTCATGCCGGGCTTCACTTCCAGCTCCGGGTGCGGCTTCGGATCGTCCGGATCGAGCGGCCGGGTGAGCGGCGGCGTCTTCGCCGTCGAGTATTCGCGCACCAGTCCGCCGCGCGCGTCAAGAATCTCGAGCCTAGCGAGCTTCGGCGCCTTCCGCACCGAGAAGTAAATCACCGCGCCGGCCGGCGGGTTCTGGCCTACGAACGGCGACGGGAAGCCGCGGCCGCCGTGGATGCGCAGCGCCGGCGAGGGCTGGTAGAGGTGTACGTCCTCGCTTGCGATGGCGTCGCTGTGCTGCCGGAGGGGAGCGATGTCGTCGAGGATCCAGAACGCCCGGCCGTGCGTCGCCACGACGAGATCGTTGCCCTTCACCACCAGGTCATGCACGGGCGTCATCGGCAGGTTCAACCGCAGGGGCTCCCATTTCGCCCCGTCATTGTATGAAACAAAAACACCCGTTTCTGTTCCGGCGAACAGCAGGTCCTTGCGCACCGGATCCTGCCGGACAACGCGTACGAACGCTCCGTCCGGCAGCCCCGCGGTGATTTTCGTCCACGTCTGTCCGTAGTCGCCGGTCTTGTAGGCGTAGGGGGCCATGTCGTCGTTCTGGTGGCGGTCGACGGCAACATAGGCCGTGCCCGCGTCGTGCGGCGAGGCGTCGATCAGGCTGACGCGGCTCCATTCGGGGAGATCCTTCGGCGTGACGTTCGTCCAGGTCTGGCCGCCATCGCGCGTGAGCTGGATCCATCCGTCGTCGGTCCCGGCCCAGATCAACCCTTTCTCGAGGGGCGACTCCGCCAGCGCGAAGATCGTGTCGAAGTATTCGGTGCCGGTGTCGTCGATGCTCACCGAGCCGCCCGAGGCGACTTGTTTGCTTTTGTCGTTGCGCGTCAGATCGGGGCTGATCGCGGTCCAGTGCGCGCCCGCGTCGGTGGTCTTGAACAGCCGCTCACCGGCGTGGTAGAGCGTATTCGGGTCGTGCGGCGATAGCATGAGCGGTGCGGTCCACTGGAAGCGGTGATCGAGCTTCGCGGCGCCCTCGCCGTCGGTCAACTCGGGGAACACGGTGATTTCGCGCGTCTGGCCGGTGTGCCTGTTGAACTCGGTGATCGATCCCTCGTAGCCGTCGGCGTAGACGATGGCGGGATCGCGCGGATCGGGAGCGATGAAGCCGGATTCGCCGCCGCCCACGCTGTACCAATCCGGCCGGTCGATGCCGCCGTGCGAGCCGCGGCTCGCGATGGCGACCGTCGTGTTGTCCTGTTGCGAGCCGTAGACGTAGTACGGGAACCGGTCGTCGGCGACGACGTGGTAGAACTGCGCGGTGGGCTGGTTGTCCTCGCGCGTCCAGGTCTTGCCGCCGTCAAGGGTCACGGTCGCTCCGCCGTCGTTGGTCTGGATCATCCGCGCCGTATTCATCGGGTCGATCCACAGCCCGTGATTGTCGCCGTGCGGCACGCGAATCCGCGAGAACGTGCGCCCGCCATCGATCGAGCGGACGAACTCGACGTTCATCACGTAGATCTTGTCCGGGTCCTTCGGATCGGCCACGATGTGCATGTAATACCAACCGCGCTGCACGAGCCGGTGGTCGGGGTTCGCCAATTCCCATTTCGCGCCGCCGTTGTCCGAGCGGTACAGGCCGCCATTTTCCTTCGCCTCGATGAGCGCGTACACCCGATCGGAATCGGCGCCGACGGCGACGCCAATGCGGCCATAGGGACCTTTGGGAAGGCCCTGCGCCTCGCCGATGCGCTTCCACGTCGCGCCGCCGTCGGCCGAACGGTAGAGTCCGCTGCCCGGGCCGCCGCTATCGAGCGTCCACGGCGTGCGATGCACCTGCCACATGGCGGCGAAGAGAATGTTCGGGTTGTTCGGATCGAAAGCCACGTCGATCGCGCCGGTCCGCTCGTCAACGTAAAGTACTTTGCTCCAGGTTTTCCCGCCATCGGTGGTGCGGAACACGCCGCGCTCCGCGTTCGGTCCGTAAACGTGGCCGAGCGCGGCGACGAACACGATATCGGGGTTCTTCGGATGCACGATCAGCTTGCCGATGGCGCGCGAGTCTCGCAGCCCGATGTTGGTCCATGTAGCGCCGGCGTCGATCGACTTGTACACGCCATCGCCCTGCGCCGTGTTGCCTCGGATGCAGCCTTCGCCTGTGCCCGCGTAAATCACGTTCGCATCCGACGGCGCGACGGCCAGACCGCCGATGGTGGCCGAACCCTCACGATCGAAGACCGGCTTCCACGTGTTCGCGCCGTCGACGGATTTCCAGATGCCGCCGCCGGTCGAGCCGAAATAGTATGTCGTTGGATCGCCGGGAATGCCCGTCGCTGTGAGAGAGCGTCCGCCGCGATACGGCCCGATCGAGCGGTACGCGAGCCCTCCGGGCGCGGGCGGTTTCGCCGCGGCGGCGTCCTGTTGCTGTGCCATCACGGCGAGCGGCGCGATGGCGAACACAAGCGCGGCGAGCGGAGCTTTGGAGAAAGAAGTCCTCGGCATCATAGGTAAATCATGCAGTATATAGCAACTATCTTTCGTCACGGGTGAGCCGCAGCGCGGCTTCGAGTCCGCCCGCGCGCTGGATGCCGGGCACACGGAAGGTCGAGAGGAATTCCGCGTCCGTCCCGTGAAACGCGGCGAGATTGGCATGGAGCCGCAGCGGTTCAGGCGAGGCGGCGGCGGCGAATAGAGCCCACACCGCGGCGCGGTCGAGCCCGAACAACTCGATCGGCCCCGTCGCTTGTTGTCCGAGATAGCGCAGCGCGGTGAGGATGTCTTGCACTCGGTTAGCGTCGTCGGTGAGGTTGAACGTGGTGAAAAAATTCGCGGAGCGGTCGCGCGGGGCCGCGGCCGATCCGGTTTGAAACGCGTCGATCAGCAGAACGGAATGGCCGTCGCGAATGAGCTTTTGAACGTCCGCGTCGTGCCGTGCCGCCTCCGCACCTTCCGGATGGACCACGAGCGCGGCTCCGGGCGTCGCGCCTGGAATCCAGATCCCCGGAACCCGGTCCCCGAAGCCTACGCGGCCAAGCACCATCCGCTCGCCGCTCGATGTGTGCGCCACGCGCGCCGGCCATTCGACGCCGATCGACGCTTGCAGCGAGGCGCGCAGCGTGCCGTCGTCTTCGGCCTCGCGCTGGCGCCGGCTCATGCTCTTCCACAGCTCGAACAATTGCGCGTAGTCGAGCGCCCCGGCTTCCGGCGCGCGTCCTTCGAGCGCCAGCAGGTCGTTCGGTTTCTCGGGCTGATACGGCTGCTCGACGATCCGCGCGGCGTTCGCGTCGCCGAGGATGCGCTTCGCGAAGAAGCGGTAGACGGCCTCGCGGCTGTCGCGGTTGTAATTGTGCTGGGCCACGAACTGCACGGTCTCGACGTTCGCGGCCGCATCATAGAGTTCGTAGATCGCGCGTACCGCGGGAAACTCCTCGCGCGGCGTGTTGCGTGTCCAGTCGCCGGTATCCGACACCATCAGCATCGGCCGCGGCGCGGCGAGGGCGGCGATCTCGACGTTCGATGTGCCCACGCGCAGACCAGGCGCGTTCTCGCACTGCCCGCCCCCCTGCATGAAGAACGAAATCATATTCACCGGCGCGGACCAGCGGATGCGGGAATCGATGGCCTGAAGCAGCAAGATCTGCGTGGCTCCGCCCGAGGCGCCGGTGGCGGCGATGCGTTGCGGGTCCACGTCGGGAAGCTGTGCGACAAAATCGACGGCCCGCACCGAATTCCAAAGTTGCAGCGCGAGCGGACCGAACGACCAAAGCTCCTCGCTGGGCCCGCCGAAATCGTGCGGCGTCTGCAGCGTGTCGTTGTAGCCCACCATGTCGTAGGAAAAGACCACGAATCCCTGCCGCGCCAGGTTGATGCAACGCGCGGGAATCGAAGCGATCGCGGTGTTCTCGAGCCGGCCGTAAGCCCAGTGGCCGTGCGGAGACACAATGGCCGGCAGCCCATGCGCCGGTCCCGCGGGCCGGTACAGATTGCCGCCGAGATAGTAGCCGGGCAGCGTTTCGAGCAGCACTTTTTCGACGCTGTAGCCCTTGCGGTCGAGCCGCCCGAACACGCGCGGCCTCAGCGGCGTGCGCTCGAACAGCGGATCGAGACCGGCGGCCGCCAGAATTTGCCTCCGCAGGGCTTCGCGCCGCGTCTCCCACGCTGCGAGAGAATGGAATGTGGGTGGTCGAAAGTGCGTATCGGTGTCCGGGGTGGTGGCGTTCCGCGAGTCCGTTTCCGGGACTTGGGCTGCAAGGAAGCCCGCCAAAATCAACGCCGCGGCCAGCTTTGAGAGAGGTTTCATCGACACTGTGATGATTTGTAACGCAACCCGTTTGGCGCCCGTCGGAAATACCGGGTTGACACCCGTCGGAAATAAAGGTAGCGTAGATGTCACAAGGGAGGCAGTCATGAGGTTTATCCCCTCCAAATCGTTTTTAGCCTTGATGATAGCTGCTGCAGTCGTCCCAGTGGCATCCAGGGCTCAACAGGTCATCTCGGCGCACGCTGGCGTCGTGCAGTACGTCGAGGGAACCGTCTTGGCTGGTGGGGAGATCATCAACCCCAAGGCCGGCCAGTTTCCGAACATCAAGCAGAACGAAGAACTCAAGACCGAGCAGGGCCGTGCGGAGATTCTGCTGACTCCGGGCGTGTTCCTGCGCGTGGGCGAAAACAGCTCAATCCGCATGGTTTCGACCGACTTGACGGATACGCGGATCGAGTTCCTGACTGGCACCGCGTTGGTCGAATGCGACGATATGCCGAAGGATAACGCCGTCACGGTTCTCCATAGCGGCGCAAACGTGCTGATCCTGAAGAGCGGGCTCTATCGCTTCGACAGCGAGCCGGCGCGGATCGGCGTTTACGGGGGCGAGGCGAAGGTGACCGCGGCGGACGGCAAGACGCTGAACCTGAAGAACGGCCGCCAGGCGACGCTCGAGGGAACACTCGAAGAGAGCAAGTTCGACGCGAAGCTCGCCGAAGATGCGCTCTACCGTTGGAGCAGCCGCCGGGCCGATTACATTGCCATGGCGAATGTCTCGGCCGCGAAGACAGCTTACGACAGCGGCAGCTATACGGGCGGTACGAACTCGTGGTCCTATAATCCGTTCTACGGTGGCTTCACGTTCATGCCGTACGATGGGATGTTCATGAGCCCGTTCGGTTACCCGTTCTGGAGCCCGTTCTCGGTTTGGAACTACTACGGGATGTATCCACCCTATTACAGCTACGCACCGCTCGGCTACGGCGGCTACGGCGGGTACGGTGGCTACGGTGGCTACGGTGGCGGCGGGTACGGCGGCTATGGCGGAGCGAATCGGACGCCCTATTCGCCCAAGCAGCTTGGCTATACAACGGGCGCGCGGACGGCCAGCATTGGCGGTTCAGGGCGTTCCGGCGGTTTGGCGGGCGGCCGGTACAGTGGCTCGCATATTAGCGGCGCGTCGATTGCGCGCGGCGGCGGGTTCTCTCGCGGAGGCTTCGGC
>VFSW01008677.1_pt1 | contig 14576 bp, 13 predicted proteins | sample 5358111 | NCBI WGS metagenome assembly VFSW01 (sample SAMN11554181, study PRJNA540505) | mine drainage metagenome | isolation source: sediment from site ElyBrook_90M | place: USA: Ely Copper Mine, Vershire, VT | collected 2017 | reverse complement strand
GTACTGATCTGGGGGGCATCGGGGGGCATCGGGTCGTTCGCCGTCCAACACGTCCTCAACTCTGGTGGTATCCCCATTGGCGTGGTCTCGAGCGAGAACAAGGCCGAAACCCTTCGCGAGCTCGGTTGTGAGTTCGTGATCAATCGGGGTGAGAAGGACTACCGGTTCTGGAAGGATGAGCACACCCAAGACGAGAGTGAGTGGCGTCGTCTGGGCAAGGACATCCGTTCGCTAGTGGGCGACGACCCCGATATCGTCTTCGAACATCCCGGGCGTTCGACCATGGGGGCCAGCGTCTTCGTGACCAAGCGTGGTGGCACCATCGTGACCTGCGCCGCCACGAGCGGTTACATGATCGAGTACGACAACCGCCACCTGTGGATGAAATTGAAGACCATCAAGGGTTCGCACTTCTCGAACTACCGAGAAGCTTGGGCTGCCAATCAAACGATCATCGATGCCAAGGTCGTACCGCCGCTGTCGGCGGTGTTCGCCCTCGAGCAAAGCGCAGAGGCCGCCTACGAGGTCCATCACAATCAACACGAGGGCAAGATCGGCATTCTCTGCGCCGCCGATCGAGAAGGACTCGGCATTACCAATCATGAACTGCGCGATCGCGTCGGTGAACGGCGCTTGAGCGTATTTCGACGTCACGACAAGGAGTAGCCATGGATTCGCTTCTCACCGAGATCGACCACGTTGCCATTGCGGTCAACGATCTCGAAGCCGCCATCGCCTGGTATCGAGACGTCTTCGCGGCCAGCGTGGAGCACCGTGAGAGCGTCGAGTCCGATGGAGTCGCCGAGGCGCTCTTGCGCGTATCGGACTCCTATATTCAGCTGCTCACGCCCACCCGCGCCGATTCACCGGTGGCTAAGTATCTCGAGAAGTTCGGTGAGGGGCTGCACCATGTGGGCTATCGAGTCGCGGACTGCGCCGTCGCACTCGAAGCGGTGAAGGCGAGCGGTGCCAGGGTCATCGACGACCTTCCTCGTCCGGGTTCGCGAGGCACCATCGTGGCCTTTGTCCATCCCAAGACTTCCTTCGGGACGTTGATCGAGTTGGTCGAGGATCCCCAGAACCACTGAAGCCTCGCACGAGTCAGGCGACCAAGTCTGAGGACTGACACCACGTTGGGTAGCCTTGCTGACTATGGAGCACACCATGGCAGAACGCCTCGCTGAACTCGAGGCTCGCAAGTCTGAGGCGCGGATGGCCGGTGGCGAAGTCGCCATCGCACGCCACCAGGCCAAGGGCAAGTTGACGGCGCGTGAGCGAATCGAATATCTGCTCGACGAAGACTCGTTCCAGGAACTCGACATGCTCACCCGTCACGTCGCTTCGGGCATGGGTCTGGAGGACTCGCGTCCCTACACCGATGGGGTCGTGACGGGGTTCGGCACGATCGACGGGCGCAAGGTCTGTGTCTACTCCCAGGACTTCACGGTCTTTGGTGGCGCTCTGGGCGAGACCCACGGGGAGAAGATCCACAAGATCATGGACCTCGCCACGACGATGGGTCTTCCAATCATCGGACTCAACGACGGAGCGGGCGCTCGCATCCAAGAGGGAGTGGCGGGGCTGAACGCATACGGCGGCATCTTTCGACGTAACGCGCAGGCTTCGGGCGTCGTGCCGCAGGTCTCGGTGATCTTGGGCCCGTGCGCTGGTGGCGCCGTGTACTCACCAGCGCTCACCGATTTCATCTTCATGGTGCGTGACACCAGTCACATGTTCATCACCGGCCCCGACGTCGTCAAGACCGTGACTGGCGTAGACGTCACCCTCGAGGAACTCGGTGGGGCGACGACCCACGCCACCAAGTCGGGCGTGGCCAATTTTGTGCTGCCTGACGAAAAGAGCGTTCTCGACGAGGTCCGGTACCTGTTGTCGTTCTTGCCGTCGAACAACCTCGAGGTAGCTCCGCGTATTCTGTCGGGCGACCCGGCGGACCGTTCGTGCGACGAACTTCGCGACGTGCTGCCCACCTCACCCAACCAGCCATACGACATGAAGAAGGTCATCACCTCGGTGGTCGACGACGGCGACTACATGGAAGTCCACGCCAACTACGCCCAGCAGATCACCTGCGGATTCGCGCGAATCGATGGTCACACGATCGGTCTCGTGAGCAACCAGCCCCAGGTACTCGCCGGCGTCTTGGACATCGACTCGAGTGAGAAGGCCGCCCGCTTCGTGCGAACCTGTGACGCCTTCAACATCCCGCTCGTCACGTTCGTCGACGTCCCGGGATTCATGCCCGGGGTCGACCAAGAGTACGGCGGAATCATTCGCCATGGCGCCAAACTGCTCTACGCGTTCTGTGAGGCGACGGTGCCGCGCATATCGATCATCACGCGCAAGGCCTATGGCGGGGCGTACGTCGTCATGAACTCCAAGTCGATCGGTGCCGACTTCGCCTTCGCGTGGCCGTCGGCGGAACTGGCCGTCATGGGCTCTTCTGGCGCGGTCGAGATTGTCCACCGCCGTGACCTCATCGAGTCCGACGATCCCGTGACTCTGCGCCGAGAACTCATCGACGACTACGAGGAGCGCTACGCCACGCCCTACATCGCCGCCGAGCGGGGCTTCATCGACGACGTGATCGACCCGGCCGATACCCGTCGGGTCCTCGCCCGCTCTTTGGACCTGCTTCGCGGCAAGCGAGAGGACCTGCCCAAGCGCAAACACGGGAACGTGCCGCTGTGAACCACGACTTGCCACCGCGTCCCCAAGTCGACCCGGCCGAGGTTGCCGTGATCGTGGCCGTGGCCGTGGCCATGAGTTCGCTGAGTCCTGATCACGTTGTGGAAAACGACGAGACACCGGCCTGGCGATTCTCGGGCCGTTGGTTCAATCGGGGACCGTTCTCGCTTCGCCGTCCCAGCCGACTCAGATAGTCGATTCGACCATCGTCAACAGGTCGTCCATGATGGCGCTCAGCGAGAAGTCCTTGGGCGTGTAGACGGCGGCAACCCCGTGAGAGACCAGCAGTCGCGAGTCGTCATCGGGAACGATGCCACCCACGACGACGAAGGCCTCGACTCCGGCATCGCGCAACCCTTCGATGACCCTGGGCACCAGTGCCAGGTGCGAGCCCGAGAGTATCGAAATGCCCACCACGTCGACATCCTCGTCGCGCGCCGCCGCCACGATCTCTTCAGGTGACAGTCGGATGCCTTGATAGACGACCTCGAAACCGGCGTCGCGCGCCGCCACGGCGATCTGCTCGGCACCATTGGAGTGACCGTCGAGTCCGGGCTTGGCGACGAGCAGCTTGGGCGGCGATCCGCGACGCTCCTGGAGCGCCTTGGATCGCTGGACCAGTTTGGCGAAATTCGCGCCGCGACTGGCGACGCCCGCGCGAACGCCGGTAGGGGCGCGGTACTCGCCAAAGACCCCGCGTAGTGCCGAAGCCCATTCGCCCGTGGTGCCACCGGCTCGCGCGAGCGCGATGGTCGGCACCATGATGTTGTCGGCCGATGAAGAACTGCGCGCGACTCGGATGAGCTCGCTGAGCGCGGCCTCGACCGCCGCTGCGTCGCGGGCCTCACGCCACGCAATGACGTCCTGGACCAACTGGCGTTCCACGTCGGGGTCCACGGTCATGATCGCCTCGAGTGACGAACCGCTCGTGAGCGGGGAAGTCGCGGTCTCGCTGAAGCGGTTCACCCCCACCACGGTCAGTTCTCCCGACTCGATCCGTGCGACGCGCTCGGACTGACTCGCGACGAGACGGCTCTTCAACTCCTCGATGGCGCTGAAGGCACCGCCCAGGGCGAGGACCTCGTCGAGCTCGCGCTGGGCCGAGATCGTGAGGTCGCGGACCTTGGCCTCCATGACGAGCGAGCCGGCAAAGATGTCCGGGTATTCAAGCAGGTCGCTCTCGAAGGCGAGGACCTGCTGCATACGCAAGCTCCACTGTTGGTCCCACGGTCGCGGCAGACCGAGGGCCTCGTTCCACGCAGGAAGTTGGATGGCCCGCGCCCGGGCGTCGGCCGAGAGCGTGACACCGAGCATCTCGAGCACGATGCGCTGGACGTTGTTCTCGGGCTGCTGCTCGGTGAGACCGAGCGAATTGACCTGTACGCCGTAGCGAAAGCGGCGAAGTGAGGGGTCCTGTACGCCGTAGCGGGTTCGACAGATCTCGTCCCACATGGCGGTGAAGGTACGCATCTTGGCGACCTCTTCGATGAAGCGAACGCCAGCGTTCACGAAAAAGGAGATCCGTCCAACCACTTCGGGCATCTGGGCCACGTCGACCTTGCCCGAGTTGCGCACGGCGTCGAGGACGTCGATCGCGGTGGCGAGGGCGTAGGCAATCTCTTGTACCGGCGTCGCACCGGCTTCTTGGAGGTGGTAACTACAGACGTTGATCGGGTTCCACTTCGCCGCGTGGTTGATGCCGTAGGCGATCATGTCCACGATCAGTCGTTTGGAAGGCTCGGGTGCGAAGATGTACGTGCCCCGACTCAGGTACTCCTTGACGATGTCGTTCTGGGTGGTGCCGGACAATGTCCCCACGTCCACCCCTTGTTCTTGGGCCAGGGCGATGTAGAGCCCCCAGAGCCACGCGGCGGTGGCGTTGATGGTCATCGACGTGTTCATCCCGCCGAGGGGGATGGCATCGAGTAGTTGGCGCATGTGACCCAGGTGGGCGACTGGTACGCCGACCTTGCCCACTTCTCCCGCGGCTGCCGGGTCGTCGGGGTCGTAGCCCGTCTGGGTCGGCAAGTCGAACGCGATGGACAGGCCGGTCTGTCCCTTCGCCAGATTCGAGCGGTACAACTCGTTGGACTTCACCGCAGTCGAATGACCCGAATAGGTGCGCATTACCCACGGCTTGGCGCGCTCAGTCATGTCGTCTCCTGTCAATGACTATCGACGGTAATCGTAGAAGCCCGTGCCCGACTTGCGCCCAAGGGTACCGGCGCTCACCATCCGACGAAGCAGGGGCATCGGGGCGAAGTTCGGATCGGCGAACTCATCGTAGAGCGCCTCGAGGATCGCGAGCGAAGTGTCCAGGCCAACGAGGTCCAGTAGTGCGAACGGCCCCATCGGGAACCCGCAACCTCCGCGCATCGCGGTATCGATCCCTTCCTTAGTGGCCACGCCCATTTCGAGCAGTCGCACGGCGTTGTTCAGATAGGGGAATAGCAGGGCGTTCACCACGAATCCGGCTTGGTCCTTGACCGGGACCGGCTCCTTGCCACAAGCCAACACGAACTCGGTCACCGCCGCCATAGTCTCGTCGCTGGCGCACAGTGGGCGAACCACTTCGACCAGTGACATCGCCGGAGCGGGGTTGAAGAAGTGGATGCCGCAGACTCGTTCCGGTCTCGAGGTCTCCATCGCCAGCTCGATGACTGAAAGGGTCGAGGTGTTGGTGGCGAGAATCGCCGAGGGATTGACGACGTGGTTCAGTTCGTTGAACAGCGCGCGCTTGACGTCCAAGTCCTCGACCACCGACTCGATGACCAGGTCGCAGTCGGCCAAGTCCGCGAGTCGCGTGGTCGCACTCACCCTCGCGCGTAGCGCATCAGCGTCGCTCGCGGTTCGCTTTTCGCGCTCCACCTGCTTGGCGAGTGACTTCTCGAGCGCGGCGAGCATTGCGTCGGCCGTTGCCTGAGACCTGCTGCGAACTACTACTGATGCACCGGCGCCGGCGACCACCTCGGCGATGCCACTGCCCATGATTCCCGATCCCAGCACACCGACCTTGTCAAAGCTCATGGTGGAACATTACTGGTCGGTAAAAGCATCACGGAGATGCGAGACTCGTCCCATGACGTTCTCGACGCTCGTGGTGGGTTCCCTGCCCGCCCTTCGGGCCAGTTTGGAGGCCGACTTCTTGGGCGAAGTTGGAGGAGCGGACACCGTCATCGTGCCCACCGCCGCCGCCTTCACCGGTGCGGCCCAGGGCGCCATCGAGGTGGCTCAGGCGTTGGAGGGATTGAGTCTGCGCATGGAGGGGCTGATGGTGACCGACCGCCAGAGCGCCCGAGAGCCGCATTTCGTGCTGCGCGCCAGCGAAGCGGATCTGGTGATCTTGAGTGACGGATCGGTGCTGCACGCGAGGACGGTATGGAGGGATTCTCCCTTCGGGGACTCTTTGAGAACCGCGAGGCGACTCGTCGCGGTGGGATCGGTCGCTACGGTTATTGGTGAGGTCATGATCGATCCTCGAGGTGGCGCACCAACCACTGCTCTGGGTTGGCGACCTGGTCTGACGATGTGCGTCGAAGCGAGCGACGAGCAACTCGAGCGAACGAGATCATTGCTTCGAGAAGATCAGCTGCTCGCCGTCATTGGCCCATCGGGGGTCCTCGGGCACGACGGTGAGCACTGGAAGGTGCTCGCTGCGGATGTCACCGTGACCAGGGGTCACGAAGTCGTGGATCTCTAAGCTTCGTTCACCGTAACGGATTCGATGACGACCCTTTCGCGGGGTGCACCTGACGGGGTGCCCAGATCATTGATCGTCGAGACGACGTCGAGACCCTTGACGACCTTGCCGAACAGTGCGTAGAGCGGGGGTAGACGTACTCCGTCTGGCCCCGAGATCACAAAGAACTGGGAGCCATTCGTGTTCGGACCGGCATTGGCCATGGCCAATGAACCCAGTTCGTAGCGACCCGCTTTGGGTAGCTCATCGGCGAATCGATATCCGGGACCGCCGGTGCCGTTCCCGCTTGGGTCGCCGCCTTGGAGCACGAAACCAGGGATCACCCGGTGAAAGATGATCCCGTCGTAGTAGTGCCAGCGCGCGAGGAACACGAAGTTGTTCACGGTCTCTGGGGCACCGAGCGCGTCCAGAACTACCTCGAGGGTTCCTTTTGAGGTGACCATGGAGGCCGAGTAGTTGGCGGACGGGTCGATGATCATCGGGGGAGGCGCGTCGAAACGCTGGCGCTTCTCGCTCGTTCCATCGGGGTTGGGGATGTTGTCACTCATTGATCTAGGCCTCGCTGATTGTCACTGAGAGCATACGGTGGGTCACCGTTGGTGGGACGCCGCTCGCGCTTCCGGCCTCGTTCAAGATCTTCACGACGTTCTGGCCGCTGATCACCTGACCAAAGAGTGAATAGGTGTTGGGCAGCGCTTCGCCCGATGGTCCAGTGACGATGAAGAACTGGCTGCCTCCGGTGTTGGCCGATCCGGTGTTGGCCATGGCCAGCGAGTACAGCGGGTACGTGGGATTACCGGCCTTGGGAAGTTCATCTTTGATGGAGTAGCCCGGACCGCCGCCGCCGGTTCCCGTGGGGTCGCCGCCTTGGACCACGAATCCCGGTATGACGCGGTGGAAGATGACGCACTTGTAGAACTGGTGCTCGGCGAGGAAGACGAAGTTGTTGGTGGTGATCGGCGCGCTCTGGGCGTCGAGTTTGACCACGAAGGAACCAGCAGTTGTGACGAAGTGTGCGTAGTAGGTCTTGCTGGTGTTGATGGTCATGGCGGGAGGCTTGGGCCAGGTGAGGGTGTTCACCCGGGTACTGGTCGAAGCCGGACAACCTGCGGCGACCGCTTTGGCGTTGGCCTGGGCCTGGCTGATCCCGCCCGGTGCGGCACCGCCCTTGATGGTCGACGTGGTCGTTGAGGCCGTTGATGAGGTGGTCGTTGATGTCGTGGTGGGCGAACCACCCGTGAACAAGAGGGCACCGGTGCCCAGCACGACGATGGCGACGATGGCGACGATGACGCCTCGGCGCATGTTCTGACGTCGCTTCGCCTCCTTTTGCATCCGCTCTAATTTCTCGCGGCGAGCCGCCTTCTGCCGTTCACGCTTGGAAGTTGCCATGGATGCGACTTTACTAGGCCACCGGAGGCTCCCAGATGGCTCAACTAACCTTGAACCCTATGGCGTTGATCGTTCAGAAGTTCGGCGGAACCTCGGTCGGAGACGCCGAACGAATTCGCGCCGTGGCTGAACACGTTGCGCGCACTCGTTCGGCCGGGAACGAAGTCGTCGTCGTGGTATCGGCGATGGGTAAGTTCACTGATGACCTAATTCGACTCGCGGACGATGTCTCACCCACCCGTCGCCCGCGTGAGATGGACATGTTGCTGACTGCCGGCGAGCGTATATCAATGGCTCTTGTCTCGATGGCACTGGGGGCGTGTGGTGTTGAGTCGGCGTCGTTCACTGGGAGCCAGGCAGGCATCATCACCGACACCGACCACACTCGCGCGAAGATCCTCGAGATGCGTCCCGACCGGATCCGAGAGGCACTCTTAGACGGACTGGTTCCAGTGGTCGCTGGATTCCAGGGCGTGTCAACCGAGAAGGACATCACCACGCTCGGACGCGGCGGTTCGGACGTGACGGCCGTGGCCCTCGCTTCGGCACTCAAGGCCGACGTCTGTGAGATCTACACCGACGTGACTGGCGTGTTCTCGGCCGACCCGCGAGTCGTTACGAGGGCGCGACGCCTTGCCAAAGTCTCCTTTGACGAGATGATGGAGATGGCCGCCACCGGAGGTCGTGTGCTGATGTTGCGCTCGGTGGAGTTCGCGCGGCGTCACTCGGTACCACTGCACGTTCGCTCGAGTTTCACCTGGGAACCAGGAACATGGATTGTGGAGGAGGACCCCACTATGGAAGAGGCCGTGGTATCTGCCGTAACCGACGACACTTCGGAGGCGAAACTGACCGTGGGCGGCGTCCCGGACCGTCCGGGCATCGCGGCTCAACTGTTCCGAGAACTCGCCAACCGGGGTATCAATGTGGACATGATTGTCCAGAACACCAGTGCCAATGGCCTCACCGACATCTCCTTCACGGTCGCCAAGGTCGACCTCGAAGCTGCTTCAGTGGCTTGCGAGAAGGTTAAGAACGAGATCGGTGCCGCCTTCGTGACCAGCGACGACAATATTGGGCGCGTATCGCTGATTGGTGCCGGCATGAAATCGAATCCCGGGGTCACTGCGCTGATGTTCGAGACCCTTTCTGAGCACGGGATCAACATCGAGATGATTTCGACCAGCTCAATTCGCATATCGTGCGTTCTTCGTGCGGACAAAGTCGCTGACGCGGTGCGTTCCTTGCATAGCGCCTTCGGACTTGACGCCGCCTAGTCCTAGACTTTGGGCATGCGAGTAGCGATCATCGGGGCGACGGGCCAGGTAGGAACCGTCATGCGTGCCATATTGGCCGAGCGGAACTTTCCGGTCGACGAGATCCGTTTCTTTGGTTCGGCACACTCCGCGGGAACGACCTTGGAGTGGCGGGGGCGATCGGTGACCGTCGAGGACGCGGCGACTGCAGATTTCAGCGGAATCGAGATCGCGCTGGCCTCGTCAGGGGCAACGTCGTCAAGGATTCTTGCGCCCAGACTGGCCGAAGCCGGGGCTGTCGTCATTGACAACTCTTCAGCGTGGCGCATGGACCCACTCGTTCCGTTGGTCGTGCCCGAGGTCAATGCCCACGCCCTTGCTGAGATTCCCAAAGGCATCGTCGCCAATCCCAATTGCACGACGATGGCCGCCATGCCCGTGTTGAAGCCCTTGCACGTCGCGGGCGGTCTTCGTTCGATGGTCGTCGCGACCTATCAAGCCGTCAGTGGGGCGGGTCGCGACGGCGTTGATGAACTGGCGTCACAACTCGAAGCGACCGCTTCGGGTGACGTTCGCTCTCTCACTTTCGACGGCTCCGCCTTTGCCATGGCGCCAGGCAAAAAGTTCCCGATGACCATTGCGCACAACGTGGTCCCACTGGCAGGAACGATTGTCGACGATGGGTCTCTCGAGACGGGTGAGGAGCAGAAGTTGCGTGACGAGAGTCGCAAGATCCTCGAGATCCCCGGTCTCCTGGTTGACGCCACGTGCGTCAGGGTTCCGGTCTTCACTGGACACTCGCTCGCCATCACGGCGAGTTTCGACCGACCTATCTCGCCCGAAGAGGCGACCGAACTTCTGATGGGCGCTCCTGGAGTGGTGGTTCACGAACTGCCGACCCCACGCTTGAGTGCCGGCAAGGACCCCAGTTACGTCGGTCGAATCCGTCGTGCCGAGGCGGTCGCCAACGGACTGTCGATGTTCGTGAGTGGCGACAATCTTCGTAAGGGGGCTGCCCTCAACGCGGTCCAGATCGCCGAGGCGATCCTGGCGCTTCGTTAGTCCGCGCCACCTCGACCGACTTGGCGCCGCGCCAGGTTGACGCAGTGGTCGCCGAAGCGTTCGTAGAAACGCGCGAGCAGTGCGAGTTCCACCGCCACGGGAAGCGTCATCGACCCCGAAGTCAGTTCGGCGGTCAACGAGACATGAAGATCGTCGAGTTCGTCGTCGATGTCTTCGATGGCGCCGGTTGCTTCCAGCTTGCCGTCGATGATGACGTCAGTCGCTTCACGCCAAATCGTGCTCGCGACCTCGCCCATCCGCTCGATGAGACCACGACTTCGAGGTGACATCTCGCTGCCCAGTCCACGCGCGGCACGTCGTGCGATGTGCTCGGCCAGATCGCCGTTGCGCTCGACTTCGGGCAAGATGCGCAACAGCGTCAACAGATGACGACGGTCGTCGAGCCCAAGTGTCGCGTCGTTCAAGAGTCGGTACTCCGTGGTGTCGATGACCGTATCGACCAGTTTGTCGATCTCGATGTCGCGCTCAACGACCAGTTTGGCGAGTTCGCGATCACCGGCGAGCAAGGCGTGGGTCGCGCCGGCAATCGCCTCACCGACCATGGCGAAGATTCGAACCACCTGAGGACGCAGATCTTCGAGGTGGCTGGTCAGGACCGCCTCGCTCTCGGCCGGTTCGTGACGAGAGCTGAAGGGCCGATACATGCTTAGAGGTTACCGTTGCGTCACAGGCGCTCCCTAGGGTGGGGGGGGTCCAGTTGAAGGGGTTGAGATGGTTGCACTACTGGTGGGTGTCGCCGGGGTCGTCCTAGGTGCCGCACTCACGTGGGCACTGTTCGTGCGCCGGGTTCAAACACTGCGTGAGGACGTCTTGCGTGGTGAGTCGGCGCTGTCACTACGAGAAAGCGAACTGGCGGCCGCGAACCAGTTCCTCGAGCGCCAACGCGCTGAGCATGAGACGGCTTTGACGAACCTGGGCGAGACCTTTGAGAGTCTCTCCATTCGAGTCCTCGATCAGACGGTCGATCGGCTCACCCGGTCCCAGGAGGAGCTGCACAAGTTACGCGAGACCAAATTGGACTCGACACTTCGTCCGCTCGAGGACCTTCTCGACGAGTACAAGCGCAACTTGGCCGAGTTCAACACTCGAAATGCTGGCGCACTCTCCGAAGTGAAGGGCAAGGCCGAGGAGTTGCTCGAGGCGCAGAGAATGTCCCAGAGCGAGACTCGACGACTGAACCAATTGCTGGGGCGCAGCGACCAGCGGGGCCGGTGGGGCGAGATCCAGCTCGCCAACGTGCTCGAGATGTCTGGTCTTCGCAAGAACATCGACTACACCATGCAGGTCACGAGTACCAGTGACGCTGGTCGCACCCAGAGGCCCGACTGCGTGGTGAGCATGCCGAACGGAACCAGCATCGCCGTTGACGCGAAGTTTCCCTTCGACGCCTTCGAAGCTGCGCTGTCCATCGACGACGGCGAAGAACGCCGGGCGCTCTTCGCCAAGCACGCTAAAGACCTTCGGGGTCACGTGAAGAAGCTCAACGAGAAGGGCTACTGGGCGGCAGTGGCGCCCGCTCCAGAGTTCGTGGTCTGCTTTGTTCCGAGCGACTTCGCGATCTCCGCCGCCCTTGACGCAGACCCCGACCTCGTGACCTACGCCGCCAAGGAGCGAGTGTTGATCGCGGGACCGACGAATCTGTGGTCGTTGTTGTGGTCGGTGGCGATGGTGCTCGGTCAGCATCAGGTGGCGCTGAACGCTGAGCGGATCTACCAGACGGCCGAGACGATCTTCGATCGGATCAGATTGGTGGCTGAACCGATGTCGAGGATGGGTCGAGCCCTCGATTCGAGCGTTGGTGAGTACAACCGGCTGGTCAGGTCCTTCGAGTCCCGGTTGATCCCAGCCGCCCTCGAGGTGCGCAAGTTGGGTGGGGCGAAACGGGCCAAGGACCTGCCCGAGTTGGGCGCGCTCAACGAGCTGGCCACGACGCTCAACGAGACCAAGTGGGGCGTCGACGCCGACAATCCCCTACCTGAAGGGGTGTCAGAGATTCTCGAGCTCGAGGAATTCGACGAACCGAGCTGAAAAAGGCTCCGAGTAAGTTCTCTGCGTGGCCCGTACTCGCGCTCGACGTCGTCGACAATCCGTGTACCTGCTGGTAGCCCTGACGATCACGCTGCTCGTGTTGCTGTTCGCCAACGACATCAATCGCGCCGCCCACGCGGCGATTGGTCCGCGACGAAGCGAGAATCGTAGTTTTGGCCAGATGGTCGATGGTCTCGTGACCAGCGAGAACAACTTCGACGCCAGGCTTTACTATCTCCTGGCTCACGCCAGCACGCTTTCGCGGCCCGTCTTCACAGCTCGACTGATCCAGCTCGACCAGGCATTGAGTGGATGGAACACCGACGCCAAGATGCTGCGAAGTCCGGTGCTGGCCCATCACGTCAACGATGTCGTCACCAACCTCACCGAGCAGCGTGTCGACGACTATCAGAACCTACTGAGCGCCATTGCCAGACGCCTCACCCTGCCGTGGACCCCAGCACCGGTGAGAAGTCAGGCGGTCACCGATCCCGGACAGTCGTTGGTGGTGACCGTCCAACAGTGGGACGTCGCTCGATGGGCGTTGGCCCGAGAACCGGGTCGGGTGGTGCTTCCCGGACTGACCATGGCCAGTGCCAAGTACTACGTCGCCCGTGGGCTCGCCACGCTGGTGAGCTCGCCGAATCTCTCGCTGCGACGCGGCGTCGGAATCGCCGCGGTATCGGTGAATCCGTCGCCACTCCCGGCCGGGGCCGGAGTGCTCCTGTTACCACCAGTCACGACGGTGCAGATCGGTATTTCGGTGGAGAACACCGCATTCGTCGAGCAACCGGTGACGCTGCACATCTCGTTCGTACCCACGTCGGGCGTGACCCAGAGTCAGACCATGAGCGCCTTGCTCGGGCCACTAGGGGCCTACGCGTTCGTGCCGAATCTGTTTCACACGCTGGCGAGCGAGCGCGCAAGGTTGACGATCACGATCTCGGGGGCACCGGCGGGCGGCGGCCTCCCTCGAACACGCACGTACCAGGTGAAGATGTCACCCTCGGGGAATGGTTGAGCGACTTGGCTTGCCGACGAGTTGGCATACGATGGACCAGCAAGCCAATTTGAATCGAGGAATCATGACGCAGTCAATTACGGTGACCGATAACCGCACCGGCGAGACTCGAGAGATCCCCATCGAAAACGGTGGAATTGCCGCCACCGACTTCTCCAAGGTCGTGCCTGGAGTTTGGTTCTACGATCCTGGATTCATGGCGACCGCTGCTGCTGAGTCGGCGATCACGTTCCTCGATGGTGATGCCGGGATCCTTCGCTACCGTGGTTATCCGATCGAGCAGTTGGCTGAACAGTCGACCTACCTCGAAGTCGCCTATCTGCTTAATCACGGAGAACTTCCCACCGTCGAACAGTCGGCCGCGTGGGAGCGCGAGGTCACCTATCACACGTTCATCCACGAGAACGTGCGCAAGCGCTTCTTGGAGGGCTTCAATTACGATGCGCATCCCATGGGCATGCTGGTTTCGGCCATCGCTGCGCTCTCCACCTACTACAAGGACGCCAAGGTCCTCGACGATCCAGAGATCCTGCACCGCCAGGTGGTGCGCCTGATCGCCAAGATGCCGACCTTGGCCGCCGCGGCCCATCGATTCTCGGTGGGAATGCCCTTTGTGTATCCGGACAACTCCCTGGGCTACACCCAGAACTTCCTGTCGATGATGTGGAAGGTCGCCGAACCTCGCTACGAGGCCGACCCGATCTTGGCACGGGCCCTGGACGTGTTGTTCATCTTGCACGCGGATCACGAGCAGAACTGCGGCACGACCGCCATGCGCGTGGTCGGCTCCTCGCACGGAGACCCCTACGTGGCGACCGCGGCGGCGACCGCGGCGCTCTACGGACCGCGCCATGGTGGTGCCAACGAAGCGGTCTTGAAGATGCTCACCAAGATCGGCAGCATCGAGAACGTACCGGCCTTCATCGAGACGGTCAAGGCGGGCAAGACCAAGCTCGAAGGATTCGGGCACCGTGTCTACAAGAACTACGATCCACGGGCCAAGATCATCAAGCAGACCGCTGACGATGTGTTCACGGTGACCGGGAAGAACCCACTGCTCGATATTGCTTTGAAGCTCGAGGAGATCGCGCTCAAGGATGACTACTTCATCTCGCGGCGCCTCTATCCGAACGTGGACTTCTACTCCGGTCTGATCTACCAGGCGATGGGCTTTCCCCCAGAGATGTTCACCGTCCTGTTCGCGATCCCGCGCACGTCAGGTTGGCTGGCGCATTTCCAGGAGTTGCTCGACCAGGATGTGAAGATCGCTCGGCCACGCCAGCTCTACATCGGCGAGGCAGAACGCAACTACGTGCCGATTTCCCAGCGTCCGTGACCTCACTCAGGGGGCGCTGATCGCTTGAACGAGCTGGGCCGCGTGGTCCAGGGG
>VFSW01008676.1_pt1 | contig 14577 bp, 14 predicted proteins | sample 5358111 | NCBI WGS metagenome assembly VFSW01 (sample SAMN11554181, study PRJNA540505) | mine drainage metagenome | isolation source: sediment from site ElyBrook_90M | place: USA: Ely Copper Mine, Vershire, VT | collected 2017 | reverse complement strand
TGCAGCCCTCGAAGATATTATCCCGCCCGACCATGTTAATCCCACCCCAGCCGGCTCTGAGCCATTTAAAAGATACTTAACGGGTCTGAGCTTTTGATGCGCCTGGCTCAAAAAGAATCGAGACCGAAAAGGCGTCGTACATATATGAACTTACCCAGCCAAGGCCGGGTTTGTTCACACCCTTTTGTCCGGAATAGAAATAATTCCAGTCCGTATCCGAACCGATTATCACCCCTTTCCGCCCCACGGTGGAGGGATTTTTCTGGCGGGTGACGGAGAGAAAAAAATCCTTTCCCCGGTAGTTCAGCAGGACCATCAAGCGATCCATGTCATAGCGATAATAAGTGCCCGTGGTCAGGTCCGGGGTTATCTCCTCATACTCAATGCCCCGCATGATAAGCGGTTCTTTCACACCCCCGACCCTTTCCCATAAATGGTCAAACGGTCCGTTCGGCTTGACTTGCCAGCCGCCGAGGCGGATAACCGAGGGTAACGTCACGTAGGCGGGGATCTTGGGATTGTACGCGTATTTGACGACCTTCGACAGGGGAGCCTTGACGTCGGTAAAAAAGTAGGCCCCGGCCGCATTTTCACGTTTGCCCGGATTCAGGCTGGCATCACCACCTTTTTCCGAAACCAGAAAATCGAGCAGACCGGATACCTTTTTGACGTCAAAGTTCATCTCTCCGCCCTTGAGCATGGCCGCCAGGTAATCTATTCCCTCATTCCACCCGGGGCGGGCCGCACTTTTGTCAGGATCGACCGCTGCGAACAGGGCAGAGCCGGGAAGAAGTAAAAACGGCGTCGATCCGAAAAAGAGCATCAAAAGCAATACTGATCTCACCACAAACGACCTCATTACACCCTCTTGATCCCCAATGTATCCATCATGGAACCTTTCCGCAACGCATTACGGAGAATCATCAATCCCATAACGGATAATCTATCCCTTCTTCGCAGGCTTATCCCGCGGCACTGCCACGGCAATACGTCCCTTGTGGATTTCTTGTGACGGCTGGATTCGTACCCGTCCAGCAATGCCGATTGCGGCCCGCACCATAATATCAACCGCGAGCAGGCGCAAGCAAAATTTGTAAATTTCATCTTGACTTTCCGCACGAGATGCGCAAGAAAGCCCAGTATACGCGAATATACAGGTCATGTTCTCTGCTTCTCTGCGCAGGAGCGTGCGGGGAGCCGATCCGACGGAGAGCGCCGAGAGGATAATCCGTCATACAGTTGAGGAGAGACCGCATTTGAAGGGATATATCACCATCGAAAAGGAACTGTGCAAGGAATGCCACCTCTGCATCGAGGCATGCAAGAAGGGTCTGATCAGGCCCTCCCGGGAGTACAATTCCCGGGGATATCGTCCGGTCTGTTTTACGGATGAGGGGGGAGAATGCACGGGATGTACCCTATGCGCGATCACCTGTCCGGATATCGCGATCGAGGTTTACCGTGAATAAAGTACTGATGCAGGGGAACAAGGTCATCGGAGAGGCGGCCATCCGGGCCGGATGCCGCTTTTATGCCGGCTATCCCATCACCCCGCAGAATGAAATCCCCGAATACATGGCGGATCGCCTGCGGCAGGTGGAGGGCGGCGTTTTCATCCAGTCGGAAAGCGAGATCGCGGCTATCCACATGGTTGCCGGGGCAAGCGCCGCCGGCGCCCGGTCCATGACCTCATCGTCGAGCCCGGGGATCTCCCTCAAACAGGAGGGGATCTCGTCGCTGGCGGCCTGCCAGCTTCCCGCCGTCATCGTCAACATGATGCGGGGAGGACCGGGTCTGGGGAACATCTCCCCGGCCCAGGGCGACTATTTTCAGGCCACGCGGGGCGGCGGCCACGGGGACTACCGGATTATCGTCCTGGGTCCTGCGACGGCACAGGAACTGGCAGATCTGACCATGGATGCTTTTGATCTTGCCGACCAATACCGGACACCGGTTATGATCCTGGCCGACGGTATGATGGGCCAGATGATGGAGCCGGTCATCTTCAAGGAACCAAAGCCGCGGGTCTATCCGGAAAGCTATATGATGAAAGGCGCCGGCACGGGCAAGCACAAGATCATCCGGGGATTGATCCTCGATCCCCTGGAGATGGAGGAGCATAACTGGACGCTCGAAAGGAAATTCCAGGTGATCGCCCGTCAGGAGACACGCCACGAGCTCTACCGGACGGACGATGCCGAGTTGATCCTCGTCGCCTATGGAACGGGCGCCCGGATCGCCAAGGGAGCCATCAAACGGCTCCGCGAGGCGGGCATCAAGGCCGGTCTTTTCCGGCCCATCACCCTCTGGCCCTTTCCGATGAATGAACTGCGCGATCTGGCGAAGAAGATTGAAAATTATCTGGTCTTCGAACTGAGCACCGGCCAGATGCTTGAGGATGTGAGGCTTGCGCTCCAAGGGTATGCCCGGATCGGCTTTCACGGCCGTCCCGGCGGGGTGGTGCCGACCCCCGCAGAACTGGCAAACGTCGTCCTCCGCCAGTACGATCGGAAACAGGGAATCATCGAACATTATTAGTCCGACCGGAAAACCGCCAGGGGCGGCAACGAGAGAAGCAACAGGGCAAAACATGAAGAAGGTTTTTTGCAGACCGAAGAGCATGACGGGTAACGCCTTTCACTACTGCGCGGGGTGCGGCCACAGCATCACCCATCGGCTCATCGCCGAAGTGATCGATGAGTTGGACATCCGCGGCATCACGATCGGCGTTCCACCGGCGGGATGCGCCGTCCTGGCCTACAACTACTTCAACGTCGACATGATCGAAGCGCAGCACGGCCGCGGACCGGCCACAGCCACGGGGATCAAACGGGTTCTCCCGGACCGTGTCGTCTTTTCCTACCAGGGGGACGGTGACCTTGCCGCCATCGGGATCGCGGAGAGTTTTCACGCGGCCAACCGGGGAGAAAACATCACGGTCATCTTCATCAACAACGCCGTTTACGGCATGACCGGCGGGCAGATGGCCCCGACCTCCATGCTTGGTCAGAAAACAACCACATCGCCGGCCGGGAGGGCATCGCTCTTGGACGGCCACCCGATCCAGATCTCCGAGGTCTTCACCCAGCTTCCGGGCACGGCGTACATCGAACGGTGCACGGTAAACTCCCCGGCCGCCATCCTCAAGACGAAGAAAGCGATCCGCAAGGCCTTCCAATACCAGGTCGACTGCCGCGGCTTTTCGCTGGTCGAGATCCTCTCCCCCTGTCCGACGAACTGGAAGATGACGCCGATTGAATCCGGCCGGTGGATCGACGAGGTGATGAGCAAGAAATTCCCCCTCGGCGTCCTGAAGGATCTCCCGGCAATGCAAACGAAGAAGGGGGGTAAAACGCCATGATGGTTAAAACCCTCTTCGCCGGCTTCGGCGGCCAAGGAGTCCTCATGATGGGCTTCACGCTTGCCCACGGCGCGATGAACGCGGGCTATCACGTCACCTTTCTGCCGGCCTATGGGGCGGAGGTTCGGGGGGGAACCGCCAACTGCACCGTTTGCGTATCGGACGAAGAGATCGCTTCGCCCATCGCCTCGAAGCCGGATCATCTCGTCGTCCTCAACACCCCCTCGCTGTACACATTTCAGAACCGCGTGGCCCCGGGGGGCAATCTTTTTCTGAACTCCTCCATCATCGCCGTCGACTCCTCCCGCCACGACGTCCGGATCATCAAGATCCCCTCTTCAGAGATCGCCGAGAAACTGGGAAATCTGCGAACGGCCAATACCGTCATGATGGGTGCCTTCCTGCAGAAAACCGGTCTCGTACCGCCCGACATCTACCTGGAGAGCCTGGCAGAGGTCATGGGGAGCAAGAAAAAATCGATCATCGAAATCAACCGCAAGGCCTTTTCTGCCGGTTTCGAATTCTTGGAGGAGTCGACCTAACATGGCAGTCAAACAAATCTCCGTCCTCCTGGGCAATGTGCCGGGCACCCTCTCCCGGCTGACGAATATCCTCGACAGGGAGGACATCACGGCCAAGGCCCTTCTGGCCGCAAGCGCCGCGGAAACCAGCACCGTGCGGATGGTCGTCAATGACCCGGAGCGGGCGGCAACGATCCTGGAGAGCTTCCGGTTCAACTACGAGATCACCCCGGTCCTCGCCGCCGAGGTACCGCTTCATCCTGGCGGCATGAACGCCATCCTCAACCCGCTCGCCAAGGCGGACGTCAATGTCCTCTACCTCTACACGACGATCAACCGGATCGGCAAGGAAACGATCGTCATCCTCGGGGTGGACAAGATCGAAGCGGCGCGGGAGGTCCTCCAACAGAACTGGATTCACCTCATCGAGGATGAGATCTACTCCCTCTGAGGGGTGTCTTCTGTCGAGCGCAACCTCCCTCCCCGCGCGACCCTTGAAGCAATGATCATTTCTCAGGAAAAAGAGACGGCACTCCGCCAACGGATGGAGCGCCTCGGCGTCCGGGAGGAGGAATTCCGCGAAACCTTCATCCGCTCCTCCGGACCCGGCGGCCAGAAGGTCAACAAGACCTCTTCCTGCGTCTACCTTGTTCATGTGCCGACCGGTCTTTCGGTAAAATGTCAGCGGGAGAGATCCCAAACGCTCAACCGGTTTCTTGCCCGGCGGCTGCTCCTCGATCGGATCGAGCGTCTCCGGACGGGGCTCATCGCCGCGGAGCGGACGCGCGTCGAGAAGATCCGGCGGCAAAAAAGGCGCCGTTCCCGGCGGTCCAAGGAGAAGATCCTGGAGGCAAAGCACATTCAGTCCGATAAGAAGGCCCTTCGAACACGGGTCGGCCCGAATGAGTAAAAAAGTCCAAAAAAGAGGGGAGGGAAAGTCGTGGTTCGCTTTCCCTCCCCTCTTTTAATTGTGACAGGATAAACTGTTACGAAAGGCCGATCACCTTGAGAAGCGGATTTGCATACAGGACGACCAGCGCGATGACCAGCGCATAGATCGCCAGAGACTCGATCATGGCGAGACCCACCATCATGGTGATCAGGATCTTCCCCTGCGCCTCGGGATTCCTGCCGACGGCGTTGGCGGCGCTGCTCAAGCCGTTGCCCATACCCAAACCGGTGCCGATTGTCCCCAGGGCCATGACCAGGGCTGCCGCGAGAATGCTGCAAGCCACGACGATGGCCTTCGTATAATCGACCGCGGAGCCGGGAGCCGCCGCTTCGGTCGCCGCCGCCGCGAGGGTGGCCGCCGATAGAACCGCAAACACCGTAAGAACGCCCACACTACAAATCCGTTTCATACTGTACCTCCTCCTGTTTGATGGGATAGTCAAAGAACGGAAAGAATTCATGCCCTTTCCCGGGATGCTATGCCTCTTGTCGAAAAGGGTTTTCTTCCGACCGTTCAGTAATGATTACTGATCGAAAACACTCCTATTTTCACATGCTGCCCGTTTTAGCGGCAAGGGAAACGGTTGTCAAGAAATATTTGGTACCGCCCTGTGGGTTTATGGTATAGGAATCGAAAAAAATCCCAGGGAGCACGTTTAACATGGAGATGGAGAACCTGTTCGAGGAAGCGCTGAAGATCATCCCGGGAGGGGTCAACAGCCCCGTCCGGGCCTTTCGGTCTGTCGGGGGAACCCCCCGGTTTATCCGGGAAGCCGCCGGGGCAAGGGTCATCGATGCGGAGGGACGCGAGTATATCGACTATGTCGCCTCCTGGGGCCCCATGATCCTCGGTCACAGCCACCCCGAGGTCGTCGCGGCCATCCGGGAAGCGGCCGGGCGGGGAACCAGCTACGGGGCGCCGACCGAAGGCGAGATCGGCATGGCGCGGAGGATCGTAGCCGCCTTTCCCGCGATCGAGATGGTCCGGATGGTGAGCTCCGGAACCGAGGCGACCATGACCGCCATCCGCCTCGCCCGCGGTATTACCGGCAGGGAGAAGATCATCAAGTTCACCGGCTGCTATCACGGCCATGCCGATTCGCTCCTGGTAAAGGCAGGCTCGGGGGTGGCCACGCTCGGGATACCCGGAAGCCCCGGCGTTCCCCGGCAACTGGCCGAGCTGACGATCTCTCTGCCCTACAATGACCCCACTGCGGTCCGCGAGGCTGTCCAGCGCTTCAGCGGGGATCTGGCCTGCATCATCGTCGAACCGGTCGCCGGTAATATGGGGGTGGTCCCTCCCCGGCCGGGGTTCCTCGAAACCCTGCGGGAGATTGCCAGCGAGAACGGCACCCTCCTGATCTTCGACGAAGTTATCACCGGATTCCGCGTCGCCTACGGCGGCTGGCAGAACCTGTCCGGCATCACCCCCGATCTTACCTGTCTGGGAAAGATCATCGGGGGCGGCCTCCCCGTCGGCGCCCTCGGCGGCCGCAGGGAGATCATGGAACACCTCGCCCCCACGGGACCCGTTTACCAGGCGGGAACCCTCTCGGGAAACCCCCTCGCCATGGCGGCCGGGATCGCCACACTGGACCTACTCAAGGGGAAATCCTACGGGACCCTCGAAAAAATGACCGCCGATCTCTGCAACGGATACCAGGATCTCTTCACCCTAAAGGGGCTCCCCGTCCGGATCAACCGTGTCGGATCGATGTTCACCCTCTTCTTTACCGCCGATGAGGTAATCGACTTCGCCACGGCTTCCCGAAGCGATACGGAACGCTTCGGCCGTTTCTTCCGGGGGATGCTCGCCGCGGGGATTTATCTCGCCCCCGCCCAGTTCGAAGCCGGTTTCGTCTCCTTCGCCCATACGGCCGACGACATCGCCAGGACGCTCGCTGCCTGCAAGAAGGTCATAGAAACGCTGTAGCACTTCCACCGACAGGCGCGGAGGCATCATAGTCGGCGGTGGTACATACGGCTAAAACTCCCTCAGTGCGTCCGGTTTTCCTGTTTCACCACGATTGAGATTCGATCAGCGGGCGTCCTCCCTTCGACGGCGCGTACGCTCCTGGAGCTCCTCCCAGAGTTCATCAACCGCGCTGCGCGTCTCCTCCGGCGAGCCGTCGTTGCGAATGATGATATCCGCTTCGGAAAGTTTCGCGTCGATCGGCATCTGCGAGGCGAGCCTGGCCGCGGCCTCATCCGGGCCGTAACCGTTGCGCGCCATCAGCCGTCGGATCTGCTCCTCCGGCGGGATATAAATGAGAAGGATCAGATCTACCAGCGGTTTCAGGCCCGCCTCAAGGAGCAGCGGGATGTCGGACAGGACGATGGCCTCCGGCCGCACAGCGCGGATCTCTGCGATCCTCCTTTGCCACTCCGCAAACACCGCCGGATGCACGAGGCGGTTGAGGAGATCCAGCTTCTCCCGATCCCCGAAGACGGCCGCGCCGAGCTTCCGACGGTCAATCGCCCGATCCGGACCGAGGATTGCACGACCGAAATGCGCCACGATCTCTCGCCAGACGGGTCCATCGGGCTCCTGGACGGCGTGGGCCAACTCGTCGAAATCGATGATAACGGCGCCTTTATCCGCCAGCATCCGGGCGACGGTCGATTTACCGCTGGCGATACCGCCAGTCAATCCGACATTCAGCATGTTTTTTTAGGAAGTGGGATGGGCTCGATTCCGCTGGAAGATGATGCGCAGTCCTTCGAGGGTCAGCCGCTCATCGACCACATCGATCTGCTTCGTTTCCCGGGCAATCACGTTGGCAAGCCCCCCGGTCGCCACGACAAACGCCTCGGCCCCGATTTCGCTTTTCATCCGCTCGACGATCCCGTCCACGAGGCCCGCGTAGCCGTACATGATCCCCGCCTGCATGCCGCTCACCGTGTCCTTGGTGATGGCCGTCCGGGGCGTGCAGAGCTCCACCCGGGGGAGTTTGGCCGCCTTCTCGAAGAGGGCCTCGCTGGAGATCATGATCCCCGGGGCGATGCAGCCGCCCATGTATTCCCCTTTCGGCGAGATGTAATCGAAGGTCGTGGCGGTGCCGAAATCGACGATGATCATCTCCCGCCGGTACTTCTCATAGGCCGCGACGGCATTGACGATCCGGTCTGCCCCCACCTCCCGTGGGTTGTCGTAAAAAATCGGCATCCCCGTTTTCACCCCGGGCCCGACGATGAGCGGTTCGATGTCGAAGTACTTCTGGCAGAGGGGATCGAGGATATTGAGCATCGGCGGCACGACGCAGGAGATGATGATGGATTGGACGGATTTCGCGGTGATCCCGCAGTTTTTGAGGAGGTTGAGGATGAGCGCTCCGTACTCATCGACGGTATGGTCGATGACGGTCCTGATCCGCCAGTCGTGGAGGAGCTCCTCTCCATCGTAGAGCCCGACCACCGTATTGGTATTTCCCACATCGATGACCAGAAGCATTGTTATCACCCTTCCGGTAAACGTGATCCCCGCGCCGAATCGGGGGTCGTCGTTAATGGCCTGCTGCGGAGCCCTGCGTCTGCTCTACGTTGAGAGAGATATCCGCCGCCTCTACGGAGTGGGTGAGCGCCCCCACGGAGATCAGATCCACCCCCGTCTCGGCCACCTCCCGGATCCGCTCCAGGGTCATGTTTCCCGAGGCCTCACAGGGGATCCTCCTGTCGACCCGCCGGACCGCCGCGGACAGCTCCGCAAGGCCCATGTTGTCGAGGAGTACCGCATCGGCTCCTGCGGCGAGCGCCTCATCCAGTTCGGTCAGATTCTTCACCTCGACCTCGACCTTCAAGGTGTGGGGGATCCGCTCGCGGACCCGCTTGACGGCGGGGACGATCCCGCCGGCCGCCGCGATGTGGTTGTCCTTGATCAGCACCCCATCGTAGAGGGCGAAGCGATGGTTGAATCCCCCACCCACGCGGACGGCGTACTTGTCGAGGATCCGAAGTCCGGGAACCGTCTTGCGGGTGTCGAGGATTTTTACCGGCAGCCCGGCTACCTGATCGCAGTAGCGCCGGGTCTGTGTGGCGATTCCCGACATCCGCTGGAAGAGGTTCAGGGCGACCCGTTCGGCGGTCAGGATCGATGCGAGCCGGCCGGAAAGCTCCGCGAGGTGCACCCCCGCATCCACCCGATCGCCGTCACGCCGCAGGGCCTTGAAGATCAGGGTGGGATCCAGGGTGAGAAAGATATCCCCGAAGAGCCCGATCCCGGCCACGACCATCGCTGTCTTGGCCGTCGCCCGGGCGAGGCCCGTCTCATCGCCCCGAAGCGCCGCCCCGGTCGTGACGTCGCCCGCCCCGATGTCCTCCTCGAGGGCCGTCCGGATCAGTCTCGCCAGCACCTGTCGCGGTCCGATGGTATCCACGCCTATCCCTCCGCGGCAAGGGCCGCCAGCCGCTGCAGTGCAGCATCGAGCGCCGCCCGTTTTTCTCCGAACCCCCGGGCTTTCTCCCGTTCCTTGGCGACGACCGCCTCCGCCGCCTTCGCCAGGAAGTCGGGATTCGTCAGCTTTCGCGACACCACGGCCAGATCTTTCTCGATCCTGGCGATCTCTTTCTCCAGGCGTCCCTTCTCCCCTGCGACATCGATCACCCCGGCGAGAAAGACATAGACCCGGACCGGTCCGGCAACCGCCGTGGCCGCCCCTTTCGGTTCGGCCGTTTCGCCGGTGATCGTGAGCGCCTCCAGATTGGCCAGATTCATGATCGAGACCCGCCCCCGCTCCAGCGTCGCTTGCAGGGAGGAATCGGGCGCTGCGAGGGTCACCCGGAGCTTCAGCGAGGGGGCAACGTTCATCTCGCCGCGGATGTTCCTGATCCGGGTGATCACCTCCATCACGATTCCCATCTCCCGCTCCGCCTCGGGATCGGTCAGTGCCTCGTCCGTCTCAGGAAAGGGGCTCACCATGACGGAGCTCCCGTCCGCAACAAAGGTCTGCCAGATCTCATCGGTCAGAAAGGGCATGAAGGGATGGAGGAGCTTGAGCGACTGCGTCAGGACCGTGCGGAGGGTTTTCTGCGCCGCCCGCCTTCCGCCCGGGTTCTCCTTGCCGTAGAGGACCGGTTTGGCGAGCTCCAGGTACCAGTCGCAGAATTCGTGCCAGATGAACTGATAGACGGCCGCTGCGGCGTCGTTGAACCGGTACTCGTCGAGCCCCCGGATCACTTCGGCAACGGTCCGCTTCAACCGCGAGAGGATCCAGCGGTCGGCGATCGACTCATCCTCCCGTCGGACGGCCGCCACGGCGGAGAAATCCTCGAGGTTCATCATCGAGAACCGCGTCGCGTTCCAGATCTTGTTGATGAAAAACTTGTACCCCTCAATCCGTTCCTCCGACATCCGGACGTCGCGCCCCTGGGCGGTGAAGGCCGCAAGCGTGAACCGGAAGGCGTCCGTCCCGAACTTGTCCATCATCTCGAGCGGGTCGATGCTGTTCCCCTTCGACTTGCTCATCTTCTCGCCGTGTTCGTCCCGGACCAGGGCATGGAGGTAGACGTGGCGAAAGGGGACATCCTTCATGACGTAGAGTCCCATCATCATCATCCGCGCGACCCAGAAAAAGAGGATGTCGAATCCCGTCACCAGCAGCGATGTGGGATAGAAGGTCTTCAGCGCCTCGGTCTTCTCGGGCCACCCTAACGTCGAGAAGGGCCAGAGCGCCGAGCTGAACCAGGTGTCCAGGACGTCCTCCTCCTGGCGCAGCTTTGCAGAGCCGCAGGCGGGGCAGCTCGCGGGATCATCGGAGGCGACGGTCACCTTCCCGCACCCCTCGCAGGTCCAGACGGGGATACGATGGCCCCACCAGATCTGCCGCGAGATGCACCAGTCGCGGATGTTGTCCATCCACTCGAAATAGGTGGCATCCCACGAGGAGGGGATGATGCGGGTCTTTCCCATGACCACCGCCGAGCTCGCCTCCTTTGCCAGGGGGGCGATCTTGACGAACCACTGCCGCGAAACGGCGGGTTCGATGTCGGTCTTGCAGCGGTAGCACCGACCGATGTTGTGCGTATAGGATTCCGTACCGACGAGGCAGCCCTGCGCCTCCAGGTCCCGGATGACGTTCCGGCGGCACTCATAGCGGTCCTGTCCCTCGTAGGCCCCGCCGTTTTCGGTGATCACGGCTCCCTCGTCCATGATCCGGATGATCGGGAGGTTATGCCGGCCCGCCATGGCAAAGTCGTTGGGATCGGAGGACGGGGTGATCTTGACGGCGCCGGACCCGAACTCCTTCGTTACGTAATCGTCGGCGATGATCGGTATCTTCCGATTGACCAGAGGGAGGATTACCTCTTTTCCGACTACCTTCTTGTACCGTTCGTCCTCCGGATTGACGGCGACCGCCGTATCCCCCAGCATCGTTTCGGGCCGCGTCGTGGCGACCACGATCCCCCCCTCGCCTTCGGCATAGGGGTAGCGGATGCTCCAGAGCTGGCCCGCCTCGGGTTGGTACTCCACCTCCAGATCGGAGATTGCGGTCCGGCAGCGGGGGCACCAGTTGACGATATAATCTCCCTGGTAGATGAGGCCGTCATTGTAAAGACGGACGAACACTTCGCGGACGGCCTTGGAGAGGCCTGCATCCATGGTGAAGCGCTCGCGCGCCCAGTCGCAGGAGCAGCCGAGGCGCTTGAGCTGATGGATGATGACCCCGCCATACTTGGCCTTCCACTCCCACACCCGTTCGATGAACTTCTCCCTCCCGAGATCATGCCGGGTGCGCCCTTCTTTCGCCAGCTCCTGCTCCACGACGTTCTGCGTCGCGATGCCCGCATGGTCCATCCCCGGCATCCAGAGGGCGTTATATCCCTGCATCCGCTTGTAGCGGATGACGATGTCCTGGAGGACGTTGTTGAGGGCGTGCCCCATATGGAGCATCCCCGTCACGTTCGGGGGCGGGATCACGATGGAAAAGGGTTTCCGGGGACTGCTGTCCGCTGCATGGAAAAAATCGTGCTCCAACCAGTACTGATACCATTTCGCCTCCGCTTGACGAGGCTCGTACACCTTTGTCAACGTATTACCACCCATGCAACATCTCCCCCATTCCCCTCTTTCTTACTGCTCTCGCAATTCTTCCCTGATCCTGCGTATCGCCAGCAGGGCATCCGCACCACCGACCGGCTGGCGCGGCGCAAAGGCGCCCGTTGCCGCGTCCACGGACTCCATGATTCCCCGCGAGGTCACGACCATTACCGCGTTGAAATAGGGAAGATCCGCCCTCAGGTCGGGAAAGGGCGAGCGGCTGCCGACAAATCGTGTTGCCAGAGCGCCGTCCCCCGTGATCCTGATGAGGATGTCCTCGATCATCATCGCATAGCCTGCACGGTCAACCCGTTCTTCGGGCCGGAACGTGCCGTCCGGATAGACATCGAGTCCGCGTATCCCGAACCGGATGATCCCCTCAATCTCCGCCCGAAGGGGGTGGCCGGTGATATCCACCGCCGACGCCGGCCGGGCTGCGGCCTGTGTTCTTACCCGATCCCTGAAAGGAGTATTGAAGGTCTTCGGCATCCGCCGGGCGGAAAGGGCGTCGATTTTCAGCTCCTCCAGGAAGAGGACGGCCGCATCGGCCCGCGTGATTCGCTCGACCAGGGCAATCTTTTTGCCGGCCGCGGTTGCCGGCATCGCCCGCTGGATCTTCTGCACCAGCTTCCACCGGTCGTCGGCCTGCCCGACATATCCCCTGTTGAGATCGAGAACCCGGCTGAACATGCGACCGGCCGCTTCCAGATCAAAGGCCGCCAGATAGCATTCACCCATATAGTAATGAACCGCGGCCGCCGTGGGATCGATACGGACCGCCTGGTCGAACTTCTCCTTCGCTTCTTTCAGCCAGCCGTCATCGTTGGGGCATTCGGTACCAATCTTGAGACACGCCGTACGGCTCAGGGCATTTACGCGTATTTGCCCCGCCAGGACAAAGAGCATCTCCTCGTCGCTTTGGGCATACATCATCGCCTTCTCGAGCGACGCCCGCGCACCCGCGAAGTCTCCCCGGCAGGCCTTGACCAGGCCTGTGCCGGCGGCCGCCTTCGCGTACCGCGGATTGAGCTTCAGGGCAAGATCGAATTCGCGCCCCGCGTCGGTGTATTTCTCCTGCTCAAGCAGTTTCATGCCGGTAAAGGCATGATGCTCCGGGGTGTCGAGCCAGCCCAGGGGCTGCATCGGCTTCGGACCGCAGGAGCTCGCGAAGACGGCCATGACCATCGCCAGCAGGCAACAAGACAGGTAGATCAATCTCGTCCGGCCCATCGTCACCCTCTCCTTTCCGCGTGAACCCCCTGTTTAAAAAAGTCTATTTCCCCCCGATCTTCGCAGCCTTCCATATCTTCATCCCCTTTTGAAGTCAAGCAAATTCCCCGGACCGGATAGAGATCCCCTCTTGCAGAAATCGTGGACACGGCAGGCACAGCCAATCTTGGGATCATCGACCGACGACTGTTCTCCTACCGGCCGAGAAAACAACCGATCCGCTCGGCCGCTGCATCGATCTCGTGGGGGGCAAGCCAGACGACCTCCCGATCGGCGGCAAACCAGGTCATCTGCCGCTTTGCGTAGCGGCGGGTGTCGCGTTTGATCAGGCGGATCGCCCCTTCGAGGTCCACCTCGCCGGAAAGGTAGGCGGCCAGGTGCCGATACCCCAACGACTGCATGGGGTTGAGGGAGCGCCCGTAGCCCCTCCCCAGGAGCCGTTGCACCTCCCCGACAAAACCATCGGCGATCATCCGCTCCGTCCTCCCGTCGATCCTCGCCAGGAGTTCCTCCCGCTCCAGCGTCAGGCCGATCTTGAGGGCCTCGTAGGGTTGCTCCCTGAACCGGTGGTCCTTTTGGTGGTCGAGGATGGAACGTCCCGTCAGTTCGAGGACCTCCACCGCGCGGAAGATCCGGACCACGTAACGAGCATTGATGCGCTCTGCCGCTTCCGGATCCCTCACCCGCAGTTTATCGTAAAGATGGGGTATGCCCCACTTCTTGGCCTCCTCCCGCAACGACCGCCGCAGGGGTTCATCGGCCCCCGGTCCATCGATCAGGCCCCCCAGGAGGGCCCGGATATAGAGTCCGGTCCCCCCGACGACAAAGACCGGTTTTCCCTCCCGGTGCAGGCGGGTGATGATCCCGCGGGCCAGGGTACAATACCGCGAGGCGTCGAACGGTTCGTCGGGATCTACCACGTCGAGAAGGTGATGGGGGATCCGTCGCCGCTCCTCGGGCGTCGGTTTTGCCGTGCCGATGTCCATCCCGCGGTAAACCTGCATCGAATCGGCGCTGACGATCTCGCCCCCCACCCGCCCGGCAAGCGCCAGGGCCATCGCCGTTTTGCCGACGCCGGTCGGTCCGAGGATGATGGCGAGACGGGGTTTCGTTCTCCCGGGGATGCCCATTTGCGGCCCTCGCTATCTTCGCTTGAACATCTTCTCCAGCTCATAGCGGGAGATGGCGACCGCAAGCGGCCGTCCGTGCGGGCAGGTCGCGGCGTGGGAAAGGGCATCGAGATCCCGGCAGAGTCCGGCCACCTCCGGGCCGGTCAGGCTGCGGTTCGCCTTGATGGCCCCCCGACAGGCGAGGGCCGTGAAGATCTTTTCCCGCCGCTCCGTAAGGGGCAGCCCGCGATCCGTCTCCGCGCAGTCGGCAAGGAGGTCGATGATCAACTGCCGCGCCTCGCTGTGGGACAGGAAGACGGGAACGGTCTTGACAATGAGGGAATCCCCGCCGAAGGGTTCCACCTCCATACC
>VFSW01008675.1_pt1 | contig 14578 bp, 9 predicted proteins | sample 5358111 | NCBI WGS metagenome assembly VFSW01 (sample SAMN11554181, study PRJNA540505) | mine drainage metagenome | isolation source: sediment from site ElyBrook_90M | place: USA: Ely Copper Mine, Vershire, VT | collected 2017 | reverse complement strand
ACGGCGGACTTCCCGCAGGCCGTTCAACCGCAGGCGCCGACTCCTCACGCTGTACCGGTTAATCCGTTTCCGGCAGTGAACCCGAAGAACTTTACAGTGGACTCACCGACGCCCGCGGTTGTGAGCGATTTTCTGAAGACGGTCTGGGGATATAACGACAATTTGAGTTGGAGTGTGCAGGCGATCCAGAAGACGGTAGCACCTGGCGTGGTGCGAGTGGTGGTGTTCGTTGCGAACAAGACCCAGCCGGGCAAGGTAAGCAGGAATGAGTTTTTTATCACTCCTGATGGAAAGCACGCGATCGCCGATGCGGTCATCGATTTTGGATCGAAACCGTATGCCGATAGACGACAGATGCTACAGGAGCAAGCGAGCGGGCCCGCGGAGGGCGCTGCGAGTAAAGGCTTCCTGATGGTAGAGTTTGCCGATTTGCTGAATGGGCAATCCAAGGAAGTTCACGACACGGTGAGCAAGCTTGAGAAGGAGTTTCCGGAGGCAAGAGTGGTATTTGAAAACCTGCCGGCGAACGGTAATCCCTATGCGCTGCGTGCAGCGGCCGAGGGTGTATGCGTGAGAAAGGCAAAGGGAGATGCTGCATTCTTTACCTACGCGCAGGCGGTCTTCAATAAGGAGCAGGGGTTGACCGCTGCGACACTTGAGCCGGTGCTGAGCGATGCGGTTACAGCGGCGGGTGGAGATCCGAAGGCGGCCGCGGTGTGTGCGGATTCGCAGGCAGCGAAGGATGATGTGAAGGCATCTATTGCATTGGGCGCGGCGGCTGGGGTTGATCAGTCCGCGGTACTTGTGGTCAATGGCCGGGTGCTTCCGGCGGCGTCTGTGCCGTTCGAGACACTGAAGCAGGTTGTGGCGTATCAGGCGCAGTTGGACGGCATTCCGGTGCATGTGCAGCCAACGCTTTCGACGTTGAAGTAGTCGCGTGATGACGCTGAAGGAGAGTAGATCGTGAAGATTACCGTGGTATCTCCACATAGTGGGGATGCAGCTTTAGCGCTGGGTCTTGCGATCGAGGCGTGGCTCGTTCATGGCCACGCCGTCGAGGTGGTGAGTTGCTTTACGCGCAGCGAGTTTGCTCCGTACTCGGATGCGGGCTCACTGCATGCGAATGACCGGATGTCATTTGTGACGGCCGTGCGGAAGCGCGAAGATGAGGCCTGGCGCAAGCAGTACGGTGCGGCGAAGCTGACGCTGACGGACTTGAATCTGAAGGACGCGCCGATTCGTTTGCACTGCAGTCCGGAGAAGGTTTTCGGGCGGCCAGCGGATGTTTCGGAGAAGGTAGTGTCGAAGATTCGCAGGGCGCTGGAGATGAGCAAGGCGGGAGCGGTGGTTTTGCCGCTGGGACTCGGCGGCCATGTGGATCATATTAGTGCGCGCGATGCGGCTATGCCTGCGGAGACGTCGGCGATGCCGCTGGCATTTTACGAAGAGCTTCCGTACGCGGCGCGTACTGAGGGAGATGGAACGCTGGAGGGGGCACTCGGCGAGCTTCCGGTTACGTTGCAGTCAGAGTTGCAGCCTACGTTTGCGAGCGCGCTCAATGGGGAGGGGGCTTCGATTGAGGGCGCCGTTCTCAGGAAGCGACGTGTTGCGTGGTGCTACGACTCGCAGATCGATGAGAGTGTAACGACGGAGATTGCGGAGTTCAGCAGACGCTATGGGGGGCGTGAGCGACTCTGGGGCAATGCAGCGTGGCGCGCCGATGCGACGTTGATGCCGAAGGCGACTTAGACTTTCGTTGATGCTTCATGGTTACCGGCTCGTCTGATGATAGTCGGATTTTCTCGTCCTGCGACAACCTCCAAACATACTCTCAAGTTTTCCGCATAGAGACCGATGAAGTCAGTACAAGGGTGTGTTGCATCCTGCTAGCGCATGATGCAACACGTGACCATCTGCCTTGTGCTGTGCTCGCGTGCGGAACCTGTTCGCCGAGCGACTGTAGGTATCCACCGTCAGCGGGCGAACGCGTGTCTGTAGCAACTCCTGACTTGATCGCGCAAGGCTCATCGCATCATGCAGGCTGAGGAAATATCGGAAATGCCTCGTCACTTTCAGCGAATTCTTTCATTCATCCGGAGTAGCAGGGATAGGTTTCTGTTGGCGACTTCGAATCTGGCGCCGCAGCGCCAAAGTTCTCGGAGCGAATGTTCGAAGATGCCTGGGCTAAGACGAGCGGTGGGCCGGGCGATTCTGTTGAACATGGCTGTCGTTTGCGCCTCTGCGACGTCCCAGTCGACCAATATCTTTACTGGAAGCGTAGCGGTTGGACAGAGTTCGCTGCCGCTCAGTGTGTCGGTGACGCTGACGGCGGGGGGTGTTGCCGGGGCTCCTGTAGCGCTCACGCAAGGGGTGGCTAATTCTGATTTTGCCGTTACGAGTGGAGGGACGTGCGCGTCAGGTACCAGCTATATTGCCGGACAGCAATGCACGGTGATGGTCGTATTCCAACCGAAGTATCCGGGCTCTCGCAGTGGCGCGGTGGTGATCGAAACCTCGGGTGGGAGCTTCATGGGGTCAGCGCTGCTTGCCGGATCTGCAACGGGGTCCCTGGCGGTTCTGGCACCGGGTACGATCAAGACGGTCGCTGGTGACGCAGATTGGATTTATCAGAGCGCGACCGATGGAGGACCTGCGACCCAATCGCCTATCTTTTTGCCGATAGGAGTGGTCGCTGATGCGGCGGGGAACTTCTACATTGCAGACTCCCAGAACAATCGCATTCGCCGCGTCGATGGATCGACTGGCGTTATCACTACGGTGGCAGGGACGGGGACGCCGGGATACCAGGGTGATGGTGTGCTGGCGACGCAGACGATGATCAATCTGCCGGCCGGCCTGGTGATCGATGGCGCCGGCAATCTCTATTTCGCGGATGCTGGAAATCACATCATTCGGCGCATCGATGCGTTCAGCGGAATCATTACAACGGTAGCCGGTACGCCGGGAGTGCAGGGCTATACCGGCGACAACGCTGCGGCTACGCAGGCAAAGCTGACCTTTCCTGAGGGCGTGGCGCTGGATGAGGCAGGAAATCTGTTGATTGCTGATACGGGGAACAATGTCATCCGTGAGGTCGATGCCGTTACCGGATTCATTCGCACGATCGCTGGTACGGGAGCGCCAGGCTTCAATGGGGATGGACAGGCGGCAACGTCTGCACAGTTAAATAGTCCGTGGAGTGTCGCGGTTTGGTGGAGTGTCACGGCGCCGCAGGATAGTTCGATCTATATTGCGGATTTGACGAACAACCGTGTACGCATTGTGGTGAGTGCGTCTGGGATGATCTCGACTGTTGCTGGCACGGGTACGCGCGGGTTCACGGGCGATGGTGGATTGGCGACACAGGCGATGCTTGGCGAACCGGCTGCTGTGGTGATCGATCCCGCGGGGGATATTTATATTGCCGACTCGGACAATAATCGCGTTCGCAAGATAAGCGCATCGACGGGCTTGATCGAGACTATCTGTGGCAACAACAGTGAACAATTCGCCGGCGATGGTGGACCAGCCAATCTTGCCAGCCTGTATGGACCCTATGCTCTGTTCTTTGATCAGACGGGAAATTTATTTATTTCCGATATGTTCCACAACCGGATACGTCGCATCAATGCGCTGGCGCTCTCATTGCAGTATGCCACGATCAAGGTAGGGAACGTCTCCTCGCCGCAACCGGTGGTGCTTGCAGACGATGGCAACGCTGATCTGATTCTTGCGCAACCGACCCTTGTGAATGCAGTGGAAGATGCGGGAACGACGACCTGCACAGCAGGGGCGGATATACCCTCTGCGAACACTTGCAGCATTGGAGCGTCGTTTGCTCCGAAGGTCATCGGCGATCCTGTTCTGGGTTCGATTACTGTCAACTCGGTAGCAGGATCGTCGTCTCCGATCATCAGCCTCTCGGCGCAAGTGCTCAGCATCACACCGACTACTTTGGCGCTATCCTCAAGCGCGAACCCAAGCCTGGTGGGGGCCGCGGTGAAGTTCACGGCAACTGTAAGCAATGGTGGCACTGCTCTGACAGGCACGATCATTTTTCTCGATGGGAGCACGCAGCTTTGCAGTGTGACGGTTGCCAGTAGCGCGGCAGCCTGCAGCACGTCCGCGTTGACGCTGGGGCAACATAGCATTACAGCGAGCTACTCAGGAGATGCCAACAATGCAGCCAGTGTGTCGGCTGTGTTGATTCAGGTTGTCAAACAATCGCCATTGCTGGTTCTTACGGTTGCGCCGAACCCGGCGGTCGTGACGACGAACGTTACGCTGACGTTTGCGGCTACGGCGCCGACCGGGATACCTACTGGTGCTGTCACGTTTTACGATGGCGCGGTTGCGCTGGGTGCGGCCAACCTCTCGATGTCTGGTGGTGCAACTTACTCCACCGTGCAGCTTAGCCCGGGAACGCACAACCTTTCAGTCCAATATGCTGGCGATGCTTCGAATGCATCGGGTCAGTCCAATGTGGTGAGTGAGGTCGTGCAGCAGGCAACCACGGGGACGACGCTGTCTTCGAGCAATGTCAGTGCAGCGGTTGGGTCGCAGGTGATTTTTACGGCTATCGTCATCAGTACGAATGGACCGGCGCCGACGGGGACCGTGCAGTTCAATGACGGCGGAACTTCGTTGGGGAGCAGCGCGGTTGGCAGCAATGGAACAGCGGTTCTATCGAGTGCATCGCTTACGCCTGGGGTGCATTCGATCGTCGCCGTTTATAGCGGAGATCAAGATGATGCAGCGAGCAGCTCAGCACCGCTGATGGAGACTATTCAACAGATAGCTACGGTTACGGCGCTCTCTGCCAATCTGAATCCCATCTCCGCTGGAGCGACGCTTACTCTTACTGGAGCCGTCAGCGCAATCGGATCGTCTACGAACGGAGGTGTACTTACTGGAACTGTTACGTTCAGCGAGGGCCTAAACCATCTCGGTACTTCATCTATCGACGGTACAGGACATGCTGCGTTCAACTTGAGCACACTGTCAGCGGGTTCGCACTCCATCGTTGCCTCCTATAGTGGCAATGCCAACTACGCAGCGAGTAGCTCCGCGATCATGGTTGAGGTGGTGCAGTCTACGGCTACGACGACGGCTTTGACTGCGACGACAGCGACGACTCTGTCTGGACAGGCTGCGGTGTTCACTGTCACGGTGAGCAGCACGACGGGTATCCCGTCTGGCAATGTCATGATCAGCGATGGAGCCGTTGGCATCGGACAGGTGCAGCTTAATGCTCAAGGGGTGGCGACGTTCTCTACAGCCACGTTAGCTGTTGGGACTCATTCACTGACTGCGGTTTATGTTGGGAATGGGAACTACAACCCGAGCACGTCAGGCGCACTGCAACATATGGTCGTTCTGGCGACTTCCTCGCTGACACTCGCCGGCCCGAGTGCGCCAGTCAATGCGGGTTCGACATTTGTCGCGATGGCGACGCTCAGTAGTAATGGTGTTGCTCCAACGGGCGTGCTGACGCTGCGAAATGGCGGCGTCACGATTGCAACAGATACCGTAACGGCTGATGGAACATTTGTCTTCTCCAACCTTAGCCTCGGTGTCGGGACCTATCAACTTACTGCGGTATACGGTGGGGATGCGAATAATGCAAGTGCGATTTCTGCTGCGATAACCGTGATCGTCCAACTTACTCCCACCACAACTTCTCTGATAAGCAGGACTAACCCAGTGACACTGGGGCAGAGTGTCAGCTTCACGGCAACGGCTTCTGGCGGCAGTCCTGGTCCGACGGGTTTAATCAAGTTCATGGATGGCACTGTTGTGCTTGGCTCATCTCCTGTTAGCCCAAACGGAATTGCCACCCTCAGCACAAGCGCACTAACCTTCGGCATACATCCGATCTCTGCGACCTACGAGGGCGACATGAACCATGCCATGGCGACTTCCGCTGTGGTGAGTGAGCGGGTCGTCGATGCCGCTACCGTGTCGCTGAGTTCCAGCGTAAATCCGTCGATATTCGGAGCGAGCGTTCTGTATACGATCAAGGTCACGGGTGTGGGCGCACTCATTCCCACGGGCACTGTTATCTTCCGCGATGGTACATCGATACTCGGGACGTCGGCAGTCGATGGGAATGGAATGGCCAGCCTGCAGAACGCATCGTTGGCCGTAGGGTCGCATACGATCTCTGTGAGTTACAGCGGGGATACGAGCTACTCAGTAGCTTCGACAACACTGATACAGACGGTTCAGAGTGCGACCACGCAAATCACACTTACTTCCAGCTCTAATCCAGCTATCTATGCGACACCGCTGACCTTCGCAGCGACTGTCACCGGCAATGGCGGTATAGCAACAGGTTCGGTCACGTTCACTGATGGTGGTGTTTCGATGGGCAGTGCGTTGCTTAACTCCAATGGCGTTGCGACGCTTACCCTATCAACGCTCGCTCCGGGTACACACACGATTGTTGCTAACTACGCTGGCGACAGTAATATCAGTGCATCGAGTTCGACACCCCAGGTGGTTGCGGTGAAGCAACTGACGTCGGTTGTGCTTGCGTCTAGTGCAAATCCCACGATGACACTTAGTTCGATTGTGCTTACTGCGAACGTCAGAAATAGTGGTGTAGGACAGGCAACGGGAACGGTGACATTCACGGACGGATCTACCCAGTTGGGTACTGCGCTGCTCAATGCCAGTGGCATTGCTTCGATCACTGTTCCACTGTTGAGCGCCGGCACCCATTCCTTGCTGGCGAGCTATGCGGGCGACACTGACAATTTCATGAGTGCCTCATCGAGTCTTGCCCAGGGAGTAGGTCTTCGTCCGACGACTGTGGCGATCACTAGCTCTAATACGGATCCAACCAATCCGCAGCAGGTCACCTTGATCTCCGCTGTAGGATGGACGGGCCCTGTTGCGCCGACGGGAACGGTGACATTCGCCAGCGGTACGCTGGTTCTTGGAAGCAGTCAGATCGATGCTATTGGTATAGCGACTCTCACAGTAATTCTTCAGCCAGGGACAGAGAGCATGGTCGCAACATACAGTGGCGACGTCTCCTATGCGGGCTCTAATTCACTGGAGACAACGATTTCTGGCGGTATAGCGACACAGTTTACGATTGTGATTAATCCAATGAGTGTCACGTTTCCAACGGCGCAACATGCCAGCATCAACATTAGCCTCACGTCATTAAAGGGCTTCTCAGATACGTTGGAGCTTGGCTGTCTGGGGCTTCCCTTCGCTGCGACCTGCACGTTCAATACGCCGCAGCTGGACCTCGCTGCGAATGGAAGTGCGACGGTGCAGTTGGTTATCGATACCGGGGATCCGCTTGGAGCCGGAGCGACGGCAAAGCTGCAGGGAAGGCAGTCCTCAGGGGTACTGCTTTGCATGCTGCCATGCTTGCTAGGAATTGGTTTTGGTGTGAGACGACGCAAGATCAGAGTGGGTACATCATTGCTGCTTGCAGGTCTGCTTGTGATGGCGTTCTCTGCTATGGGTTGCTCTGGCTTGCACATGAGTGGAACGCCGCCGGGCACGTATACGTTCAAGGTTACGGCATCGGGCAAGGGAACTGGAGCGACGTTATCGCAGCCGGTGATATTGACGGTGACGCAATGAAGTGGCCCCTACGCTGGGTGTGGCGCATGGGTTGTATGATCGCGATCTTCACTACGCTACACGTCCTATCTCAGGCAGTGAACGCACAGAATATTGCTACCGCAAAAGGTCCGGGTAGTTACATAGCCATTGGTGGTGAGGGCTCGGCCTTTCAGGCAGATTATGGCCAGCGAGTGATCTATGGCGGTGGACTCTTTGCGGATGTAAATCCGACCTGGCGTTATGGCTTCGAAGCAGAGGCACGCTATCTTCGCTTCAATAGCTTTGAGACTGTTACCGAGACAAACTATCTTGTGGGGCCGCGTGTGATGTTGAAGCCAGGACCTATGCGGCCTTATGTGAAGTTCCTGGTGGGGGCGGGGAAGATCACGCTACCTGTGGGATATGCGCAGGGGACGTTCTTTACCTATGCTCCTGGAGGTGGAGTGGACTATATCGCCGGTGACCGTTTGACCATTCGCGTAGTCGACTTCGAGTATCAACTCTGGCCGGGCTTTTCTTCCTATGGGGAGCTCCGTCCATACGGCATCAGTTCGGGTATCAGTATTCGATTGAATCCAGCCGAACACTATCCCAAGAATGCAAATCGCTCGCGTTGGCATTAAGGCATCGGCGCATCGATGAGATCGTTATTGCAGGTGGTGTTTGATTCAGATGTCGACTGATGTTGAGCGAATGGTTAGCAGGATAGCGCTCAGGATCGCGGCCGGAGTTGGCGGACAGCCTGCGACTGTGGTGTTTACAGGGATGATATTGGCAACGCTGCCCTGGCTGGCGTAGCTCTTGCCGAAGATTCCGCCGCAAGCACCGCAGTCACCTACGGCAATGACTAATTTGGGATCTGGGATGGCATTGTAGGTGCGTCTGAGAGCCTCTTCCATGTTGACTGATACCGGGCCGGTCACAAGCAATAGGTCGGCGTGGCGCGGACTGGCGACGAATTTAATGCCTGCACCCTCCAAGTTGTAATACGGATTGGTGAGTGCCTGGATTTCCAATTCGCAAGCGTTGCAGGAACCTGCATCGACGTGGCGGATGCAAAGCGCGCGCCCGAGAATTCCCAGTACGTCGTGGTGCAAGGTTTCGAGCACAGAGATTGCTTCATCAGGGGCTGGGAGTGGTTCGGTCAAGAGGCCTGTGTGCAGCATGCGTGAAAGTGTGTTCCACATAGTTAGCTCACCCGTCGTGTCCGCTATAGGACAGGTTGAAGGATTTGTTGATCAGGGGGAAGTCCGGCACGATGTTGCCAAGGATTGCGTAGTCGATCAGAGGCCAGTTCTGCCAGGAAGGATCGTGTGTGTGACAGCGCCGGATGCCGCCATCTGGGCCGGTTTCGAGTGCAATCATGATGGGACCGCGCCAACCTTCAATCAGTCCAATGCCTAATAGATTTGGTGTGGCGATGGGAATCGGGGTGTGGATTGCGTGCGGGGGAAGGGCATCAAGAAGTGTTTGACAGAGTCGCAGGGACTCCAGGACTTCGTCGAAGCGCACCTGCACTCGAGCAGCAACATCTCCGCCGGGTTGGGTGATCATTTTTACAGCCAGCGAGTTATAGGGTGACCATGGATGATCTACGCGAAGGTCGCAGGCGATACCGGACGCGCGGGCTATTAAGCCGATTGCGCCAAGTTTCTCTGCAGTGCTGCGTTCCAGCCGTCCGGCTTCACGGAAACGATCCTGTAGGCCGGCGTGATTGTCGTAGATGGAGCGCATATTAATTACAGAGGATTCTAATGAGGTATATAAGTCGAGTAGCAGGGAACGTGCATCCTCGGTTAGATTGACCGCGACTCCACCGGGTATTAAATAATCGAGAAGATAGCGCGCTCCGAAGGCGACGTTGTTGGCCCGCAGAAGAGTCTCTTTCAGTGCCGAGAAATGCGTGAGTCCGAAGGCGAAGCCCGCATCGTTGCCTAGAGCGCCTAGATCTCCAATATGATTCGCAAGTCGCTCGTGCTCCAGTGCGACGGCGCGGAGTGCGATGGCCCGTGGAGGACATAAGGTCTCGGTGATTGCTTCAAGGGCGGAGCAGTAGGCCCAGGAGAAGGCGACGGCTGAATCACCAGAGACGCGAGCGGCTAAACGATAGCCAGTTTGTTGCGAGAGGCTCTCAAATAGCTTAGCGACACCTTTGTGCGTGTAACCTAGTCGATGCTCCAGACGGAGGACTTTTTCTCCGACGACAGAGAAGCGGAAGTTTCCGGGCTCGATGGTTCCAGCATGGACTGGACCTACGGAGATCTCATGGACGCCATCGCCTTGGACGGAAACATAGGGATAGGGTTCGGAGACTGCTGGATATTGATGGCTTCCATCGATGTCGCGGCGCAGCGGGAATACAGTCTCGGGCCAGCCGCCGTGGCGTAACCAACTGCGTGTATCAAGTTCGTCGGTCGAGATTCCTAGTAGGTCATGAATCGCACGTTGCATACGGAGGGCCGCGGGGAAAAATGCTGCGATGCTCGGGTAGAAGGGCGTAGATATTTCTGCGATGGGATGTTCGACTATGAGCACGCTCTCTGGCAAGAGATACGCTGCGTTGATGCGAAAGCCTCGGTCGCGGTCACGATCATCGTTTCCCCAGAGCGTAAGGAAGCGTGCTCCAGATTCTTGCATATCCTTAGCTACCTGGAGCCATTGCTCGCAATCGACGGATAGACGTGTGCTCGGTATGTTGGCGGGCAGTGCGATTTGTTGCTGGTACGTCGTATCAGTCCACATCTTCATCCTCCAATCAGCAGCGCGGCAGCCCTGTACCACTCTGCAAGTACGTAGGGAATGTAGACTCCCAGCATGAGCACGATCGCAAGATGAATGAAGACCGGAAACAATGCGGGAGAATAGGGTAAGTGCGTTGCATTGCTATCTCCAAAGACCATTGGCTGGACCTTGCGGAAGATGGCGGCAAAGGCGACGCCGAGTGCGACTAAAAGAAATGGAGTCGTCCACGGATGCTCCCGCATGGCGGTGGTCAAGATAAGAAATTCGCTGGCGAACACACCGAATGGAGGCATACCTAGAATGGCGAGAGAGCCTAACATCAGTCCCCATCCTACGGTTGGACTGATGCTTACCAGGCCGTGGATTCCATCCATTTGCTGCGTGTCTGCAGCCTGTGAGGCGTGCCCTGCCGTAAAGAAGATGGACGACTTGGTGAGCGAGTGAACGGTCATATGCAGCAATGCGGCAAAGTTGGCAATCGGGCCGCCTATCCCGAAGGCAAACGTAATGATGCCCATGTGTTCGATTGAGGAATAGCCGAACAGTCGCTTGATGTCACGCTGTCTCCACAGAAAAAAGGCACCAAACACGGCGGAAAGGAGGCCAAAACCCATCAGCATGTGACTGGGGAGGTAGGAGCCGATGGATCCTTCGACTAATATTTTGCAGCGGATGACTGCATACAGTGCAACATTCAGAAGCAGACCCGAGAGAACGGCGGAGACAGGAGTTGGGCCTTCGGCGTGCGCATCGGGGAGCCAGTTATGCAGTGGGACCAGGCCGACTTTCGTTCCGTAACCTACCAGTAAAAAAATAAACGCGAGTCCAAGTACCCTAGGTTCGAGTTGACCCTTCACTGCATTCAGGTGCGTCCATAGCAAGGCCGTCATACCTTCGTGGCCTAGGACGTGCTCAGCCGCTAAGTAGAGCAAGATCGTACCGAATAGTGCCTGCGCAATGCCGACGCCACAGAGGATGAAATACTTCCATGCAGCTTCCAGGCTGGCGCGTGTACGGTATAGCGAAACCAGCAGTACCGTGGACAACGTAGCTGCTTCCATCGCGACCCAGAGCAGGCCCATATTATTTGTCAGCAGTGCTAGAAACATCGCTGCCATGAAGACCTGGTACATACTGTGGTAGAGACGGAGCCTGGCTGGGTTGAGACGGCCACGCTGTTCTTCAATACGCATGTAAGGCCGCGAAAAAACTGAAGTTGTAAAGCCCACGAAGGCTGTGAGGGCTACAAGAAACACATTGAAGGAATCGACGAAGAATTGTTCATGGAAGACAAGCATCGGCCCGTGTTGGAGTACTCGTAGAGCCAGAAATACTGCGGCGACCAGTGTGGCGAAACTTATTGCGACGTTCAGTTCTGCGGCGTAGCGGTGCGGTCCGAATAGCGCAAGCAGGAGCGCTCCGAGAAGCGGCAAGCCAAGAACGATTAGTATCACCACTTCATTCCTCCTTAAGTGCTTCCATATTGCTTAGATCGAGGCGGTCGAATTGTTCGCGGATTTGAAAGAAAAATATTCCAAGGATGAAGAATCCGATAAGCAGGTCAAGCGCAATGCCTAACTCGATGACCATCGGCATGCCATAGGTCGCACTGGTTGCAGCGAAAAATAATCCATTTTCCATGGCGAGGAATCCAATGACTTGCGTGACTGCTTTGCGACGCGTGATCATCATGAGGAATGCAAGAAAGATGACAGCGAGAGCAATGCCAATGGTGTTGCGCGTGATGGTAGTCGACATTCTGCTAATGGGTTGCGCTAGTCCAAAGGCAAAAATTACCAAGCCGAGACCGACCAGCATTGTGGTTGGAATATTGACGAGCGGTTCACTGTCCCATTGCACACCCAGGCGATGAATCAGGCGATTGAGTATCCATGGAAGTGCTATTACCTTCAGAAGAAGAGTGAGTGCTGCTGAGTAATAGAGCTCCTTTAGGCCGGCGCTATACGCTACGAGAATAGTGGAGACAAAGAGCACTGCACCCTGCCAGGCGAAGAGGGTAATTAGTCGTTGCGTGCGACGTCGCGACAACATGGCGAAAGAGATTAATAGCAGACTAGCGGCTAGCAGGTTGAGTAGTTCGGTGACCAGGTAGGACAGATGCATTTGATTTATGCCCCCAGGAGTAGATGGACGAGCAGACCTAGAACGGCGAGAAGAAATGCCATCGCCAGATATTCAGGTGCACGGAAAATTCGTAATTTGGCAGATAGTGCTTCAATCAGCGCCAGTGCTGTGCCGGCCAGGATGAGTTTTATAAGAAGAGTAATAACGGCAAGACCTAGCGCTGCGCCGTTATCCCTTCCGTGGGTCGCGATTCCCCATGGTAGAAAGAGCGCGAAACCAATACAGGCATAGTTGAAGAGCTTTAAATCGGATGCCCATTCCACCAGGGCAAGATGGCGAGCAGAATATTCAAGTGCCATTGCTTCATGAATCATTGTTAGTTCGAGGTGGGTCGCTGGATTATCGATAGGGATGCGGGAGTTTTCCGCAAGAAGAACCATAACAAACGCAACCGCTGCAAAGATGAGGCTGGGATCAACAAAAAATGGATGCGCTGTCGAGGCTTCGACGACGCTGGGCAATGCGGTGCTTCCAGACAGTAGAAATGCATTGAATAGCACCATCATGAGGGCGGGTTCCGCGAGAAAGCCGATCATCATATCTCGGCGTGCGCCCATAGTGCCGAACGCGGTGCCAATGTCCATGGCTGCCAGCGACTGGAAGACACGCGCTGTAGCGAAGAGGCCGATCAGTGCTATGGCATCGGCGACGCGGGCAAATGGTAAATCCGTTGCGATGGATGGAATAATCGCTGCCGCAAGTACCATGGTTCCGAACAGGATATAGGGTGTTATCCGAAACAGAGGGGAGGCATCTGTGGCCAGTGCTACATCTTTGCTGAATAACTTTCGCAACATGCGGTACGGTTGGATGAGCGGCGGGGCTTTGCGGCTCTGAAGCCATGCGCGGCATTGCGCTATCCATCCGGTGAAGAGTGGAGCAATCGCGATGGCTAGCAATACTTCTCCGAACTGACGGACCATGGTGATGGTGCTCATAAGACGAATACCAGTAGTGCGATCAACGTGAGAAAGCTGTAGAGCAGATAGATGGGCAGCCGGCCGCCCTGCAGAAGACCGACCCAGTCGGCCAGGCGCTGTACACCGCGCGCAACTGGCAGATAGAACGCTCGCCAGATGCGGTCCTCAATATGAATTCGATAATGCGGAGTAACGTCGTCTGGTGAAGGTAGCTCCCGCTCCATGCCAAAGAATGATCCGAAGATGTGCCGGATCGGTTGACCAAAACCTTCCGCGGTGTCCTGCATGCGTGAGGTCTGCCATGGGTAGCCACAATCCCAAGGAGTGGTGCGCCGCATGCGCCCGTGCGCCAGAACTCGCACGATCACAGTTGTGATACCTACTACTCCAATAAGTCCCGCAAGCAGTAAGAGGCCGCTGTATGACGCTTGCTTCTGTGCGATTGGAGCAAGCCACAGGAAGGAGGAAGTGAGGTTCACTCTCTGGCCCAGAAGTGTGCCGGTGACAGTGCCCGCAGCGCGGAGCGCAAGCTGCGGCATCACTCCAATGGCAATGCAGCCAAGTGCCAGCCAAACGAGACCAATACGTTCCAGCCAGTCCGCATCGTGTGCATATTCGAGAGAAGGCTCACGATGCTGGCCAAGAAAAATCACGCCATAGAATTTCACCATGACGTAAGCGGCCAAGGCAGTTGTGAGTGCGAGCACAGCAGCTCCCAGCGGGATCAGCATGTTGAGAAAGGCATGAGGAATTTGTGGAGTGTAGAGAAACGATTGTAGTAACAGCCACTCGGAGACGAAGCCATTAAGTGGTGGCAGGCCAGCAATCGCAAGTGTGCCCACCAGTGCGAGAGTTGCAACCCACGGCATGCTACGAATTAGACCGCCGAGCTTACCCAGACTGCGCTGGTTCGTCGCGTGCAACACGGAGCCCGTTGCGAGAAAGAGCAGGCTTTTGAAGATGGAATGGTTCAGCGTATGAATCAACGCAGCAGACAGAGCAAGAGCAGCGAATAAAGGCAAGTGGGAGGCATCAAATAAAATTGCAAGACCGATGCCCGTAAAGACGAGGCCTATGTTTTCGATAGAAGAATATGCCAGTAGGCGCTTCATATCGGTTTGCACAGCTGCAAATATTGCTCCGAATATTTCTCTATAAATTCATCTTTTTCATAAAGGTTTAAA